>Ga0209517_10004662_pt1 | contig 17912 bp, 15 predicted proteins | sample PeaSoiMetSII2010_FD_187695 | JGI IMG/M metagenome (GOLD analysis project Ga0209517, IMG submission 187695) | Peat soil microbial communities from Weissenstadt, Germany - SII-2010 (SPAdes) (version 2) | ecosystem: Environmental > Terrestrial > Soil > Wetlands > Peat | place: Germany...
CGCCAGCGGCACTCGCGCTTCGGCTCGAAATCGCTTGCGCCTCCTACGCTGCATCGCCAGCCCTTCCTCCCGATACAGCCGATACACTCGCTTGTGGTTGACCCACCACCGAAGCGTTCCGACCTCGGTCTTCTCCCGCCGCAGGAAAATATACAGCCGCCGATATCATCGTGGGAGCCGGCGGGATGAGAATCTCAGAGGCACTTGCTCTTGAGACGCAACACTTCATCAACGACTGCCGCACCATCACCATTCGACAACAAGTTGACGGTGACACACCCCGCATCGTCCAATACCTCAAGACGGATGCAGCGTGCCGTGAAGTCGACGTTAGCGAAGAGGTCGCAGTGTGCTTGCGAGCCTTTCTAGCAGGCAAGGAAGGGTTGCTGCTCAAGACCCGGAACGGCACCCCCCATTTGCACAACAGTCTCAAGAAGCGCTGGCTCACTCCCCGCCTTAAAGCCATGGGACTCTACGAACGGGGATTGGGCTGGCACGGTTTCCGGCGCTTCCGTAAAACTTTGGTTGCGTGGGAAGCGAGTTCAAGAGGACATCAACAACTTCTGGATGGGTCACAAGCCAAAAACGATGTCAGAACTCTACTCACGGCTGGACGAAGAACTTGAACTTCGTTTGGTCGAAGCGGAGACGATGGGCGTCGGGTTTGAAATTCCGATTGCTCCAAAGTGCTCCGAAACTTTGGAAGAGTTGGAACTCGAATTGGAGTTGCAAGAGCAGTAGAATCAGTGAGTAGCCAAGGATGCGCCCGTAGCTCAGTTGGAAAGAGCGTCTGCCTTCTAAGCAGAGGGTCGGGGGTTCGAATCCCTCCGGGCGCGCCATCCCTCATTTCTGGTTCTCGCGGCTATCAGGTCGAAGGGCTTTCTGTATGTGGGATATACATTTATCGCGTCAATCGAGCAGTTCGAAACAACTAATCTGAGCAACTTGGCTTGTTCCTCTGGAGTTTGCTTAAGATATAGAGAATGCGCCTTATGCGCGAGTTCTAAAATCCTAACCCCGTCCAGCATTTTTTCCGGTTTCGTCTGTTCCAGCGCGACCATTTCAGCGCAAATCCGTTGTTCCTCGGCGCGCCATTCGTCGCTCTTGCGAATCCAAAAGTCCTCGGTAATCTTCCCGTCCAACTTATCCGTGTACGATTGATCCAGGCGACTGCGCACAGAACTGAGGCGATCCCGAAGGCGATTGCGCCGCTCACCCTGGATCACCTCCTGGCGACCCTTGTCATTCAAAAGAGAATTCTCAAGTTGGGCGAGAACAGATCCGGGAATAAAAATATCTTCCACGATCCGGCCTAAGCGTTTCCCTAACAGCTCCTCGCGGATATACGGCAAGTCGCAAGGGCCTCGAAACCCCGTGCAGTGGTAGTAAGTGTATTTCTGCTTCTTGATCTCCGCTGTCACGGCGCACTGGTCGTAAGCGCATGTCAGTATTCCCTGGAAGGCAAAAGCGTGTTTCCGATATTTTGGTTTGTTGCGGCCCTGAAACACCTTTTGAACTCGGTCGAATTGCTCACGATCAACCAGCGGAACTTGAGAACCCTGATACAGTTTTCCTTGCCAAACGAACGAACCATTGTAGAAGGGATTCTTCAGCAGCCGATCTAGATAGCCTTTGGCAAATCGCTGGCCAAACTCCGCTAACAACGCTTCCCGAAGTTGCGATAGCGAGTAGTTTCCAGTCGCATACATCTCAAACATTCTGCGGGCGAGAGGAGCCTTGGCGGAATCTACTTCGATTGTATGCTCCGCCTTGTTGTTCCTGTACACATCGCCGAACTTACGAAATGCATAAGCTCGCCATTAAGTCTTCGTAACGTAACGTTGGTGACGCGCAGATTAAACTCTTTACCAGAATGGGTAGGGAAGATGCTCATCCCATGAAGAGTCGCGAGATCTATTTCTTAGGGCGGGGGCGACGCTGGGTCTGATCACCGCTATCAAAGCGATAACCTACCCAGGGTTCCGTCACGATGTAACAAGGCTTGCGCGGGTCGGGCTCGATTTTCTTGCGCAACTGGTTGATGAGGACGCGCAGGGATTCCATCTCTTCTCCGTAATCCGGCCCCCACACGGTCTGAAGCAGCCAACGATGCGTCAGAGTTTTCCCCTGATTTGTCACGAGCTGGCGCAGTAGTTCGAATTCCTTCGGCGTTAGGCGGATAGTTCGCCCCTTCACGGAAATAACGCGCCTCTCGAAATCTATCTGCAAGTTGGGTGAGGCGAAGATAGGATAATCCTCCGGTCCGAAGCGGCGCAACTTTGCACGCACGCGGGCGGTGAGTTCTTCGGTACCAAACGGCTTGACGATGAAGTCGTCTGCGCCAGCGTCGAATGCCTGCATCTTGTCGCGCTCGCTATTCCGGACCGTCAGCATGATTACAGGAATGTCACTCACGCGGCGGATTTCGCGGCAGGTGTCTATTCCGGACATGCCCGGCAGGTTCACGTCCAGGAGCACCAGCCCCACGCGCTCTCTACGGATCAAATCGAGCGCCTCCTCTCCGCTACGCGCGTCCATGACGACGAAGCCCTGGGAGATCAGGATCGTGCGAAGAGCGCGGCGGATCTGAGGGCTGTCGTCTACGATCAAGACTGGCTCGGTATTCATCAGTTCGCCAGGCATACGCCCTTGCAGGGCAGCCTGGGGGAGTTTTTCAAGCTGCGCTCGGTCTCTGTCTTCATGCCACATTTGCAGGTTCATCGCGCCACCGGAGACGCTTGCTCATGATTTCGCAGTTCGCTTCGCCGATTTTTGCAGCATCGGCTCAAACCGATAGCCGAACTGATGTTCGGTATGAATGTAGCGCATGCGAGTGGGGTCCTTTTCAATCTTCCTGCGCAGCTGATTGATCGTGACCCTAAGACGCTGTATTTCATTCGTGTATTTCGGCCCCCAGAGAGATTGGAGCAATGCGACGTGCGAGACTGGTTTCCCTTCGTTCAGCACGAGATATCGCAAGAGCTCGAATTCAGTCGGTGTGAGATGCACCTGATCGGAATCGACCATGACGCGACGGCGCTCGAAATCAATCTTCAAGCCGGAAGAGTCGAACGCGGGCGTCGATTCCGAACCGGCGGTTCTTCTCCGCAGCGCGTGGATGCGCGATAGAAGCTCCTGGATGCCAAAAGGCTTCACCAGATAGTCGTCGGCGCCGGCGTCGAATGCTTGCACCTTTTCCTCCTGAGTACGAAGGACGCTGATGACCAGAATCGGGACGTCAAAGATTTTCCGGATCCTGCGGCAAGCTTCCAATCCGCCGATTCCCGGCATCTTCAGATCCAACAAGACGATATCCACGGCGCCTTCCGCCTGAACCTCGTCAACCGCCTCCTCGCCGGTGCGAGCTTCCACCACAACATATCCCGCACTGGTCAGGGTCGTGCGCAAAGCGCGGCGAACCTGAGGGTCATCATCCACCAAGAGAATCTTCGCGTGATTCATCGTCGCGCTTCTCCCTGGCGGCTGTGAGTGCGAGATCTCCATTACTTGTGGCATCTTTGTGCACCGGTCCTCGATGCGTGGTCCGCTCTCCTTAAAGTGTCACACGCGCGGGATAAGAAATGCGTTAACTGTTCCTAAGGATTCTGTAAGTGTTCCCGCATAAGGATGTTCTACGTTTTGTGTAAGCAAATCCGAGGCGTCTCTCAATTCACGCAATCACTTTATTGAGTTTGACCCTAAGGGCAGCAGACCTTACCTTCTGTCGCACCTTACCGTGCAATTCGAGCAATGTGCGATCGCGGGGGATGCGGAGGCGTGGAACCAGCTCCATGACGCGAGCGTTGAAACTCACTGTGAGGTGCACGACGCGTGGTTTGTGGTTGATCAGACTCGCAGGCCGGCGCGGGAAGGAAGTTCAATCTGTTTGTGCTCAACGCGCCCTTACGAAAACCTTATCGCTCGCTTATGCAATCCGTAAGTCGGGGAGGTTCAATGGACCAGTGGAAAGGCCGCGAGACGTGAAGCCGACTCAACGCGAACCCAAAACCCTCGGGAACGATTGTGTGGATTCGCGAGGAAGCGCAATCAAGTTCGCTGCGCAGCGGAGTCTTCGTTTGGACCTGACTCAAGCGGGCGTGGCTTCGGCCCTGTTCGCGCAGTTAGGTGCATCGCGGACGCAGGCGCCGTCTCGGCCACGGCGCCTGCGCAATATTTCGGCCGAGTTCTTTCGTCCGGCAGTAGACGGCAACCTGAAGGAAGTGAGGAGCCGTTGAGAAGTCAATGGGGGTGGATGGTGAACAACGTTTGCCACAACTTTCAAGCAGAAAGGGATCGAGACGTGAAAACCATGAAAAGTACGAAGGGTAAGGCCGCGGAAGCGACAGCTCTGTTTTGCGTGCTTGTTTTCGGCATCGCATTCGCTCAAGCCCCGACCTGTTACGCGCAGGCTCAAACGCAATCTCCTGCCCGGACAGAATTAGCAAGCCTGAACGAACCTGCCAAGGCGTCGTCTGCCGGGCCTGCCAACACAACAACAGCCAATAGCACGGCTGCGGCTAGCAATGAATCGTCCAGTCACTCAACGAGCGCGACGGAGTCCGAGGTGTCGGCAACGGTCATGAAAGAGCTCGAGGCCTTGGAGAAGCGCATCGAAGAGCTCGAAGCGGCACTAAAAACTCGCGATGCAGCTGGGCAGCCACCCGCAACTGCGGCGGCAAGCCCCGCAGATCCGGCGAAAGCAATTCAGCCGGCACCCGTCGGCTCGGCCGCAGTCTCATCCTCGGCCGCCAAACCCGAAGATGCAAAACCGCAACCAGCCGACCCTTTCTCAAAAGACGACTGGACTTGGCTCAATGGCAATTCGCGCAACCATGACACTCCGTTAGCCACGAAATATTTTTCCCCGGAGGTCAGGTTCGACGCCAACTACATCGAGGACTATAACCAACCGAAAGACCACACGATGGGCGGGGCGACCGAAAGTTTCCGGAACGGCGAATTCCAGTTGGAGCAGGCGAGTTTCGGAGGTGACCTCCGCGTCGGCAATGTTCGCGGCCGAGTCTTGACCATGTTCGGATTGTTTTCAACCACGACGCCACGCAATGACGGCAGCTACGGAGTCGGCCAGTGGGACCTCCGCGGCGCGTACAAATACGTTTCGGAGGCATGGGGCGGGTATCATTTCAACGTCAATCACGGGTTGAACATCGATGCGGGCATCTTCGTGTCGTATATCGGCCTGTTTAGCTACTACAACTTTGACAATTGGGCCTACCAGCCGTCTTTCGTTTCCTCCAACACGCCATGGTTTTTCAATGGCTTACGGATCCAGTGGTTCCCCAAAGAGAATCTGAAAATCGAGCCGTGGATCATCAACGGGTGGCAATCGTACGCCAAGTTTAACGGTCACCTAGGTTTGGGGGGACAGATTCTGTGGCGTCCGCATCCTTGGCTTTCGTTCGTCTTCAACAACTACGGAATGGGCACTGATACGCTCGGTGTTCCCGGACGCTCGCGCATCCACACCGATGACAGCGTCGAAGTCAGGTACTACCATCGCCCGGATAGTTTCCTGGACAGCATGGCGTTCTCCGCCACTGGTGATTTGGGCTGCGAATACGGCGGTTCGGGGCCGGGCACGATCGTGAGTTGCCACAACAACAGCAACGGCCATCCCAAGCAGTCCTTCGCTGGGTGGATGCTTTACGATCGCATGCAATTTCACCATGATCTGTTCGGGATAACGGTTGGCGGCGGCGTGCTCGACAACCCCGGCCGCTATCTGGTGCTGCTCCCGCCGGTCAACGGAGCGGACGCCGTTTCCGGATCGCCGTACTTCCAAGGATATCCCGGCGCCAAGTACAAGGGATGGGACAGCACGGTCACTTTCGATTGGATGCCGTCTCAATTTACGACTTTCCGCTTTGAGACTGGCTACCGCTACGCGAATGTGCCGTACTGGACGGGTCGACAGGGGATTACGCCTCCTGGTGCTAACTACAGCCTCCCCAGCACCAACCCTTCACACTTCATCTGCAGTAACGGCAACGATTCCGGTGTAGGGGCGGGCGGTATTAATAACAACTCGGGTAACTACCTGCAGGACGCGAACATAGGGGCGGCGGAGATAGCGTGCGGCGCCAGCGAACCTGGTAACCCCAGCGTCCTCTGGCAGCCGGATCTCCGCAAGAACCAGTGGGTAAACATCGTCTCCATCATGGTTAAGTTCTAGCCAGCGAGATGGGCAACATGAGACAGAGCAGCGTTCGAGCTTGGCTCCGAATCGAACGCTGCCCGCGTCTCTCTAGCTCACTGAATCAAGCGCCGCTGCTTTACGAAGCCTTTAGGTGTTGCTTATCAGTTCCGTAACCGAGCAGATGTTTAATTGGTCGCACAAGATGAAAAGAGCATTTCATCGAACGATCGCATTCCTCGCCGCGATCATCGGCTTGACCCTGCCGTTCGCGAATACCGCGTATGGCTCGGCCGATCGCCGTGAATTGGCGTCTGGGGCTGCAGCGGACGCTTTTCGGAATGATTCGCGCACGCCAGCAATTGGTCTTAGCCTGGGATTTGCGATGGCGGATTTTACGGGCGATACGCATCCCGATATCGCAATCGTGGAATTGAATGGGTTCGATTCATTAAGCGCGGAATACGTCATCGAGGTTCGATTGACGGAGGGCGGAGGCCAGCTCCTGCGGGTCAGAGCTCCGTTCGGCGGCCTTCTTGTAACGGCAAAGGATCTAACAGGAGACGGGAACCTCGACCTTGTGATCCGCGCGGTGCGGTCTCGTGCCCCCGTGGCCATTTTTCTCAATGATGGCAGCGGCCATTTTTCCGCTGCAGAGCCGAGCGTTTTCGCCAAAGCCCTCCGGGAAGGCAACTCTGAACAGGAATTCGCAACGAAGCATTTTTGCTTTTGCGCGATGTTGGTCTCCCCGAGACCATCCACGATCAGCCTTCCTGGCGGATCCACGCGCAACCCTCAACAGCAGAGCGGCTCGCTCTTCTCCGCAACGTGCGATGTTGCGCCTCACCGATTTGTGCCCTACGGCTTGGACCGGGCTCCACCCGCGATCGCATAGACATTCAATCTGGCGGCTACAAGCAATTTAGGAACGACATGGTCGGTCCAGACGCTGGGTGTGTATCTGAGGTGTTTCGCAAGAAGGTTCGATTTCGTTCGGGAGGCAAGATGCGCAGCAACGATCTTTACAGGCTATGGCCTCTTCTAGTGTTAGCCGCGATCGCAGCGGTGCTGGTTTCCGGTTGCGGCACGAAGGATAACGTAGCAGCCGAAGCTCCGCCGCCCGCGACGGTGGTTCCCGGCCTGGACGTAACGCATTTCTCCGTAGACCATCCGGAGCGGTATCCCGTAGCAACGGCGGCGCAGTACGAAGCCCCGTCGAAATTGGTGGTGACGGGGGCGGTCTATCCCGACGTCTCCCGCACAGTTCCGGTGGTTACCTTGGCCTCCGGTCGCGTCGTCGATATCCGCGCGCGCCTGGGCGATACGGTGAAGAAAGGCCAACTGCTGCTGCGCATTCGAAGCGACGACGTCTCAGGTGGCTACGACGGGTACCGCAAGGCGGTCGCTGACGAGCTTCTCGCGCGCAAAGCGTTCGACCGCGCAAAGCTTCTGTTCGAGCATGGCGCTATCGCGGAGCAGGATCTGGAAACCGCGCAAGACAACGAGGACGACGCGAAAACCACCCTCGAAACCGCCACCGAGCATTTGAAGTTGCTCGGTAACGATCCTGAACATCCCAACGGAATCGTCGACATCGCATCTCCCATTTCCGGACAGATCACCGACCAGGAAGTGGTGAATGGCAGCACAGTACAGAGTTATTCCGCCAATCCATTCACGATTTCGGATTTGTCCTATGTATGGATCGTCTGCGATGTATATGAGAACGACATCCCGACAATTGGGGTCGGTCAGGCTGCCGAAGTTCGCCTTACTTCATATCCGGACAAGGTTTTGAAAGGCCGAGTCAGCAACATCGGAGCGCTTCTCGATCCCACCATTCGCACCGCGAAGGTCCGCATTGAGGTTCCGAATCCCGGAATGATGATGCGCATTGGAATGTTCGCGACGGCGACATTTTACGGATTGAAGAAGCAAACGTTTACGTCGGTGCCGGCCACGGCGATCATTCATTTGCACGATCGGGATTGGGTCTACATGCCGGCGCCCAACAATATGTTCCAGCGCGTGGAAGTGAAGAGCGGAGACCAACTGCCGAACCAGATGGCGGAGGTTCTGTCCGGGTTGCAGCCGGGGCAAAAGGTCGTCAGCAACGCGCTGGCGCTACAGACCGCCATCGACAATGAGTAGCCATCGGATCGAGATGCAAAGGACAAGGACCGAACGATGATTCGCGCCCTCGTAGATTTTGCTCTGAACAACAGATTTATTGTGCTGTCGCTGGCGGTACTCCTGACGCTGTGGGGCGCTGTCTCATTCCACAACCTCCCGGTTGAGGCGTATCCGGACATCGCGGATCCCTACGTGACCATCATCAGCCAGTGGCCGGGCAGATCCGCCGAAGAAGTCGAACATCTGGTCACAATTCCGATCGAAACTCAGATGAACGGTATCGCTCACCTTTCGATCATGCGATCCGAATCGATCTTCGGGCTTTCGCTGATTTACCTGATCTTCGACGATCAATCGGTCAACGACTGGAACCGGCAAAAAGTTCTCGAGCGGCTTACGCTCGTCAACGTGCCGCAAGGTGTGCAGCCGCAAATCGGCACCGATTGGAGCCTCACCGGCCAGATCTACTGGTACACGATCCGCAGCACGAATCCGCAGTATGACTTGATGGATATGCGCAGTATTGAAGACTGGGTCCTGCTGAAGGAATTCAAGTCCGTGCCCAACGTGGTGGACGTGAGCGATTTCGGCGGCACCCGGCGCGAGTATCAGGTCCGCGTGGATCCCAACAAGCTGATCTCGTATGGATTGGGCATCGGCCAGGTTGAGCAGCAACTGGCGAATAACAACATCAACGCGGGCGGCAGTTTCGTCGAAAGCGGGATGCAACAAGTGAACGTCCGCGCCCTCGGCCTCGTCCGTAATTCGCTGGACATCGAGCAGACCGTTTTGACGAATAAGGCCGGGACACCCATTCGCATCAAGGACATCGCCGAAGTCGGGTGGGGCCCGAAGATCCGATTGGGGCATATGGCCCGGGCCACCCACCGCCCCGATGGCGTCATCGTCGATGAGCCCGACGTGATCCAGGGCGTGGTTCTGATGCTCAAGGGCTCGGAAGAGCAGCCTACGCTCGACGCAATCCACAAGAAAGTGGAGGAGCTGAATACTAGGATCTTGCCCGAGGGCGTGAAGGTTGTTCCCATGCTGGATCGCAGCGACCTGCTGCATTACACGCTACATACCGTGTTGCACAACTTGACCGAAGGAATGATCCTCGTCACGATCATCTTGCTTCTGTTTCTCCTGAACGTGCGGTCCGCACTCATCGTCGCGCTGACGATCCCGTTCGCGCTGCTGTTCGCGTCCATCTGTCTGGACCTGAGTCACATTCCAGCCAACCTGCTCTCGTTGGGCGCGCTGGATTTCGGGATGGTGGTGGACGGCGCTGTTGTTATGGTTGAAAATATCGTTCGGCACTTAAGTCACCACCAGAACGGTGCAGCTCCGAAAAGCCCGCTCGTGGCAATTCGCGAGGCGTGTCATGAGGTCCAGCGGCCCGTTTTCTACGCCATTGCAATTATCATTACGGCGTATATGCCCATCTTCACTCTGCAACGCGTGGAAGGCCGGCTCTTCAAGCCGATGGCTTGGACGGTCGCCTTCGCGTTACTGGGTGCGATGACCTTCTCCATTCTGATCGCTCCCGTCTTGTGCGCGACGCTCTTCCGCCACGGCGTTCGCGAAAGGCGAAACCCGGTTTTGGCTTATCTGATCGACGTTTACCGGAGGCGCCTGAGGTGGGCTATCGAGCACCGCAAGGCCACGCTCGGTGTCGGTTTGGTTGCTCTTGCGGTCATGTTTTTCCTCGCCTTCAGCGGAATTATCGGATCGGAGTTTTTGCCGCACCTGGATGAAGGCGCGATCTGGGCCCGCGGAACGCTTTCAAATAGCACCGGATACACTGAGGGCGTGCGCTTTGCTGATCAGTCGCGCATTATTTTCGCGTCATTTCCAGAGGTAACCACCGTCGTGTCGCAGACCGGAGCACCCGATGACGGAACAGACACCGGTGGTTTTGGCAACACGGAGTACTTCGTCGACTTAAAGCCAAAAGAGCAATGGCGCCCGGTCTTCCATCAGGACAAAGTCGAGCTCATCGCAGCCATGAACCGTGAAGTCTCGAAGCTGCCGGGCGTGTTTTGGAATTTCTCACAGCCGATTGAGGACAACGTGGATGAAACGCTCACGGGCACGAAGGGCGGCCTGGCAGCCAAGCTCTTCGGCCCGGACCTTACCGTCCTGGAACAAAAGGCCGATGAAATGAAGGCCGCAATGGAAAAGGTTCAAGGCATCAGCGACCTGGGAGTCCAGCGCGACACTGGCCAGCCGAATCTCAATATCACTGTGGACCGCGCGGCCTGCGCGCGCTTTGGAATCAACATGGCGGATGTCCAGGACGCCGTTCAGACAGCCGTCGGCGGCAATGCCGTCAGTCAGGTTTTGCAGGGCGAAGCGGTTTACGACCTGGTCGTTCGCTATCAGCAGCCTTATCGAGATACAAGGGAAGCTATCCAAAATATTCGCCTGCTCGCCCCGACCGGCGAGCGCGTTTCACTCGGACAGCTGGCCAAGGTCGAAATCGGGGATGGTGCGTATGACATCTACCGCGAGAAAAACACTCGATACGTTGCAGTGCGATTCGAGGTGCGTGACCGCGACCTGGGCACAACGGTGCGCGAGGCGATGGACAAAATCAATGCGCAGGTTCAGCTCCCGCGCGGCTATTACATCCAGTGGTCGGGTGAATACGAAAGCGAGCAACGAGCAGCTCGCCGGCTGGAGATTATCGTCCCGCTCACAATCCTGGTGATCTTCATCATCCTCTACACGATGTTTCGATCTGCCAAGTGGACTCTCTTGATTCTCGGTGTCGTATCGCTCGCTCCGCTCGGAGGATTGCTGGCGCTGCTGATCACGCGCACGCATTTTAGCGTTTCCTCGGGCGTCGGTTTCCTGGCGCTCTTCGGCGTGTCGGTACAAACCGGCGTCATCATGCTCGAATACATCAATCAATTGCGGGCGAGGGGCTTCACCGTGGTGGACGCAGCGGTTGAAGGTGCGGTCCTGAGGCTTCGCCCGATCATGATGACCATGCTCGTCGCGACGTTCGGACTGGTGCCCGCCGCAATGTCCCACGCCATCGGTTCAGACTCTCAACGGCCATTCGCGATCGTGATCGTTGGAGGGTTGGTGGCCGCGCTCGCCATCGGCATCATTCTGCTTCCCACCCTGTATGTCTGGATTGCCCGCGACGGAGACAAACTGCCCGCGCCGGAGGAGTCCCTTGAAGCTTAAATTACAACTCAAGACTTCGCGCGGTCGCCGCGTGATTGCAGGCGGCGCCGCGCGTTTCCTTATTGTGTGGTCAGCGTTGCTCTACGCCGTGTCTGCGCCGATGGCTCGCGCACAAGCTGCGGCGACGCCGCAAGGACCTGTCAAAATCACGCTCGATGACGCCATTCAATTGGCGCTGAAGCACAATCACAACCTGCTGGCGGCTCAAACGACAATCCAGCAGGACGAAGCCTTGGAAATACAGGCGAACCTGCGGCCGAATCCCGCGCTTTTCAGCGATTGGGAGTACCTGCCACTCGGCTCGGCTTCCGATCAAAACTCGAGACTATATCCGCCCGGCGAGCCCACCAGCCAATATCTGCACGACAATACGGAAGCCGACCTAGGACTTAGCTATCTGTTTGAGCGAGGCAAGAAACGCCAGCATCGTCTGCAGGCGGCAAAAGACATCACCGCGCAGGCGCGCTCGCTCGTCGCCGATAACGAGCGCACTCTGACGTTCAATGTCGCGTCTGAGTTCTTTAATGTCCAGCTCGCCGAATCGACTCTTGAGCTGGCTACGAAGGACATAAGAAGCTTTCAGCAGACCGTGGACATCAGCGAAATCACCTACAAAGCAGGAGGAATGAGCGAGGATGATTTCCTGAAGATTGAGCTTCAATTACTCCAGTACCAGACCGATTACGATCAGGCAATGATGGCCAAGGATCAGGCGTTGGACGATCTGCGAAACATGTTGGGATACGACGCCGTGCCGGCAGATTATGACGTGGCTGGTTCGTTTGATTACCAGCCGGTGAAAGCCAACATGGAAGATCTTCAGATGAAAGCGCTGGAGAACCGGCCCGATTTGCATGCGGCGCAACAGGGTGTCACAGCTGCGACCAGCCAGTGGGAATTGCAAAAGGCGGATGGCAAGGTTGACGTCACAGGCCAGGGCAACTATTCGCACGTCAACGGGATTAACGCGGCGACCGTTTACGTGAGCGTTCCGCTGCCGATCTTCAACCGCAATCAAGGCAATATCGCCCAGGCTCGCTATGCCATCACGCAGACGCAGGAGCAGGCAAAAGGAACGGCCGATCAGGTCTTGACCGACGTCCACGATGCTTACGTGGGGCTAAAAGAGAACGAGCGCATTATCGTACTTTATCAGTCCAAGTACCTCGATGTGGCCGATAAGGACCGCGACATCAGCGAGTTTGCCTATCGGCATGGCGCCGCCAGCCTGCTCGACTTTCTCGACGCTGAACGAACCTATCGCACGACGCAGTTGGCCTACCGTCAGGCGCTCGCGTCGTACCTGACTGCCTTCGAACAGCTTCGCGAAGCCGTTGGCACCAGGACCCTGCCATGATCCTGCCCAAACGAGTTGCCGAGATGTCGGGTTTTGCCTGGCGAGATGACCTTCGAAAGGAGCCGACTGTTGAAAAGGGATGAGGTACGAACGCGAGTTCTCCAGATCGGCATCGTGCCGGCTGTTCGTGTATCGTCGGAGCATGTGGCACGCTTCGCCGCCGAGGCTGTAGCGGCTGGTGGAATTCCCATCGTAGAAATCGAGATGACGGTACCGGGTGCGATCAGCGTGATCCACTACCTTGTTGAGAACATACCGGATATGGTCGTCGGAGCGGGAAGCGTCTACGACACGGAAACGGCCCGCCGCTGCTTGGGCGCGGGCGCACAATTCCTGACAACCGACGGGCTCGACCTGAGCATCGTTGAATTCGCGAACAAAGAGGACATAGCCGTGTGGCCTGCTGCGCTCACGCCGACCGAGGTTATCACCGCGTGGAAGGCTGGCCCTGATTTCGTGAAAGTTTTCCCCTGCGTCTCAATGGGCGGCGACAGCTATATCAGGATTCTCAAGAAAGCGTTTTCGCACATTCCGCTGATCGCAGCCGGAGGTGTGAACCAACAAACAGCGGAGAGGTTCATTGTGGCGGGAGCCAGCGCGCTCGGCGTGGGCGGTGACCTCATCCCGGAGGACGCCATTCGGCTCAAGCAAGCGGACCGAATTAGTGAGTTGGCGCATCGCTTCGTACGATTTGTGAATGACGGCCGTGACCACCTCGCGGCGCTGAAGAAGTTTTCCCAGACGTCGAAGTGACGTGCCACCCCGCAGACCGATGAGCGTCCGCAATGGACGCCATCTGACTGATTGCATGGGCCTCGACCACCTCGCGGCCTGAACGGTTTCCTTACAACAAGCTTACGACTTCCTCACGGCTCTCTTAGGCGTCTCGACCTAGCATGGCCAGGTCAAATGGGCTCACTGACATCCAATTCAATCGGCTCCGGGGAACTGCTCGATCACTACCGACTCGAGGATCTGGTGGCGACCGGCGGCATGGCACTAATCTTCCGTGCGACGGACACCAAGACGGGTCGTCCCGTTGCCATCAAAGTCCCTCATCCAGAGAAGGCTGGCGATCGATTCACCCTCGATCGCTTCTTCCGTGAAGCTGAGATCGGCAGAAAATTCGACCATCCCGGGCTCGTGAAAATGCTGCCCAATGACGGCGCCAGCTATCGCTACGCGGTCATGGAATGGATCGAGGGGCAGACGCTCCGACAACTCATTGACGCGCAAGGGAAAGTGTCGCCCGAGCGCGCTGTCCGAATCGCGCTCGCGATCTGTGATGCGCTCGCCTACATTCATCGTCTTGGGATCGTGCATCGCGATCTCAAGCCGGAAAACGTGATGGTCGATGCCGCGGACAACATCAAGCTCATCGACTTTGGCATTGCCGGCAAATCGAACGTGAACTTGGACGAGCACGGGAGGCCCAGCGGGGCGATGGGAACACCGGATTACGTGTCACCCGAGCAGATAAATGGAAGACCTGGCGATGTCCGCAGCGACATTTATTCCCTCGGCATCATGCTGTTTGAAATGCTGACTGGAGAAGTTCCGTTTTCGGGACTCGATCCTGACACTGCCATGAACCTGCGGTTGCGGATTGATCCTCCACCCGTTGGCGAATTGAATCCTGACATACCACTTCGGCTGCAAGTTGTCGTCGATCAAGCGATCGCCCGACACAGGGCAATTCGGTATGCCAGCGCGCGGGAGTTTTCATCCGAGTTGTCGGATTCGCTTGCAGACAAAACGGCAGCGCTGCCTTTGGATTCACGCGCCCGGTCCTAGCGACCGGTCAATCGGCAGACTGAAGTAGAAAACAGAGCCCTCTCCCAACTTACTAGTAACGCCGATGGCGCCGCCGTGCGCCTCCACGATGGCCTTTGCAATCGGCAAGCCCATTCCCGTTCCTTTGATGCGGCACCGGTGTTCCTTGCCTCGGTAAAACTTCTCGAAGATTCGCTTCACCTCGGTCGGTTCAATTCCTGGCCCGCGGTCGGTGACGCTGAAGAAAACGTATCCGTTTCTCGTCTCGGTTCGAATCGAAATCGGTTCTCCGGGTGCGGAATATAAGTTCGCATTGTTGATCAAATGAACGAACACCTTAGCCGCCCAAACCAGATCGGCCCTGATGGCCACCTCTTCGTTTGCTATTCCGCGTTCGACGGGCCGAGCGGCCAGCACATCCTGACAGTCGGCAAGCGCCGTTTCGATCAGTTCGCCGACGGAATGACGCTTGAAATCCAGCCTTGTCTCGCCGGATTCGAGTCGCGACATCTCGGACACTTCACCAACCAAATGATCGATTCGATCGCATCCCTCGTCGATCATCGTAAGGAGATCTCTGCATTGCTCTCGGTCGAAATTCAGATCGGAAAGCATGCCGGTCACGGATATCTTCATCGCCGTGAGTGGCGTCCGGAACTCGTGCGTGATCGCGTCCAGTAACGCCGACTTCAGCCGTTCGCTTTCTCGTAACGCCTCGATCTTCCCCACTTGTTCGATCGCGCGGGCGCGCTCGATCGCGATCGTCACCAGCGAACCCAGGGCATCCAACGTCGCCTCAGAAAGTCCCGTTTCTGCGATGCCGATAGTTCCAATCACGTTGATTCCCAATCGCAGAGGCACGAAACAGACACCTTGGTCGGCTATAACTTGAACGTCTTTGTAGCCAAGGCTGGATTTCAGATGCCCGGCATCAATCTGATTCGAGCCACCCGGCGAATAGAAGACCGCCTGTCCGTCGCTAAGGAGTAGCGCGGCGGCCTTCGCGCCAAAAGCGTTAACAATGTTATCTGGGATCGCATTGCAGAGCGCTTGCGAGTCGCCCGCGCTCAGAAGTTGCTGGCTCAGATCGTACAATTGTTCAGCTTCCCGCCGCTGGTGGCGAGCTTCCTTCGTTTGGCGGCGCGCCCACGCCGAAAGCGTGCTGCCGACAACCGATGTGATAATGAAGGCGGACAGCGCCACCCAATCTTGCGGATCGTTAATGTTCCACGTATTAACTGGGGGAATAAAGTAGTAGTCGAATGCCAATGCGGCTACCACGGACATAGCGATCGCGGTTCTAAGCCCGCCTAAGGTAGACGCGATCAGGATCGCGAGAAGGAATGTAAAACCCACCGTCGTCACGTTGGCGAGGGGTTCATGCCTGTAGATCTCGGTGATGAGCAGAGTGACGAAAACCCCTACAATTGGCGGACCGATTATCTTCGCAAGTCGCCCGAACCTCGACCCATTGCCCTCGTCGGAAGCGCTGGTTCGTGCAGGATGGCCGGAATTCGGCGGCCGACGGAAGTCGAGGGAAGCAGCCGGGTTGGGAGTCACCGATTTCGAGGACACAACATGACCGCCCGCCGGACTCATTGGTCAGCCCGGCCATTTCACGAGATAACCCGCCAAGATTACAAAGATCCGTGCACCTGGTCAATCTCATTAAACCTATAGATTCGATCGATGGCTAGGTCGGGTCGTTACGGTCGGGCAGAGAGGCGGGTCAATCGCTTCCCGTCCGGTGCAAAAACCGACACGATGAGGTGATCGGCTAACGAAACACCCTTGCTGTCCACTATCAATTGACATACGACCGATGGGATCGTGAAATCCTGCCTCGGAATGGGAATACTCGAATACCCCGTGCAGTGAGCCGCGACGGGAGACAATGCAGCCGGTCTTAGCTGCATTCCGTCCTTCCATTCCACCTGGAATTTTAACGCATACGAATCGCCGTCAAAAATGGAGGAAGGCGAACTCGATAACGCGGCAGCGCATTGGCCGCCTGTGATGCGAATTGACGTGGTCAACGAATCGGGATATTCCGTCACGGCTCTGCCGTTTTTTCGAAACTCAAACCGACGGCCGATCTCCACTCGCGTTAGATCGTCGAAGAAACTCCCGGAAGTTATCTTGCCATCGAGGGCCAGGCACCTATCGTCCACCTGCAGTAACTGAGCGCCGAAATTAACCCTGCCGTCGTATGTTGGATTGCTCTTGCCGCGAGCGTTCCCGGCAATTGGAAACATGCCGGAGATCAAGATGAGAAATATCCCACGCAGATAATGGCTTCGGCTCAATGGCGTCCGCCTCGTCGCGAAACCAGTGAAACTTGCGGCCACTAACGTTATGTTCGTTTGCATCAAAGCATATGCAGTCTATATGTAAGAACTGTAACAAGACCAATCGCGTCTTTATATCGTGCTAATCACGTTTGTCGATGGGACCAATCCGGAAAGCCATAAAGATGTCCTTATTGCAGCCTTATACAGCGCTTACCAACAACTTACGCTGTTCGTATGCGAGTTTCCTATGCTCCTCCTGAGGAGACTCACACAACCCAATCGACGCTCGAATCCGACACTCAGTGTCGCGCGTCACGCGTTGCGGAAACCAATCAGAGTCCCGAGGAGAGACCATGGTTAAGAAAGCGATGTATCGCGTTGTAGTTGTAGCTGGCGTTCTCGCGCTGTGCGCGATGTTCGCTGGCGGGGCCAGCGCCGCGCCAGTGTCTCAGCACGTCACGGTGACAGGCTACGTGAGCTGCACGACCTGCCTGATGCCGAATGCGTGTAAGGCTCAGACGCGGCTATCCTGCACTCAATGGTGGGTTAGCCAGGGAGCCTCGTACGTGCTCGTCGTCGGCGATAGCCACTACCGGCTTTCGGGCTTCGACAAAGAGCTGGCGAAAGCTGCCGCGGACAACTCAGTTACAGTGAGTGGGGAACTGGATGGCACGAACCTGATGGTCACGTCCGTGGACACCGCGCACAGGGTAAAGTAGTACGTGGCAAAGTTGGCGGTTTACAATCTCAACTTTGGCACGAATGGTGTGGCAAACGCAATCGGCCCGTCGTGGCGGTCGGCGAAAGTCCTCTAGCTGATCGTCACGGCGAGGCCGTCCCTAGCAAACGCCGAGGGATCGAACCATCGGTGCAACGCGCGCGGGCGCTTCAAAGCCCACAACTGAATCCTCCAGTTTCAGCAAGGAAAGCGCACTTGAGGTTTGTCGCGTGCGGAATCTGCGGCGGGCCCGGCTCTAAATTTAGTAATTTCTTGCGAAGGAGCACA
>Ga0209517_10004663_pt1 | contig 17910 bp, 17 predicted proteins | sample PeaSoiMetSII2010_FD_187695 | JGI IMG/M metagenome (GOLD analysis project Ga0209517, IMG submission 187695) | Peat soil microbial communities from Weissenstadt, Germany - SII-2010 (SPAdes) (version 2) | ecosystem: Environmental > Terrestrial > Soil > Wetlands > Peat | place: Germany...
GTCAGCCGTCCGGCTCCGAAGCCGACTGCGCGCACGCTGGCCAAAGCTCGCGCGGCGCGGGGCTGAGGCCCCGGGCGCTGAGGAGTGAGATTCGCGATCGTCGGCACCCGCGGTATTCCTGCACGCTACGGTGGATTTGAAACCTTCGCCGAGGAGATTGCGACGCGCCTTGCCGCTCGCGGCCATCGGCTACTGGTGTATGGGCGAGAGCGCTACACCGAACCCGAATATCGCGGCGTCCACCTGAAGTACCTTCCTACGATACGCCACAAGTACCTCGACACCGTGGTCCATACTTTTCTTTCGACGCTGCACGTCCTGACCACCCGCCAGGACGCGGTTCTGTACTGCAATGCCGCTAACGCAGTGTTCACCTGGATGCCTCGCCTCTTCGGAATGCCGACGGCGTTGAACGTCGACGGACTCGAGCGGAATCGCAAAAAGTGGAATCGCGCCGCACGAGCGTGGTATCGCATGTCGGAATGGCTGGCGACATGGATGCCGACGGTAGTGATCACGGATGCCGCGCGTATCGCCGAATACTATCGCGAGCGTTACCACCGCGATTCGATCATGATTCCGTACGGCGCCGAGATCGGGCCAATCGAGACGACTGAAGCGCTCGATCGCCCGGGGTTCGAGCCTCGCCGGTATTTCCTCTACGTCAGCCGCATGGAGCCTGAGAACAACGCGCTGCTGGTCCGGGAGGCGTTCGAGCGCGTGTCCACGCCGATGAAGCTCGCTCTGATCGGCGACGCACCTTATGCGGCCGACTATATCCGCCAGGTGCGCGACACGCGTGATCCGCGCATTGTGATTCCGGGAGCGATCTACGGGCAGGGCTACCGCGAGCTGGAGTCGCATTGTTTCGCGTATATCCACGCGACCGAGGTCGGAGGCACGCACCCGGCGCTGATCGAAGCCATGGGACGAGGCGCTCTGACGCTATATCTGGACACTCCGGAGAACGCAGAAGTCGCCGAAGGTGCGGGAATCCCGTTCGATCACTCGAATTTGGCCGAGGTGTTACAGCGCGTTCTCGAAATGTCCGAACAAGAACGCGACCAGTGGCGCTCGCGAGCCGTGGAACGGGTCCGGTCGCGCTACAGTTGGGATGCGGTGACGGATGCGTACGAAAATCTATTGACGGGCCTTGCGAAATGAGGAGCTGGGTGGAAGTTTCGCGCTCCCGCATTCGCGAAAATTATCGCGCCGTGCGCGCCCTGACCGGCGATTCGGTCGAAGTGATGCCGGTGGTGAAAGCGGATGCTTATCGCCATGGCGCTGTGGAAGTTTCGCGGGTTCTGGAGAGCGAAGGAGTGAAGTGGCTCGCGGTTTCGAGCGTCGAAGAGGGCATCGCGCTGCGGGAGGCCGGCATCTCGGCTCGTATTCTGGTGATGGCAGATTTTCTGCCCGAAGATCGCGGCGCGCTGGAATTGTTCCGACTGACTCCCGTGATTCACACACTCGAAGATCTCGCGAGCGTCCACGTTCCTTATCATCTGAAGATCGATAGCGGGATGGGACGCCTGGGGACTCGCGCGGCGCCGGGGGAAATTCTGCGTCATGTCAGTGCGGCGCCCGCGCCACTGGAAGGCTTGATGACGCACTTCGCTTCATCCGCGAATTACGAAAGCTCGCAGACAGATGAACAGATCGCGTATTTCGAAGCGGTGCTCGCGGCGTTTCGCGCCAGCGGCGTGACCCCGCGCTATGTCCACATGGCGAGCTCCATACCGGTCGCGTACCGCCGCGTCGAAGCGTGGGGCAACCTGGTTCGGCCCGGCCATGCGATCTATGGCTACGTTTCGCCAGGGCGCGGGCCAGTCCCGCCGGCGGCACTCGAAGTTCGTCCTGCACTGACCTGGAAAGCGACGGTGCTGGCGGTAAAGGATCTGGAAGCGGGTGCCCTGATTGGTTACGGAGGCATCCATCGCCCCGCGCGGCCGACTCGCATCGCGGTTCTAGCGGCTGGATACGCCGACGGCATCCCGCATCGTCTTTCGAATCGCGGTAAGGTGATCGCGGCAGGAAAGCTCGCGCCGATCATTGGCGCGGTTTCCATGGATCTGACCACCATCGACGTAACAGCCTCGCCGAGCGTGCGCGCGGGCGATGCGGTCATTCTGATCGGATCGGAAGGCGAGGCTACCATCGACGCACAGCAAGTCGCACGCTGGGCGGGGACGATCTCCTATAGCGTGTTGTGTGGGATCCACGCGCGAGTCAAGCGAGTGTATGTGGATTGAAGTGCTAGAGTGAACGATAATGGACGCGCGCACTTTGCTGGATACGTTGGCGCGTGCGCTTGACCGCGCTGGACTCGAAGTTATTCTCATTGGGAACGCTGCGGCCGCGCTGCACGGGGCGCCCGTAACCACTGTAGATTTCGATTTCTTCTTTCGGAAAACGCCGCAGAATCTTAAGAAACTGAAATCCCTGGCCAAAGACCTCAACGCTGTGCTGATGCGGCCGTATTACCCGGTTTCCGACCTTTATCGCCTCATAAGAGAAGACGATGGCTTACAGGCCGACTTCATGGCGACGATCCATGGTGTTCGTTCCTTCGCAGCCTTGCGCGCGGTTTCAGAGGCAATCGATTTTGGCGGCCACAGACTCCTTATCGCCAGCCTCGGCGCGATTCTTCAAAGCAAGCGCGCCGCGGGCCGACCCAGAGACAAAGCGGTTTTGGATATCCTGGAGAAGGCTCTGGATGAAGAAAAAGCGCGTAACCAGAAGACAAAAGCTCGCCGCTCTGAAGGCCGAAAGTGACCGCGAGCTGATCGACATGATCCGCCGGTTGCTTGATAAGCCGATGAATCAGCGGACGCATTTCCTGCGCAAGCGAATCGGCTTCACGGCTTCTTCGCTCTAGACGTCTAAGTTTCGAACATCCAGCGCGTTCTCTTCGATGAACTTCCGCCGGCTCTCGACGTCTTCGCCCATCAGCGTGGTGAACATCTTGTCGCTCTCCACGGCATCGCCTTCGTTTACCTTGAGCAGCGTGCGCGTCTCGATGTTCATGGTCGTTTCCCAGAGCTGCTCGGCGTTCATCTCACCCAAGCCCTTGTAGCGCTGGATGCTGACCTCGCGGGAACCTTCGTTCTTCACGTAGGCGAGCAGGTCCCGCCAGTTTGCCTGAACCTCGCGTTGCGTGTCCCTCAGGACAGTGAACGGCGGCAGATTGTACTTCGCCGATTGGCGCGCGAGGGTGCGCAGGCGGCGATACTCGGGCTGCCCGGCGAGCTCCAGATCGATGGACCGCTCCGCGTTAGTCGGATCTTTGTAGACCACCATCCAGGCGGAATGCTCTTCTTCGCGCTTCAGCTCGGCCTCAATCTTCGCGGCTTTCAGGGCTTCGAAGACGGCTTGTAGATTCTTCTGCTCACTGAAATCGGCGCGTGTGTCGAGCGCCAGGTTGGCGCGCGCCAGAACCTCAACCACCCGGGAATCGCGCAGGCGGCGTTCCAGGCGGCGCCAGGTGATCTGAAAATCGTCGAGCTGCATCAGGAAATTTCGCAGCTCGGTGCCTTCGAGGATCGCCTTGTCGCTGGTTTCAACTTTCAGGTTCTCGGTGGCGCGGCGCAGAATCTCGCGCGTGAACTCTTTGTCGTCTTTGATGTACTTTTCGGATTTGCCTTTTTTCACGCGATACAGCGGAGGCTGCGCGATGTAGACGTGGCCGCGCTTGATCAGCTCGTGCATATGGCGGAAGAAGAAGGTCAACAGTAGCGTGCGGATGTGGGAGCCGTCCACATCGGCGTCCGTCATGATGATGATTTTTCCGTACCGGAGCTTGGCGGGATCGAAATCGTCCTTGCCGATTCCGGTGCCGATCGCCGTGATCATGGCGCGAATTTCTTCGTGGCCCAGCATCTTGTCGTAGCGGGCTTTTTCGACGTTGAGAATCTTGCCGCGCAGCGGAAGAATGGCCTGGTAGCGGCGATCGCGACCGCCTTTCGCCGTCCCGCCGGCCGATTCGCCCTCGACCAGGAACAACTCGCACCGCTCGGGATCCTTCTCCTGGCAATCGGCGAGTTTTCCGGGCAGGCCTCCCGAATCGAGAGCTCCTTTGCGGCGCGTCAGGTCGCGAGCTTTCCGTGCGGCTTCCCGTGCGCGAGCGGCGTCGATCGCTTTCGAAACGATCTTCTTCATCACAGACGGATTCTTATCGAAGAACTCGCCCAGTTTTTCGTTGATGAACTGAACTACGAAACCGCCGATATCGGAGTTGAGCTTGCCTTTGGTCTGGCCTTCGAACTGCGGTTGCGGCAGCTTCACGCTGATCACGGCGGTGAGGCCTTCGCGAACGTCGTCGCCGGTCAGATTGCTTTCTTTGTCTTTGAACAACTGCGCCTGCTGACCCGCGGCATTGATGGTTCGGGTCAGGGCGCTGCGAAAGGCCGTCAGATGCGAGCCGCCATCGACGGTGTTGATGTTGTTCGCGAAGCTGAACACGGATTCGCTGTAGGAATCGTTGTACTGGAGCGCCACTTCCATGGTCAGCGTGCCGCCGTTGGGCAGCTCGCGCTCACCTTCAAACGCGATGGGTTTGTCGTGCAGCACGGACTTGCCTTTGTTCAGGTGCTTGATGAATTCGACAATGCCGCCGCTGAAGTGAAACTCCGCTGCGCGTGCGGGCTCTTCGCGCTCATCGCTCAGAGTGATCTTGAGGCCCTTGTTCAAGAATGCGAGCTCGCGCAGGCGCTGCGACAGAGTATCGAAATTGAACTTGGTGACGTCCATGATGGACGCATCCGGCTTGAAGGTGATTTTCGTACCCGTCTTGCGGCCGGCCTTGCCGGTCTTCTCCAGCGGCGCCTTGGGCGTGCCGCGGGCGTATTCCTGAACAAAAGTGCCGCCATCGCGCCAGATTTCCAGTTCCAGAACTTCCGACAACGCGTTCACGCAACTCACGCCGACGCCATGCAGGCCGCCCGACACTTTGTACGAATTCGAATCGAACTTCCCGCCCGCGTGCAGCTTGGTCATTACGACCTGCGCAGCCGAAACGCCTTCCTCTTCGTGAAGATCCACGGGAATTCCGCGGCCGTTATCGACTACGGTAATGGAATCGTCTTCATGAATGGTGACGTTTATCTCCGTACAGTAGCCCGCGAGCGCTTCGTCGACGGAATTGTCGACAACTTCGTAGACCAGGTGGTGCAGACCGGTTTCACCGGTCGAGCCGATATACATCGCGGGCCGTAACCGTACGGCTTCGAGTCCCTCGAGCACTTTGATACTGGTGGAATCGTAGGTCGGCGGAATATTGGTAGTCATGTTTCTTAAGTGCTAATACAGGTTCAAATCCGCATCGGCATGATCACGTATCGATACGAGCCCGCCTTGTCGCCGGCCGGCTGCATTTCACCGGCGCTGTTCGGATCTTTGAACAAAAATGAAACCTGCGGCTCTCCAACGGCGCGTAGAAAATCCAGCATGTACTGCGCGTTGAAGCCGATTTCAACCGCGGTGCCGTCGTACGTCGTCGGGATGCTCTCTTCGCTCTCGCCGGTCTCTGAGACCGAGGAATGAATCTTCACTTCACCCGGCGCGACACGCACGCGAATCGCGCGTGAGCGTTCATCGGAAAACTGAGCGACTCTTTCAATCGCGGCGCGGAATTCTTCGCGTTCCAGCGTAACTGAGTTGGGCTGCTCCTTCGGAAGCACTCGTTCCCAATCGGGAAAATTGCCGGTCAGCTTGCGGCTCAGCAGCAGACGATCGCCGAGCTGGAAAAATAAATGATTATCGTCACCTGAGAACTTTACGATCGCAGCCGGATCGGATTCGCCCGCCAGCTTCTGCAACTCCTGCATTGCCTTTCTTGGAAGCAATGCACTGTATGCCGAGCTGATGCCCGGAATGTCGTCTACGCTTTCCGCGACGGCCATGCGATGCCCGTCCGTCGCGATCATGATCACGCCGCCTTTACGCAGAATCAGCTTCGCGCCGTTCAATGTAAACCGGGACTCTTCAGCCGAGATCGAAAAAATCGTTTTACCAATCAACGACGCGAGCACGCCAATCGGAATTTCCGCGAGCACTTCCGGCATCTGGGGAAGCTCCGGAAAACTTTCGCGCGACATCCCGGCAATGCGAGTCCGCGACCTGCCGCACACCAAGCTCGCCCAATGATTCTCCTGAATCTTCACCTGCACATCGCCATCGGGGAGCAATCGAACATAGTCCAGCAGACGACGCGCCGGAATCGTTCCGGCACCCGCTTTCTTCACACGAGCGGCGCAGGAAACACGGATCCCCAACTCCAGATCTGTCGCCGTCAGATGAATCCGGTCGCCATTCGCCTCAACCAGAACGTTCGACAAAATCGGAATCGTCGTCTTCTTTTCGACCACGCCCTGCGAGAGGTTCAGTTCACGAACCAGATCGGCCCTGCTGACGGTGAATTCCATGGACGGTTCCTTAGCTCTTCTTTCTAGTGTTCTAAATTATGTAGCTAGATAAGAAGAAGATTCATAGGGACTGTTGAAAAGTTGATTTCTCCCTAAATTATAGCAAGAACTCGGGGTTAAAGTCAGTACCAGATGTGCGGAATAGGGTGTGTTTCTGAGCATGTTTCGATGGCAGCATCGTCGTCCACAGCGGCGCACAGGACTTCCTAGGGCCTTAGTGTGGAAAAAATGATTAAACTCAATGGATTGAGTCCGTTATGCTGTGTATCAGTCTGTTCAAATCGGGATCCTTCTGGCGCTGCTTATCGACCTTCTGGATCGAATGAAGGACGGTGGTATGGTGCTTGCCGCCGAACATGCGGCCGATCTCGGGAAGCGAGGATTGCGTCAGCTCCTTGATCAGGTACATGGCGACCTGGCGCGGGTGAACAATGTTCCGTGCGTTGGTCTTTTGCTTGAGGTGTGAGGGCTGTAGCTGGAAGCGTTCCGCCACCGCTCGCAGCACGGAATCCATCGTAATGCGGCGTTCCTGATTCGGAATCAGATACTTCAGAACCTGCTGCGCCATCGCAAGCGTGATAGGAGATCCGGTAACCGAAGAATACGCGATCAGTTTCACCAGCGCGCCTTCAAGTTCACGAACGTTCGATTTGGTCTTCGTCGCGATGTAGTTACGGACGTCTTCCGGAAGAATCACTCCTTCGAGTTCAGATTTCTTGTCGAGAATCGCCATCTTGGTTTCAAGGTCCGGTGGCTGAATATCGACCATCAAGCCCCATTCGAAACGCGAGCGCAGACGTTCGACCAAGCCGGGCGTGCTTTTCGGCGCGGAATCGCTGGAGATCACGATCTGTTTCTGATGATCATAGAGTTCGTTGAAGGTATGAAAAAATTCTTCCTGCGTTCTCTCCTTGCCAGCGAGGATCTGAATGTCATCCACCAGCAACACGTCTGCTGACCGATAGTGACGATGAAACGCAGGCATTCGCTCGGATTTGATGCAGGTGACCATCTCATTCATGAAGCGCTCGCTGGATGTGTAAACGATGCGCATGCCGGGATAGCGATCCAGCAGTTCGCGCCCGATGGCGTGCATCAGGTGCGTTTTTCCCACGCCCACGCCTCCATAGATGAACAGAGGATTATAGCTGCGCGACGGGCTATTCGCCACGGCCTTTGCCGCGGCGTGTGCAAACTGATTACAGGATCCGACTACGAAATTGTTGAACTGAAACTTCGCATTGATCTGCCCGACCGCGGACGCGAAGATCGGCTCCGTCGTGAATCCAGCATCTGCCGGTGTCGACGGTTGAGGAAAGTGCGTAGACCGCTGGCTGTACTGAATGCTCTGCACCGACAGATTCAAATCGCGTACCACGCCACGAATGTCCTCAGCATATTCCTGCTCCATGAAATCCTTCGTCACCTGGTCTGGAACCATCACGCGCAGGACGCCCTGGTCCAGGCCTTCGAAGCTAGTGCGCATGATCCAGTTCTCATACGCTTGCGAACTGATCTTGGTGGCTAGCCGCGCCTTGATTTGGTCCCACACGTTGGATCCCGAATCCATGGCCATGGCACTCGCTGTTCTGTGCATCACCCGTTATTACCCTCGTTATTGAATGGCTTGAGACGTACAATTCCCACATGATTTCCACAAACTGTGGAAAACCCGGACCTGCAGCTACCGATTCTATCTGGAACCGTTCGCCGTGAAAGCTAGGATGCTAGGCGCTGAAAACGCCCTCCGATTTCGCGCGACGGATCTCAGCATACCATAAAACGCGTGGCAGGCAACAACTAGTTTATTAAATTTAAAGCCTTTGTTTTTATGCAGTTTACGAGTACTACATCCGTAGCAGAACATTTCATCTGCAACCCGTTTTTCACATTCCATAGACCCGTTTTCCGACGCCGTTTCCCTGCCGCATCGGGACGCCGCGACGGACGAAGTCCGCGCAGCGGCCTTTGACAAACGGGCTGCCGGGGAGTCACAATGTTAGCTGCCCGGTTCGATTGTTTCTGGCGCGCGGGAGTAACTCAGCTGGTAGAGTGCAACCTTGCCAAGGTTGATGTCGCGGGTTCGAATCCCGTCTCCCGCTCCAAAACCCAGTTTCCTCAATCGCACTACATTCGCACAAGGCCGTCCCAACAGCGAACAGTGCGGACCGAAAGATCCTTTTATTTACAATGAGATACAATTGGCAGGGTGCGTGCGAATACCGGTTTGGACCCGTAACGCACTAAAATCCTATTGGGGGACTTCTTTTTATGGCAATGGACGTAAAGCGCGAAGGCGTCGCAAAGAAGAAGATGATCCGGCGGATCATCATCCTGACACTGACTGTGGCGGCTGTGGGAGCAATCAGCTGGCAGCTCTCGAAGCTGAAGCCGGCGGCGCCGACGGTGGAACGCGCCACGGTCTGGATCGATTCGGTGAAGCGAGGTCCCATGGTGCGAGACGTGCGCGGTCTAGGAACCCTGGTGCCGGAGGACATTATTCAGATCCCGGCGCTGTTCGACAGCCAGGTGGCGAAAATCGAGGCGCGGTCCGGCGACGATGTGAAACCGAACGCGATTTTGCTGGTATTAAGCAATCCGGACATGGAAGAAGCGGCCAACGATCTCGAATGGCAGGTGAAGGCGGCGGCGGCCCAGTACCAGGATCTGAAGGTCCGGCTGCAGAGTTCGTCGTTCGATCAGCAATCGGTGGTGGAGTCGACGCTCAGCGACATGAAACAGGCCGAGCTGACCAAGGATCGGGATCAGGAACTGCTGAAGCTGAACCTGAAGGCGGACATGGACGTGAAACTATCGGTGGCGAACTGGGAGAAACTGGTCGGCAAGTATAAGATTGAAAAGCAGAAGCTGGATATTTTGCATGAATCCGTAGATGCCCAGCTCGAGAACGCCCAGGTTTCAATCGACAAGCTGAAGGCGCAATGGGCCCTTAAGAAGAAGCAGGTTGACGAGCTGACCATCCGGGCCGGCATCGCGGGCAAGATGCAGGAAATGACGTTGCAAGTCGGCCAGAAGGTGAAACCCGGCGATGTGCTGGCAAAGGTTGCGCAACCCTGGAAACTGATGGCGCGTCTGAATATAGCCGAAACTCAGGCGAAAGACATTTTATTGGGACAAAAAGCAGAAGTAGATACCCGGAACGGAATCGTTGCGGGGCACGTAATTCGAATCGATGCGTCTATTGTGAATGGCACCCGGACGGTGGACTGTAAACTGGATGGCGCTTTGCCTCCGGGAGCCGTGCCGGATTTGAGCGTGGATGGGACGATCGAGATTGAACGCCTGGCCGACGTGGTTTTCGTGGGACGGCCGGTATTCGGGCAGCCAAACAGCTCGGTGAGCTTGTTCAAGCTGGAAGAAGACGGAAAGGGAGCCGACCGCGTGACAGTGAAGTTGGGGCGCAGCTCGGTGAACACGATTGAAGTGGTAGACGGGTTGAAGGTCGGCGATCAGGTGATCTTGTCCGACATGTCGGCGCAGGACCAGAATCCGCGCATTCGACTGAATTGACTTTGAGATTTCTAGGAGACCGCACATGCCCGATGGATTGATTCATTTGGAAGGCGTGACGAAAGTATTCGTCACGGACGAAGTGGAAACGCACGCGCTGGCCGGCATTCACCTGGATATTCAAAAGGGTGAATACCTGTCGATCGCGGGGCCGTCGGGCTGCGGGAAGTCGACGCTGCTCGCGATTCTGGGGCTGCTCGACTCACCGAGCGACGGCACCTATATCCTGAACGGGAAACCGGTGCAGAATTTGAAGCTGAGCGAGCGGGCGCGCATTCGCAACCGCGAAATCGGCTTCATCTTCCAGGCATTCAACCTGATCGGCGATTTGACGGTGTATGAAAACGTCGAACTGCCGCTCACTTATCGCGGCATGCCGAGCGCGGAGCGAAAGAAGCGCGTGCATGAAGCGCTGGAGCGCGTGGGGATGTCGCATCGCGTGAAGCACTATCCTTCACAGCTCTCCGGCGGTCAGCAGCAACGTGTCGCTGTGGCTCGCGCACTGGGCGGCGACCCGTCGATCCTGCTGGCGGATGAGCCCACCGGAAACCTGGACTCGGCCAACGGCGAAGCTGTGATGGACCTGCTGCGCGAACTGCATCGCGGCGGGGCGACGATCTGCATGGTAACGCACGATCCTCGCTATGCTCGCTACGCGGATCGGAACATTCATCTGTTCGACGGTCGCGTGGTGGAAGAGAGCACGGAAGCGGCTTAAGTTTTATAACGGCTCCGCGCGGGATGGTGTGCCTGTGCGGAGCCGTACGTGTGTCTGGGCGCAACCTCACGACTTGACGGCGATGGACGAAGCAAACGCCGGCCTCACTCGCGGGATCGCGGCTCGCCGAAGATGCTCGTCAGGTCGCCAGTGATGTCGATCTCACGGCATCCCGGGGAATGCTCGCCGGAAACGGACAACATACGCAATTCCGCGGCGTTAGTCTCGCTAATGCGAAAGACGGTGGTCTGCTTGGATTCGCTCCATTCGACGACGATCTCTCTCGCCGGTGGGGACCCGGGGCAGCTAGCGACGCCCTTCCATTCAAGCAGTTCATGGTTCAATCTGGCTGCCAGGTCGTGATGACTGTGAGCTGCTTCCGATGTGCTCCACCGGGCGGCGTCGGCGTCGGTCAAATTCAGCCACTCGTGGACGAAGCCCCCGAACGACGGAGCAATGGGAGCCTCTCGAATCGCACGGCCGCCCTGAACACGGAAGCGCGCAATCGCTTCGCGTGCCAGCACTGCCAAATCGCCGGCTGACGTGCCGTAACGGAAGGTGACGGTGTCATTTTCGATTCCGATTGTCACCGGGTCGCCGGCGAACGCCGACACGCTCCGATCCAAAACGTTCTCAAGAGAACGCCCGTGCGAGACGTCGATCCGAAAAATGTTCCCGTTCCAATTGCTGGTACAGTTCGAAGCCACCCATGCAGAACCGATGATTCTGCCACGGCCGGGATCATCTTTTCCGACCGCCAAATCACGAAGGTGATAGCCGTGCGTGTAGCTCCGCTCCGCGTTGACTTGCGCCAGTCGCCGCAGGGGGTTGCGCTCATAGAGCACGACGGTGTCGTCGAAGTTGCAATAGCCACCGGTGTGAAATCCAAACTTGATCGCAAACAAGTCCTCAGCGCCAAGGGCGGGCTTAGCCTCTACCTCCCCGAGGAAACCAACGTAGGTCTTGTCGAACATGTCGTCAACGGAATTCGGGCCTTCCGAGAGCAAACCGACGGACTTCAGTTCGCCGTTCATCTGCGCCACGGTTGCGCCGGACCTCAGCCGGGACTCGATCCACTGCAGATACTCTCGTTGGATCGCCATGTACTGGGTGGCTGACAATCCCAAGCTCTTGTGACGTCGAAATTGTTCCAGGTGGCTGGTGAGGCGCGCTGTGTCTACCGGTATCTCGCCCGCGAAGCACGGGGCGTACAAAATCAGGACAGAGATGAGCCAGTGACGCATTCTCACATCAACTGTTCCGCGCTACTTGGGGTCGCCCGTTTCGCTTGCGAGCTTGCTTGCCAACGGGCGATCCTGACCTGAGTACTTGTTTCCCGCCTTGTTCCGGTACGAAACCGCAACTCGGGAAGAGAGCTGCTCAAATGTGAACGAGCAGATGCGCATGCCTGGATACAGAGCCACCGGCATGCGGCCAAGATTGCTCAATTCGAGCGTCGCTTTGCCCACCCAGCCGGGATCGAATAGACCCGCAGTGCCGTGGACGATGATTCCAATGCGACCGAGGCTCGAACGGCCTTCCAAGCGACCCAAGACATCGTCGTCCAGGTCCAGAGTTTCTTCTGTGATCGCCAGGGCGAATTCGCGCGGTTGAAGAATGAAGGGCTCGCCGTCTTTGACCGTGATGGTGCGCATCAGGTCCTGGATCGCCGTGCGTTCGCGGAGGTCTATGAAGGCGTGGCGGCTGTGCTCGAAGACGCTGAACTCGTTGCCCAGGCGGAAATCGACCGAGCAGCTTCCGAACTGCTCCGGCGGCAATGGCGGGATGATCTTGATCTTCCCTTCCGCAATGTACCGCCGGATATCGACATCTGACAGAACCATGTATATAGCTTACTTGGTGTACTTCTCCATCCACGCCATGATGTATTCGATCTTGTCGATGTAATGGCTGTTGTGGCCGTGGATGCCGTGGAATTCGTCGGGAACACGGACCAGAACCGACGGGATCTTCTGGGCCTTCAGTGCGAAGTACAGCTCCTCGCTCTCCGCGATGGGCGTGCGGCGATCGGATTCGCCGGTGATGACCATGGTTGGAGTCTTGAAGTTTTTCGCGAAATAGATCGGCGAATGCTCGATCAGCTGCTGCGGGTTGTCCCACGGCAGCGTCTTCATCCAAAGAGCCGAGTGCGTGTAGCCGCCGTCGGCGGTGCCGGCCTGCGTCACCCAATCCGTCACCGGATATTGCGAAACGGCCGCGGCGAAACGGTCGGTGTGCCCGATCACCCAAGCGGTGAGCAATCCACCACCGCTGCCGCCAGTAACACACAGTTTCTTGGGATCGATATAGCCCTTCTCGATCATCTTGTCGACGCCGATCATCAGGTCCTTGTAATCGTCGCCGGGATAGTGGGTGTGGATGATGTTGCCGAAATCCTCGCCGTAGCCGGTGGATCCGCGCGGGTTCATGTACAACACCACATATCCGCGGGCGGCCTGGATTTGCAGCTCATGCTGGAAATTCACGCCATACATCGAGTGCGGACCGCCGTGAATGTCGAGGATGAACGCGTACTTCTTCGACGGATCGAAATTGGGCGGCTTGATGATCCAGCCCTGCATGTTCTTGCCGTCGAAAGAATCGAAGGTCAGCTCTTCCACAGCGCCGAGCTGATACTGCGACATCAGGCTCTCGTTTACAGAGGTCAAACGAGTTGGCGGAGCCTGGCGATACGCAGGCAGAACGACCACGTCGCCGGGCTCTTCGGGAGTCGATCGCGTGGTGGCGATCATGGCGTTGTTGGCGAGTGTGAAATTCGCATTCAGCTCCTGCGTGCCACTGGTGACCTGCTTGACGGCTCCGGTTTCGACCTCGGCCGAATATAGCTGTGAATTGCCATGATCTTCCACCATGAAGTAGATCATCTTGCCGTCCCAGGACCAGTGCGGGTTGCGCACATCGCGGTCGAGCGACGCGGTGACGTTCTTGGAATTGCTGCCGTCGGGGTCCATCAAATACAGGTGATTGACCGTGTAGCTTTGGAACTTCCAGTCGTGTCCGACGTAGGCGATCTTCTTACCGCCGGGGCCGGGAACCGGGCCGGTGTCCGGACCTTTGCGATTGGTCAACTGCTTGATCACAGTGTTGTCGTCAACCGAATAGGCGTAGATGTCGCCGCCTTCCAGGTTGTACTCAGCATCGGGAATGCGCGCTGTGGACGTGTAAATCCATTTGCCATCGGCCGACCACGAGAATTGGCCGTGGTTGTAATCGCCGCTGGTGATTTGCTTCGGCGCGCCACCGCTGGATGGGATCGCGAACACGTGAGTGTAGCCGGGCTGCAGAATGCCCTGGCCGTCGGCGGTCCAGCGCAACTTGGTAATCACGATGGGCGGGTCGGGCCACTTCGCGCCGTTCGGTTTCTCGGGCAGACGAATAGAGAAATCGTTCTTGGCGGGAACGCGAGCCGTGTAGCCGATCCATTTGCCGTCGGGCGACCATTCAATGTTGGACGGACCCTGTTGCAGATCGGTGATCTGCGCTTCCTGGCTCGAGTCGAGCCAGCGAACGTGAATCTGATTCTTGCCGCTGCGGTTCGTCAAATAAGCGATGCGCGTGCCGTCGGGGGAAATGCGAGGGGAGGAATCGCGGAAGGAGCCGGTGGTCAGAGGGCGGTTGTCTTTGCCGTCGCTCGAGACGATCCAGATGTTGCTGAGGCGCTGATCGGTCATCTTATCGCTCCAGCCGAGCACGTAGATGACGCTCTTTCCATCTCTGGTGATCTGGGGATCGCTGACGGAGCGCATCTCCCAGATGGTTTCCGTGTTCAGTCCGGGCTTGGCGGCGAACAGTGTCGCGGAAGCCATCAGTATCAAACCAAATGTGCGCATATTTTGTCCTCTTTTTACCTCTTGAATTCGTCCCACAGATTCGCGATCCCCGCCGATGCCGCGTCGCCTGGATGAATGACGATGCGGTACCGGAAATGAAGCGACGCGCCGGGATCGAGCGCGACGCCGGTTCCGCTGGGTTTGGCTCCGGAAAACGCGGTATCTCCGAAAGGATTCGCCGCGAACAATCCATAGGCGCGCACGTGCCAGCGGGCGCGGCGCGAGTTCGAAGGATGATCGAGAATCGCGATGCCCAGCGATTCGTTTCCGATCTGGCCTGAGTAATCGACCCAATCCGCGGGTTTGCCCCAGACGGCCTTTTCGTGCTCGCCGCCGGAGGAGCTGACGATCTTGCCGGGCGCGCCGGGAACGGTCCGGTCCGGCTTGCCTTTCTCCTTGATCACCTTGTCTTCCTGCAACGCGGGTACCAGGCGGATGCCAAGAACCCCGTCCTTCGCGTCGCCGAAAGTGACGTTCGTCGCCGCGGTCAGCGTGATGTCCAGATCGATGATGCGCAGGTCGCGCAGCGGGATGATGTGAGTGACACGCGTCTCATCCAGAAGCTTTAGGCCGTCGGGACTCATCCATTGCGCGGCTGCGGTGAAGCTCCCCTCATGTTTGTTCATGGAGACACCGCTGATTTTCGTCACCACAATGCGGCCGCGCGGCGGCGGCGATTTGTAGGACGCTTCGTTGTTCCAGAAATCGACGCCATTGACGTTTTCGTGAGCGAACCAGAGGCCGCGCTGATGCGGGTGATCGGTGGGTTCGCCGGCGACCGTTTCCATGGGGAAATGACGCGTAATCATGGTGCCGGAAGCGGCGCTCAAGGGCCACAGATAGGGCTTGGTGACTTCGTCGCCCTTGAAGAAGAAATCGGTGTAGGGTTTGCCGGCGATCTCGACGTGGACGCGGGTGGGTTCCGAAGTAACCTTGATTTGGGCGATCGCGGTCGCAGCGATCAGGGCGAAGATCGGTGCAAGTCTCATCTGTAGCAGTACATCACAAATGAGGATCGGCGTGGGCAGGCATAGAATAGAAGTATGTCTGCTCATCCGGACCAAAAGATCACGCCGGAGGAGTATTTGAAGCTCGAGCGGGCGGCGGAGTTCAAGAGCGAATATTACGATGGCCACATGTATGCGATTTCGGGGGCGTCGTATAAGCATTCCATCGTCAAAGGGAATCTGGAATATGAGCTCCGGAACTGTTTAAGGGGACACGACTGCACGGTATTGTCGAGTGACTTGAGGGTTCTGGTTGCACCCACAGGACTCTACACTTACCCGGATGTTCTAGTCGTTTGCGGCAAACCGCAATTTGCGGACGCGTTGCGCGATACGTTGACGAATCCACTCGTGATCATCGAAGTCCTGTCGGCATCGACCGAGCTTCACGACCGTGACTTTAAGGCGAGGCATTATCGAACCGTTGAATCGCTGCAGGAGTATGTCCTCGTTTCGCAAAAAGAGCCGCGAGCAGAGGTCCATCACCGTCAAGCGGATGGAAGCTGGGCGTTGTCTGACTTCGTAGGACTTGAAGCGATCTGCAAGCTGAGGAGTGTCGACTGCGAGATTCCACTTTCCGCGATCTACGATTCAGTCACATTCGAAGAGATGCGGCCTCCGCTGCTGCCATAGACTGCTATCATGACGGTAGGCGATCGCCACGCTAGGCGACCGTCTGCAAAGGAGCAGGGCAACCGATGTTTGGTACGATTGGCGTCCAGGAGATGGTCGTCATTTTCATCGTAGCCCTGGTTCTGTTTGGGCCGAAGAAGCTTCCAGAACTGGGGCGGACGATCGGAAAGGCGCTCACCGAATTCCGTCGCGCCTCGAGCGATTTGAAAGCGTCGTTCGAGCGCGAAATGCACAATCTGGAGCGGGAAACGGAGCTGGCCAAGACGCAAGCGGAAATCCAAAGCGCTCTTCCCACCAGCACTTCCGAATACGAGTATCCGTATAACGATTACGGCGAGTCGTACGACTATGCCGCAACCAATCCAACTCCCACCAATTCAACGGTAAGCGCTTCTGAAGTTCCAGGCGCCGAAGAAACAGGCAACGTCGCGGCCACGCCCGAGCAGGCGGAGGCAGCGGCGCCGGCGGTGGAGGGAACTGTCCCTCGTACCGAATCCGCGCCCCAGCATACTTAAAGGAACGCGCTCGCGTAGCACATGGATGAACCGAAGAACGGGGATTCGTCCCCGAATCCTAACGTCTATCCCGACGATCCGTACGGCGGGAGGGCGGCGGAAGTAACCGTCCCTCCGACCAAAGCCTTGACCAAGACGGGAGGGGGCGGACGTACGCCTCCTCCACCTCCGCCCGAGGATCCCGAGGATCAGGAGGATTCGGGCATGCTGCGCATGTCCTTCCTGGAGCATCTCGAAGAACTGCGGATGCGGCTGATCAAGGCGCTGCTGGGTCTGGGCGTCGCCTTCATGCTGAGTCTCACCTTCTGCATGCAGTTGTGGGACATCATCCGGGCGCCCGCGTTTGACGCGATGACGAAACTCGGGATCAAAGACCCGCACCTGGTGATCATCGACCCGATGGAAAACTTCATGATCATCTGGTTCAAGTTGCCCCTGGTGGTGTCGCTGTTTCTGGGGGCTCCGTGGATTGGCTATCAAATTTGGGCGTTTATCGCGCCGGGTCTATATAAGAAGGAACGCCGCTGGGCGATTCCGTTCGTGCTGACCACGGCTGGCCTTTTTATCATGGGCGGGATGTTCGCGTATTTTGTGGCGTTTCGCTATGGGCTGGCGTTTCTGCTTGGTATCGGACTGAGCGGCGGTGTCCAGCCGATGGTCACCGTCACGAATTATTTCGACCTGTTCGTGGATGTGATGCTCGGCGTGGCACTCGTATTCGAGATGCCCATCGTGATCTTCTTCCTGACGCTTCTGCGCATTGCTTCACCGCGCTGGCTGATGGCGAATTCGCGCTATGCGATTCTTGCGATAGTCATCCTGGCCGCCATCGTCACGCCGACGCCGGACGCCTTCACGCTGATGCTGTTCGCGGTGCCCATGTGCCTGCTTTATTTCGTGGGTGTGTTTGCGGGCTACCTGCTGGTGATGAAGCGCGAAGGCCGCAAATTCCCATGGGCGAAGGTCCTGCTATGGACTGGCGTGGTATTGCTGGCGCTGGCGGGATTCGTGTACTTCGAGGTCGCGCATTACCACTATCACCTGATCCGGCACTGGCCGTTTTTGAAGAAGTAGCTACGCGGGATTCTTGAAGAACCACAGAATGAAGTATTGATCTCCGGCGCCGTGCCGGTAGCGGGGCTCGAAGCCGCAGCGGCGCGCCATTGCACAGGCTTCGGCGTCGGAAAAGGGAACGCCCAGCCAGGTATCGTCAGGAGTGGTTTCGGTCCTGGTGTC
>Ga0209517_10004665_pt1 | contig 17904 bp, 17 predicted proteins | sample PeaSoiMetSII2010_FD_187695 | JGI IMG/M metagenome (GOLD analysis project Ga0209517, IMG submission 187695) | Peat soil microbial communities from Weissenstadt, Germany - SII-2010 (SPAdes) (version 2) | ecosystem: Environmental > Terrestrial > Soil > Wetlands > Peat | place: Germany...
ACGCAGCCAATCCGGCGGCTGCGGGCGCGCCGTTCCGAAAGGCGGCACCGCCTCCCGAAGCGGGTGGCACGAGATTCTTCGCTGCGCTTCAGAATGACGTTGGACGAGACTCTGGAATTTACCTCACCACACCGGCTGACGTCATTCTGAGCGACAGCGAAGAATCTCCGACCACGATCTTAGCACTTCGGAGCAGAAGTCCTCGCCGTCAACTGATTGACGCGGGGCAGTGGGGGTTCCCATAATTCCGGGCGATGAGATGCTCGCGATGAGATGCCCGCAATGCGGCTCGAATCTCGACGGCGACGCGGCCTTTTGCTCGCGATGCGGCGCGCGGGTTTACGCGCCGAAGCCGGCCGACCGGCGCGAATATTCGCTGGTCAGGATCTTCCCGTCATGGTGGCGTTTCAGCGCCAACTTCATTCTCGCGGCGCTGCTCTTCGCCGCGAGTATCGGGCTGGTGACGAAATTGCGGCAGAGCCTCGCGCCCGCCGTGCTCGCGCTCGGGCTGAGCTTTGTCGTCGCGCTGGTCGCGATTTTCAGGCGCCGCAGCACGAGCTGGAGCATCACGTCGGAACGGTTGATCGAATATCGTGGCATTCTGTTCCGGCGCCGGCGAGAGGTCGAATTGGCGGACATCCGATCGGTCGAGGTGAACCGGCGCCTTATCCAGCGGATGCTGGGTCTCGGCAACGTGCTGGTCGCGTCAGCCGCGAGCGCCGATTTCATGATCAGGCTCGAAGACGTGGTAAATCCCGACGAGGTCGCCGAAACGCTCCGCCGCGCGCGGCTGAAACGGTTGGCGTGACCGCTTTGACCTCGCGCGCACGCGCTCGCATAATCGTTCGAGAGCGGAATCCGGACGGGCGGAGGAGGGTGAAGTGTCCCGACATCCTGACATGCGTTACGAACGCAAGCTCTGGAAGGCGGGAATCGAGGCGGTGGCCGGCGTCGACGAAGCCGGCGTGGGCCCGATGGCCGGCCCGGTGGTCGCTGCGGCCGTGGTCTTCGCGCCGGAGACCTTTATCAAGGGCGTTCACGATTCCAAGCAGCTCTCGGTCGAGAAGCGCGAAGCGCTCTACCCGATCATTCTGGAGCGCGCGCTCGGAGTCGGCCTCGGGATGGCCGACGTCGGCGAGATCGATCGGCTCAACATCTATTGGGCCAGCGTGACGGCCTGCGCGCGCGCGGTGCTGGCGCTCGCGCATGCGCCGGATCACGTGCTGGTCGACGGCCGGCGCAACCCCGAGCTGGCGCTTCCGCAGACCGCGATCGTCGGCGGCGATCGCAAAAGCTTCTGCATCGCCGCGGCCTCGATCGTCGCCAAAGTCGTGCGCGACCGGATGATGCTCCATTATCACGAGCGCTTCCCCGAATACGGTTTCGGGGCGCACAAAGGCTACTGCACCGCCGAGCACTTCGCGGCGCTCGAACGGCTCGGCCCCTCACCGATCCATCGGCGATCGTTTGCCCCGGTAGCCGCGTCAGCGCAACTCAAGCTCGCCGTGTAGCCAAGGCACGACGGCTCGGGCGCGCGATTTACCCGTCTGCGATTTACCGGCTCTTGGGCTTGGCTTATGATCAACTGATGGGGTGCGCTTCGTATCGGGGCCTGGTCCTTCAGGGAAGGTGAGGGATGGCGCTGGAACGTGATCGGCATGCCGCGGAGCGGGCCCTTGTCACCCTGGGCGAGACCGAACTGATCGAGCTTTACCGGCGGATGGTGCTGATCCGCCGCTTTGAAGAAAAAGTCGCGGAAATGTACAGCCGCGGCAAGATCACCGGCTTCTGCCATCTGTACGCCGGCGAGGAGGCGGTCGCGGTCGGCGCGATCTATTCGCTCTCCAGCAAGGACTACGTCGTCTCGACCTATCGCGAGCACGGCCACTGCCTCACCAAGGGCGCCGCGCCACGCGCCGTGATGGCGGAACTGTTCGGCAAGGCCACCGGCATTTCGCACGGCCGCGGCGGCTCGATGCATCTGTTCGATCCGAATCTGCGCTTCATGGGCGGCTATGCGATCGTCGGCGGCGGATTGCCGCTGGCGACCGGACTCGGGCTTTCGATCGCCTATAAGGAAGAGCCCGAAGTGGTCTGCTGCTTTTTCGGCGACGGCGCGCTGCCTCAAGGCGCCTTTCACGAAAGTCTCAACATGGCCTCGCTCTGGAGCCTGCCCGTGATCTTCGTCTGCGAGAACAACTTTTACGGGATGGGCACGATGGTCCAGAACGCGATCTGCCAGGAGGAGCTCTACCGCTTCGCCGAGCCCTACAAGATGCCCGGCGTGCGCGTCGACGGGATGGACGTGCTCGAGGTCTACACCGCGGTCACCGAGGCGGTGGCACGCGCCCGCGAAGGCGACGGACCTTCGCTGATCGAAGCGGTCACCTACCGCTTTCGCGGCCATTCGATGTCCGACCCGGCGGAGTATCGCTCCAAGCGTGAGGAACGGATTTGGCAGGAACGCGACCCGATCAAAAGGTTTCGCAGCAAGATCGTCACCGAGCATCGCGTGAGCGAGGCGCGCCTGGAAGAGATCGAGCAGGAGATCGGCGCGGTGATCGATGATGCGGTCAAATTCGCCGACGAAAGCCCCGAACCCGCGCTCGATACGCTGATGAAGGATGTGTATGTGGACGAGTGACCTCGCCGCATAGTCGTCGTGCCTCAGATCCAATACCGCGAAGCTCTCAACCAGGCGTTGCGCGAGGAGCTCGAGCGCGACCCGCGGGTCTTCATCATGGGCGAAGAGGTCGGGTACTTCGGCGGCGCTTTCAAGGTGACCGACGGCCTGCTCGCCGTCTACGGCGAGAAGCGCGTGCGCGACACGCCGATCTCCGAGCTGACGATCACGGGCGCGGGAGTCGGCGCCGCGATGGGCGGGCTCAAGCCGATCGTCGAGTTGATGACGATCAACTTCGGCCTGCTCGCGATGGATCAAATCGTCAATCACGCCTCCAAGATCCACTACATGTTCGGCGGGCAAGCTAAGGTCCCGATCGTAATCCGCGCTCCGCAGGGCGGCGGCCATCAGCTCGGCGCCCAGCACAGCCAGAGCCTGGAAGCCTACTTTCTCCATTCGCCGGGGCTGCGCGTCGTCATACCGGCTACGCCCGCCGACGCCAAGGGGCTGCTCAAGACCGCGATCCGACAGGATGACCCGGTGATTTTCCTCGAGCACGAATCGCTCTACGGGGTTAAGGGCGAAGTGCCGGAGGGTGAGCACCTGGTTCCGTTCGGAGTCGCCAACGTGATCCGCGAGGGCAAGGACGTGACGATCGTTTCCTACTCGAAGTGCGTGTACGACGCGCTCGACGCGGCGACGGCACTCGAGAATGAAGCGATCGATGCGGAAGTGATCGATCTTCGCACGCTCAATCCGCTCGACCTGAAGACCGTGGTCGAGTCGGTGAAAAAGACCGGGCGGGCGATCGTGGTTTACGAAGGATGGCGCACCGGCGGCGCGGGCGCTGAAATCGCGGCGCAGCTCTACGAGGCCGCGTTCGATCATCTCGACGCGCCGGTCGTGCGGATCGCCACGCGCGACGTGCCGATGCCGTACAACAAGCACCTGGAGAAGGCGGCGCTGCCGAGCGTAGCCGAAATCGTCAAGGCCGCCGAGCAGTTGGCCTAGCCGGCTTTCTGCGTGCGCGAGCCCTGCGCTATTGCTGCGGGCTCGGCGGAACCGGGAGCGACTGCAGCTTCCGAATCGAGAAGTAGCCCAGGAAGAGCGTGCGCCAGAACCACGAATTGCGATCGAGTCCGGCGCGCTGCGTCAAGGTCGTGCTGTAGAAGGCCTCGCCGATATGCGCGGCGATCAAAAGGTTGAAGACCCATCGCGCAAGTATCCCCAGCCACGAATCGCCAATCGGCGGCATCGTTCCGAGAAACCCGAGCGCCATGAAGAGGAAGCCAATCGTGAGCCAATCGCGTTCGGGGATTTCCATATGACTTTCGTCTCCTTGCGCCACCGCTGACTAGCGTAGCTATGCGATCCACCTGACTTGTGGCTCGCGCGTCTTGTGAGTCGTCACTCTATCCGTGCAAGATATTAGGGGAAGGCGATCCGAGCAACGAGATGGCGAGCAACGAGATTACGATGCCCAAGCTCTCCGACACCATGGAGGAGGGCAAGATCATCCGATGGCTCAAGCGTCCCGGTGACGCGGTTGCGCGCGGTGAGGCGCTTGCGGACGTCGAGACCGACAAGGCCGACATGGTGCTCGAAGCATTCGAGGACGGCGTGCTCGGCGAGATCAAGCTCAAGGAGGGCGAGAGCGCGCCGGTTGGAGCGGTGATCGCCGTGATGAAGGGCGCGGGCGAGGCGGCGCCTGCATCGCGCGAGAAGCCCGCGGCTGAGGCGCAGTCCGCGGGTGACGGTGCGCGCATCGAAGCTGACGCCGAAGCTGAAGACACGCCCGCGCCGGAGGGTCCGGAGTTCCATCCGGCGATGGGCGCTAATCTCGCCGCCGGGGCGACCGCGATGGCACGGCCGCCGCGGCTTGCCGCGGTGAAATCGCAGGCCGAGCCGGCGCCGCGCACCGACGAGCCGAAGCTCAAGGCCTCGCCGCTCGCGCGCCGCGCGGCCGAGGAAGCCGGAATCGATCTCGCGCAGGTCCGCGGCACCGGGCCCGACGGGCGAATCACCAAGCGCGACCTCGACAGCTACGTGCGCGAGCAGCAGATGTTTCGCGTGCGGCGGCTGGTCTCGCCCGACAAGGGGGCGCCCGGCTCGCACGAGGAACTGTCGCGGATGCGCAAAACGATCGCGAACCGGATGGCCGCCTCCAAGCGCGAGATCCCGCACTTCTACGTCACGGTCGAGATCGACATGGAAGAAGCCGTCAGGCTCAAGAGCTCGCTCGAGCAGTCCGAACTCTTCGATCAGGACATCACCTACAACGACATCATCGTGAAGGGAACCGCGCTTGCGCTCGGCCGCTATCCGCGCATCAACTCGAGCTACGAGAACGACGGCATCACGATTCGCCCGCAAATCAATATCGGGGTCGCGGTCGCGGTCGAGGACGGATTGATCGTGCCGGTGATCAAGGATTGCGGGCGGCTCTCGCTGCCCGAGATCGCGCGCAAAAGCCATCTGTTGGTGGGCAAGGCGGCGCACGGCGGATTCACCACCGACGAGCTGTCGGGCGCGACCTTCACCATCTCGAACATGGGGATGCTCGGGATCGAGCATTTCGCCGCCGTGATCAATCCGCCGCAGGCGGCGATTCTGGCGGTCAGCGCGATCAAGGATCGGCCGGTGGTGCGCGAGGGCAAGCTCGCGGTGGGCAAGACCATGATGGTCACGCTGTCGTGCGACCATCGCATCGTCGACGGCGTCGTGGCCGGGCGATTCCTGCAGGAACTCAAGCGCTTTCTGGAAAATCCGGCAACCCTGCTGGTGCAGATCTGAAGTGGCCGGCCTCAAGTACGATCTGGCCGTGATTGGCTCCGGGCCCGGTGGCTACGTCGCGGCGATCCGCGCCAGCCAGCTCAAGATGAAGGTCGCGGTGGTCGAGCGCGATCGGCCGGGCGGCGTATGTCTGAACTGGGGATGCATCCCGTCCAAGGCGCTGCTCGACTCGGCCGAGACGATGGAGTCGATTCGCGGCGCCGGCAAGGAACACGGAATTCAGACCGGCGAAGTGAGCGTCGACTTCAAGCGCGTCATCGCGCGCTCGCGCGAGGCCGCCGACAAGCTCGCGCGCGGCGTGCTCTTCCTGTTCAGGAAGAACAAGATCGACTACTTCGAGGCCAACGCAACGGTGAGCAGTCCGCACACGATCACGCTCGCACAGGCCGAAGGGAAAAAAGCGCCCGCGGCGGCGGCGATCGAAGCCGAGCGTATCCTGATCGCGACGGGCTCAGGCGAGCGGCTTTTTCCCGGCATGACGCCCGGCGATGGCTTGCTCACCAGCCGCGAAGCGCTGGTCTACGACCGGCTGCCCGAAAGCGTGATAGTGATCGGCGCCGGCGCAGTCGGACTCGAGTTCGGCTATTTTTACCGCGCCTTCGGCGCCGGCGTGACGATCGTCGAGCTGGAGAAACAGATGCTGCCGGGCTTCGACGCGGAGATCGCCGAAGAGCTGCGCCGCGCATTCGTCAAGCGCGGTACGACCGTGATGCTCGGTCACGCGTACAAGTCGATCGCGCGCCGCGACGGCCGCTTGGCGGTCACGATCGAGGCGGTCGCGGGAGGCGCCGCCCAAACGATCGAGGCCGAGGTCGTGCTGGTCGCCGTCGGGCGCCGGCCGCTGAGTCCCGGGATGGGGCTCGAGAAAATCGGCGCCGAAGTGGAGCGCGGCGGATTCATAAAGATCGACGATTCGTTCCAGACCACGTGTCGCGGCGTGTACGCGATCGGCGACGTGGTGCGCCCTCCCCTGCTCGCGCACAAGGCCTCGGCGGAAGGAATCGCGGCGGTCGAGATCATGGCGGGCGTGCGCCAGCCGGGGTTCGATCTGCTTTCGATCGCGGGCTGCATATACTGCCAGCCCGAAGTCGCAACCGTGGGGTTGAGCGAGGCCGAGGCGCGCGCACAGGGGATTGAGGTCAAGGTCGGCAAAATTCCGTTTCGCGCGATCGGCAAGGCGGTCGCGACCAATCGCGTCGAGGGCTTCGTGAAGATCGTCGCGGGCCGGCAGTACCGCGAGGTGCTCGGATGCCAGATAATCGGCCATGGCGCGACCGACCTGATTTCAGAGGTCGTGCTGGGCAGAACTCTGGAAGCCACGACCGCGGAGTTCGGCAAGACCGTGCATCCTCATCCGACGCTGTCGGAAGCGATAATGGAGGCGGCCCTCGCCGCACAGGATGAAGCGATTATTGTCTGAATGTAGAGTTGATCGAACGGCGCAGATAGTGGCATGAGATTCTTCGCTTCGCTCAGAATGACGTTGGCGCTTTCGCCGACGGACACCAATCGTGTCGACACTCTCGTCATTCTGAGCGAAGCGAAGAATCTCATGCCACTCGCCGTCGCAGTGTGACGGGCATGACGAGTCAGTCAAATACCCTGCGCGTCGTGCGGCTTGGAACGATCGATTACGCCGATGCGCTAGCGCTTCAGGAGGCGATCGTCCGCGCGCGCCAGCTCGATCGAATCGGCGACACGCTCCTGCTGCTGGAACATCCGCACGTCTACACGCTGGGACGCGGCGCCGACGAGCGCTTTCTCATCGCCCGGCGCGCCGGCGTTCCCGTTCATCGCGTTTCGCGCGGCGGCCAGGTCACCTATCACGGCCCCGGCCAACTCGTCGGCTATCCGATTCTGAAGCTCGAAGGCGCCGCGCGCGACGTTCATCGCTACCTGCGCGCGCTCGAGGACGTCATGATCGATTCTCTGGCCCGGATAGAAATAGCCGCGGCGCGGCGCCCGGGCCTGACCGGAGTGTGGGCCGATTCGCTCAAGATCGGCTCGATCGGGGTCGGTATCCGCCGATGGGTGACGCTGCACGGTTTCGCGCTCAACGTTGATCCCGACTTGAGCTTCTTCGACGCGATCGTGCCGTGCGGAATCCAGGGATGCGTGATGACTTCGATCGCCGCGCTCGGCCATCCGGAAATTTCGCTCGCCGGCTTCGCCGAAATCACGGCGCAAGTCTTCGCGCAAGTCTTCGGTTACGCGCGCGTCGAGCGGGTCGATCCAACCGCGCTCGGATTCAGGTGTGACGATGCCCGAGCGTAAGCATCCGGACTGGATCAAGGTGCGCGCGCCGGTCTCGGCGGAATTTTTCCGGACCAAGGCGATCCTCGCGGAACTCAAGCTGCATACGGTCTGCCAGGAAGCCTGCTGCCCGAATATCGGCGAGTGCTTTTCCCATCGCACCGCTACCATGATGCTGATGGGCGACGTATGCACGCGCAATTGCCCTTACTGCGCGGTAGCGCACGGCAAGGTCCGTCCGCTGGACCCGAATGAGCCCGCGCGCGTGGCCGAGGCGGTGAAGGCGCTCGGCCTTCAGCACGTGGTCGTCACTTCGGTCGATCGCGACGACCTGAGCGACGGCGGGGCGGCTCATTTCGCGGCGACCGCGCGCGCGATCAAGGCGCTCGCGCCGGGCGCGCGCGTCGAGGTGCTGGTGCCGGATTTCAGGGGCTCGCACTCCAGCGTCGAGACGGTGGCCGAAGCGCCGGTCGAGGTCTTCAACCACAATGTCGAAACGGTGCCGCGGCTCTATAAAAAGGCGCGGCCGGGCGGCGACTACGCCCGCTCGCTCGACGTGCTCGGCCACGCGCGGCAGACGGGAATTTCGCGCGGAATGCTTACCAAGACCGGAATCATGCTCGGCTTGGGCGAAGCGATCGGCGAGTTGACCGCCGTGCTGAGCGATCTTCGTGACGTGAAATGCGACATTTTGACGATGGGGCAGTATCTGCGGCCCTCGCGCGATCATCTTCCGGTCGAGCGCTACGTCAGGCCCGAGGAGTTCGCGGAACTGCGCGCGCAGGCGCTCGCGATGGGCTTTCGGCACGTCGAGTCCGGCCCGCTGGTCAGAAGCTCGTACCACGCCTGGGAGCACGTGCGGTAGCAGCGCTGTTGCGCGGTCGTGCGGCGCGGCGCAATCCTCCGCTTGTTGCCCACAGGTAGTTCTGGTTCCGAGTTTCGTGATATGTTCGCCTTCGTAGGGCCGTTATTCTCACGTTCCCAAACTGAGACGGCTTTTGGATCCAAGCTTTCACATGTTTGAAATCACTGCCGATGACATTGCCCTGCTGAACGATGACGACCTTCGGAGCCTAGTCGGCCGCCTCTGCGAGTCGGAAGCGAGACGCCGAGGCTTGCCGACCTCCTGTGTAACCTGGGGCGGCAACCAAAATGCCGCGGACGGCGGCCTAGATGTTCGTGTAGCGCTACCACCAGACACTGCCATCGACGGCTTCGTGCCAAGGGCAGCGACCGGGTTTCAAGTCAAAAAGCCGGACATGCCACGCACGGCGATTCTTGCAGAGATGCGTCCGGCCGGAGTACTGAGGCCGGCTATTCAAGAACTAGCCGATAAATGCGGCGCCTACATCATCGTGAGTTCGACGGGCTCGACATCGGATGCTGCGCTTCAAAGCCGCCGCCTAGCAATGGCCGAGGCGGCGAGCGATCTTCATAACCGTAGCTCCCTGACATTGGACTTCTACGACCGCACTAGGCTTGCAACTTGGGTGCGGGATCACCCCGGCCTGATCCCATGGGTACGAACGAAAATCGGGGAAACCATTTCCGGCTGGAGTTCTTACGGCCCTTGGGCGTACGCGCCGGATGGGATTAGCGGCGACTATCTGCTGGATGAAAAGCTCCGCATCCAGACCGGGAGGAACGGATCGGCGGGCGGAGTTTCGGCGCTGGAAGGTATGAAGCAGATACGAGATCTGCTGCGCGAACCCGGCAAGGTCGCGCGGCTGGTCGGCCTTTCGGGCGTGGGGAAGACGCGGCTGGTGCAAGCCCTGTTCGACGACCGCGTTGGCGAAAAAACCCTAGACCCTTCTCTCGCCGTCTATGCCAACATGGCCGATGAGCCCGATCCGCAGCCCACGGGCCTCGTTTCGGACCTGATTGCAGAGCGCGCAAGAGCAATCGTCGTAATCGACAATTGCCCGCCGGATCTGCATCGGCGCATCTCGGAACTGTGCCGGTTGCCGGAGAGCACGGTAAGCGCGGTTACGATCGAATACGACATTCGGGAGGACGAGCCCGAAGGGACCGACGTGTTCACTTTGGAACCATCGTCCATCGAGCTGATTGAGAATCTGGTCAAGCGCCGCTTTCCCACACTATCGGCTGTAGATTCGCGGACCATTGCTGAATTTTCGGGCGGAAACGCCCGCATCGCGATAGCCCTCGCTCATACGGTTGGCAAGAACGAGAAGATAACAGGTTTATCCGACGAGGAGTTGTTCCAGCGTCTGTTTCAGCAAAGGCACGCACCTGACGAGTCGCTTCTGTCCGCGGCGCAGGCATGTTCGCTTGTTTATTCATTTCAAGGGGAAGATACCTCCAACGATGGCCAGGCCGAGCTCGTAAGGCTGGGCGCCATGATCGGGAAGACTGCAGAAGAGCTCTTTCGGAGTGTCGCTGAACTCCGGCGTCGTGATCTTGTCCAACAACGCGGCGTTTGGCGAGCAGTCCTGCCTCACGCCATCGCGAATCGTTTAGCTTCACTTGCTCTTCAGAATATTCCCTTTGCGACAATCGAAAAGTGTCTCACCGAGGGCATGCCCGAGCGTCTGCTCAAATCCTTCTCGCGAAGGCTCGGCTACCTGCACGACAGCAAGGAGGCCGTCGCAATCGTCGAGAAATGGCTCGCGTCTGACGGCCCGCTGGGCAACGCTGCCAACCTCAACGAGGTCGGCAAGGCGATGTTCAACAATGTTGCGCCCGTCTTGCCGGAAGCTGCGCTTGCGGCACTTGAACGTGCATTGCTCGGCCCCGAGGGCGACGAAGCAGTGTCGAGTTGCGCCTATTATGTCCGCCTCATCCGGTCGCTTGCCTACGACGCGGCGCTATTCGAGCGTTGCATCGCATTGCTTTTGAAATTCGCCCAAGCCGCCGCTGACGACGGCAAGGGGAACGATGGTCGGGGGGTCTTCGTCTCATTTTTCTTTCTCTACCTCTCCGGCACGCATGCCACTATAGAGCAGCGACTGAGCATCATAGAAGGATTGCTTCTTTCCGATGAAGTGCGTCAGCGCGAGCTCGGTTTAAAGGCGTTCACAGCCGCACTCGAAGCATGGCACTTTTCCTCTAACTACCCTTTCGAATTCGGCGCTCGCTCGCGTGACCATGGCTACTGGCCACGGAGCGGTGGAGAGGTGAAGCACTGGTTCGGGTCAATTCTTAAGCTCGCTTTGACATTTGCGAGTTCTGACCGGCCCGCTGCGCCGCTTGTGCGCGCGGCAGTCGCTGGCAATTTTCGTGGTCTTTGGACGATGGCGCATATGTACGACGAGCTCGAGCACGTGTGCGACGCGCTCTCCGGAGACACATTCTGGCCGGATGGATGGAGGGCCGTCCGTATGACCCTGAAGTTCGACTCTGCGGGGCTCAAACCAGATCTCACTGCACGCCTTTCTTCCCTGGAGAAGCGTCTCCGCCCGAAAGACCTAGTGCAGAGAGTACGAGCACTCGTCCTCTCCGAAGACCTGTCTGGTCTTGATTTCGATGATTTTGACGACAAGGGGGCTAATGATCTTGATGCTGAGATGCGACGCACGGCGGCGATCGCGCGTGCTCTCGGCAACGCCGTCGCGGCTGACGAAGGAATTCTCGGCGAACTGCTTGCCGAGTTGGTCAGCGGGAGCGGACGCCACCTGATGTCTTTTGGACAGGGACTGCTGGAGGGCACGCCGGACCCGAAAGCGCTATGGCGCGAGCTTGTTGCGGGGCTGGCGGCCACTGTCGAACGCACGCGGAATGTCCAGATTCTCTTCGGCTTCCTGAATGCGGCGCATGAGAAAGATCCGCAGCTTGCCGACGCCTTTCTCGACGACGCCGTTCAAGACGAAACTCTAGCGGCATGGTATCCGATGCTGCAGGGTGCCGTTAGGATCGACAAACGTGGCGTGGACCGCCTCAAAAGTTCGCTCGCGCTCGGCAAAACCCCAATCGCCAGATATCAGAGCCTTGCGTGGGGCCGGGCGACTGATCCGATCTCCGGGCAGGACTTGAAGGAGTTGGTACTGACAATCGCCGCAAAGCCGGACGGATTCGGTGTCGCGGTTGAGATCCTTCAGATGCGCCTTCATTCCGACAAAGAGAAGAATCAAGGCCACGCCCCCGAAACAATTGTTGCAGGACGTGAGCTTCTGCGGCGACTGACGTTCACTATGAAGAACGACCGCGAGCACCGCGATCTGGGGAGGATCAGTAAATCCTGCCTCGTTGGCGAAGATGGTGCTGCGGTCACTAGGAAGATTTGCAGCAGACTGAAGGATTCGGTTTCGAAATACGAAACGCGCGTATTCGATCATAGTGACCTGCTGCAAGGCCTATTTAGCGTTCAACCAGCTGCCGCCCTGGATGGGCTCTGCGCGGGCGATGCGGCCGAGCTTAAGCGGGGTATTCGCCTCATCGAACAGATTCGCAGTTACAATAAAAACCCGCTCGATGCCGTGCCCGACAACGAGCTTTTCGGTTGGTGCGACCAAGAACCCGCGGCACGCTATCCCGCAGTTGCCGCTGCCATAACCATTTCGTCCAGCGCGGACGAGACCGGACCGCGATGGACGAACCGGGCAATTCGACTTTTGGAGAAAGCGCCCGACCGCGTTGCTGTGCTTAAGCAGTTCATACGGCTATTCAGACCGACGAGTTGGAGTGGTTCGCGGGCTACGATCATGGCATCCAACGCAAAACTGCTGGACGAGCTGGAAGAGCATCAGGACCCCGTCGTCGCAGAGTTCGTCGCGCAAGAGAAGGTGCGATTTGCCAAAGAGATTGAAGCGGAAAGGCGCGCAGAGACCTTAGAGGACAGGGCAATCGACGAGCGCTTTGAATAGCGGATGGGCTTTCGGCACGTCGAGTCCGGCCCGCTGGTCAGAAGCTCATACCACGCCTGGGAGCACGTCACGTAGCCGTCAGGGGGTTTGCGATTTCGGCAGGAGCGAGTCGGTGTCGACGGTCTTTTGCGCGGCGGCGCGGCGTTGCGTATAGCCGTCCTGCACTGCCCCATAAACGTCGATCGCGAAACGGTCTACGTCCTCGAACAGATTGGGGTTCAGCGAGCGGTAGTTGATGGCGTCAACCAGATACTCGCCCGCGGTCGTCGGATACGTGATGTACCACGGCAGCAGCCAGGTCATCGGGTTCATCGCGCCGTCGGCGACGCGGCCGACCGCGTCGCGGATCGTGGAGGGGCCAAAAAACGGCAGCATCAGATAAGGTCCGGTGGGCACGCTGTAGCGGCCGAGCGTCAAGCCGAAGTCGTCGTGATTCTCCTCGAGGCCGAACCATTTGTCGGCGGGATCGAACAGCCCCACCAGCCCGACGGTGGTGTTGATGCCGAATCGCGCGACTTCGGTCCCGGCCTGCTTGAGCCGCAACTGAAATAAATTGTTGGCGAAACGCGGGAGCACGCTGACATTGTCGATGAAGCGCCCGACGCTTCTGCGAGCCGGTGCGGGGACCACTTTTCCATAACCCGTGGCAACCGGATGCAGAAAGTAATCGTCGAGCTTGCGGTTGAACCAGAATATTCTGGTGTTGAACGGCGCGAGCGGATCGGTCTCGGCCATGCCCGCAGCTTCATCGGAATTCGCTCCCGGTGGATTCGCTCCCAGGTCCGGCTGGGGCTGAGCGAAGAGCGCCGGCGAAATCAGGATGGCCGAGGCAAAGGCAAGCGTCATTAGAAGTCTTTTCATTATACCTCAGCCTGGTCTGGGTCGTCGGAGGTCTACTTCGCGATGCTCGCGTCGAGCCCTTCCTGCTTGGCGCGCATGTTGCTCATCAGGGTATCGAAGCCCTGGTTGTTCATCACCCGGTTGAACTGGTTGCGGTAGTTGGCAACGATGCTGATGTTGTCGACTGTGACATCGTAGATTTTCCAGTCGTTGCCCTCCAGCTTGAGCCGATAGTTCAGGCCGATCGGGTCGGAGTTGGGCTGGATGATGTTGGTGTTGACCTGGGCGTAGTCGGGACCGTCGTTGGCCTCTTTCACAAAGTCGATCTGCTGGCCGCTGTAGCTCTCCAACCGGCTGGTGTAGGCAGCTTCGACGAACCGGGTGAACAGATCGACGAAGTCCTTGCGCTGCTGATCGGACAGCTCTCGCCAGTGGACGCCGAGCGCCGAACGCCCCATCTCAGTGAAGTCGAACCGCTCGGCAGCCGCATCCTTGAGCCGCTGCCGGCGATCGCCGGGGTTGGCCTTGAGCGCAGGATCGCTCAGGATCCCCACGAACTTGTCGACCGTAGCCTTGGTTACCGTCATCGGGTCCGGCGCCGCGGCGGCCGCGCGCAGAGCTACCGCCAGAGCGGCTGCGACCAGCATCGCACCCGCCAGAAGGTGAAGACCGCCCGCCGAAAGCCGCCTGGCGGCGGCCCTCCCACGCGCGTGAGACCATCGGGTACCGATCATATTGATAGACCTGCGTTGATTAGAACTTGCTACTTTTTGTCTTTGTCAGACGAGCCCTTGCTGTTTTCCGTGCTGCTGATCAATTGCCCGATTGCATCCTCGAGCACGAAGGCGGACTCGGTCTGCCTGATAATGCCGCCGTCGGCCAGGTCATGCTCGCCCGGCCCGGGCGCGATAGATACATATTTGTCGCCGATGATGCCGCTGGTCTTGATCGCCGCGATCGCCTCGTTGTCGACTTTCACCTCGTTGTTGAGGTGCATCGCGATGCGGGCGCGGTCACTATTGAGCGCGATGCTGGTTACCTTGCCGATCTGGACCCCTGCGATCTCGACGCGGTCGCCCTTCTTGAGCCCCGAGATATTGTCGAAATTCGCGTAGACCGTGTAGCCGGGTTCCGGCAGCAACTCGATCTTGCCCAACCGCAAGGACAGGATGGCGAGCGCGGCGATTCCCACCAGCGCGAAGATGCCTACGATGAATTGGGTGGTTCGGCTTGCGTACATAAATATCAGGCTCTCTTTGCCAGGGCGTCTTCCGAGTCATAACCCGTCTTGCCCGCCAAAAAGTGTTCGAAGACCGCGTCTTTCGCGCCCGTCACCTGCTCGACCGTTCCGTACAGCCTCATCTTCCCTTCGTGCATGAAGGCCAGCCGATCGGTGATTTCGAATACCTTCGGCACATCATGGCTGACGAGCACCGCGGACAGCCCGAACTTCTGCTGCGTGCGCCGGATTAGTTCGTGAATCGCGCCGGTGCGCGACGGGTCAAGACCGGTGGTCGGCTCGTCGAGTATCAGAATCTTCGGCCGCCGAATCAAGGCGCGGGCGAGCGCGGCGCGCTTCTGCATCCCGCCGCTCATTTCCGAGGGATATTTGTTCTTCATCCCTTCCAAGCTCACCGCGGCCAGGGTCTCATCGACCGCCTTTTCGATCTGCGCCGCGCTGAGCCGGGTCTTTTCGATCAGCGGAAAGGCCACGTTTTCGAACACGGTCATCGAATCGAACAGGGCGTTGCTCTGAAACAGCATTCCGAACTTCTCGCGGACCGGGTCCAGCGCGCGCCCGCGCATCTTGCTCACGTCGACACCGTCGATCACGATCCGGCCGGAATCCGGATGCAACAGCAGGTTCAGGTGTCTGAGTGTAACCGTCTTGCCGCATCCGCTCGGCCCCACGATCGCGGTGATCGCCCCATGCGGACAGTCCAGGTTGACACCGTTGAGCACCTGTTGCCGCCCGAAGCGCTTGTAGAGGTCCCGTACCTCGATCGCGTTCGGTGCTGAACCGTCGATCCCGGTCGGACTCATGGCGCCAGCTTTTTCGTCATCGGAAGTCTACAGAAGAATCGAGGTCAGGAAATAGTCCCACAGCAGAATCAAAACGCTGGAAGCCACCACGGCTTCGGTCGTCGCGCGGCTGATCCCGGTCGCCATCCGCTCCGCATTGTATCCCTTGTAGCAGCAGATCCAGGTCACGACGAGTCCAAACACCAGCGCCTTCCAGAGTCCGGTCGAGATGTCGTGCCAAACGAGATTGTAGCCGATGCCGTTGAAATAGCTCGAGCTCGGCACGCCCATCAGGCCCACGCCAACGACGTATCCGCCCATGATCCCGACCACGTCGAAGACCGACGTAAGCAGCGGAAAGCTCACCACCCCGGCGACAATCCTGGGCGAGACCAGATACTGCACCGGATTTATCGCCATCACGGTCAGCGCGTCGATCTGCTCGGTCGCCTGCATCGAGCCCAGTTCCGCCGCCATCGCGGAGCCCGCCCGCGCCGTGACCATCAGCGCCGCCATCACCGGGCCAAGTTCGCGCACGAGAACCAGCGACACCACCGAGCCCAAAGAGCCCTCGGCGCCAAAACGTGTCAGCGTGTTGACTCCCTGGAGCCCCAGCACCGCCCCAATTGACGCGGCGATCAGGACGATCAGAAACATCGAATCCGCGCCGATTTCGCGGATCTGGCGGATCGCGAGGCCGAACTTGTAGGGCGGCGCGAAAATGTAGAAGATCGCACCTGCGAGAAACGTAACGACGGCCCCCAGCGACTCGATAGTCGCGATAATCGCCGCGCCCAGGCTTTCGATCGACTCATACACTGTCCGGTCCGCCTATTTCACTGCGCGCCGCGGTCAGCCGTGCGAGATGCCGATCCGCGCGAGATGGTTGAAGGTGTGCGTCGCACTCGGCACCCGCATGAACTCGATCAAATCGCCGACCACGTCGAGGTCGATCGCCGCGCGCGCCATCCGCACCACTTTGCACTCCACGCCCAGCCGGCTGCAATCGTGGAGATGCCGGGCAAGGCTCAGGCGTCCGAAGCGTGTTGGCACGATATCAGGCGGCGTGCGCACAATGATATTGGTCCCGGTCAGCTCGTGCGAGGGCACCAGCACCACGCCCGGATGGGCGGGGAGTTGTACAAAGGACGCCGCTATGTCTTCGGCGGTTACGAGCGGGATATCCGAAAGCACGGTTGCGACCTCGGTAGCACCGGCGGAAACCAGTGCGGAGGTGGCGATGCGCAGCGCGGCATTGAGACCGCGCGGAAACTCTTCGTCGATCGCAAGCGCACCCGCAGCGCGCGCGAGGTCGAGCAAATGCCGATCGGAAGTCACCACCGCAACATGATCCACGCCAGCGACGCCCATCGCGGCCCCGAGCACGTCGCGGAACATCGCCTCGGCCAGCGCGAGACGTTCCGGCGGCGGAATCGCAGGAGCGAGCCGCGTCTTGGCCAGCGCCAATTCCTTGGCGGCTATCAGAATGACCCGCACGGCGCTTTTATAGCCCAGCAACCACAGCAGGCCAAGCAAGCCGTTTCTCCATCAATGCTGGCTGACCCTACTCGATGAGGAACTCCGTCAGGGTAGTGGCCGGCGTCCCTGCCGGCCATCCGATTGTCAAAGCCACGGTCTGCATAGTTTCGGGAGTTCTTGAAGTCAAAGGTAAAGCGGATTATTCTTTACCCAACATGAAAAGCACGATTTCCTCGAAGGGGCAGATTACCGTTCCGGCCGAAATTCGAGACAAGCTCGGACTTCTGCCGGGGACGGTGGTGGTCTTCGAGTTGCACAACGGCACAGTTCTATTACGCAAGGGCGGCCAGGCGGTACACCCTGTCGACCGGCTTTACGGAACCCTTAAGCTATCGCGGTCTACCGATGAGCTGCTTGACGAGATGAGAGGACCCAGACCCAAACGGCGATGAAAACCGCCGTCGATTCATCGGTTCTAATCGACGTAGCCGCAAGCGACCCGCGATTCGGAGAAAAGTCGCGGGCAGCCCTGCGCGCCGCATATGACGCCGGTTCACTCGTCGCCTGCGAGGTAGTATGGGCCGAAGTGCGCGCCTACTATCGCTCGGATGCCGAGTTTACTGACGCTCTTGCGGGAGTTGGCATTCGCTTTGAGCCGCTATCGATGGAGGCCGCGCTCCTGGCAGGCAGACTCTGGCGTGAAGCGGGCAAGGACCGAACCCATGGCAAGCGCGTGGTCGCGGATTTCCTGATCGGCGCGCATGCGATGCTGCACAGCGACGCTTTGTTAACGCGCGATCGCGGCTTCGTTCGCGACCATTTCGCCGGGCTGAGGCTCATCGATCCGACCTAGCGCGTGCGTCAAAACGGCGGGATCGATCCGCGGGCCGGTGAGGTGGATTAGCCGGCCGTCGTCGGGGTCGCGTTCGCGCAGCCATCGCGCGACCATCGTCATTGCTTCCAGCTCGTCACGCGCAACCGGCTTGCACCGGTAGCGCTCGTAATTGTCCGCCACGAACGCGGCGATCTCTGCCGCGATCTCCGGCGAATCGAGATTCTCCCTCGTGAGTG
>Ga0209517_10004667_pt1 | contig 17892 bp, 15 predicted proteins | sample PeaSoiMetSII2010_FD_187695 | JGI IMG/M metagenome (GOLD analysis project Ga0209517, IMG submission 187695) | Peat soil microbial communities from Weissenstadt, Germany - SII-2010 (SPAdes) (version 2) | ecosystem: Environmental > Terrestrial > Soil > Wetlands > Peat | place: Germany...
CCGATTTGGTGCGGGCGCTGAAGCACCCGTTGCAGGCTGAAGCCCGCTCCACCCGATGCCACTTCCACGCTCGCGGAGTCTCAAGGACAGCCCACTAGTTGGGCCGGATCACGTAATCCGGCCAGCAGACGGCCAGTGGATCGGGCAAACCCCACAGAGGATCGATACCGTCGAAGCCGATCTGGCCGTCGAACCCGATCCGAATGATCGCCCCCGCATTTCCCGATGGGGCGGCGAACTTCGGGTCCAGGATCTTGGCGATCTGGTTGCGCGCATCCTCCAGGTGCGCCTTGGTTTCCCGATCCGTCGTTTTAGCGATAGCGGCGGTCACCGCGGCGCTCAAAGTTCGGAGTTCCGCCCGATAGAACGGTCTTTCGTCGCCGCTGCTGCCGAGCAGACCCGCGAGTTCGGGCGGCAGTCCGGCCGGGAGAGGCGGTGCGTTGCTGTTCACCTTGGTATTCACCTGGTCCAGATAGGCCCGTTGCAGGTTGCGCCGGTACGGGTCGATGAGGACCTGCGGAGAATCCAGCTCTTTCCAGATGCCCTTGCGGACATCCACCAGAAAATCCGCGGGAGAGTAAGCGGTGCTGCCGTCCAAGGCCTCCTGCTCCACCAACCGGTTGAATCGTGCGCTGCTCAATAGATTGCTCAACACGCTGCTCTGCGCGCTGCGGATACTGCTGAGCACTCCCACCGCTTCGATCCGCCGCAGAATCTGCGGGTCGATGGCCCACTTGGGTGTCGCGAACGTGTTCTCGTTGAGGAAGCTGACCGCTAGCTTCTGACGTTCCTTGGGCACCGGCGTAAAGATCAGGCCATCCTGCCCGACGTATTTCTGTTGTGTGTTGAATCCGCCCACGATCGCCGCCACGTGATTCATTTCCACGGTCCATTGGCCCAGCATCCGGCCATACAGCTCGGAGAGATCGTCATAAGGCTCTCCCGTCTTCGCGGTTGTCGCCGGCAGCAGCATCTTGGCGACGCGCTGCAGGTTCTTCAGGCCCGCTGCCGTCGACTTGATTGCGTCCGCATCCCCGATCGCCTCTGTGAGCTCTCCTGGATCGGAACCGGCTGCGGCGGCAGTCGAAAATCGATACCAGGGCGTGGCATCCTGCTCGTGCGCCCACTTGTCGAGCGTCGGTTTCTCGTCGTCCGCGGTTTTGACGCCCGTGATCGGCGTATAGCCCCACTTGATGGCCCAAATGTCGTAGGGGCCGATTCGAGGCACCAGGTCTTCCACCGGGATTTTGTCTTCCGGCTGCGCCACGTAGTTGAAACGCGCGTAGTCCATGATCGACGGTGCGGCGCCCATCTTGTGCACCCACTCGCGGTCGTGCACCTTCTCCTGCGGGTACATTGAGCTGGCCTTCATGTTGTGCTGCAGGCCGAGCGTATGACCCACTTCGTGCGCCACCACGAACTCCAACAGCCTGCCCATCAGATCGTCCGGCAACGGAAGCTTCTGCGCCCGCGGGTCGAGTGGCCCAACTTGCAGGAAATACCAGTCACGCTGCAGATTCATCACGTTGTGATAGAACTGAATGTCCGCATTGAGAATCTCTCCGGTGCGCGGATCGGAGATGTGTGGCCCGCTTGCGTTTTCGGTGGTCGAAGGCAACCAGCGGATCACGGAATTGCGCACGTCCTCGGGGCTGAAATCTGGATCTTCCTCCGGAGTCGGCGCGAGTTTGGCGATAATCGCGTTCTTGAATCCGGCCGCCTCGAAGGCTCCCTGCCAGCTTTCCACGCCGCGCTTCACCCACTCCCTCCATTTCATCGGCGTCGCGGAATCGACGTAGTAGACCAGCGGCTTTACCGGTTCCGAAACTGCCGCGCTGGGATCCTTCTTTTCCAGGCGCCACCGTGCCACATAGCGGACGCGAGGCGCGCGTTGCTCATCGCGGCTGTAATCCATGAAATTCTCGGTGAAGAAGCCGACCCGCTGGTCGAACAGGCGGGGCATCATCGGCTGATCCGGAAGTTTCACCATGCTGTGATGCAGCACGATGGTGGCGCTACCCGGCCGCATGCCTCCGGCCGCTACGGGAGCCGCTGGCGCGCCTGCAATCGGCTGGGCCCGCGTATAGGTCACGGTCGTAATCGCTTCGATGTTCTCGGGGTAGGGAGAGACACGATCGATGTATGACCGCGTTGCATCCATCGTCGTCGCGCCCAGGCGCTGGCGGGCGCTGAATTCGGGAACGTCGGTATTGAACAGCCGGGTGACTTCGATCACAGGCGAGCCGTCCTTGGCGAAAGCGGCCACCGGAAAGGTCATGATGATGGCGTCGTTATTGGCGGCCTGTACGGCCTGCGCGATGGGCGATTTGGGGTCCGCCACCACATTGTAGTCGATGGAGCGCAGGTGAACCTTGTTCCCCATCATTTCCCATCTCACTACGCGGTCCGATAATTGCTGCCCGCCGTAACCCGCGCCTACGGTGGTCTTGGCGATCTGCGTGTTCCACAGGAATTCCTTATTCAATTGACTGGTTGGAATTTCGTAATAGTATTTGTCTTTGATCACGTGGACCGTAAAGATGCCAGTTTTCGATTTGGCATCGCTGGTGATCACCTTTTCGTAGGGTTGAGGGTCCGTCGAAGGCGGTGTTCCCGGACGGGGCAAAGCACCCGCGGGAGCAGTTGGGGGTGCGGGCAGTTCGGTGGGTGGATCTTGCGCCCGCAGGAGAACCGTGGCGCATAATGGGAGCAGAACGACTAACGGGATTCGTTTCATCTTGATTCCCTCCACGTGGGATTACCCAGGATTATGCGCCAATTTACCAAGTGCGGCAACCATACTCTGGGAATTCCCAGTTTTGACCGGTTGCCCTTCAAGCAGGCCGAGGCGATCCCCCGGTCTGCCGGGAGGGGTTGCGCCCGGCGATAGTATTGATTACATTAACTTAGAGGTCGGCGGAGTCGCCGGAACCTCGCCGAAGGTCAAAATCCTTGGGGGCCAGATGAGTACAGGTAAGAGCCGATTTCGCCGCCCGCGCGCCAAGCAGCAACATTCGCATCGAAACCGCCTGCTGAGCCTCGCGGCTGGGCTGGCGATGGTCGGCGTGCCTGGGTACCTCCAGATCGCCCGCTCGCAGCAGCCTGCGCAGGGTTCAGCCTCGCCCGCGCCGGCCGCGACGACACCCGTAACCACACCGGTGACTACGGCCGCTGCCGAGCGCGCCCTCCTCGATAAGTACTGCGTCACCTGCCACAACCAGCGCCTGCAAACCGCCGGACTGTTGCTCGATAAGCTCGACCCCGCCAGCATGCACGACCACGCTGAGACCTGGGAAAAAGTCGTGCGCAAGCTTCGCGCCGGAATGATGCCTCCCGCGGGCATGCCGCGCCCGGATGCGCCGGTGCTCGAATCCATGGTCTCTTTCATGGAGCAGGAACTCGACCGCGACGCCGCCCCCAATCTGATTCCTCCCGGCATGCACCGCCTCAACCGCACCGAATACACCAATGCGATTCGCGACGTGCTGGGGCTCGAAGTGGACGCCACGAAATTCCTGCCTCCTGACGATTCCACGCGCGGGTTCGACAACATCGCGGGGGCGCTGACGCTGTCTCCGGCGTTGATGGAAGCGTATTTGTCGGCTGCCGGAAAGATCAGCCGTCTGGCGGTCGGCGATGTGTCGGCTCCGACCCAGGCCGTCTTCGAAGTGCCCGCGGACACCGCGCAGAACTATCACATTGAGGGGCTGCCGTTCGGAACGCGTGGCGGCATCCTGATCAAATATCAATTCCCCGCCGACGGCGAATATACCTTCAAGGTCAAAGGCGTCACGGGATATTTCCAGGCCGTCCTGGGCGGCGTCAAGGGTGAGCAGCTCGAAGTCACGGTGGATGGCGAGCGGGTCAGGCTGTTCGATTGGGATAAGGAAATTGGGAACACTACCGGCAATGGCAAGTCCACGCAACGCGTTGCGGTCAAGGCAGGCCTGCACACCGTCGGTGTCACCTTCCTGGCCACGAATGACGTGCCGGGCAGCGAACTGAACAGGCCGTTTCAGCGGACCATGAACACGCCGGGTTCGATCCCGGGATTTCTGTTCTATCCGCACGTCGGCCAGGTTTGGGTGGAAGGACCCTACAACGCCACGGGCGCCAGCGACACGGCTGCCCGTCAGAAGATTTTCGTGTGCCGTCCGGTCTCCTCGAAGGACGACGCCGCTTGTGCGCGCACCATCGCTTCCTCGCTCGTCAAGCATGCCTTTCGCCGCCCGGCCACGTCTTCGGACGTGTCGCGCCTGATGGAGTTTTATCAGTCTGGGCGGACCGATGGCGGAACCTTCGACGATGGCATCGAAGCAGTGCTGCAGCGCGTGCTCGCGGACCCGGAATTTGTGTATCGTGACGAGCTGGAACCCGCCGCTTTGGCCGCGGGAAAATCCTACCGCATCAGCGATCTGGCGCTGGCTTCCCGGCTGTCCTTTTTCTTGTGGAGCAGCGTTCCCGACGACCAGTTGATCGACCTGGCCGCGCAAGGCAAGCTCAAAGATCCGGCCGTACTCGAGAAACAGGTGCGCCGAATGCTGGCGGATCCGAAATCCGAAGCGCTGATCGCCAATTTCACCGGGCAGTGGCTGGGTGTGCGCTCGCTGAAGACCAGCGAGCCGGTAGTGAATCTCTTTCCGGATTTCGACGACAACCTCCGGGCGGCCTACCAGCGCGAGACCGAGCTGTTCTTCTCGAGCATTGCCCATGAGGATCGCAGCATCCTGGATTTGTTGACCGCGGATTACACCTTCGTCAATGAGCGGCTGGCGAAACAATACGGAATCCCGAACATCTATGGCCCGCAGTTCCGCCGGGTGACGTTGCCTGCGGAGCTGGATATCCGCCGTGGCCTGCTGGGCAAGGGCGCGCTTTTGACGGTCACGTCGAACGCGGCGCGCACTTCTCCGGTCGCCCGAGGCAAGTGGTTCCTGCAAACGTTCCTGGGCGTCAGCCCGCCGGACCCGCCGCCAAACGTGCCGATCATCAAGGAAAGGGCCGTGGATTCTACTGGCAACGCGAAGGCGCCGACCATGCGCGAGACCATGGAATTGCATCACACCAGTCCGTCCTGCGCGTCGTGCCACAAGATCTTTGAGCCCATCGGACTGGCGCTCGAAAACTTTGACGCCGTCGGCTCCTATCGCACTCAGGATGGAGACAGCCCCATCGATGCTTCCGGCGTCCTGGTGGACGGGACCAAGGTGGACGGCGTGGTGAGTTTGCGCGATATGCTGGTGCGCCGTTCCGATCAATTCACGCGGGTGGTGACCGAGAAGCTGCTCACCTACTCTTTGGGCCGCGGCGTCGAGTATCAGGACATGCCGCTGGTGCGGTCGATCGTGCGCGATTCGGCCCCCTCCAAGTACAAGTTCTCTTCCGTAGTGATGGGTATCGTGAAAAGTCCCGCTTTCCAGATGAACATGAAAATGGCCGAGAGCACGGAAGCGCGGGCGGCTCGTTAATTAGGAGAAATACAGGTATGTCGTTTATCACGAAAAAGCACATGTCCCGCCGGACGGTTCTGCGCGGCGCCGGCGCGACGCTGGCGCTGCCGCTTCTGGACGCGATGATCCCGGCCTCGACGGCGCTGGCGCAGACCGCGGCCACGCCGAAGCCGCGATTTGTCGGCTGCTTCGTGCCCCACGGCGCGGCGCCCGGCTATTGGGTCCCCGCCACCGAAGGCAAACTGGACGCCACGCTGCCCTTCAACTGGAAGCCCCTGGAACCGTTCGTGAATCAGACCGTGATCATGAGCGGCTTGCATTCCCGCTCGGCGGAACCGCCTCCGGGGGCGACCGGCGCGGACCATTGGGTGGCTGCCGCGTTTCTGTGCGCGAACAAACCCAAGAAGACGGCGGGCGCGGATGTTTATGCGGGTACCACCATCGATCAGATGATCGCGCAAAAGATCGGCCAGCAGAACCTGATGCCGTCCATGCAGCTCGCGGTCGAGGACCCGGGCGCGAATTCGAGCAACTGCGGCGAGGGTTACAGTTGCACCTACACCAATACGATCTCCTGGGCCACACCGACCGATCCGCTGCCCATGGAGCTCAATCCACAGGTAGTGTTCGAGCGCATGTTCGGCGACGGCGCTTCCGTCGAGCAGCGTGCCAAGCGAAGAAAGCGCGACGGCAGCATTCTGGACTCGCTGACCAGCAGTCTCACTCGTCTTCGCACCGAATCGAGCGCCCCCGATCGCGTGCGGATCGACAACTATACCGACAACGTCCGCGAAATCGAGCGGCGGCTGGCAATTGCCATGGAGGCATCGACCGTCGCGCCGACCGATATGTCCGTACCGATCGGCGTACCGCAGACCTTCGACGAACACATTAAGCTGCAGTTCGATTTGATGGCGCTGGCCTTCCAGGCGGACATTACGCGCGTGGGCACGCTGCTTTTTGCCCGCGATCTCACGGGACGGACGTACCCCGAAAGCGAAGCGCCCACCTCGGGTTTCCATGGCGTGTCGCATCACGGCGAAGATCCCAGGAACATCGCGCTGCTATCGAAAATCAACCAGTATCACGTCAAGATGCTGGCCCATCTGATCGCCCGGCTGGCCAAAACTCCGGATGGCGACGGGACGCTGCTGGATCATTCGCTGGTTCTCTACGGCAGCAACATGGGGAACTCCAATCAGCACGTCCACTACGATGTGCCGCATGTGCTGGTAGGCGGGTTGAACGGGAAACTTAAAGGCGGGCGTCATCTTGCATATCCGACCAGGACTGTGCCGACCGGCAACCTGCTGTTGAGCATACTGGACATGTACGACATTCACCAGGACAGTATCGGCGATAGCACGGGACATCTGGAGAATCTGTAGGGGACTTATATGAAACGCATCTTCCTCCCGCTGATTCTAGTGACGTCGATGATCGCTCTGGGCGCCGTACGTTCCGATGTCGCGGACGCGGTGATGGGCGGGGACAAAGCGGCCGTGCGGAAACTTTTGGATCAGCACGCCGATGTGAACGTGCCCCAGGCCGATGGTGCGACGGCCCTCCACTGGGCAGTGTTCCGTTCGGATAAAGAGATGGTGGATCTGCTGCTTCGCGCGGGCGCCAACGCCAAAGCCGCGAATCGCGAGGGCGCCACGCCGCTGTGGCTGGCGAGCGTCAACGGCGACGCCTCTATCGTCGCGGCGCTGATTACCGCCGGAGCCGATCCCAACGAGAAACTGCCTCTGGGCAGGACTCCTCTGATGGAAGCGTCGCGCACCGGCAATGTCGAGACGATAAAGGTGCTGCTGGACCACGGCGCGGAAGTGAACGCCAAGGAAACCCTGCGCGGAACCACTCCTTTGATGTGGGCCGCGGATGAAGGCCATGCGCCTGCGATCCAGCTCTTGATCCAGCGCGGCGCGGATATCAACGCCCGCTCGAGTCTGGTCGAGCGTGGAAGAGGCCCGGCGCTCGGAAAATCGAACGATCCCAGAAAGCAGGTCGAGGCGCAGGGCGCAGCGCGCGCTGCCGGCTTGGCATCGCCACCGCTGGGTTCGGGCCGTGCCACGGCTGCGGCCCCGGCGCAAGGACGTGCCGGTGGCCGGGGTGGCCGGGGCGCTGCCGGAGCTGCGGCAGACGGCACCGATCAGGGAGATGATGCCGCCGCTGCGGCAGCCTTCGGCTTTGGCGGGCGCGGGCAAGCCGCCGTGAAAGACGGGGGAGCTCTGACGCCGTTGGTCTATGCGGTTCGCGCCAACGATCTCGATTCGGTCAAAGTCCTTCTCGCCGCGGGAGCCGATGTGAACCAGGTCACCGGTTATGGCTGGAGCCCCTTGCTGGTCGCGACGCAAAATCGGTACTACAAGCTCGGAGCCTATCTGATCGACCACGGCGCGGATGTGAATCTCGCCAACAAAGGCCTGTGGACGCCTCTCTATCTCGCCACCGACAACCGCAATATCGAATCCGGGGATTATCCCGTCCGCAAGGGCGACATGGATCATCTGGACTTCATCAAGCTCCTTCTGGACAAAGGCGCCAATGTGAACGCCCGCCTGAAGGACAGCACCGAGACGCGTACGGTTTTCACCAACCAGTGGCTGGATGAGAACGGCGCGACGGCTTTCCTGCGCGCGTCCCAGTCCGGCGACATCGTCCTGATGAAGCTTCTGCTGGCCCACGGCGCAGACCCGAAGATCGATACCGTGCTGCATGTGACGGCGCTGCAGGTGGCGGCTGGAATCGGCTGGGTGGAGGGCATCACTTACGAGTGGTCGCCGGAACAAACCCTGGAAGCCGTGAAGTTGCTGCTGGACCTGGGGCTCGACCCGAATGCGCAAGCCGACACCGGGCGCGTCGCGCTGCACGGCGCGGCGCACAAAGGCGCCACGGCCGTCGTACAGCTTCTGGTGGACCACGGCGCGAAGCTGAATATCCGGGATTACGGGAATACGGACAACCGCGGCGGCAAGCTGGCCGTCCACACCTGGGAGCCGGTGGATTACGCCGATGGTCTGGTCCGCGTCGGCGTGCAATCGGCCATCGCGCATCCCGAGACCGGGCTTCTCCTGCGTAAACTGATGACGGCCGCCGGACTTCCCGCGCCGCCCGTCGGCCGCACGCTCGAATCCATCTGTATCACCGAAGCCTGCGATTGATTTATTGCTGACGCGGTCCTCCGCGTCCGCCACCCTGCGGGGGAATGCCGCTCAGCGTAATGACGGTTCGTCCGTCGGCTCTGGTCAAGCCTCCGGCCCAGGCGTGCTTGGAGCCGTCTTTCGCGGCATAGGCGGTCACGGTCACTTCTTCGCCGGATGTCACCAGGGTCTCGAAGATGCTCCGGTCATAACCGTTTCGCCGCAGGACATTGGGCGCCGGTATTTCCAAGGCCCAATTCACGACCCGGCCTTGCGCGTTCTTAGCGTCCAGGTAGATCCATCCGTGAGGGTTGTCGGTCAGGACTTTGGTGAGTGTTCCGACCAATGTGAGCGGCTTCGACTGGTCATACTCGGCTTGAAACGAGTGGTGGGCCAGGGCGGGAAACGAAGCCCCCAACAGGATCCCCGCAGCCAGCATCGACAAGTTTTTCATGTTCGCGACCTCCATCCGCGTCACATCGGCTCGCGGACTACTCGAAATCCGATATCGCTCACTCTCAAAGTGGGACCGTAATAATGGTATCGCGCCGAGACACGCAGGGAGTTGGGGGTGTTGTCCCACGCCCCGCCGCGCATGATGGGAAGTTGCCGGCCCGGGCCGCCCCGTCCGCCTAGCTGTTTCGGTCCGCCGCGACCGCCTCTTCCGAATCGATTACCGCCTCCAGGGCCGCCGCGCCCAGCTTGTGGCCCGGCTTGTGCCCCAATGGGATCGGCGACCGGGCTGTTGCTATAGAAGTCCCGCGCGAACAGGTCTTCCACCCATTCCCGCACGTTGCCCAACATGTCATACAGACCCCATGCGTTGGGCTTCTTCTTGCCCACTGGATGCGTTTCATCCTCCGAATTGGCTCCGTACCACGCAACATCATCCAGCGATGCGCTCTGCGCGCCTGTTGTTCCGGCCCTGGCCGCATACTCCCATTCCGCTTCTGTAGGCAGACGGTACTTGTAACCGTCATTGCGCGCATTGAGCCGGGCGAGAAAATCATGCGCATCGTTCTTCGACACCGTTTCCACCGGATGATCGTCTCCCTTGATGGTACTGGGATTCGATCCCATGATGGCCTGCCATTGAGACTGGGTCACTTCGTATTTGCCCATCTCAAAAGCTTTCGTAATCTGCACGCGATGCGCGGGCTTTTCATCCGCATTGCAGTCGTTGTCGTCCATCGAACAGCCCATGATGAACTCGCCCGGCGCGATCTTGACGAACTCCATGGCAAAGGCGCTCTTGGTTGGATTGGGACTTTGGGCGAGTACAAATAGCCCGGCCAGTAACCCGATTACGAAACGGATCATAGGTGAGCCTCTGGACATCCGCACTCATTATAGCCACTCGGGGATAAATGTCCGGGACGGCACGGTCTTGCTGTGATAGATTGTTATTCGTCCGAAAACTTGGGAGGCTTCTCATGAAGCGGCATCTTCTTACGTCCTGGCTCGCCGTCGCGTCGCTGCTGTTCGCCGGCCCGGTCTTCGCGCAGACCAAGGCCAAAGCGCAAAACGTTCCCGAAATCGCCTACGACACCGTGCCGAACTTCCTGAAGCTGCCGGCCGGCCTGTACCTGGGCGAAGCCATGGGCGTGGCGACCAACTCCAAGGGCCATATCTTTGTGTTCACGCGCAGCGCCAACACCCGCCTGTTCGAATTCGATCAAAACGGTGTCTACGTCCGCGAGCTCGGCGAGGGCAACTATGGATTCGAGTTCGCGCACTCGGTCCGCGTCGATCCCCAGGACAACATCTGGGCCGTCGACGAGGGAACCAACATGATCATCAAGTTCAATCCGGCGGGACGAATCGTCATGGTGCTCGGCCATAGGCCGGATGCGGTCGCGGGCCTGGTAGCGCAATCGCCCGCGCCTGGGGTGCCCGCCGAGAAGTACATACTCGGGCGCCCGACCGATGTCGCGTGGGACGCGCAAGGCAACATCTTCGTCTCGGACGGATACATCAATCACAGGGTCGTGAAGTACGACAAGAACGGCAGGTTCCTCAAGCAGGTGGGCAGCGAGAAACCAGGCTCGGAACCCAGCCAGTTCAACACGCCGCACGGCATAGCCGTGGATGCGCAGGGCAACGTCTACGTAGCCGACCGCGCCAACCACCGGATGCAGGTGTTCGATAACAATCTGGAGCGCAAGGCCATCTACGACAACATTGGCGATTCCTGGACCGTTTGCGTCTCGCCCGGCCCGCACCAGTACCTGTTCACCTCTAACTCCAACCCCAACGGCAACACACCTGGGTCGTGGGACATCACCGGAGAAATCTACAAAATGGAATTGGACGGAACCATCCTCGGCAGGTTCGGCCATGCCGGCAAGGAACCCGGGGGCTTCCAGGTAGTTCACATGATGGACTGCCGCAACCCCAACCAGATCATCGTTGCGGAGATCGAATCCTGGCGCGTTCAGAAACTCCTGCTGAAGCCGCAGCCGCCAGCCAAGTAGAAGCAAAGCAGAAAAGGAAGGATCCTCATGAGACGCTTTTTCGAGATTTCACTCTCTGTCCTGCTGCTCGCCGGGATTCCGGCCGCTGCCCAGTCGCCCGCACCGGAGCTCCGCTTCGATTCTTCCGAGCCCCTGAAGCTCCCGGATCACATCCATCTGGGTGAGGTGGCCGGGGTAGCGACCAATTCACGGGGCGACGTATTTGTCTACACCCGCACCGGCCATCCGACCATCACCATCGGCACCGCGCGGCCCTTCGCCCACGGAGGTTCGCGGCTATTCCAGTTCGATCGCACCGGCAAGTTCATTCGCGAAATCGGGCAGGATTCCTACGGATTGCTGGTCGCGCAACAGGTCCGAGTCGATCCCCAGGACAACCTCTGGGTGGTCGACCAGATGTCCAGCATGATCATGAAGTTCGATCCCAACGGGCAGATTCAATTGCTGCTGGGTAGAAAGTCGGAATCCGAGCGTCTGCCGGCCGCGCCGGCGCCTCCTGCTTTTGCTGGCGGTGCGCAAGGCGGACGGGGTCGTGGTGGAGCAGCTCCAGCGCCGGGTGCCGAGGGTCCGCCGGCGGGCCGAGGTGGTCGTGGCGGGCCTCCAGGAGCCGGCGCGCAGAGCGACGTTTTTCAACGCCCGACCGATGTGGCGTGGGACGCCGCCGGAAATATCTACGTGGCCGATGGCTACGGCAACGCCCGCATCGCCAAGTTTGACAAGCACGGCAAGTTCATCAAGTCCTGGGGATCGAGGGGCGCGGATCCAGGCCAGTTCAGCACAGTCCACGGGATAGCCATCGATGCGCAAGGCAACGTCTACGTCGCCGACAGCGGAAACAAGAGGATTCAGGTCTTCGACGGCGAGGGAACCTTCAAGCGGCAGATCGTGAACGTGGAAAGTCCCTCGGCGATTTGCATCACGCCTGGATCCCATCAATATCTCTACACCTCGAATTCAAATCCCGAAAACGATATCGATGCGGGCGGCGAGATCTACAAGCTGGAGTTGGACGGGAAAGTCCTCGGCAAGTTCGGCAAAGCGGGAAAGCTTCCGAAGGAATTCGGCACTGTCAACGCCATTGATTGCCGCGGCGAGAACGATCTCTATGTCGGGGAGCTGGGTAACTGGAGAGTGCAAAAACTCACGCTTCATCCTTAGGACGGCTTCTCGGCTGCCTCGCGCAGCGATCATTCCTCGCGCAGGCCCCGGAAGGGCATCTTGAACTTGCGAGCCAACTCTGGCCAGAACTCGCGCAGCACGTCGAATCCCATGTCCTCAAGCACGTTATAAGCGACGTTCCGCGCCCCTGCGGCCACGCCCGGCTGATTGCCCGGATGGTACAGATTGTTGAGCGCCACTGAACTCCCGGTGGCGAGCCATTCCGTGAAATTGAAGATCGGCTTTCCGTTGTCCCGGTGCGCCACCACCGTATGACTCATGGCGTGCAACAGGCGCGCTCTCGTGCTGCCGTGCATCATCCGGTAGTAACGCGGATCCTCGGAAAAAATCGTGGGATAGAGAAAATCTCCAAAGAACCGGGACACGGTCTGCCCCGTGAAATTCGCCCCGAAACGTTTCGTATACCCCAAGCTGCCTTGCCCGAATGCGGGGTCCTTGTTGGAGGCCTGATCCAATGCGCCATTAAACCCCGCGGAAAGAAATGAAACCGGGTCCCCGCTGTCGTGCAGGAACAATAGAAACTTGGCGCCCGGTTCCAGGGAGCACAACACCGCTCCAGGCTTATAGTGCGGAGGATGGACCGTCTTGCGCTCCAGTTTCCGCCCGAATGTCCCCACGACTTTGGCCAGCGGGCCGTTGTAATCCTGCCAGCCGATCAGGGGAGGCGGCTGGATGCACGGCGCCACAGGATTCGGTTGGGCCACCTCCCCAGCGGGCGAGGTGGTCTGCGTATCTTGCGCGCAAACCACCCTGCCCATGCTCAGCAGAACAACAATGTTCGCCACTCGCCAATTGCGCCGCTGCCCATTCATTCAACGCTTGGGTATTTCGAGTTTGGTGCCCAGCCGTTCCATCCGGTCCCGAGTCTTCCCGTAATCCACGAATTCCCCGATCATGGCCGCCAGGTCCGTGGCGTAATCGGCATTCGCCTCCAGGAAGTCCTTATAATCGGCGGTTAGGAACCGCGAAGGCTTGTCGTTGATGCGTTCGATCACGGCCGAAGTGTATCCCTCCAGCTCGTCCAGGTACGGCACAATCCGGTCGATCGCAGTTTTTTGCCATGGTGAAGCGGCATTTCTCGCGTCCTTGAGCAGAGCCTCTTGCTTTTCCAGGGCATTGACGTGGTCTCTGATCTGGTTAATCGCCACAGCGTGGCTTTCCCAGCTGACGTCCATCCGCGTGAAGCCTTCCATGGCCACCGCGTCTTCCTTTATTTGAAACGCCATGGTCTTCGCTTCGGAGAGCAGTTTCGCGACGTGCTCGGAATCCGGAACAGCGGCCGCGTTGGCTGTGCCCGCCCATCCCGCCAGCAAAATCGCGGGAGTCCCCATCCATAGTTTCGTGATTTTGTTCATGTGATCCTTCCTTTCCTGATCAACTACATACCCCGAGGTTTGCATTTTATACTCCATGCCTGAAGCCACCGTAGACACCTGGAAGGAAAGGAGATACGGAATCGGTGCGGAGAGGCGCGCACAATCTTGGGCCAAATCCCCCAGCGGATACGCGCGAAGGCTCGCAAACGCGCTACACTAAAAGCTCCGCCGCCCGATAAAAGTCCAGAGGTACACGTTGTGCGCATTTGTGTTCTTCTCCTGATTGCCACTGTTTCCTTGGTAACCCTGTCTGGTACTCCCCCCGCGATACAGGATGGCCATCTGCGGCTCTATCATACGCACACCGGAGAGCATCTGGATGTCGTCTACCGCCACGGCGATGCCTACATTCCCGAGGCTCTGGCGAAGCTGGACCATTTCCTTCGCGACCACCGCACTGGGGAGGTCCATCACTTCGATCCGCGGCTTTTCGACCTGCTGTCGGACGCGACTCAAGCCGTCGGCCGCGCGAACGCCGAGATTCACATCATCTGCGGATATCGCGCCCCGAAAAGCAATGAGTATCTTCGCACGCACACGTCCGGCGTGGCGAAGAACAGTCTTCACATGCTGGCAGAAGCCATCGATATCCGCCTTCCCGGCACGCCGACCTTGAAGTTTCGGAACGCGGCCCTGGCTCTAGGACGCGGCGGCGTCGGCTATTATCCGGCTTCGGATTTCATTCACGTGGACGTTGGCCGGGTTCGTCACTGGTGATTCCGGCGTCCAGCCTGGCTTGCTCCAGTTCTTTTTCGAGGACCGCGTCTTCCCCGTAGATGTCCTCGAAGAAGTGAACCTCGCCGTTCTCCAGCACAACGGCAGTCGCGTACATCACCGTCACGGGAATCGAGTGATTGAGCTTCACGGAGAAGGTCTCGGTCCCTTGCATCGCCGCAAGAATGCGATCCCGGGGCCAGCCGGATTCCTCGCGCAGCACCCACTCCGCCAGGTCCTCGGCCTTTTCCAGGCGAATGCAGCCATGGCTGAAATCGCGCCGTGCCCGTGCAAATAGCGATTTTGCGGGCGTATCGTGCATGAAAACGTCGTACTCGTTCGGGAACACGAACTTCACCAGTCCCAGTGCGTTCTTGGGTCCCGGCCTCTGGCGCAGCAGAAGCTTGCCGGAGCGAAGATCCGAAAGCAGCTCCTCCGGGGCCGCATCCTCCGCCACCACGACCCCTTTCGGCGTGACCAGCTCGAAATCGTTTTTCGAGATATAGGAAGGATCTCGCGCGATGTCGGGTACCAACTCCTTGCGTTGAATACTGAACGGCACGTTCCAGTAGGGACGGAAGAGGACCGTATCGAGTTCCGACGATAGAAGCGGAGTCTCAAGTTTGTGGGCTCGCCCGATCACGATCTTCATCTCAAGTTCGAGATGATGTCCGGGATTGAAGGCCCGCAGGCGAAACTCCGGCAGGTTCAGCACGATCGCCGGACGGGAGGAATCGTAAGGAAGCCGCCGCCAGCGCTCCAATGCCAGCTCCAGTTGGCGAACCCGAAAGCTCAGCGGCGTGTTCAGTTGCGCGAGCGTTGTTTTGCCGATCCGCCCGTCCGGTTCGAGTCCGTGACGGGTTTGAAATCGCCGGACGGCTGTCACGAGCGCACGCGAGTACAAATCCGTATCGGTCGAAGCGGTCCCGGCGGGGAGATCCCCGATCCGCGTCAGCAGGCGAATCAAACGCGGGACGCCCGCATAGTGCTCGCCCGGTTCCACCGGCTTCTTGGTGGATGGCAGGATGGCGCCGTCGTCTTCGGCCGCCAGAGCTCGATATTGATCGAGCGCGTTTGCCGTACGCCGGTATTCGTCGTGAGACTGGCCCCACAGCAAACCATCGCCGGCCAGCGTGACCATACTCAGTAGCAGCCGACCTAGATACTGCGAGGCCACAACAAAAAGAGAGCAATGGGATGGCCGTTCGAAAGGTGGCGTCTAGTGAGCTCCTTTACAGTTATTGCGTCCTTTGCCCCAATACGAGTGACCGCGCTTGACGCAAAACCCAATGTTTTGAACTGCTCGAAGTTTGGCACGGCGCGTGCATAAGACCCTGCGACTGGAGTGGATCATGAAAACGAACGTGACCAGCATCGACAACGGAAGCAGACGGCGCAAAGCCATCCTGGAATCCAAGCTCGCCGAGCTGCTCAAGCTCTCCGGAGGCAGGGAAGAACTCGAGATCCAAACTATGGCGGACCCGCTGGATCAAGTTCGGCAGAGTACCGACCGCGACATGGCCGTCGAAACCCTGAACCAGCAGGCGCGCTCGATTCACGAAATCCGCGACGCGCTGGCGCGGATCGAGGAAGGCAGCTACGGGTCGTGTGAACGTTGCGAAGAGCCCATCCCGCCGAAGCGCCTGGATGCGCTGCCCTGGGCCCGCATGTGCGTCAAGTGCCAGTCCGCGGTTGAGGTGGCAGGCCACCAATTCCACAACGCAGCGTAAGCGTGTGGTCCCTATATAATTGGACGTGCCCCCAGAAGACGTCCGAACCCGCTTGGCGGAAGTTGCCCGCAACCTGGGGATCGGCAAGATCCAGCGCCACATTTTCCTGTGCTCGGAACAAACCAAGCCCAAATGCGCTCCGCCCGAAATCACGGGCCCAGCCTGGGATTACCTCAAGAAGCGGCTGACGGAAACCAAACTAACGGGGGCCGACGGCTGCGTCTACCGGACCAAAGCCAACTGTCTCCGTATCTGCGAGCATGGACCCATCGCCGTGGTCTATCCCGACGGCGTTTGGTATCACTCGGCCACGCCGGAAGTCCTCGAACGCATCCTGCAGGAGCACTTGATCGGCGGCAAGCCGGTCGAGGAATTCGTCTTCGCAGTAAATCCTCTACCTGCTGCGGACATGGAAAAGGACTGCAAGGTAACAATTCGGTAACATCTGTCTAGTAGTCTCTACTTAGCCGGACTTAACCATCTGGCACAGGAAGGGATCTATGAAACTTACGTGCACCCTCTTTGCGGCCTTGCTATTCGCCGCGCCCGACTTTGCCCAGACCGCTACCGAACTATTCCAGAAGGCCATCTATGCGGAAGAAACGTCGGGAAATCTCGACGAGGCAATTTCGCTCTACCGGCAGATCGTGAACTCGGCTTCCGGGCAACGCGATATTGCCGCGCAGGCGCAATACCGGCTGGCCGAGACGTTGATCCGGAAGGGCGATCTGACTGCCGCCGCATCTGAGTTTCAGAAGCTCGCTCGCGACTATCCGGACCAGCAGACGCTTTTGCGCGGATCGAAAGTGGCTCTCGCGCTGGGACGCGGCTCGGCTCCGTCGAGCGCTCCGGGCAGTCTGACTGCACAGGCGGGCATCTTGCAGGGCGGACATTATCATCACAACCTCACCGGAGTGGAATTCGACTTGCCCTTCGGATGGTCCATCGGGACCACCAAGCCTACCGATGGCGATCCGAGCGAGATGACCGTGCTGGTGGATCCCGAAGGAAAGGCCATGTTTGCCTCCGCGGCAATGTCCAAAGTTGAAACTCCTCCGGCGAGTATTTCCGGAGCACTGTCAAGGGCAGTACCGCAACGAGTCCTAATACGGGCGAATTCTGCCCCCCCGCATGGCGTTCCGAATTACACGATACGCGCCGGAAGCGTGGAACAGACCTATATCGGCGGGCAACAAGCCGTGCGGGCTATCGGGGAGTACCAGCAAGGCGGCCAGAATTTCGCGGAACTTCTCACGTGGATTTTCACCGAGCACACGAGGGTATATTTCTTCGCGAAAGTGGCATCCGACGACCTTCCGGCCGTGCAGGTCCCCTTCGAACAGATGCTCCAATCGGCCAAAATTCCTTAGTGGTATTGATCGTAGAAGGGCGCCTTACAGCGTGCAATTCGGAACCAGACTCGGCAGTGCCGGCCAGGATCGATCGACCTGGATGGCAGTGCTCTTCCTGGTGGTTGCGGTTCTTGCTCCCACCGCGTGCGTCTTCTGGTTCATGAACGACGCTGCGCGGAATCAAGCCGACGCGGCGCGCATGAGCCTTACGGAAGCTTACCGAGGGCAGATGCGCTTCCTTCGGGATAACCTCGAATCATTCTGGCAGAAGCGAGCGGCGGACCTTTCTGACTCGCCAGTCGACTTTCGGAAGATGGTCATGGCGGGCTTGGCCGACTCGGTTGTTTACGTCAACTCAGACGTTCCGCCAGCACTTGCTGCGGACCCTTTGTCCGATCGCGCCGATTGGCGCTCTGCCGAGGCCCTCGAAAGCCGCAATGCCAGTGCTGCGCCGGCGGCCTACGCGGCAATTGC
>Ga0209517_10004669_pt1 | contig 17890 bp, 13 predicted proteins | sample PeaSoiMetSII2010_FD_187695 | JGI IMG/M metagenome (GOLD analysis project Ga0209517, IMG submission 187695) | Peat soil microbial communities from Weissenstadt, Germany - SII-2010 (SPAdes) (version 2) | ecosystem: Environmental > Terrestrial > Soil > Wetlands > Peat | place: Germany...
TACCGACCGCACGAACGGCGCCGGCGCCGCAATCGCATGGGTGAAATATGGCATGGTGGCATCCCTTCTGGATTTTAGATACGGAGTGTTATCGCCACCTAATCCCTATAGAGGACAGGGTAACGTTACGTAGATTTAGGGATTTGAACCGATGACGTCAGCCATCGGAAAATACTCATGGAGCTCTATTTAGTCAAAACGCTGAAATAGTATTAGATAATTAGAGCTATTGGTACATGAGTATTTATTAATATTTTTGTACGAAGTCGGACATCATGAGGCTTTACCGCGAGCGCTCGAGCGGATGGCGAGGCCTCCAACCTGGCTGCACCGGAGGGTGATTAGCAGTCCCGGGTCGGAATTGCGGCGTTGGCAAAGGGAAGTTGCGCCTGTGCTTCGGCGAGCAGCTCAATTAGGCGATGCCGCATTTCTTCTGTATGGCGGTCGAGCTTTAGCAATTCTTGATAATGGCGGATGTTCAGCTCGATGATCCGCGGATCTTCCATCATTTACTGTGTCTCCCGGTTTGGAGGCTACCGGCAAACGTCCAGATACGCCGCAGGCCGCCGAGGGCGGATCGCAGATTACTTAACGGGCGTCTGCCGCTGCCAAACGGTGGTCCGCACCGGCCGAATAGGATTGCCGACGCGCGCCTGGGGCCGCAGTCTCATCACGCCGGTCGGGCTCGAAGCCCATTAGTCCGCGCAAGGCTGTGCGCCCCCGTGAAAGGCGCGAACGCACGGTGCCGACCGGAATCCCGAGCGCCGCGGCCACGTCGCAATAGGGCATACCCTCCAACCCGACGAGAAGGATCACCGCTCGCTGCTCCGCTGGCAGTCGTCCCAGTGCCCGATCGAGATCGCGCAATTCGAGGTGCTCCTCTTGGGTGGCCGGCAGCCTCAGCGGTAGATCGGCTTCGTTGAATTCGATCGTCATGCCCGTGCGGATGGCGCGACGGACCCGGTTGACATACTGATTGTGGAGGATAGTGAACAACCAGGCTCGCAGATTGCTGCCCCGCTGCCAGAGGTCCAGTTTGCTGAGGGCGCGGGTGAGACATTCCTGAACCAGGTCGTCCGCGTCCGCGACATCGCGAACCAACGCCCGCGCGTAACGCCGCAGGCCTGGGAGCTCAGCTTCGATCCTCTGATGAATGTCCGACATGGGTGGCTCCTTCACGGCCGGCCACAATCGCGGCCCCGTTGAGCCAAAATTTACCGGGGCCCGAGCGGTCGCAGCAGCCTCGGAAACTACCCAAGCGGGCTTGCCAACCGCCGCGCCGGAGACCGCCGCTACGCGTTCAGGGCGCGGCGGCGAGGGCCAGACGGATCAAGGCCGGAATAGAGCGCGAGCCGGTCTTCTTCATTACCGCTGCGCGATGATTCTCGACCGTGCGCTGGCTGACGCCGAGATCGGCGGCAATGTTCTTGCTTGGATGGCCGGCGAGCACCAGGTCCATGACCTGGCGCTGGCGGTCGGTCAGGCTGGCTATCGAATTCGCTGCCGTTTCCTTCCAGGCAGAAGCCTTCGCCGAGTCGCCCGCCTGCTCCAGGGCGCGCTCGATGCTGACGAGCAGCTCCCTGTAGCCGACCGGCTTCTCGATGAAGTCGGCGGCGCCGGCTTTCATCGCCTCTACCGCCATCGATACGTCGCCGTGACCGGTGATCATGATCGCCGGCAGCCGATGTCGTTCGCGCTTGAGCCGCTGCAGGAGTTCGAGCCCACCCATGCCGGGCATGCGGGCATCGACCACGAGGCACCCTTGCCGGCCGGAACGATAGGCGTCGAGGAACGCCTCGCAGCTATCGTAGGTCTCGACGGTGCGGCCGTCCGCCTCGAGCAGGTCGTGCAACGCCTCGCGCACGGCGCGGTCGTCGTCGATCACGAAAATCGCGGGCGGGTGATCGTCGGGCGGCGCCGCTGGTCGCGGATCGGTGAGCAACTGCTGGATCAGCTGGATCAGCGCCGCCGCTGTCACCGGCTTGCCGAGGTGCACGCGGCCCTGGCCGGCAATCTCGCGCAACGCTTCGGTGGAGATGTCCCCACTGAGAATGATCGCCGGGATATCGTGACCAAATGTCTGCTGCAGGCTTGCGACGACCTGGAGCCCGTTCGGACCGTTGGGGAGGTTATAGTCGGCCAGGACAAGGTCCGGCGGGACCGACCCGCGCGCCGCCCATGCCTGCGCCGCTCTGCCGTCCGCAGCGGTCACCGTGCGGTAGCCTTCGCCATCGAGCAGGAGCTTGAGCATCTCGCGCACGGTGGGCTCATCCTCGACGATCAGGATCGTTTCGCCGTTGCTTGCGGTCGTTTCGGTCTCCGCCGGACCAAGCAGGGGTCGAGCCGCCGGCTCGTTCGCTCCGAGCGGTACCTCGACCGAAAAGACCGAGCCCTTGCCCGGACGAGATCGCACATCGATCGCGTGGCCTAGCAGCTCGCCCAGACGTTGCACGATCGCGAGGCCGAGACCAAGACCCTTGCTGCGCTCGCGGGCCGGGTTGTCGAGCTGATGGAACTCCTCGAAAATCGCCGAAAGCTGATCGGCCGGAATGCCGATACCCGTGTCCCAGACCTCGATGCGCAGCATGTCGCCGCGCCGGCGGCATCCGACCAGAATCCTTCCCGCCGCGGTGTATTTCACCGCATTCGACACAAGGTTGTGGATCATCTGCGCCAGCAATCGCGGATCGCTGCGCACGCTCAGACCGCTGCGAACCACGTGCAAGTCGAGGCGATCGACCGTCTCATGATAGGCGAACTGGCTGCCCAGCTCCTCGAGCACGGCGTTGATCGGAAAATCAATGATATCGCGGCGGACGACCCCCGCCTCGAGCTGGTTGATGTCGAGGAGCGTGTCGAGCATCCCGGACATGGCGCTCACCGTTTCAGCCAGCCGGTCGATCAGCCCGAGGACTGTTTTATCGGTGACCTTCTTCGCCATGAGCCCTTGCAGGAAACTCAGCGTCTGCAACGGCTGCCGGAGATCGTGGCTGGCCGCGGCGAGGAAGCGAGATTTGCCGAGATTGGCCTGTTCGGCCTCGCGCTTGGCGGCGCCCAGCGCTTCCGCCGCGCGCCGGCGCTCGGTAATATCGTCGATCGCCAGCAGGACCTTGGGCTTCCCATGAGGTCCCTCGCGCAACCTGCGAGCATTGAGCAGCAGCAACCGCCGGCCGAGAGGCGGGAGCTCGATCTCGATCTCGTAATCCTCGGCTTGAGAGGGATCGGCCTGCACTCGTTCGAGGAAAGCGCGCAAACCCTCGGCGCCGGGGTGATGGCGGGCGACGCTGCCAAGCGGCTGACCGACCGCCTCCGCCGGTTCCAGCCCGAAAGTGCGGTAGAAGGAGCGGTTGGCGGAAACCACGCGCAATGCCTCGTCGAGCACGACCAGCGGCTGGCGAATCGTGTCGATGATGCTGTCCGAATAGGCTCGCGCCGCCTCGATCTCTAGCTCCGCCGCCTTGACCTCGGAGATGTCGGCGAAGGTGATGACCACCCCCGCAATCTGGTTATCATCGGTGCGGTAGGGCAGGATCCGGCGCATGTACCAGGTGCCGTTTTCGGCTTCGATCTCGCGCCCGAGCGGCGCCAAGCTGGTCAGCATCGCCCGAGCGTCGGCAATCAGGCCGGGATCGATGCCGAGCAGGGCGAGATCGGCGAGCGGCCGGCCGATATCGGTGGCGATGACCCGGAGCAGCGATTTTGCCGCCGGCGTGAAGAAGCGGATGTTGAGGTCGCCGTCGAGGAACAAGGTCGCGACGCCGGTGCTGTCGAGGGTATTCTGCAAATCGTTGGACGTGTCGCGCTGCCGCTCCAACGTTTCTTGAAGCTGACTGTTGAGGGCGGTGAGCTCCTCGTTGAGCGCCTGCAATTCTTCCTTCGAGGTTACCAGCTCCTCATTGGTGGACTGGAACTCCTCGTTGACCGACATCGCTTCTTCGTTGATCGCGGTCTGCTCGGCGTTGGCGACCTCGAGGTCGCGGATGGCGCTGTTCAGTTCCTTGCGGGTAGCGTCGAGCTCGCGCTCGAGTTCCGGGATTCGTGAGGCGGTGTCGGTCGGGATGCCAGCTCGACCGGGCCGCTTCTCGCGCTCGGGCTCATCGAGGAAGCTGACCAGCAGCAAGATCTCGCCCTCGCTCTGCAGCGGTTGCACCTCAACGCTCACCGCTACCGGGTGGTCGCCCCGGGTCACCCGTGCGCCGGTCACGACGGCGCGTGCGTGCTCCTCGCTGGCTTGCCGGATCGCCAGACCGAGCTTGCTGCGCAGCCCGTCGCGCACCATGGCCAAGAGGTCGCGGCTGGGCTCCCCTGCGGCGACCCGCAGATAGCGGTCGGTCGGGCCCGAGTAATAGAGGCACTCACCCTTGCGATTGATCAGAACCGAAGCCGGCGCATAGGCGTCGACCAGCGCCCGTTGCGTCAAGTCGCGCGGACTGGTGCTGGTTAGCGCCCGCCGCCCGCCGAGCAAAGGCAGGTGCGCACCCGCGCCGAGGGGTAAATTTGTCCCCGCCGCCCAGCTGTGAGCGAGATGCCGGTAGATCCGGTGCGTCTGGGAGATCGGCTCGAACCGGTCGGTGAGATTGGCTACCGTCTCAGCGCTGCCGAGGAAGAGAACGCCATCCTCGCGAAGGGCAAAATCAAAGAGCCGGAGGACTTTTTCCTGCGCTTCCGGGCGCAGGTAGATGAGCAGATTGCGACAGGACACCAGGTCGAGGCGCGAGAATGGCGGATCGGCCAAGACATCCTGAATCGTGAACACCACGAGCCCGCGCAACCCGGAGACAATCCGATAGCCGCGATCCTCCTTCGTAAAGAAGCGGGCGAGCCGCGCGGGGGAGACATCCGCCGCGATCGACTCCGGATAAATTCCATCGCGGGCAAAGGCCACCGCGTCGCCATCGACATCGGAGGCGAAGACCTGCAGCGTGATCGCCGGTCTCGTCGCCGCGATTTCATCAAGGAAAAGCATGGCGATCGAATAGGTCTCTTCGCCAGTGCTGCAGCCGGCCACCCAGAGCCGCAGCGGACGGTCCGCCTCGTGCCGGCGCACGAGATCGGGAACGATCTGCTCCGCCAGCAGCTCGAAAGCCTTCGGGTCGCGGAAGAAGCTCGTGACGTTGATCAGCACATCCTTGGCAAGGAGCTCAAGTTCAGCGGGGTCCTGCCCCAGAATGTCGAGGTACCGGTTGCCGTCGACGATGGCAGCCGTCGCCATGCGCCGCTCGATCCGGCGCCGCAGCGTGCCCGGTTTGTAGAAGGTAAAGTCGTGTGCCGTCCGCGTCCGCAGCAGGTCGATGATCGAACCCAGCCAGCTCGGAGCATCGTTCTCCGCAGAGTTGTCCCGGCGTGGGCCGGCGACCGCCTTACCTGCGGCGTGGGCGACGAGGGCCTTGGGAATCGTCGCAACGGGCAGCACGAAATCAACGAGGCCGGTGGTGATCGCGCTGCGCGGCATGCCGTCATAGGCCGCCTCGTCCGGGTTCTGCACGATGACAAACCCGCCGTTTTCCTTGACTGCCTTTAGTCCAACGGTGCCATCGGTTCCGGTTCCCGACAGGATCACGCAGATCGCGCGCTCGCCACACTCTGTCGCCAGCGAGCGCAGGAAAAAGTCGAACGGCAGGCGTGCTCCGTGACGCTCTCGCGGCACCGATAGCTTGAGAGCGCCGCCGTGGATCGAAAGATAGGTTGCCGGCGGAATGACGTAGACATGCTTGCGCTCGAGCGGCATGCCATCGGCTGCCTGCAGGACGTTCATCTTGGTATGGCTGGCCAGCAGCTCGACCATCATGCTGGCATGGGTCGGGTCGAGATGCGTGATCAGGATGAACGCCATCCCGTTATCCGCCGGCAGCGCGTCGAAGAGCTGGCGGAACGCGTCGAGGCCGCCCGCCGAGGCACCCAGCGCGACAATCGGAAAGTCAATCTTTACGGGTAAAGTCGGCAAGGGAGAGGCACGTTTGGCCACCGCACGCGGGCCGCGTTGACCTTTCCTGTCCGGTTTCTTATTGCCATGCGGTTCTTTCTCGCCGCGAATCCCTTGGGAAGGCTGGCGGCGTCGCGATGATATCACGAATCCTAGCGCTGGCGCGGCGAGCTAATTTTTGCCGCCTGGTTCATAGACAAAAAAGCTCTTTGCTCACAAAGCGTACGTCGTGGCCAGCCCGAGCCGCGAGGTTCGGAAACTACTCACACCGTCGCAAGCGACGTCGAAAAACAGCTAGAACAGGCGAATATCCGCGAAGGGCCGCCTGTGCACCGGCGTGCAAAGCCGGCCTCACACACCAGTGAGGCGGACGAGCTGCGGCACGAGAATCACCGGACGGATATCCCAACCGGCTAACGGTTCGGTGGAGAGAATGACGTTGGCACGGCTTCTGCGAAGTAAGGCTCAGCGGTGCACGTGCGGCGCCAAAAGAACTCACACCGATAGGAACAGAAGGCGTGTTGTACCTCACCCCATTCAAGATGACGGGCAAGTCCGTGCCGGTTCACGTCCATCCCGCACAACGAGCATCTTTTGGGTTCCGGCACGATTTCCTCAGAACAGTATCGGGTGTCGAGGATATCTGCCGCGGCCGATCAACTAGAGGGTCGGGATTTACTCAGAACCGACCGCGCAGCAAAATGCAGCAGGCAGCTCTGCGAGAGAGCTGTCTCCGACCTTTCCGAAGCTCACCGGGGTGGATTGCCCCGGTGAGCAGCCATTGGCACGATAGGTATTTCCCGAAGCTATCAGTGGCGGGCTGCCAGAGGCAGGTTGGCTGTCGCGCCCGCTACCCGACGATCACCCCAACATGGTCAACTCGCTCCGCACCAACCGGTCGGAGATCGTAGGGGATATCGAGGTGCATTGGAGCCGGCGCTCCCGACGACCTCGTTTCGGTTTGGCTGGCATTCGGATCGCGTTTTATCGTCAATGCGAGGACGCCCGATGACCGCGGGTATTCGAATGCGGTGTCGCTTCGATCCCTTTTTGAACCACGAGGTCATGATCGTCGGTTTACGCCAGATAGGGCAACGTGACGGTCTCTCGGCTGGGCGGTTGCCGTGAATTTGGTCAGCCGATGCGCGGCGGCCCCGCTGCTGGCTTGGCGGATTCTCTGCCATGAGAAAGGCCGCGCGGTGCTGGCTATCGGCGGCGTTTTCATCGCGATCCTGCTCGTCTTCATCGAGCTCGGCTTCTTCATCGCAGTACCGCAGGGCGGCATGCTGGTCTACGACCATTTGCGGTTCGATCTGCTCTTGTGTTCGAAGAACTACGCTTTCCAAGCCGAACCGTGGCAATTTCCGCGCACGAGGCTGACCGATGCGGCGAAGGCGCCGGGCATCAGCCAGGTGACGCCGCTGTTTTTCGCCGGCGCCAAATGGCAGGAGCCCAAGGGCGGCGATCGCCTCGATGCCTTCGTCATCGGTTTTGACCCAGCGGCTAAGCCCTTCGCGGTCACCGATATCGAGCGGCAGACGGCAACCTTAGCGCAACCCGACACGGTATTGGTCGATGATGCTACGCGGTCACTCTTCGGGCCGCTCGCCGCCAGCACCGAGGTCTTGCTGGACAATCACAAAGTCACGATCGGCGGCGACTACACGCTCGGCACCGGGTTTCTCGGGATGGCCGTCGCGATCATGAACGAGACCAATTTCTTTCGCCTGTTCGCCCCCCGAACAGCCGATATCGTCAATCTGGGCTTGATCACCCTTACCCCCGGCACTGACCTGGAAACGGCGGCGGCAACCCTGTCCAAAGCGCTCCCGGATGACGTGCAGGTCTTTACCCGCGATGGAGTGAAGCACCACGAGGACAAATACTGGACGACGCGAACCTCAGTCGGCCTGATCTTCGGCTCGGGCCTGATCATCTCGTTCATCGTCGGGATCATGGTGCTGTACCAAACGCTGGCGACTCAGATCTCACGGCATTTGCCTCAGTTCGCGACGTTGAAGGCGATCGGCTACGGCCATCACTACCTCGCGGCCGTCGTCATGATCGAAGCGGCGATGATCGTCCTCGTCGCGTTCGTGCCGGCGGCCGTGGCGGCTTTGGCGATCTATGCGCAGCTGCGCAGCGCAACCCTGCTGCCAGTGGTCCTGACAACGCAGCGTCTGATAGCAGTGCTGGTCATCACCTTGCTCATGTCGGCCGCCTCGGCGTTTCTGTCTCTCAGCAACCTGCGGCGCGCCGACCCGGCAGACGTGTTCTAGAACATGACAACCGCGCTCGACGCTCCTTCCCGGTACCTCCCGCGCTTCCACGGCGTGCCGCTCGCCTGGCGCAACCTCTTCGCCAACAAGCGGAGGTTGCTGCGTTCAAGCGCAGGCATCGCCTTCGCCGCCCTGCTGATGATGGTCCAGCTTGGCTTCGAGCAGGGGTTCTTCGATGCCTCGCTCTCGGCGGTCCGCGCGCTCGACGGCGATCTCTTCGTCTTCAGCGCCTACAAATACCGCTTCGGCACGCGCGACCCGATCGAGCATGGGGAGCTCGACAGGGTCCGCGCCGTCGGCAGCATTGCCAGCGCCGAGCCGCTTTATGCCGACTGGCAAGAGTTCTTCTGGACCAGCCCAATCGACCGTAAGCCGTATCTCGTGCGCATCTTTGCCTTCGATCCCGATGCGCCCGCGGTGTTCTCGCTGTCCGGGATCAAGGACCAGCAGACCCTCCTCAAGAATGACGATGCCGTACTGGTCGACCGGAACGCTCGAGCATTCCTCGGCATGGATGGGACCGCGAAAGAGGCCGAGCTCAACGGCCAGCGTGTCGAGATCGCCGGCGGCTTCACGCTCGGGCCGGATTTTATGAGCGACGGCACGGTAGTGATGAGCGACCGGCTGTTCGCGAAGCTGCTGCCGGGCAATCAGGACAGCGTGGCAAACTTGCCGATCGAGGCCGTCGTCATCAAGCTGCGTTCGGGCGAGGCGGTATCCGCCGTTCAAAGCGCCCTGCGTGCCGCGCTTCCCAATACCTCGTCGGTGATGACGAAGGCCGAGATAGTCGATTTTGAGCGGAAGTTTCAGGAGGAATTGTCGTCAGCCGGGCCGATCTTCTGGCTGGGTGCGATCGTCGGCTTTGTCGTCGGCATGCTAATCTCCTACCAGGTGATCTACACGGATCTGTCCGACCAGCTCCCCCAATACGCGACGCTGAAGGCGATCGGCTACAAGACTAGCTATCTCGTGCGCTCGGTGCTTAGGCAGGCAGCCTTGTCGGGGCTTGCGGGCTATGTGCCGGCTTGGCTCCTCTGCATCGCCGCCTATCGGATTATCGGCGCCTTCGCGCTGCTGCCGCTGCACATGACATTGCACCTCACAGTGCTCACCCTGGGCCTCACCCTCGGCATGTGTCTGCTCGCGGCCGTGCTCGCGGTCCGGCGGGTGATCTCGGCCGACCCCGCGGAGATATTCTGATGCCTTACGCCTTTCCGGCCTCGGCGCCTGCGGTGCGCGCGGAAGGCATCGACTTCCATTACGGCCAGGGCGACTCCCGCAACCAGGTCCTGTTCGACATCTCGATCGAGATACCGCCTGGGCAATTGGTGGTGATGACGGGCCCGTCAGGGTCGGGAAAGACCACCTTGCTGACCTTGATCGGCGGGTTGCGAACCCTACAGCAGGGCCGCCTCGAACTGCTCGGCCAGGACGTGACGCAACTGAGCGCGGGCGAACTGGTGCTGGTGCGGCGCCAGATTGGCTTCATTTTCCAGATGCACAATCTGTTCGATTCCTTGAGCGCGATCGAGAACGTCAGAATGGCGCTGCAACTCGGGCCGTTTCCCCCGGCGGAAATGCACGGCCGGGCGCAGGAAATCCTCGAGCAGCTGGGTCTCGGCCACCGCGTCGACTACAAGCCGCGCTCGCTGTCGGGCGGGCAGCGCCAGCGCGTCGCGATTGCCCGCGCGCTGGCCAATTACCCTCAGCTTGTCTTGGCGGACGAGCCGACCGCGGCGCTCGACATGCACGCCACGCGCAATGTCGTCAGCCGGCTCAAGGACATGACCGTCGACGCCGGCACCGCCATTTTGATGGTGACGCACGACCACCGGATCATCGAGCTCGCCGACCGGCTCGTTCACATGGTCGATGGGCGCATCGTCTCCGATGTCGTGCTCAGCGACGCGCTGCGCATCTGCGAGTTCCTCAAAGGGGTCGACACGTTTAAATCGCTGACCCCATCGGAGCTCACCAACATCGCTGAAAAGGTGACACGCCGTCACTACGACGCTGGTGATGTCGTCATCCGCGAAGGCGACGAAGGTGACGAACTGTTCTTGATCTCGGAAGGCGAGGTCGAGGTCGAGCGCCAGGGCCATGAAGTCGCGCGGCTGGGCCCGGCTGAGTTCTTCGGCGAATCAGCCTTGATCAGCGGCGAGCCGCGCAACGCCACGGTGGTGGCAACCAAACCGCTCGACGCCTACGTCCTGGGCAAGGCGGATTTCCGCGCCGCTATCGAGCAAAGCGCCAGTTTCCGCGAACAACTGCGCCGGGTTTATTTCCAGAGGCATTAGTCTCGCGATTTTAGTCGGCGATCACCTTCGCTCCTGTCGAGGCTTCGTCAGTACGCTCAGGGAACGACCGCTCTGGGGGCGAAACTAGCCGATCCCCTACTGCCATATGAAGGTCCGCTTCTCTATCGCGGCCCGTGTCAAGCCATGCCCTGATTACCTCATACTGTCGCTCTTTTGCGTTGACCCTTACTGGATAGCCGCGCTTGATGCCGACAGCGGCCTCGCACGAATGCGCAACGGCGATGTTCGTCGCGACTCTTCGGATGCCCTCGTGCGCGGTCTCACGCGCAGCCTCAGAGGTGGTTCGCAAGGTGCCGAGCACCTCCACCGTTTCCGGGATGACATTGCTCGCGGTGCCACCGGCGATCTTGCCGAGGGTCAGGACGACCGGATCGAAGACATTCGTCCGCCGCGTGACCATGGCATAGAACGCGAGCCCGATTTCGCAGGCGACCGGCACAGGGTCGACCGCCAGATGCGGCATCGAGGCATGACCACCCCGTCCCTTGACCTTGATCGTCCAGGTATCGACCGACGCGAGAAGTGGACCCGGCTTACTGGCGATCGACCCTAACGGACCCGTCACGGACGCAAGAGCAGCGCGCCCTCGGTACGCCTGAGTAGATTCCACGCCTCCCGCCGCCCCCACGAGACCGTTAGGTTCCAGCGGAACAGCGGGGAGTGGCATCATGGCGACTACCTGGAAAACAATCGCGGTGCGCGTCAAATGTCCGCCCGAGGTTTCGCTCGCTGAATTTTCCGCGGACATGCGGGCATGGCTGGACCACCACTGCATCATGCTGGCGGACTTTAGGGGCAAGGGTGATGTATTTGACGCGCTATTTGATAACCCGCGGGACGCTCGCCTTTTCGAACGGCGGTTCGCGGCTCAACCGACCAGCAGCATCCCCGCTCGCATAACCCCGCGTCGGTCAGTCGGCGCCACCACGTCCTCGATAGCGGCGCCCACCTTGGGCGGCTTGGTTCCTGTGGGCGACGCGGCCTGACACCGCGCGTAACCCCTGGGGAGGCTACGCACAGCATGCACTGATCAAACGCACGCACACCCGGGAGCGCTCACTTCGGTGACCCGGCGAAGAGCAAGCTTCAATTCCCTCTCGGTTTTTCTCGCACGTGTAATAGCGTCAAATTCAGCCGTACCGCCATCCTGGTGGGGCCGCGCAGCCGGCAAGAAAAGAAAGAGGCCTCACATGAAAGTGGAAAGGCCGCGACAACGGCGATGCTGATCAGCTCGATCGCCTTTCATTCACTTCGGGTTCTGCACGCCTCCAACGCTCTAAATTCGCGGTGACGCGGCGCGGCCGGCAGCGTTATCGCGTCATGCACACGGCAAACGCCATCATCGAGACAGATATCCCGGCGCGGCTCGATCGATTGCCGTGGTCGCGGTTCCACACTCTGGTTGTGGTGGCCCTGGGCATTACCTGGATCCTCGACGGACTCGAGGTGACGATCGCCGGTTCGATCAGCGGCGCGCTTCAGCAAAGCCCGATATTGCGCTTCACCGAATCAGAGGTCGGGCTCGTCGCCAGCTTCTATTTGATGGGCGCGGTCTCGGGGGCGTTCTTATTTGGCTACCTGACGGATCGGTTTGGCCGGCGCAAGCTGTTCATGATTACGCTCGGGCTCTACCTTATAGCGACCGCGGCGACGGCGCTGTCGTGGAATTTTGCCAGTTTTGCGCTGTTTCGCCTGCTGACCGGCGCGGGAATCGGCGGTGAGTACGCGGCGATCAATTCGGCGATCCAGGAGCTGGTGCCGGCGCAGTTTCGCGGCCGCACCGACCTGGCGATCAACGGCAGCTTCTGGGTCGGAGCGGCGCTGGGCGCGCTCGGCGCCGTACTGTTGCTGCGCCCCAGTCTCCTGCCGCCGGATTGGGGGTGGCGAGCGGCGTTCGGGATCGGTGCGGTGCTCGGCCTGCTGATCCTTTTGCTGCGCCGCTGGGTGCCAGAAAGTCCTCGCTGGCTGATGCTCCACAACCGGCTTGACGAAGCCGAAGCCGTCATCGCCGAGATCGAACACCGCGTCGCCGGACGGCTATTGCCGAAGCCTGAAGGCTCCATCCGCCTGTTGGCGAGCTCGCGCCATGACATGCGTAGCATCGTCGCGGCGATCGTGCGTGACTACCCGAGCCGGGTGGTGCTCGGCCTCGTGCTGATGACAGCGCAAGCGTTTTTCTACAACGCCATCTTCTTTTCCTATGCCGTGGTGCTGACGCGCTTCTACGGTGTGCCGGCGGCGTCGATCGGCTGGTACATCCTGCCCTTCGCATTGGGCAATTTCGGCGGGCCGCTGGTGCTCGGCCCGCTGTTCGACACAATCGGGCGCAAGCCGATGATCACCTTCACCTACGCGGTTTCGGGCATGCTGCTCGCCGTGGTCGCCCACTTGTTCCGCGAGGGCGTGCTCGGTGCGCCGGCGCTGACCTTGTGTTGGACCGTGACTTTTTTCTTTGCCTCGGCGGCGGCAAGCGCGGCCTATCTGACCGTTAGCGAGAGCTTTCCGCTCGAAGCGCGGGCGATGGCGATCGCGTTCTTCTACGCGGTCGGGACCGGGATCGGCGGCACGCTGGCGCCGTGGTTCTTCACCGCGCTGATCGGCACCGGCGACCGTGGCGCGGTCTATCTTGGCTACCTGTTCGGCGCAGCCCTGATGGTGGGAGCGGCGATCGTCGAATTGCTGATCGGGGTCAAGGCCGAACGCCAACCGCTCGAAAGCGTCGCCCGCCCGATCGCCTGTCTCCCCTCGAGCTAAAATATTCTATCAGCGGATCACACGACCATGCGATCCGGCGGCGAGTATTCCGACCGGATTCGCAACAGCCGCAATCTTTGCCTCCTCCGCCGTAGCGCAAATCCCCTTCCCCAGAGCGAGCGGCGCCTTGGCCTCGGAGAAAGCCGATCTCTTCGCCGGCACCGCCTCGCGCTTCTACCGGCTCGCTGTCTAAAGCTATTTTCCGCTGCGCGCCGCGAAAAGCTGCCGGATATTGTCGAAGAGGGTAGCGGGCTGACGTCTCTCGGCCAGAGCGGCGAGGAAGTTCTCGGCCCATTTGTCGATGTCGTTGGCGGCGAGGTGGCGGAACATTCCCCGATGCCGTGCCTGCCGCTCGGGTAGCGGCATGGTGAGCGCGCTGTCGATCGCCGCGGCCATCGCCTCGGGCTCGTGTGGGTTGACTAGGATGGCGCCGTCAAGTTCCTCGGCGGCGCCGGCGAAGCGCGACAGAACCAGCACGCCGGGGTTTGCCGGGTCCTGCGCCGCGACGTATTCCTTGGCGACGAGGTTCATGCCGTCGCGCAGCGGCGTCACCAGCCCGACTGCCGCCATGCGGTAGAGCGCGGCCAGTGAGGCGCGCGAATAGGCGCGGTTGACGTAGCGGATCGGCGTCCAGGCCGGCTCGCCGTAGCGGCCGTTGATCTGGCCGACAAGCGTGTTCACCGTATGGTTGATGTCGGCGTATTCGGGCACGTCGGAGCGCGATTTCGGGGTCACCTGCAGATACGTGACGTGGTGGCGCCATTGCGGGTAGGTGTCGAGAAACTGGCCGAACCCCTGGATGCGGTGGGGGATCCCCTTTGAGTAGTCGAGCCGGTCAACGCCGAGCATCAGCTTGCGGCTGTTGAGGCTGTCGCGCATCTCCGCGGCGAAATCGGAGCGCAACGCGCTGCGGGCAGTGCGGGCATAGACCTTAGTCGCGATGGAAACCGGAAAGGCACGAAGTTGCACCCGCCGCCCGTCGATATCGAATGCGGTCCGGTTGCGATTGAAGGTGCCGCCTTGCATCTCGAAATAGTGGCGGAGATTCTCTGCGTCGTGCTCGGTCTGCGTACCGACAAGGTCATAATGGCCGAGCGTCCCCATGGTTTCGGCATGCTGCGGCAACGCCAACAGGATGTCGGGCGGCGGACAGGGGATGTGCAGGAAAAAGCCGATCGGATTGTTGTGCCCGCGCGCGCGCAGCTCCTTGGCGAGCGACAGCAGATGGTAGTCGTGCACCCAGATCCAGTCGTCCTCCTGGATGAACTCGGAAAGGGCGTCGGCGAAGTGGGCATTGACCCGCAAATAGCCGCCAAGGTCGACCGCGGTAAACTCGGCGAGGTCGACCCGGTAATGCAGGATCGGCCACAGCACGCGGTTGGCGAAGCCATTATAGTATTCTTGGTAGTCGGTCGGCGACAGGTCGATCGTGACAAAGCTGCGTTGGCGGCGCTCGACGATCTTGGGTTTGTTGGGGGCGCCCTCGTAGCTGGTTTCGCCGCTCCAGCCGAACCACAGCCCTTCGCGATGCTTCAGCGCGGCATTGACCGCGACGGCGAGGCCGCCGGCCTGGCGTGGCCCCTCGGGATCGGGAACCGCGACACGATTCGAGACTACAACGAGACGCGGCACTAGCCGTGCACTCCTGCCGCGCAGAGGCGCAGCGGTGCAAAAAGACCGTCCAAAGTCTTGATCGAACAGCCGCGTACCAGCGTCAACGCGCCGCCGAGCGAGCGCTCGGCCGCCTGCAAATCGACGAGCAGCGCGGGCTTCACCACGACCGCTTCCGGTCGCGGGGCCAGATCGAGCAGGGTGCCGTTGACATCCAGGAATAGCCCGATCTCCCCGGCAAACAGTTCCGCCGGTTCCGCAATTTTCATCCCCCACGCTCTTGCCGGTTGCGGAAGTATCAATCGGCGAACGCCGCGGGCCGCGGGTCGTTCCGCGCCGAGCCACCAATCAACCTTCCCCGCATGACCCGGGACTTCGGCCAGTCGGTTGCAAAACTTGGAGCGCGCGCAGAAAAGCCGCAGTTGTTACCGCGATCCGCGGCGGTTCGCTTAGCCGTGCCGACGCGTTTGAGCACTACCTGCTTTCGCAGGAAGCGCTGCTGACCGAAGCGGTCTTGGCTGCCTTCAGCTAACGCACAGCTTGTCGATGCGTCGCCCCCCGTTCCATCGAAAGCGATGAGCCAGAACTGTCGGACGCAAATGGATCGGAATTTACCTATGGGGTGCGACGGCAGGTCGGCTCCGGAGAAAATGGCGTTTTCCGTCTCTCCATTGAGGAATTTTCCGAACGCGCAATCGCATCCATCCGGTTCCGGCGCTAGCCGGCCCAACGGGTTGCTCCCGTTAGGTATATCCCGGCCCTTGTTGCGATCGAGCATCCCAGTGCATCCAGTTTGGATGAGTGCCCAATCAAATTGGCCGGGTAATCGTCTTTTGCTTGCCCTGCCGCCCGCCGATCTCGAGTGGCTTATGCCCGAGGTTGAACAAATTCGCTGCGCCCGCGAACAGGTCTTAATGGACGCGGATAGTCCGCTCGACCACGTATTCTTTCCAGACAGCGGCGTCGTCTCGGTGGTGGCAGTTTATGCCGGCAGCATCTACCCCACGATCACCCGAACACGGTCAACGCGCTCCGCAACAAGCGGTCGGAAATCGTCGGCGATATCGAGGTGGCAGGAACTATTTCTCCGGCACAGCCGTACGTCCACTAACCTGGGGCGATGATGCCGGAGCGTGGCTGCGCGTGAAAAGCCAGGTCGAGACGAAGAACCAACGGCGCATCCTCTGCGTCTTCCCGCGCTATGCGCCGTCATTCGGCACGTTCGAACATGCCTACAGACTGATGGATGGGGTCAGCGCGTTCATGCCGCCACAGGGTCTCCTCGTCGTCGCTGCCTATCTGCCGGCGGCATGGGAGGTGCGGCTCGTCGACGAGAACATGCGCCCCGCAAGTGGGGATGATTTCGCCTGGGCCGACGCGGTCTTTGTCAGCGGCATGCATGTCCAGTGTGAGGCGATCGGCGACATCGGGCGACGCGCGCGCGGCTTCGGCAAGGCGACGGCGCTGGGCGGACCGTCGGTCTCGTCCTGCCCCGAGCATTACCCCGAATTCGACTATCTGCATATCGGCGAACTGGGCGACGCCACCGACGCGTTGATCGCGACGCTCGACGGCGATGTGGCGCCGCCCCCCGCGCAGCGCATCTTTACCGCGACCGAGCGTCTGCCGCTAACCGAGTTCCCACTGCCTGCCTATGAGCTGCTCGAGGGGCGACGCTACTTCCTCGGCAGCATCCAGTTTTCGAGCGGCTGTCCGTATCGCTGCGAGTTTTGCGACATCCCGGCGCTCTACGGCCGCCAGCCGCGTTACAAGCGGCCGGAACAGATCACCGCCGAACTCGACGCGATGCTCGCCGCCGGCGTCATCGGCTCGGTCTATTTCGTCGATGACAATTTCATCGGCAACAAGAAGGCAGCGCGCGAATTGCTGCCGCATCTCGCCGCCTGGCAGAAATCGCGCGGCTATCCGCTGCAATTCTCCTGTGAGGCGACACTAAACATCGCCGCTTGCCCGGATATCCTCGCGATGATGCGCGAGGCGTTCTTTTACGCGGTGTTCTGCGGTATCGAGACCCCCGAACTCGGTGCGCTCGACGCGATGCAGAAATCGCACAATCACACGATGCCGATCCTCGACGCGATCCACGCCATCAACGGCTACGGCATGGAAGTGGTATCGGGGATCATCCTCGGCCTCGATACCGACACTGCGGCGACCGCTGGCAATCTTCTGGACTTCATCGAGCTGTCCCAAATCCCGCTCTTGACGATCAACCTGCTGCAAGCCCTGCCGAAGACGCCGCTGTGGGACCGGCTCCAGGCGGCAGGGCGGCTCGACCTCAACGGCAAGCGCGATTCAAATGTCGTTTTCGCTCGGCCTTACGACGAAGTGCTGTCGGACTGGCGTTTCGCGGTGCGCCGCGCCTACACACCCGAGGCGATCTATCGCCGCTTTGCTTGGAACGCGCAGCATACCTACCGCAACCGCATCCGCCCGCCGTTGACTCGGGCACGGCTCACGGTGGCCAATTTGCGGCGCGGCGTCGTCACCTTGGCCAAGATCATCGGCAAGATCGGCATCGCCGGCGATTATCGCCGCGAGTTCTGGTGCATGGCACTGCCGGCCTTGCGCCAAGGGCGGATCGACGAGCTGATCGCCTCGGCGCTGGTCGCGCACCACATGATCACCTTCGCCCGCGAGTGCACCGCCGGGCAGCAGAACGCCGCGTTTTACGCCGATCGTCCGTTACCGGCCCTCGGGCTCGAGCGGCGCGCGTAGCCGACAGCGTTTCCGCGAACAGCTGCGCCGGGTTTATTTTCAGAGGCATTAGTCGGCGATTAGTCGGCAATTTGATCTAGCTCGCGGGAATGGCCGCAATCGGCGCTCAGCAGTCGCTTGCTTCAGTCCACGATGACGGCCGCTTTTGCCCGAGGCCGTGGAAAAACGCGTCAGCGGAGGCGGCCGACGCGCTGTGTTTCGCAGGCGTGAGGGCCGAAACGGCGATAGACAGATTGGCGCGTGCGGCTTGAGCGAGGCGATCAGGT
>Ga0209517_10004670_pt1 | contig 17887 bp, 20 predicted proteins | sample PeaSoiMetSII2010_FD_187695 | JGI IMG/M metagenome (GOLD analysis project Ga0209517, IMG submission 187695) | Peat soil microbial communities from Weissenstadt, Germany - SII-2010 (SPAdes) (version 2) | ecosystem: Environmental > Terrestrial > Soil > Wetlands > Peat | place: Germany...
CGGCGCAGCGGCGGATGTGCTCCGCCGCCAGCTCGGCCTGCCGGGCCGCGTGAGCGTAGATCGCGTCCCGTTCCGGGGCAGTGAACCGGAACGCCCCGGGCCGGGCCGCAGTCCCGGCCCGGCCCGGGTTCCAGCGGCGGCGCAGCCGGGGCAGCGTCAGCCCTTCGGCCAGCCGCCCCCCGCCGTACCACAGCTGTTCCCCGTCCTGGCCTACGTGGCCGGGCAGGCTGACGGCGTACCCGGTCACCTGACCCGGGTTGATCTCGCTGAACCGCAGCCGCACCAGCACGCCATCGGTGCGCAGCCGGGCGAAGAACCCGGACTCGTCCCGCGCCTGATCCGCCGCGCCGGTCACCCTGTTCCGGAGCACGGCGCGCGCCGCCGCAGGAGACAGCCCCCGCCCCGGAACATCGTCCGCGCCGACGGTGGTCCAGCGGGCGCGCAGCTTGGGCAGGGTCAGGTCGGCGGCGAGCTTCCCGCCGCCGTACCAGATGATCCCGCCGTCCCTCGCGGTATGCCGGGGCAGGCCGACCGCGTACCCGGTCACCGCACCCGGGTTAGCCGTGCTGTACCTCAGGCGGGTAGTCACACCGGTCTCGGCGAGCCGGGCGAAGAACTCCTGCTCCGTCCGCGCGCCCGCCGCCGCCGCCGACACCTCCCGGCGCAGGGTGACCCGCGGCGCCTCGCCCCAGCCGCGGCGCGCTGCCTGCTCCGTCTCGGCACGAGACGGACGCCGCCCGGCGGTACGATCGCCCGGGGCAGTCACCGCCAGGCCGAGCCGTTCCTCAGCCTCCAGGCAGGCCTCCCGGACCCGGTAGAAGTCATTCCAGATCCTCGGCCGGGTGCCGTCCTGGCGGGCCAGGGTAGCCACGATGTGGATGTGATCGGCGGCGTGGCGGACCGCGACCCACCGCACTCCCAGCTCGTCGTCAGCGGGCGCCAGCCCGGTCCGGTCCATAATCCCGGCCGCGACCTGCTCCCACTCCGCATCCGACAGCACCTGGTCCCCCGGCGCGGCGCGGACCGCGCAATGCCACACCGGCTTGTCATAACCCGGCCCCGCCAGCGCGGCCAGCGGCTGAGCCAGCAGTCCGGACAGGCGGCGCAGATCCGGTGATCCGTCCGGGCGGCGGTCCGGCTCCAGCTCGCCCGGATCAGCGAATCCGGCGACCAGGTGCGGGTCGACATGCTCGTTCGCTTTCCCCGGCCCGTAGAGGTAGTAAAGGAGCCGCCTGGCATTGGTGCCGCGGAGCACTTTCCCAATCATCCGGAGCACTCTGATTCAGTCACGGAATGCTCCGGCGCAATTGCTCCGCCGTTTCATCCAGCCGCCGGATCACCCGGACGCAGAACCGCGCCGCCGGAATCAGGTCCTCACCGCGCTGTCCCGTCGCATTCAGCCGGGCAACCGCCTGATTCAGATTCGTGCCCGCCCGCCGCACCAGCCCGGCCGCCGACATCACCTCCGTCAGTGCCTCCCGCTGCAGCGATGCCGCCCTGGGCGCAGCGCCCCGTGCTGCCGCGAGAGTCGCCTCCGCCGCGAATGCTCCCCGCGCCAGTCCCGACCTCGCTGCCACAGCACTGACCTCGTCGAACTCTTCCTCAGTCAGCGAGAACTGCACCACCCTTGGTCGCGGCACTGCCTGCCGCGACCGCCGTCGCACAGTTCCGCCCGCCACCACGAACACCTCCGATCTCGGCCTGACGTTCTCCCGGCTGGGACCGCGCCCGGTCCCAGCCACCACCGCCGAGCCACCTGCAATGGGCGACGAGGGAGACGGTACTGACTCCATTGTTTATCTCTGGCCGCGCCCGGTCCAGAGATAAACAATGGATAAGAATATCTTGCTGTTCTCGTATGGCCGGTCGAAATAGCTGGCCCGAGCTGGCATCATTTGGTCGTGAAAAATCGTAGACGACAGCGACTCGCATCCAGCGGCATCGGTATGCCGTTGACAGACAATTCGGAGGCGGCCGGAGAGCCATACCTCATTGGATTGGCCCCCTAACTAAGCTTCCCGCCACACGTCAGGAGCAAGTCTCCGGCCCAGCTGCCAGCCGTGTCGCAAACACCGCGACTAACCAGTCCGGCACCAGCGCGGCGAGGATCTCGGCCGGAAGACCCGAGCGTCGGGCGGCTCGCCCGGGACCCCCGCTGCCAGAGTCCGGTCTGGATGCCGGGGCCGACGTAGGCGATTCATCGCTGGGGCCGCCCACAGCACCGAAGCTCAAGTTGGCAGCAGCGCTTGCACTGCCTACTTCCAGTAGCCGAGCATCGGATCTGACGCTCATCGCCACTCGACAGGCCGCGATCTCCGACGCACGCCTTCGATCATCTGCGACGATTCAGGTGTGGCTACATCTCGCAATGACGCAACGGCTGGAGCAAAGTCAGAACTGCCAGCGACTCACGGACGGCCACTGACGGAGCAGGAGCTTGAGTCCCGGCTCTGGGCGGCTGCTAACAGTCTGCGAGGGCCGGTAGACCCGGCAGACTTCAAGAGCTACGTCTTCCCCCTCCTGTTCTTCAAGTGGGTTTCGGATACCTGGGATCTTGAACATGCCGCTGCAGTGATGGGCTTCGGCGATGAGCTGACGCCGGAGATCGAGGCGGACTATCACCGATTCGCGGTGCCGAAAGGCTGTCACTGGTCAGACCTTCGGAAGGTGTCCGTGAACGTCGGGGTCGCGCTGCAGAAGATCCTCGACCGGCTAGCTGAGGCCAACTCCCAAACCTTGGCGGGGATCTTCGGCGATGTCGCCTGGGGCAACAAGGAGCGCCTCCCCGAACCAGCGTTGCTGAATCTGATTGACGCGTTCCACCGGCTCACGCTCAACCGAACGGTCGTGCAGAACGACATGCTCGGTGCAGCCTACGAGTATCTGCTTCGGCAGTTCGCCGACGAGTCTGGTAAAAAGGCCGGGGAGTTCTTCACGCCGCGCGCAGTCGTCCGCCTGCTCATCCAGATACTCAGCCCGCAGCCTGGAGAGTCCGTCTACGACCCGGCATGCGGTTCGGGTGGCATGCTTGTCGAGACAATCAACGAGGTTCGGGAGGCAGGCGGGGACACTCGCACGCTTCGGCTCTACGGGCAGGAGATCAACCTCACGACAGCTGCCATTGCTCGGATGAACCTCTTCTTGCACGACCTGGAGGACTTCCGCATCGTGCGGGGCGACACCCTGAGGGATCCGCGCTTCCTGGAGCGCTCCGGCATCCGCAAATTCGACGTGGTGGTCGCCAATCCGCCGTTCTCCCTCAAGAACTGGGGTGCCGACACCTGGGCGGATGATCCATACGGGCGGGCGGCCTGCGGCGTTCCGCCGGCTGGTACGGCTGATCTTGCATGGGTCCAGCACATGGTGGCCTCAATGCGAACGGGCACTGGCAGAGTTGGCGTCGTCATGCCCCACGGCGTCCTATTCCGTGGCGGCGCCGAAAAGTCGATTCGGCAATGCCTCATAGAGCAGGACCGCCTGGAAGCGGTGATCGGCCTGCCTCCAAACCTGTTCTACTCGACTACTATCCCTGCTAGCTTGTTGATCTTTAAGGCCGCCAAATCTCTCGAGCGACGAGGAAGCATAGTCTTCATCGACGGTTCCAAGCGCTTCAGCAAGGGCCGTAACCAGAATCAGATGTCGAGGGGTGATATCGAGGTAATTCTTACTGCATACAGGGAGGGCTCGTCCAACGGCGTCGGCGTTCGCCTCGTGGGTCACGATGAGATTAAGGGGAACGGATGGGATCTCAACATCGGGAGATATCTCAAGACAGCAGCTACTCCGACGACCACAGTGGAGGAAGTCCTCACACAGCTAGTTGAGGCGCAGAGCGCTCTACGGGATGCCGAGATCAGGCTGAGCGAGCGCCTCGGGGCGGCGGGCTATGCGTGAGAGGTCGTTGCATGAAATACTGACGCCCGAACGTGACACTGTTCCTTTGGAGCCAGAAACCAGTTACGCAACTGCGGGAATCTTCAGCTATGGCAGGGGTCTGTTCGCAAGGCCTGTGGTCAAAGGTTCGGAAACCAGTTATGCGAGTTACTACCGGCTGCGCCAGGGTCAGTTCGTCTACAGCAAACTCTTCGCGTGGGAGGGCGCGCTAGCGATCGTCGACGAGCGATTTGACGGGTTGTTCGTAAGCCAGGAATTCCCGACCTTCTCGATCGACGGGCGGCGAGCGATTCCTAGGTACATCGCGCTCCTGTGCTCTTGGCCAGAAACCTGGGCACGCGTTCGGGCGGGTGAGAGCGGAATGGGTGGCCGTCGGAAGCGTGTTCACCCAGAGCGTCTGCTTGACGTCATGCTTCCCTTTCCGCCGATACCCGAGCAGCTGCGCATCGTTGACCTTATCGGAGTGCTGGATGTGGTCGCTCACCGCTCACGGGACCTGCTCCAGGCTGCGCGGTCAGCACTCGAAGTGCTGGTCACAGATTGGCAGCTCCTGCACAACGATGTAGTCGCTAGGCTTGGAGATCTGGCTGACTTGGGAAGTGGACCGTCGTGGCGGGCTGCAAACGAACGGCTAGCTCCAGAGCCGGGGGACATTCGAGTCTTGGGGATCATGAACACCCCGTCAGCTAGAGCGATAGATCTCGGTGACGCGAAGTTTGTGGGTGAACTACCACCCACGACCCGATTGCTGGCTGCGGGCAGTTTGCTAATGATTCGCACCAATGGCAACAGATCAAGGATAGGTAATGTCTATCGCGTTCCACCGGATGCTTACGGATGCGCCTTCTCGGCTTTTCAAATCGGCATCCACATGCGAGAGCCGCAGGACGCTGACTTCGTCTACTGGATGTTGCGTAGCCCAGAGGCTCAAAAAGCAATCACCGAGAACGCGAGCGGCACAACTGGCCTTGGAAATATTGCAGTTCGCTGGCTAAAAGATCTCGAAATCCCGTGGCCATCGTTGGCCGAACGAACGGCTGGGGTGGATTTGCTTGACTCAGTTGAGGATGTCGCAACTAAGGCCGATCTTGAGTGCCAAGCAATCTCAGCTGTCCGGACAGCGTTGCTTGATTCGCTTCTGTCTGGCAAACGACGGATCCCAGACGCATACGACACCGTGGCGAGCTTGATATGAGCGGCTTCTCGGAATCGGCTACGGTGCAGCGCGCGATCGTAGAGCAGCTAGCCGTCCTCGGATGGACATACATCCCGGGCAAGGACCTCGCCCGCGCAGTGGACGAGGTATTCGTCGAAGCAGACCTCAGCAGTGCTCTGGTCCGCCTGAACCCGTTAATCTCCACGCAGCCGAGCCGTATGGATGAGGTTCTGCCCAAGCTCCGCGCGGTCGCCTTGTCGGCTGTGAATGATGGCGTAGTGGCCGCGAATGAGAGGATGACCACGTGGCTGCGCGGCCATCAGACCCTGAAGTTCGCTGGCACCGACGATTACGTCCCAGTGCGGTTGCTCGACCTGGAGCTTCCGACGGCGAACCGACTGGTGGTCTCGGACGAGGTGACCTTCGGTACTCCGGGCAGCAGTCGCCGGTTTGACATTGTGCTGTGGGCGAACGGCTTCCCGCTGGTGATCGGGGAGACGAAAACGCCTGTGGACAGGGACAAGTCATGGCTGAATGGCGCCAGCGACATCCACAACATGTACGAGGTAGAGGCGCCGTCGTTCTTCACCGCGAACGTCCTATCTTTCGCGACCGAGGGCCGCGAATTCCACTACGGCGCGGTCGGGCAGCCAGCGGAGCACTGGCTTATGTGGGGAGCCACCGCGGACCCCTGGGATCTGTCGGGCGGCGAACGGGTCATGCGCTCGGTGGACCTGCTCCTGACGCCAATCCAGGTCCTGTCGATCCTGCGGGACTTCGTTCTGTTCGACCGTCCAAAGATCGGCGGCCGGGCCATCCTGCAGAAGCTGATCCCGAGGTACCCACAGGTCGAAGGCGTCGAAGCGATCTGCGGGCGGGTGATGGACCCGACCCGGACGCAGGGCCTTATCTGGCATCATCAGGGCACCGGCAAGACCCTGCTGATGGCGTTCGCCGCAATGCGGCTGCTGAACGAGCCTGCGATCGGCGGGCCGACGGTCGTGATCGTGCTGGACCGGATCGACCTGGTCGAGCAGACCGTCCGGCAATTCCAGACCGCCGGACTGCCCCGCATGCGAGTCGCCGGAACCCGGAACACCCTGAGGCAGATGCTGGCCGAAGATCAGCGCGGGATCATCGTCACCACGATCTTCCGGTTCGAGAACGCCGGGTTCCTCAACGACAGGGAGAACATCATCGTCCTGGTCGACGAGGCACACCGCACCCAGGAGGGCCGACTAGGCGATGACATGCGCGTGGCGCTGCCCCGCGCACAATTCTTCGGGTTCACCGGCACGCCCATCTCCGACGCCGAACGGAACACGTTCCGGCTCTTCGGCGACCCCAGTGACTCAAGCTGGGTGCTGAACCGGTACTCCATCGAGCGGTCGATCTCCGACGGCTCGTCGGTACCGATCCACGTCGAAACCCGGCTGGTTGACTTTCACATCAGCAAGGCAGCTCTCGATGAAGCATTCGCCGCGATGGCCGACGAGGAGGGCCTCAGCGATGAGGAACGCGAACTGCTCGCGGACCGGGCGGCACAGGCCCGGACCATCGTGCGTAACCCGGACCGGATCCAGAAGGTATGCGCCGACATCGTCGGGCATTACCTGGCCAAGGTCGCGCCGCTTGGCCTGAAGGCCCAGGTCGTGGCCTACGACCGGGAACTGTGCGTCGCCTACTACGACGAGATCACCCGCCAGCTCGCCGAGCGTGGCCAGGCTGACCAAGTGCAGGCTGCGGTGGTCATGACGGTCGGGACCACGAAAGACGAGCCGACCAGCTGGCGGGAGCGGTTCGAGCTGTCCCGCGAGCAGGAAGCCGCTATCAAAGCCCGGTTCCGTGACCCCGCTGACGCGCTCAGGTTCCTGATCGTCACTGCCAAGCTGCTCACCGGGTTCGACGCCGAGCCCGAGGGTGTCATCTATCTGGATAAGCCGCTGCGGCTCCACACCCTGTTCCAGGCCATCTGCCGTACGAACCGCCGCTGGACTAATCCGCTCACCGGGCAGGAGAAGCACTACGGGCTGATCGTCGACTACGTCGGTCTCGGCAACCAGATCGCCCGCTCGCTCCGCGATGCAGACCCCGAGCGAGGTGGTCGGCGCCCGGTGGACGTGGACGGGCTGGCCGAGGAGTTCGTGGCGTCTATCGAGCAGGCGCTGGAGCGATTCGGGGGCATCGAGCGGACGGACGCGAGCTTCGCCGCGCTGATGGCCGCCCAGGAGCGCATCCCGCTCGGAGAGTCCCGGGCAGCGTTCGCCAGGGACTTCCTGCAGGTACAGGGACTGTGGGAGTTCCTCGACCCCTCGCCGGTCACGAACGCTCACCGTGGCGACTACCGGTGGCTGGCCCAGGTGTACGAGTCCGTTCAGCCTGCCGGGACGAGCAACGCGCTGCTGTGGCACCGCCTCGGCGCCAAGACGCTGGAGCTTGTCCATGGTCACATCACAGAGATCCGGGTCATCGGCACCGGACTGGACGAGGTCATCGTTGACGCAGGCACCATCGAAGCGATCCGGCAGCTCACCCTGCCCGATCCCGAGGTTGCTCGCATCGAGGACAGGACAATGAGCGTCGGCGAGGCACTGAACACGATCGAGGCGAACATCCGGCGCCGACTTGAGTCCTCCCGCAACCACCCGGTCTACGTCGCCTTGTCCGAGCGGCTGGAGCGCCTCCGGAACCGCCAGCTATCGCAAGCGTCTGCCTCCATGGAGTTCCTGCGGGAAATCCTCTACCTGGCCCAGCAGGTCACGGCCGTCGAACGAGCGGACGACGAGGGCAACCTCGATGCAGTCAGCATCCTGCCGGACCCCAACGTCGGAGCCCTGACCCAGATTTTCCGAGAGTACGCCCCGCCCGATGTGCCGGTCATCATCGAGAACGTTGTCACCGACATCGACACCATCGTCCGCCAGATCCGCTTCACCGGCTGGGCCCAGACGCAGAACGGCGACCGGACTGTCCGCCGCGAGGTCAGGCTGACCCTGAAGAAGTACGGTCTACCGTCGGCAGGCGAGCTTTTCGACCGGGCATATGCGTACATCAGGGAGAACTATTAGGTCTCATGGGCTTCTAGCCGGGTGCATCGCGACGCGCTCGATCCCGACGAGCTGTCGGCCGTCGGCACGCACGACGAAAGTGGCGCGCTGATCAGGATGCCTGGGTGAGGGCAGCTGCGGCCCTGCCGGCGGAAGGACCACCGACGCTTGAGATTGACGTGGTGCGTCCGGCTGCTGGTGCCATCTCCAAGTTCCGAGTTATGAACGACGGCAACTATGCCTCCGGCAACATGCTGAATTAGTCGCCATGAGTGTGTATATGCGCAGATCGCACTTATACACAAGGGACAAGTGAGCTTGCCGCCAGCGCAGACGGCATGTCTTATGTCGCCGAGATGATGACGTATCGACGGGGGAGTTGCCGAAGGACGCTCAGCGCCGTGCGTCAACGAATCCTTGCAGGCTCGAACTAGTCGCGACCAGGCATCTAAATAGGTTGACACCCACCTGACGCGGCCGGATATCCTGTATGTCCGTGGAAACCAGCGATGGCCGCGTCGTCTACCTCGACATCAACCATTGGTATGCCCTGGGTCGCGCTCGGGCTGGTCATCCTGATAAGCCTGAGCACGTCGATATCCTGCGAACACTGACGGAGCAAGTCGATGCCGGGCGACTCATGGCCCCTTTGTCGGCCACGCACTACATGGAGCTGGCCGAAAACCCTCGTGATCGGCATCGACGAGAAGCGGCCGACACCATGATGGAGCTGTCACGCTTCACCTCGATGGTCTCAGCTGCCCGGATCATCGATGAGGAGCTAGCCCAGGCGTTGCATCGCCGCTTCGGTCGGCCTGCCTTTCCTATTAAGGTAGAGAAGTTTGGCTATGGCGTGAACTTCGCTCTTACCGGCGAGGAGAAGGCGTTCAGTCTAACTGGCGGCAGTGAAGAGGACCGCCAGAGGCTTGAAGCGAACTTGGGCAAACCCATCAAACAGTGGGAAGCCGAGATTAACATCTTCGCCGAATACCAGCTATTGAAGCAGCCAGAGAATGTCATCCGCGACCGGATACGGGACTACGACCCGTACGCGGCACGGCGAGTGGCCGATGAGGAACTCAGAAGCTTCAATATTCTTGTCGACACGGTGCATACCAATCCGGACGTTGTACCGCGACCGCTCGATGCGATATACGCACGGCAGTTTCTCTTCGAATTTCTGGATAATTACACAAAAGCTCTCGAAAGTGCCGGGTTCACCCGCAATCGTAGGCCCTTCCACGCCAAGGAGGAGCTGGCGTCGTTCCTGGAGTCAATGCCCTCCAGACGAGTGGCGACGATGCTGCAGTTCCACTATCTCAAGGATGTGAACAAGCACTGGAAGATCAATGACCTGCGCGACAACGTTGCGCTCTCTCAGGCAATTCCTTATTGTGACATCGTGCTCACAGACAGCGAGGTCTGGGATGTGGCGGTCAATAGAGCGCATTTGGACAGGGAGTTTGGCACCACGATACTTCGCCGGTTGACCGATCTTCCTAAGCATCTATGAGCTAGCACCAGAGTAGCGGTCCACTGTGACAGAGCGGCCTTCTCACGGTGCGGCGAGTCTTCCCTCGACTCGATCAAGTATCCGCATGAGCAAACTGGCCGTCATAACTGCCTCCGATGCTTCGGTGACATCGTCAAATGAAACTTCTCGGTGCCCGGACGGGTTGCGCAGTACGGCATAGGCTCCACGGAAGAGCATCATGGTGCCTTCGACCTCACCAGGTGGTGCATCGGGATCGGCCAGCGGGCCACCAGTTTTGAAGGCCTTCGTCATCAGGTCGGCACCAATTACTTCGTTACCAAAACCGCCAAGGTGCCGCACTCGCACTTCAATGGCTTTCATCGCAACGAAGATGGCATTCTCGTACTCGCCGAGAAGGAACTGCCGACGGACCTTGTGCTCAAGCTCCGGGTGAAGGTCTTGCTGGATGCGGCTGATGGCGCGGATTTCACCTGGCTTCTTCGCCAGAGCTTCGTGGCCCCAGCGCGTGACGAAGATGGCGGCATCGGCCATGTTCCCGGGTGTACGGGCGATCATGCCTTGGGCGCGAAGCCAGCCAAGTGCTTCGGCGAGAGCGTTCAGAACATTGATGTCGCGGCCGAGAGTTGACTCTCGGGCTTGCTTATACCAGTTGGTATAGTTGTACTCATTCCACTCGCGCATCGCGATCAAGTCAGCGAGGACCTTGAGGCCGAGTTCATCCACCGGCAGTTCGAGGACTTCGCTGGGATCAAGATTGAGCATGACGAAACCTTAGGCCCTGGCCCTAGGTGCGGCTAGCGAATTAGCTACTCTCACATCCTCCAGAAACGCCAGCCACGCCGCACGCGCAAACACCAGCTTCGGCCCCGCCTTGTCCTTCGAGTCGCGGACAGCGAGCTGCTCGCCGAGGTCAGCCACCTCAACGCAGCTGCCGTTGCCACCTGAGTAGTTATTCTTTTTCCAGACCGCTCGGGATAGGTCAAGGTCTGGTAGGCCGGGCTCCGCTCCAGTTGTAGTCATGTCAGCTCCTCTGTCGCCCGAGCGAGCATAGCGCGGGAGGCCTGCGGGCTGAGGCAGCCGCTCTCAGGTAGTCGAGCACTTGTACGCACCTCTGGACGTCGTCGGGATCTTCGAGGAACAAGGAGCATCAGCGTGCGATTCACCGGCTACTCATTCGGTTCTGTACGAGTCGACGACGTAACCTACCATCACGACCCGATCATCGACCGCGGAAATATCCGCAAGCGCAAGAAAGCCGCGTCCAAACGGCTCCGCGGCGCGTACGGGCACACCCCGCTGTCGATCGGCGAGGACGTCCCCTGGCGATGCCGCCGACTGGTGATCGGCACCGGTGCCGGTGGCGCGACAGCCGGCGATGAAGGAGGTCCGCGAAGAGGCCCGCCGTCGCAGAGTCGACCTTGTCATCCTGCCCACGGCAGAGGCGATCGACGTGCTGGCCGGGCCGTAAAGGGCACCAACGCCATCTTGCATGTTACGTGCCGACCCAGCCGGGCGGGCCGCCGTCCGCCTGGCAGCGATATGGGAGACGGCGGTCCGGTACTCGCTCGCAGACCTCACGGCTGAGGCCGGGCGCCGCCTCGGTAGCGGCCAGATAGATATCCTCATCTGCCCCGGGGCGCGACGTGCGGATTGGCCGACGGGGCCGCCGCGCCGGGAGCCCATACTGAACCGGGGGATTCTGCCCCCCGGCGCCCTGCCCTGGTGCCATGCCCGCAGCCGCACTCGATCAGCTGATGCTCGGTCACCATGACCTTCACCGGCAACAGCTCGAACGCCTGGCGGCGCTCCGCCCCCGTGACCCGGCCCGTCCCGCCAAGGCCGCCCCGCACCGGCCGTCCAACGGGCGGGCACTGCGGCAATGATCCCTGGGATACTGGACGAGTGAAGTCCATGGAAGTTCGCGGCGTGTGGTGGTTGCCGCATGCATCGCAAGATAAGCAGGCCGGGACGCTAAGCCTCGACGCTGACCAATGCGCTCTGGTCCTCGATGCTTGCTTCGCCAACCCCGACCCTAACGCCAACGCAGACGGAATCGTGCATTTCACGCGGCTCTTCGACATTATCAGCGAGCGGGTCATCTGGGGGGAATCGACGACGGGCGACCAGCACTACAGCTTGTTGGAATGCACCACGCATCAGGCATTCGCGGGGGTGCAAATGACCGGTCAGCGGCATGTCGCGCGAATGATTCTCAGCGGATATCATGCCACAGATGACGGAGTGAAGTTCGACGTAGCGACCCTTGCTTATCGTCATTTGCTCGACTGGGCAGCGTGGCTGGGTCTTGGGCTAGCCAAGAAAGAAGAGCGTAATGAACTCGTCGGTACCGTGCGCATGGGTACGATCCGTCGCTCAACTCATGAGACCTCTGATGCCATAATTCATCTGGATGAGATACGGCCCTATGAGTATGATGCCCGACATTTGACGATTAGCCAGCAGGCACGAATCGTCCTTCAGCTGAACGAACCTTTGGGCTGGCAGGCGCTGATTGAGAATTACGTCACGCCATTGCATGATCTTGTGTCGTTCGCGACGCTTACTGGCTCGGCCATCGACCAAATCGAGGTTCATCCAGTTGGCGCCCCAGATGATTGTATGGCGCAATTGTCATTTCGATCTGTTGATATGAAGCGGTCCGTGGATGTGACGCGGCTCCATAACGTTGACATGCTTTTTACGCTTGCTGATACCCGGCAATGGCCGGATGTTTTTGCGTCATGGTTTTCGGTGTACCCGGAGTATCGCCGAGTGCTCCAGCAATTGCTTTCCACCGAATATGCGCCATTCGAATGGGCCGAAAACAGGTTTCTGGGGGTCGCTCGTGCAGCCGACGCCCTCGGTGGGAGACTATTTCGACAGCAACCATTCACGCGTGATGAAATCAATCGGGTCGTGGCTGTCCTTCAGGAGGGCGTTGAGTCATGCGACCTGCGCGACTATGCTATACGCGTTGTTCGCGGAGGCAACTATTATCCGCAAAGAGACAAGCTTCGCTTCCTGGTTGAAAATGTTAGCGGTGTTGGGGAAGACGTTCTCAGCTCTGCGCCCACGTTCATTGAGGATGTCAAAGCGGTGCGCGATGGTCTCACGCATCCGAGTCCTGCCGGAAACCCAGGCATCGAGCGCAGATTCTGGCTTGAGCAAGCGCTTAGGTGGGTGCTACGTGCGTCCTTGCTGAAAGTGCTTGGAGTTAGCGAGGATGAGGTCACAAGGCTAGTGCGACGTAACCGAAACTACCAGGCAGCCATGAGCGAACTGGCTCGTACGACCTGATACCTCTCGGATTGCTGTCATGGCCACTGAGCCCGCGGGCATGTCTGGCGTGCGGGGCCGACTAGCCAGTTGACGCCGGTGCTGGGCAAGCACCCGTGGGTGCATGCCCTGGTGTGGGAGAGCGGGTTCCTGGCGGACCCCGGCGGGCTTGAGGATCTGGCTCCCGGGTGCGGGCTCGGAACACGGACCACTGGGTGCCGGTCCAGTGCAGGATCAGGCTTCGCTGCCCAGCGGCCCTGGTGCAGGAGCCAACCGCCCAGACGCCGGCCGCCGTGGCCGCGCTCACCCCGTCCAGCTCGCTGACCGCACCCGGGCCCGGACTGCCGGCCCGTGCCCAGCTGGTGCCGTCCCAGGGCAGGATCAGCTCCTCGCCCTGCGCACTGCCCGCACGTCGCGGTCTGGCACTGGCTGGACGCCAGTGAGAATGGTCCGCTTCCGCCCAGCCCGGCGCCTACGGCCTGAGCGCTGGCGAGCCGCAAATACCCATCAACTAGTACCAGTGTGAGTCCACGTGCCAGACCAAGTAGGTCTCTGAGTTGGTGGGGGCTGGTGGCGCTGGCTTCGCGGGTGAATCCGCCGCGCTCTTTCCCCCTGTGCGAGTTGTCTCAGGGCTCAGATGGATCCGTTTTGCCGGGTTCGGCCAGGCTGTCCATGTAGGTGAGGACGGTTGCGGTGAGGTCGCCGACGAAGTGCGGGAGGAAGGCGGTGGCGGTTTCGTCGAGGTGCAGGAGCCCGAGTGCGTGGGCGAGGCCTTCGCTGATGCGGGCTTCGCGGGTGACGTTATCGTCGGCGAGGCCTGAGCCGTTGGCGTAAGCCTGCAGCTCGCTGACGATGCCGTAGATCTCCGGGAAGTGCTTCCAGTCGCCGGAGTGGCGGATGGCGGATCCGCCGACTGCGCCGAGTGGTACTAGCGCGCGGCTGAGGTGGGCGTCGGAGTACCGGGTAAATGTCCCGGTCCCGGATTCGCCTGCTATGGCCGCCGCGAGCAGGCCGGTGCAGCCGTCGGCGAGCCGGACCGGGCCGCGCCGCGCCCACGCATGCGCCGGCTTATTGCGGAGTCGGGCGGCCGGGTAGGCGTGCCGGAGCAGCGCGAAGCTGCTGGCGTGGTTGAAGAAGTGGGAGAGCGGCGCGTAGTACTTGCGATACAGGCTGATGGCATCGCTGGAGCCGTGCTTTGACTCGAGTTGCTCTGCCATGGCTTTGATCGATCGGGGACGCGCGCCGGTGTCGAGCGCATCCGCTGCGGCCTTGATCGTGGCCTCGGACACCAGCCCGGCACTGGCGAGGAAGGCAAGTATCCGCGGCGCCGCTGCAGCATCTCCGCCTCCAAGCTCTCTGGCCGCGTCCGGGTTGCGGAGACCCCACAGGCCGGTGATGCACACCTCGAGCGCGGAGCGGGCGAGTACGGCGGAGGCTTCCCGCTGGCGCAGGATGACGGCATGGCGTACCTGCTCTTGCAGCCACAGGAGGCGCAGCAGGGCCAGTTGAGCGACATCGGCCCCGGTTGCCTTCCTCTCCGGCCACGGGTCGCAGGTGATGAGCCTGCGAGCAGCGCGGCGAACCCGGGCTCGCCGCAGCAGGTCTGGGCAGGGCAGCAGGCAGCGCAGGAACATCCATGCGAGCTGCCGGACGGCGGAGAGCATGTTTCAGCTAGGCTGCGGACGGCTGGCGCACCACGCCTGCCAGGCGGCGGTCTGCTCTGGCGTTGCCTCGATGCGCTCTCCCCGTCGCCAGGCAGCAGCCAGATACCACCGGTGCTCGGAGTGGTATCTGCCGTAGGTATCACGGCCGCCGTGGATGACGGATATCACCTTGGCCGGGCTGCCCGCTGCGCGCCAGGCCTCAGTTCCGGCCCTGCCCCGGCTCACGGACAGGTCGTACTGCTGGCCGGTGTGGCGCATCTGCTGGTGCTGCTCGCGCATATTGAGCGCGGCGCAGGCGATGCAGCGACCGTCGCAGTACATGCCGCTGCCGCAGTCCGGGCAGGTGGTGCCGCTCATATCAGCCGCGGCGGCGCAGGGTCGCGGGCACGCCTTGTGTGAGCGCAAGGTCCCGGCTCACGGTCACCAGCTGCAGGTCACAGCCGAGTGCGTCGGCGAAGCGCTGCAGCGTGGCCACGCTCAGGCTCGCGTAGCCGACCTCGGCCTGGGAACCTGCGGGCGGTGTGCAGCCAAGGCGCCCGGCTAGCTCCCGCTGGGTGATACCTGCCCGCTCGCGGGCCGGGTGGAGCAGGATCCCTGTCTTCCTGGTCGCGTCGGCCGGAGGGCATGGGCTCGACATAAGCCCGAACTTATCAGGCTTTGCGTCTTCTGAACGCACGGCGCCACGGACCGAGGCGCCCAGGGACAGCCGCTCGCCGCGAGGTTGGCGCTGCGTTGGATCTGCTGGCGAAGCCATCGGATGCAGGCCCCAGCGGTCTCACAGCCGCCGCCGGAATGCTCACCGCGCTATGTGGCGCCCGCGATGTCGACACGCACGGGCACAAGCAGGAGCAGCTCACCGCCCGGCACGCCGATGCCCTCACCTGCGCCATCACCAGCGCGGCCCCGATGGCGAGGCAGCCAGGAGCAACTACCACTTGGCTGTCATATCAATCAGGTGATTAGAACTTTGGCGCATATATCAGATGCCGGGTGTTGGGTGATCGAATCTGCGGGAAGAGTGCGCAGTGCGAGTAGGAGCATGCCGGGGGTGTAGCCCAGAAGCTCGAGCATCGCCTGTTCGTCCGCAGCGCTGGGCAAGGCTGAACTGTCCCGGACGTGCCAGAAGCCAATGTGGCTGACGAGCCCGTCGCTGCTGCGGCTGCGCTTGAGCACGTACTCACGGGTCTCAGGGACGTCGAGCAGACGACTCTGACAGTGCGTCGTGCGTTCGGCCGCAACTGCGCAGGTACGCAGTGGGCTGATGTATGCACTTTGCCGGTGATCGACTTGTCGGCTTGACGCCTTGCCCGTGCGCCGACGGCACTGGGCATCAGGTAGTGCGCTGCGGGGCCGCGGGCTGCCGCGAGGCTGGCACGACCCTCCGCACGCCGCAGGCGCCGACCAGCGCGGCTCCGCTGGCGGGGAAGCCCGCGGCGGCCCGCCCGAGGCCTGGCACCCGGTCAGCTGACGCCTAGCTCCCCGACCGACATAATCTCCATACGGCCTCTCCTCGGCAGCACCAGCGTCCCAGCGCCCACCCGTACACGTGCTCGGCAGATCCTGGTTACCGGTGGGTGAGAGCAACCTCAGCCGGCGCCAGCTCAGGTGTCATGATGTGCCGGGAAATCCGTCTGCACACGCCCAGTGTCACCTGCTCCCGCCCTGTCCCGGTGACAACTGGGTGACAAATGATCTTCCAGGCCCCTGCTGTTTAGACCAAACATGCCTCTTACCTGCGGATCTGGGTGGAGCTGAGGGGATTTGAACCCCTGACCCCCTCGATGCGAACGAAGTGGCCACCAGTTCATACGCGTGCCTGACCGTGCCGCCGGATGCGCCCAGATGTCGGCGGGTGCTGTCATGGCCATGCCGGCGTTCGTCGGCAGGCTGGTCACCGCGGCCAGCCGACGTGGCTGCCGGGCGGTCACCGGAATTGCCCGTCCTTGGCTGAGTGTTGCACAGGAGGTACAGTAGATGTATCACCTGCGCAACACTCCGGAGAGGGTCATGGCCGATTCGACGATGCTTGACGTGAGCATGCATGAGCGCCGCCGGGCGCGCCGGATGGAGGACCCGGAGTACCGGCTGGCGTATGAGCGCGTCGCGCGCGAGCTGGCCCAGACCGATGCGGTGATCCGCGATCTGGACTCGCTGCGGGTCGACCTGGGCATCTCCAAAGCCGAGCTTGCCCGGCGCGCCAGCCGCAACGCGTCCAGCGTCCGGCGCCTGTTCACGGCGAGCCACGTGCGCCCGGAGTTCCCGCTGATCGCCGCGCTCGCCGACGCGCTGGGAGCCGACCTGCGCGTCGTCCGCAGGACGGACACGCGGCCAGCGGTGCGTGACGGCAGCGCGAAGGCGCGCGCCGCAGCTATCTCCTAGGCTCCGGAGGCTACGGTCAGTCCCATGCCTCCACGGCGCGCTGCCCGCGGCGCATCCAGCCCGGCTCATGGCGAGCAGCTGCCCTGGGCCGTCATCTACTACCAGGCACCGGACGGAACGATGCCCGCACTGGCGTTCCTCGACGACTGCCCCGGCAAGATCGACGCTGAGTTCATCGCGGTGCTGGACGCGGTCGCCGCGGCGCCGCCACCCCGGTTCTCCGGAGGCGGCAAGTGGGAGGCCATGCACGGCGACATGGGCAGCTGGTATGAGATCCGGCTCACCGGACCCGGGCGCGAGCAGTTCCGGCTCTTCTGCCTGCTGGAGAACGGCACCGCCGGCGAGCTAGCCAGACGAGGCTTACCACGGCCCGCCATCGCGGTCATGACCGGCATGCGCAAGCCCTGGCGCACCACGTTCTCCGACCGCGACTACCAGCGAGTGCGGGAACTCGGCGACGAGCACCGGAAGAATCACCCGCGCCGGATAGCAACGTAGCGCAGGGTTTCCGCGAGCAGCATCCCACCCTTCGCTTATGACAAGACGCTCCCGCGACTCGCCCGAGGACAATGCTGCGTGCGCGTTGCATGCCCGGCCATGGCGCGGCGCTGGTCGGAGAACGGCCCGGTCAACAGCAGGCTGCCGCGATCGTGGAACTCGGCCCGGCGAGCATGGTGCGCGGCATCATGCACAGGTGCCGAAGCTGCAGCATCCTCCGCATTCTCATAGAACAGGACGTACTTCATGATGTCGGCCAGCCTATTCCCGCGGCAGAGATTCTCCGAGCGCCTCTGCGCCCTGCTGGGGCGAACACCCGATCGGCGGCGTGAGCGGACGGTTGCGGTTGGTTTGGGTGGCCATGGAAAGCTAGTTGTACTTCGACGTACAGTAATGTACCATTGGGTCATGGCGACCATGACGGCCTCTGAGGCACGGGCCGCGCTGCCCGAGCTGCTCACCCGCGTCCAGGACGGCG
>Ga0209517_10004673_pt1 | contig 17877 bp, 9 predicted proteins | sample PeaSoiMetSII2010_FD_187695 | JGI IMG/M metagenome (GOLD analysis project Ga0209517, IMG submission 187695) | Peat soil microbial communities from Weissenstadt, Germany - SII-2010 (SPAdes) (version 2) | ecosystem: Environmental > Terrestrial > Soil > Wetlands > Peat | place: Germany: Weissenstadt...
GATTGCGGGCCTGGATGGTGGCATACGACAGGTCCGGGATGGTGACCGCCATCAGCCGCTGCTGGATGGAGGCGGCGATGGAAAGTTCCTGCTGGTAACGGCGCGCCGATTCCTCCGCCTGCACCAGGCGCGCATTCTCCACTAGCGAAGCCGCCTCGGTGGCGATGGTGGTCAGGATGTCCTTGCTGACCTTGGAGAGGTCGCGCGAGGCGAAGCGGCTGTCCAGGTAGAGCACGCCCATGATTTCGGGCAACCCGCCCATGATGGTAACGTCGAGCGCCTTTTCCTTGACCTTGGTCTTGCGCAGCGGGATGCAGATGACGGTGCGCAGGTCGTAGGCGATGATGCTCTTGCGCTGCGCCACGTCGGCGGATTTGGCGGTGTCGGTCACCACGAAGGCGGAGGCCCCGCGCGCCGCCTCTTCCAGGATGGAGCGCGAGATGGTGGTCTCGTCGGTCATGGCCTCGCCGCGGGAATTCCGCCCCGCGGTCATCCGCAGGCGCCCGTCAGGATCGCGCAGGAACACGCAGCCGCGCTCCGCCCCGGTGAGCCGCAGGGTGGAATCGACCAGCGTCACCAGGATCTCGTCCACCACACCGGTGGTGTTCAGCTTGCGCGCCGCTTCCAGGAAGAACGTCAGTTTTTCCAGGTCGGAGGCGCCGCCGCGCACCTCGATGCCGGAAATCTGGCTGAGGAACTCGCGCGCCGAGCTGGTGCCGGCGGCGGTGGGATTGAACACGATGCAGGGGCCGCCGCGGGCGCCGAACTCCACCCGGTCATTGGCATTCAGCTTGTGACGCTCCGCCTTTTCGCCGTTCACGAAGGTGCCGTGCTTGCTGCCCATGTCGACCAGCACGTAGTCGCCGCCCTCGGAGAGGATGGAAGCGTGGTCGCGCGACACCCGCGGATCGGCGATGATCAGGTCGCGGTCGGTCTTGCGCCCGATGGTGAACGGCGTGTGGTCCAGCGTGATGGTGCGTTGCTCGGATTCCTGCATGAAGACCAGCTCCGGAAAACCGGAGGGCCCGCTCACTGGCAGCGTCGAGGAAGAGGTCGCAGACATCGTTGTCGGGGTCTAATTCCGCCAAGCAAGAGTAGCATTATCCGGCTGGGGCTGAAAGGGACGAACACAGCGGGGCACCCGGCCCCGCGCGGCTGCCCGTCCCACGCTGGTTTCGGCTAATTGCCGCGACTGAGCAGAACCTCGCTGCTCTCGGCCGGACCGCCGGCGGCCAGCTTCCTGAGCTCGCGCTCGCGCAGCCAGGTGAAGATGACCGGGGTCACGATCAGCACGTGGATCAGCGAGCTGACCATGCCGCCCAGCACGGGCGCAGCCAGCGGCTTCATGACCTCGGCGCCGACCCTCGCCGACCACATGATGGGCAACAGGCCGGCGACTACCGTGGCCACCGTCATCAGCTTGGGACGCAGCCGCAGCAGGGCGCCTTCCATGACCGCCTGGTGCAGCCGCTCGCGGGTGAGCGGCACGCCGCCCGCCGTTTTGCGCGCCACCGCTTCTTCCAGGTAGATGACCATCACCATCCCGGTTTGCACGGCCGTCCCGAACAGGGCGATGAATCCCACCCACACCGCCACCGAGAAGTTGTATCCGAGCACCTTGACCAGGAAGACGCCACCGCTCAGCGCGAACGGCACCGCCAGGATGACGTGCAGCGCTTCGCGCCAGGAGTTGTAGGTCATGTAGAGCAGAATGAGGATGATCAGGAACACGACGGGCATCACCAGTCGCAGCCGCTTCTTGGCGCTGATCTGGTGCTCGTACTGGCCGCTCCACTCGATGTAGAAGCCGGCAGGCATTTTGACCTTCTGCGCCACCACCTGCTGCGCCTCGCGCACGAAGCCGCCCACGTCGCGCCCGCGCACGTTCATCAGCACGGTGCCGCGCAGCAGGCCGTTCTCGCTGGAGATCATCGAAGGCCCCATATCCGTGCGGATGTCGGCCAGCATTCCCAGCGGAACTTGCGTCCCATTGGGAGCGGCGACCAGCACATTCCGCAGGCCGTCGGGGTCTTCGCGGAAATCGCGCGCATAGCGCACCCGAACCGGGAAGCGCTGGCGGCCTTCGATGGTGGTGGTCAGGTTCTTGCCGCCGATGGCGGTTTCGATCACGTCCTCCACGTCGCCCACGCCGATGCCGTAACGCGCCGCCGCCTCGCGGTTCACGGTGATCTCGAGGTAGGGCGCGCCAGTGATGCGCTCGGCGTACAAGTCCACCGCTCCGGGGACATGTTGCAGCGCAGCCTGAATCTGTTGCGAGACGCGTTCGATGGTGGCCAAGTCGTTGCCGAAGACTTTCACGCCCACCTGGGTGCGAATGCCGGTGGACATCATGTCGATGCGGTTGCGGATGGGCTGCGTCCAGATGTTGGTCACGCCCGGCATGCGCAGCTTATCATCCAGCCGCGCGAGGATCTTTTCCTTGGTCATGCCCGCCGGCCATTGGTCCTTGGGTTTGAAGGTGATGATGGTCTCGGCCATATTGACCGGCGCGGGGTCGGTGGAACTTTCGGCGCGGCCCACCTTGCCCACTACGTTGGCGACCAGCGGATCCTGAGCGATGATGCGGTCCTGCTGGCGCATGACTTCTGTCGCCTTGGTGAGGGAGATGCTGGGATCGGCGATCGGCATGAACATGGCCGTCTCCTCATCCAGCGGCGGCATGAATTCCGACCCGATGGTCGTGGCCAGGAACACCGCCGACAAAAAGATGGCCGCGGCGACGGACAGCGTGGCCAGGCGATGGCCCAGCGCCCAGCGCAGTGCCGGCTGGTACACCGAGCGCAGCCCGCGCATTACCGGGTTGTCCTCCTCGCGGTGCAGCTTGCCGCGAATGAAGAACGTGCACAGAACCGGCACCAGCGTCACCGCGATGATGGTGGAGCCCAGCATGGCGAACGTCTTGGTGAACGCCAGCGGATGGAAGAGTTTTCCTTCCATGCCGGTGAGCGCGAACACCGGGATGAACGCCAGGATGATGATGGTCATGGCGAAGAAGATCGGCCGTCCCACCAGGCGGGCCGCGCTCAGCGTGATCTCCCGGATCTTCGAGCGGTAGTCGCCGTGCTCTTCCGCGTAGCGTTCGGCATGGCGGATGACGTTCTCGGTCATCACGATGCCGGCGTCCACCAGCACGCCGATGGCGATGGCGATGCCGCCCAGCGACATGATGTTGGAGCTGATGCCGATGTAATGCATCAGCAGGAACGAGCTCAGCACCGCCAGCGGCAGCGGCAGCGTGACGATCAGAATGCTGCGGAAGTGCCACAGGAAGATGACGTGCGCCAGGGTGACTAGGATAATCTCCTCGATCAGCGCCGAACGCAGCGTGCCCACCGCATGCAGGATCAGGCTGCTGCGGTCATAGAAGGGAACGATCTTCACCCCGCGCGGCAAGCCGGGTTCGAGCGCCGCGATCTTCTGCTTGACTGCCTGGATGGCCTCCAACGCGTTGGCCCCGTAGCGGATGATCACCACGCCGCCGACCACCTCGTGCCCGTCCTTATCGAGCACGCCGCGCCGGAACTCCGGCCCCAGTTGCACGCTGGCCACATTTTTCAGGTACACCGGCGTCCCTTTCTGCGCGGAGATGACGATGTTCTCGATATCCTGCACGTTGCGGATCAGTCCCAGGCCGCGCACCACCAGCTCGGTGTTGTTGGACTCGACCACCTTCGCGCCCACGTTGTTGTTCGAGCGCTGGACGGCGTCGAAGATCATGCGGATCGGAACGTTGTAGGCACGCAGCTTCACCGGATCCAGGTCGATCTGGTACTGGCGGACGAAGCCGCCGATCGACGCCACTTCGGAAACACCCGGGACAGAATTGAGCTGGTAGCGGATGAACCAGTCCTGCAGCGAGTGCAGGGTGCCGGGATCGTACGGGCCCTCCACCGTGTACCAGAAGACCTGGCCCACGCCGGTGGCATCCGGGCCGAGCGTAGGCGTGACGCCGACGGGCAGCGCACTGGCTGCGAAGTTCAGCCGCTCGAGCACGCGGCTGCGGGCCCAGTACACGTCCACGTCGTCGTTGAAGATCAGCGTCACCATGGAGAAGCCGAATGCCGAGGACGAGCGCACCGTCTTCACGCCCGGCAGGCCTTCGAGATTTACCGTCAGCGGGTACGTAACCTGGTCTTCGACCTCCTGGGGACTCCGGCCCGCCCAGTCGGTATACACGATCACCTGGTTCTCGCTGAGGTCGGGGATGGCGTCGATGGGCGTCTTCACCAGCGCCCAGTAGCCCCAGCCGGCAAGGAAGATGTACGCCAGGATGATCAGGAACCGGTTCTTCAAGGAGAATTCGATCAGCTTGTTGATCACTGTTCCCTCCTCACTCGGCGTTCACGCGCGTGCGGTAGGAAGCCAACGGCTGCCCTCCGCGGCTGACTTCCACGACGACGTTATACGGCCCGGCCATGGGGATATCGCCCTTGCCCGCGTACTCCCTGCCATTCCAGGCGAGGTCGGCCGAAGAGCGCATCTCGCCCATCCCCGGCATTGCCGGCATGAGGAAGATCACCTTCACCTGCGCGTCGCTGACCGGCTTGCCGGCGGCATCGGTAACGATGACGTGAAACGCGTTCTCGGCGGCGCCCTTGGGCGGCGACGGCGTAGTGCGGAAGGTGATCTTCACCTGCGGCGCGGATGCTTGAGCCGCAGCGGGCTTGTCGTCGCGCTCGAAAGCCTTCGACCCGCCGAACAGGCCGGTCATGCCCGTGGTCAGGCGGGTTTGGGAATCGATCATGAACGCTCCCCCCGACACCACGCGCTCGCCCGGCTTGAGTCCAGAGATCACGGGGTAGTAGTCCTCAGCAGCCGGCCCGAGTTCGACTGCGCGTCCTTCGAAGAGACCGTTGCCCCTGGCCACGTACACAATCTTGCGCTGACCGCTGTCGACTACCGCGGAACGCAGCACTACCGGCACCGGTCGCGGCGTGTGCCCGCGGAGAGCCACGTTGGCGAACATGCCCGGGCGCAAACGCATGCCCGGGTTCGGCACCTGCACACGTACCGCGACGGTGCGCGTCTGCGGGTTGAGCATCGGTTCGATGAACTGCACACGGCCGTGGAGGGCGGAACTCAGCGCATCGGAAGTGATCTCCACCGCCTGCCCGACATGCACCGACGGCAGGTCGATCTCGTAAACATCGGCCTTCACCCACACGCTGCTCAGGTCGGTGAGCGTGTAGAGGAGATCGCCCTCCTTCACGTACTGGCCCGCGGTGACCTTACGATCTGCGACAATCCCGCTCGCCGGGGAATAGATGGTGAGGTCGACCTTCGGTTGTGACGAAGACTCGATGTCCGCGATCTGCTTCTGCGTCACGCCCCAAAGCTCGAGCCTGCGACGGCTGGCTTGGACCATGTCGTCCGCCTGTTCGATCGCGGAAGGCAGAGCGGCCTTCAGCCGCTGCCGGTTTTCGAGCGCCAGCTTGTATTCCTGCGCCGCTTGCAGCACGTCGGGACTGTAGATGAGCGCAATGGGTTCTCCGCGGCGTACCGCCTGGCCGGTATATGAAACGTACAGTTTCTCGATCCGGCCGCCGACCCGCGCACTGATGTAAGCGAGCTGCGTCTCGGCTTCATCCACACGGCCGGGCGCCAGCAGGTCGCGGGAGAGGCTGCGTGTTGTGACCTCGACGGTCTGCAGCCCTATGGATTTCTGCTCGTCTTCGGTGAGTTGAACCGAGCCGGGCTCTCCGGACGCTACCGCCGCCGGCGCGCTTTCGCTCGTCGCGCTCGTGGCTGTCGCGGACGCCGGCTCGACCGAGGCATTCGCAGCAGGCGCGCCAGGAGCGTGCGTGTGCTGCAGGCTGCCGGTCGCAAAATAGACGATTGCCGCCAGCGTTAGTCCCAGCGCCAATCCGATGAACGTGAATTTCTTCTCGCGCGATGTCATTGCTTCACCTCCGGCGCGGGATTGGTGACTGGGTTTGCGATGGGAGCGCCCACCGCGCGCTCCAGCTCAGCCACGCGTGATTCGAAGTCGGCCAGGGCGCGGAAGTAGGAGATGTCCACGTCCAGGCTCATGTTCTGGCTGTCGAGCAGGTTGAGAAAGTCGGTGCGGTCGGCCTGGTAGGCGGCTGCGGTCGCTTTCAGCGTGGCCTCGGCCTGCGGACGCAGCGTGTTGTGGTAGAGGTCCACCAGCTTGCGCGCGGCATTGGCCCGGATCAGCGCCTCCTGGATCTGCTGAAAGACCACCGCGCGCTGGTTGTCGTACTCGGCCTGGCGCACCGCGGTGTCGGTCTTCGCTTCCGCGATCTCAGCATCGTGCCGGCGCCGGTTGAGCCACGGCAGCGTCATGGAGAGCTCTGCCGCGTAGGTGTTGCGATTCGTGCTGCCGCTGGGCATCAGCATGTAGCCGGCAGAGAGGCTGTAATCGGGCGTGTACGCCTTCTCCGCCAGCCTGGTGCGAGTCTCGCCCTGTTGCACGGTGAGAGACGTGGCAACCAGCTCCGGACGATTCTCCAGCGCGATTTTTTCCAGCTCCAGCAATGACGGCAGCCGCGCCGCCACGGCCTGCTCGCCCACCGCTTCCACCGCTGCGCCAGGATCGCGTCCCATGAGCGTGTTCAGCGTGGCGCGTACCATGGCGCCATCGGTCTCGAGCATCACCAGATGGTCGACCAGCCGGGTGAGCGCGACCTGCGCTTTGAGCACGTCCTGTTGGGGGACACGGCCGACCGTGTACTTGATGCGCGCCGCTTCCACGCCCTGCCGCGCCAGCGCCACCTGCTCATCGTGGATACGCATTTCCTCGCTGTTGCGCAGGAGGGAGTAGAACGCTGTGCGCACGCGTGCCGTAACGTCGCGCTTGACGGCTTCGAGTCCCGTTTTGGCGATGGTGATGTCCTCGCCGGCAACCTCGGAGCGCAGAGCGCGCTTGCCCGGTCCGGGGAAGTTCTGGCCGATCATGAACATGTTCTGCGACTGGTTGAGGTCGTAAGGCGACTTCAGCGGCACCCCCCAGCCGCGATACATAAGCGAGGGATCATCCAGCGCGCCGGCCGCGGGCTGCCGCGCCTGGGCAACGGCCACACGGCGCGCGGCCAGCCTGATCTCCGGGCTGTTGGCGAGCGCGGCGGCTTGCGCCTGCTCCAGCGTCAGCCGGTCTGCGGCGGCAACCCGGCGCTGGTGCTGTGGCTCGGGCAGCATGTTTGCAGCAGAAGTAAATGGGTCGATCTGGGCCCACAGTCCGAGCGACAACGGCAATATGAATGCGAATACGCGTACGGCTTTCATCTTCTCTCCTCCAGGTCAAATTCGGGCCGGCGCGAACGCTCCGACGAATTAGCGGACACGAGCGCGCGTTCAGGCACACGAGTGCGCCTGAGCGTGAAAGAGAGAGACGATCAGATCCTGAGGACGGAGATGGAACCGGGCGGGGATTCAGGCGGTGAGCCGCCGCCGACGCCCGGGAAGCGGGCGGCCTGCAAGGCGATATCGTGTGCCGCAGACTGCGAAACTTGGGCGATGACCGGCAGGTTCAAACGGTCGATGGCCGTACGGACCGCCAGGGAATTCTGCGCCGGCGTGGCCGGGGTCGCGCAACAGGACTTGGCGGTAGGCAGCGGCATCGCTCCGCAATGGGCCATCGGCTGCGGCCGGCAGCACTTGTCCATGGACACCGCCATCACCGGCCCGAGACAGGCCATGGCCGGCGCGCCGAGCATGAAGAGCGCGAGCAGCAGAATCGCGGCTTTGCGGACCAGTGCCATGCTGAGAAAAGTCTATCCCCGCCGGCTGGACGGCGGCAAGTGACCTTAGCACAGCTCGCTGTGACGAAAATCACAACCGGGGGCGCAAGCCGGGGCCATTTTATGGTAGTTGGGTCAGTTTCCAAAGGCCGCCCGCTTCATCGTCCTGGCTCCCACGATCAGTTGTGAGAAAGCCGCCTTATCGCAAGTTATGCGCTTGCACCGGCAGCAGTGCAAATCCCAAACGAGTGCTAACCCCTGTTATCAACAATCATCGAGGCGTGCGCAGTTACGAGCCGCTCTCCTCGCCCTGACTATGCCTCGCGCTTTCTGCGCACTAAATAAACGGAAACACCCAACATTAACATCGGAAGGCCATAGCTGCGGACGAGGCTTGCTGGTTCGCCCTCGTCGATGTCGTAGCCCTGCAAAACTCCGTCGCTCTCATGTCGGCTGATTGCTAGGATGGAGGGCCTCGGAAGTCCCTGAAACCAAGCAAGATAAGTTACCTGTGTCTCCTTAGTCTTGTGTGAGGCGTTGAGTCGCACAGTCACTGTAAACCTGGTGTAGTATCCGACCTGCAAGGCTCTACGCAAGGGCCTGGCCGCAAGTATTGTCCGTGGAACCATGACTGACACGCGGAAGGGTACAGTTTCGTGCGACTCCAAAGCATGGAGAATGTCCTGGAAATCACGTTGCGGAAATAGGAGTGAATACACGAGTGGGGCAACTGTGAAAGCCATCCAGAGGCTCGAAAACACAAGCAGCCCAATCGCTAACGTTCGGGGGCTTGGTTTGAAAAACACTAACCTCCCTCGACCTCCGGGGGCCCGCCGCGTTCACCAATTGCAAGTGTGCCCTTGGCGGCGACGAGGAATCCAGCACCAGCGCAGCAATGATAGCAGTCGATCCACGGGAACCCGCAACATTCAGCCTAGTTGTTGAAAAATCGCTATCTCACAACTAATCCCGCGCGCCGCGTAACAGATTCAACCGGATACTACCCCATTTATGTGTTACGTCCCGTGGCCGCGCGCGGCCGCCTTCCGTGCCGGTGAGATGCCACCAGCCCCAGCAAGATCGCGACCGCGCCAGCGGAGACCAGGTTCCCCCAACGGCGGTCAGGCGTGGCGGCGAACGCAACCCGCACCCGGCTGGTTCCGGCGGGCAGTGGGACCAGCATCTGGCCAGTGTGCTCGTTGGAAAGGGCAAGCACCGGCTTGCCATTCACTTCCACGTGCCATGCCGGATAGTTCAGCAAACGCAGAGCGGCGGTCATCGGCTCGGGCGAGTTGATGGCAAACTCTTTCCGCGTTGGTCTCCACTCGCGGACCTGTGGGGGCGTGCCGGTCTCTGCGCCGGTGTCTTTCCCGCGTTGCAAGCCGACCAGCGGCGCGTGCTGATCGAGGTCGTAATGATCCGACCCGCGCGGTCCGTACTCGTCGACGCCAAAGTATCCAGCGCCCTTGCTGAAGTGCTCTTCGTAGAAGTCGGCCGCGCCTCCTGAATCCCACCAGTTGCTGCGCGTCAGCAGAAAGCCGGTAACCGCAAGCCCGGCCAGCGCCACTGCCCAGGCCGCATGTCGCCGCGTGCCGCGCAGGCGTCCCAGGGCAGCCGCCAGGCAGAGGGCAAAGGGCACATCGAGCACCAGCAGGCAGCGCCAGGGAAACTGCACATAGCGAAGCTCGGGCAGGTGCGCCCACAAAGGCGAGGTCACGGGCAACATGAGGATGGTGGAAACGGCCACCAATGCCGCCACGACCCACCACAGCCGCGGTTGCCCGCGCCGCCATCGGCCGGCAGCGAAGATGGCCAGGAAGGTCACAGCGATCACCTCGACCGCAACCCACGAGACGATGAAGTTGAAGCGGGTGTGTTCGGCGTCCGCGGTGCGGGTGAACAGAAAATTTTCCGGAAACTTCAGCCCCTGCGAGAGCGTTTCCGCGATGTTGACCCAGGGCTGCTCCAACGCAGCCGGTACGATGTAGAACGCAGCCAGTGCCAGTCCCAGCGCCAGCGCGCCTCCGCCGCAGATCAGAGGCTTCGCGCTGCGTTCATGCGCTGCAACAATGACCAGGATCAGCGCGATCATGTAGGTCACCACGACGGCTGCGGGGGCGTTGCACAGCCAAGCTCCCGCAGTAACCAGCGCCAGCGGCACGAAGGCTCGCCGTGGCTCCGTCGCGGTCCGCATCGCAAACAGCACCGCCAGCGGGATGAGAGAGCTGGTCAGCAGCTCGGCGAAATCACTGCGCCAGTACACCATCACCAGGTGATAGGGATTGAGGGCAAACAGCACGCCGGCGGCCATGGCATCCCTTGTCGGCAGCCATTCTCTGGCCAGCCTGAACATCGTGACGCCGGCGATGGTGAGCGCCAGCCAGATGAAAGCGCCGGGAACCATCGCCCACGGCAAAACGAATGACAGCGCGGCGCCCAGCATCCACGAAGCCGGCGGATAGAAGATGAACCGCGGCTCTCCGAATCCCCAGTTGGCCAGCGCGGCCCAGCGTGGGTAGAGGACGCCCGCACGCCACTGGCCGGCCACGTCCAACCACGACGCCAGGTGGAACTCGAAGTCGTGCCCGGAAGCGTTGCCGAGGAAGAAAAACGGGACCAGCACCGCGAACGCAGCCGTGCCGGCGAGCGCGGCCATGAGGAGGGTCGAGTTTCTGCCAGCCCGCGTGCGCTCGGCCTTGATCTCGCTCCCGGTTTCGCTGACCTCAGTGCCCATGCGACGCGACGAGCATACAGGATGCCTGCGCTGCGGAGCAGCGGTTCCTGCCAGACCGGATCTAGCGGCGGGTGCCCCCGGCTTTGTCCTCTGCTTCGTCCTCGCTGTCTTGCGGGAAGGAGCGGAAGGTGACTTCGCGCTCTTTGGCAGCCACCGCCTGCTTGGCGTCCGAGGTGTACTGCGTGAGCGTGCCCTTGATCACGTAATAGGCTTCTGCATTGCGGGTGGCGCCGGGGCCACGCGAAACGGCGCCCTTGAACTCGAACCAGGTTCCGTGGACTTTTCGGGTGCTGAAGCGGATGTCGTGGTCGTGGAACTCGGCCTTCTCGAAGAAGTGATCGACGAAGGTAGCCTTCTCGCTATCGCTGTAGCGGGAAATGAACCCAGTCAGCCGATTGCCTTCCTCCAGGTTGATCTGCACGAACTCCCCTTCCTCAAGGAAGCTGTACGTACCGGAATAGTCGTCGGCCGACGCCGCCCTCTTCTGCTGTTGTGCCGTCTGGCCCAAAGCCAGCGTGGCCGCCAGCAGCATCGCAACCGCCAATGCCTTCATAGCGTTATCCCTCGGAAGCCCCGCCCACAATATTGGCACAAAGCGGCGGCTGCGATTCCGGAATTTTCCCTTACTTGCTGCTTTATAATTGCGACCACCCCACTCGTCTCCAGTATGGCCTCAGGTGAACTGCAAATCGGCGATCCTTCCTGGTCTCCGCGCGTGCCCGGTTTCCTGGTGGAACTGGACCCGTGGCACCGGGTCTTCTGGAGGAACCTGCGGGACCTGTTGCTGCGGCGGCGTCCGCGGCCGCTGCGGCTGACCTCCGCGCCCGCTGCCTTCTGGCCGGACGTGTTCGTTGCGGCTTCGATTCCCTGGTCCCGGCTGCGCCAGTCGTTCCTGTATCACGCCTTCGTCATCACCGCGCTGTGGGGATTCTCGCAGACGTATCCGCTGAGGCCGCGGGTCGAGATCGAGCCCGTTACCCACCACACGACGCTGACGTACTACCAGGTTTCAGAATACCTGCCGCCGGTCTTCACCGCCAGTGCGCCGGCGAAGGTGGCGCTACGCGGCGAGCCGGCCTATTCCAAGCAGCCCATCATTTCGCTCCCAGCGAATCCGGACAACTCTCGGCAGACCATCGTCAACCCCGCCGCTCCCAAGCTGATTCCGCACTCGGTCAAGCTGCCAAACCTGGTGGTCGCAACGCCGGCGCCGCGGCCTCCGGTCGCGGGGGCCACACGTTCCCCCTCGCAATTGACTGTGCCCTGGCTGGCCGCGGCTCCAGTGCCGCCGCCCGAGGAGAACACTTCCCGCCGCCTCTCGGATCTGAACCTGCCGGGCCATGCGCCGTCGGTGGTGGAACCACCTCCGGACCTGGCATCGGTCGAGCGCAAGCTGGGCGACATCAATGTCGCTCACGCGGAGCCCCAGATCGAGGCCCCGAAGTTGCCGGTTCCGGAACAGCGCGCTTCCGCGGGAGGAGGCCAGGGAGCGCAGGCTGTCCCTGCGCCGCCACCGGCCAGCGTGGGCGGTTCAGGACTGCAATCGGCGGGGCAATTGATCGCGCTGGGCCTCGACCCGGCGCCGGCTGCGGGTCCGATCGAAGTCCCCGCAGGCAACCGTCGCGGAATATTCGCAGCCACGCCTGAAGGCAAGCCCGGCGCTCCGGGATTACCCGAGATCGCCGCCAGCGGAAGCGGCCCAGGCGGCACGGCCAAGGGCGGCGCTGGCGGACCGGGCAACGGAAGCGCCGACAATCCGGCAGGCATTTACGTGGGCGCAGGACCGGCCGGCAGCCCGCCGGCGGCGGTCGCCGGAAAGACGCCGAGTACATTCGCCGACGCCCAAAGGAACGTCATCATTGCCGCGGCTCGCCCGGCGCCCGATATTCCCCACGAAACGCCCGGCTCCAGGACGCGCTCGCCCGCGCCCGGCACGGTCGAGCAGGAGGTATTCGGACCTCGCAAGTACTACTCGATGATCCTCAATACGCCCAACCTGACTTCCGTCGGGGGCAGTTGGATCGTCCGCTTCGCCGCCCTCAAGCAGATCTCCGACCAGAGTGAACTCACCGCGCCGGTGGTGGTACACAAAGTCGACCCCGCATATCCCACGTCGCTGATGCTGGCCCACGTGGAAGGCATGGTGACGCTTTACGCCATCATTCGCGCCGACGGCAGCGTGGATGGCGTGAAGGTCCTGCGCGGGGTGGACGACACGCTGGATGAAAACGCGCGCGTCGCTCTGTCACGTTGGCAGTTCCGGCCGGCAACGCGGCACGGCGTAGCGGTGGACCTGGAGGCGCTGATTCAGATCCCCTTCACCGCCAGGAAGCAGCCGTTCTGACTCATCATCGGATGAGATAACCTCAAACACCCTCACTGGCGGTTCCTGGAACCGAAAGTTCCCGGCGAGCCCTGGAAACACACAGGTTCGAGGAGGGAGTTGCCCGTCCGTTCCCCAAAGCCAAAGCCGACGCGGAACCCGCCGCGCACTCCAGCTACCACGATTAGTTGTGCAAACGCCTGTCAGCAACAATCATCGAATGCTCACACGTAATGGTGAGCGAAATCACTGAAATCCTGGGGGCTATAGGGGAAAAATCAGGCGAGACTTGCCCCGCTCTTTTCCGATTTCTAGCACCTCGCACATGTTGATATTCATCGGGGCGAGTCTCCCGGATTCATATCGGCCCCCTCATAGAGCAGCTTTCGAGTCGGTTATTCACTGAACCAACTGAACGCCTCACCGAGGCACAGTTCCCACAAAAGGGACGCAGCACCCCCTGAGGCGAAGGGCTAGTTTCACCTGAAGGAGTCCTCCCATGAAGAAAGTGTCGTTTACGATTGTTTTTTTTCTCTTGCTGCTCGCGTTGAGTATTCAAGCCCTGGGCCAGGACACAACCTCCCAGACATCCATTGAGACGAACCCAGCCGGAGCCCAGCCTCCGCAAGATGCGATCTCACAAGCGTCGGACTTAACCTCAGACGATTGTGCGCGGTACAACGTCAAGTGGGATTCGATGATCTATCCGGCGGTTGGCGCCTCATACGTCGGGGGGACCATCCCGAATATGCCCATGCGTGCCGACTCTCCCCTACTACGAATGGCCGTGCTTGGGGTGAGGCAATTTAGAACCAAAGGGGAGCTTGCCTTGACCTCAGGGTGCATTTTATTTAGTTTCAAAGCCCAGAACGCAAGCGGATTGACTCCGCGTCCAAATGACAACTATAAGATTCTTAAATGTTCCAACGAAGTTCAACTTTCGCACAAAGGGCAATTTTGCAGCAAGGCAGACTCGAATCCGCAGTCTTACGTGATAGCGATCCCTTATTCGAAAATCAACCTGCTTTCGCGCGCGAAATACGCGACCTCGGATCTAGCCTCAGTTTCGACTGCGTATGTCGGAGCGGCGGCCGCCATCCTCACCGCGATGGCCAGCAGCATTCAGAGCACCCACGCGAAAGAGCTAGCGCTAGGAAGTACGGCTGGGGCTATGGGGTTATACTATTATTTCGCCATTGTACGGCCTCGCCTCGGTGACAACTACATAGCGGTGTTCGTGGAGCCAGCCGTCCCGGGCATGACCCTGTCGCGCAAGTCAAACCGTGTCACAGCAACCACTGATTTTCTGCACTATTTCCGTGTGGGCCAGCAGATTGAAATTTCGGGCGTCGAGAACTCCGAGCTCGGCGTCGATATTTCCGAAATTTCGCGTGATGCGACGGGGATCGTCACGGTGAAAACACAGAAAGAGCATGGCCTCAAGGTTGGCGCACAGGTACAGATTGCGGACGTCACCGATCCCAGCTTCAACGGACAGTTTCAAGTCGCCTCAGTCCCGGCCGGCAGTAAGACAACATTCACCTACGAGCAAAAAGACAAGCTGAAAGCCGCTACATCTGCGGGGGGCAAACTCGGCGATATTTCCGAAATTTCGCGTGGTGAGAAGACGGGGATCGTCACGGTGAAAACAAGGAACGAGCATGGCCTCACCGTTGGCGCACAGGTGCAGATTGTGGACGTCGCCGATCCCAGCTTCAACGGACAGTTTCAAGTCGCCTCCGCCGACAGTGAGGTCACATTCACCTACGAGCTAAAAGACAAGCTGAAAGCCGCTACATCTGCCGGGGGCAGAGTCCAGGACGTCTGGAATGGAACATTTGTAGTTGAGTCCGTGGATTCTCGAAGTTTTCGTTATTGGCAGCCTGGGCCGGATGAAGGGTTAACTCAGCGAACGGGGACGGCAGCGGTCGTCGTACCTGTAAACACAAATCTCACGGTTAGTGGAAATGTGGCGCTAGATAAAACCGCGGCGCCAAATCCCAAGTCTGTTGATTTGACCGGGACTGCGACCGTAGCCCCGCCGCCGGGCAAGTCCGACGAGCTTTTCAAGAAAGGCGCCCTCCTCATGTTCCGCATACCGAATCATCACGACTATTACAACATCTCCATGACCTTGAGCGCCGGCACTGCTCTGACGTTCGTTTCCGAAACCGCAGAAAAGACTGGCAAGTGAATCGTCGACTTGCAGGCGACCCCACACTCAGCGATCTCGCCCTCTTTGGGGACCAGGCTTCCAGATCGAGACTGATCCCCCGATCTTTCTACCGGCTCCGGGCCACACCCACCAAGCCGACTCCCACAGGCCGAACGGGCCGAGCTCGTTTTGCTCGGGCGGGGGTTTCCCAAAAAACCCGGCCTAACCAAAGAAGCTAGGGCGGGGGGGGGCGCGCCCCCGAGCGCCTCGCTGTGTCCAGACCTCGCCGCTGTTTCGAGGCACTATGGCATTGAGCTAATACCACACAAACATATTTAACAACATACTTGACAACGCCTCGTCACGCGTGATATTGTCTAGGAACATGCATTATCTACTGGCTAACTCATTGGCGAATCGGATTTTACCCCTAAGTCCTTTATTTCGATTCGGACCCATCGGATACATGCTCGTAAGTTGCTGATTCCAATATACCGAGGTACGTGGGAGATGATCCCATACCGGCAAGACCCCAAACACATTGCTCCCGCCAACCAGGCGCCGCGCTGCCAGCACATTCGCGCCACTGGCCGGAGATGCGGCTCGCCCGCGCTGCGCGGCGAGACTCTCTGCTACTTTCACAACCGCGCCAACTCGACCAAAGGCTTCGATTCCACCATCGCTTTCATCGAAGACGCCACCAGCCTGCAGTGCGCCCTCATGAAGGTGATCGACCTGCTGCGGGGCGGCCATGCCTGCTACAAGGAATGCGCCTTGCTGCTCTATGCCCTGCGGATCGCGAGCTTGAACTTGAAGGGATTCGCCGCCGAGCGGGCGGAGCGCGAAGGCGTGGCTTGCGAAAAGCCTAAGCCGCCTGCCGCTCAGAAGAAGGAGAGCGACCCGCTGCATGAGCCGAGTTTGGCCGGCAGGCTGCTGGAGCTGCTGGCCACGGACGACGACGATCCTGACGCGAAGCCGCCCGTCATCCGCACTCCCGAGGATTATTATGCAGCCGTGGACCGGAAGCGGGCCGCTGCGGTATTGCCGGAGCAGTCGCCCAGCGAGCAGAATGTGAAGCGGTCGCGGGTCACATAGGCAAGGCTGGAGGCAAGTGAAGGGGCACGGCTTCAGCCGTGCCGATGTCCGCCGCGATTGAATTGGCCTTTAGGCTCTGAGGGCACATCCCTCAGCGGCTAAAAAGCCAGATTCTCTAGTGGCGCTTTCGGCACGCCTGAAACAGGCTGCGGAAAAAGTCGCGGCGGTGGGACAAAACCAAGATTCCTCGGGGCTGAAGCCCCTCGGAATGACAAAAATAAAGGACTTCTGCGGCACGCCTGAAAGGCGTGCCCGTTCACAAAAGCGGACACCAAATTATGGAAGTCCTCTACCGCACCAGCACCGGCGTGGCTGCCGGCGTCTTCGCCTTTTCCAGGTGCTCGTAGACCTCGGCGCTGGTGCATGCTTCGTAGTAGCGGAGGTCGGTCCAGCGTTTGAAAGCGAAGGTGCGCGGATCGACGTGGGCGACGCGGCCCTCGCGCACCACCAGTTTCTGGAAGCCGCCCGAGGGCAGCGGCACCACGCCGCTGTAGAGCCGCATCGGCTCGCGGCCCCAGAGCATCGGCAGTTGCAGATTGTCGGTGCGCAAAGAGATCTCCTGGCGCAGCTTCTGGAACGCGGCTTCATCCAGGTGGACGCCCCCAATGTTGTAACGCACCAGGGATTCCTCGGGATCAGCACCGTCACTCGCGCTCTCCGCGCTCTGGAATGCGAAAACGTTGAAGTGCGTGGGATTCTTGGCCAGACAGCGGCGCGCCACCCGGCTGCAGGAGGACAAGCGGTCGCTCTCGTTGAGCGCGGGCGAGATCATCACCCGGGTGGCGCCGTCCATCAGGTAAAGCGGCGCCGAGTCCTGGTAGGCGATGCCGATGCCCAGCTCCAGCGTGGGCAGCCCGGCCTGGCGCGACTTCTCGTTGTAGGCGCGCACCACGCCGATGATCTCACGGGCCAGCACGCAGCAGCGCGCCACCGCGAATTGCGCCTCACCCTGGCGCTCGAACAGAGCCATGATCACGGCGTCGCCCTCGAGGAACACTTTTTCCGCGCCGAACAGCGGCAGCAGCCGGTTCACCGGCTCGTAGAAGTTCAGGCTGAAGTAGGAAGCCGGGTTGAGCCCGCGTTCATACAGGGTGCGGGTGACGTGGCTGGAATCGCGCAGGTCGGCCTTGAGCACCACGTGGTCGAGCACCCTCTCTTCCGCCGGCTTCTGCTCGTCGGGAAGCATGAACTCATACAGGGTGTTGTTGATGGCCGACAATTCCCGGACCTTGGGATTGATGATCACGTTGACCCGGTCCATGGCCGCGTTGAGCGCCTCCAGCTTGCGCACGTCGCGGTGGTAGCGGATAAAATCCATCAAGAACCGCCCGGCGACCTTCGCTCGTTCCTCGCCGCGGCAGCCCAGGACCCGCTTGATGGCGTCGTGCATGGCTTCCACCGAGAGCTTGCCGTGCTCCTCCAGCAATTCTTCCACCCGGAGGCGCTCCGCACGCTGGATGAGCGCATTCTTCAACTGCTGCGCATTGATGGGCGGCGAGTACTCGGGAAGGAGGGGCACCACTTCGTAGGCGGCGATGACGTGCTGCATCATGCCGTGCTGCTCGAGCATCTCCAGCCAGGCGGTCAGGATAGCTTTCTGCGCGCGGCTTTTGGGGTCGGCATCGCCGGGCGTGCCGCCCGCCACCAGTTCCTGCGCATTCTCCGGAACGCTGAGCACGGCGCGGATGTCCCGCTCCTCACGCACCTCGCCCAGCTCCAGCGATTTCAGGAACAGGCGGGCGATCTCCAGGATGGCGAAGAAGCGGTCGGGGTCGCGTTCGTAGTTGCCGAGCATCACGTAGTGCTCGGCGTTGAGGTAATCGTCACGGCCTTCCTCGGTGAACAGCAGCCG
>Ga0209517_10004674_pt1 | contig 17876 bp, 15 predicted proteins | sample PeaSoiMetSII2010_FD_187695 | JGI IMG/M metagenome (GOLD analysis project Ga0209517, IMG submission 187695) | Peat soil microbial communities from Weissenstadt, Germany - SII-2010 (SPAdes) (version 2) | ecosystem: Environmental > Terrestrial > Soil > Wetlands > Peat | place: Germany...
GAGCCGTAGCCGGGCGTGGACCAGGCAGGCGCGCGGCCTCCGAGATTCTCAACCAGCTGGTTGGGGACCTCTTCCAGGAAGCGCGAGGGGATGCTCTTCTCCGGCGCGTCGTTGCCGTAGCGGCGGCGGTAATGCGCGCGGGTGAGGATCAGCGTGTTCATGGCGCGCGTCATGCCGACGTAGCAGAGGCGGCGTTCCTCTTCCAGTTCCTCGGGATTGTTGAGGGTGCGGGAGTGGGGGAACAGGCCCTCTTCAAGGCCGGCGAGGAAGACGAGGGGAAATTCGAGGCCTTTGGCGGCGTGGAGGGTCATGAGGGTGACGCGCGCCTCGGGGTCGAACTGGTCGGTGTCGGAGGCCAGAGCGGCGTGGTCGAGGAACTCGGCCAGGGTCTCGCCGCGGGCTTCGGCGTCGTGGGCGGCGTTGGCCAGTTCCTTCAGGTTCTCAATGCGGCTGAAGGCCTCCGGTGAGCCTTCGGTTTCGAGGGCCTTGATGTAGCCGGTGCGGTCGATGATAAAGCGGATCAGCTCAGGGAGGGTGGCGGCGTCGCCGGGAGCGCGGAACCCCTCGACGCTCTCTTGACCGCCCTCGCCTTCCTTGCCACGTCTCAGTTCTTCCGGAGAGGGAGCTTGGGGCGCGGTCTGGTGCTCTTCCTTCCTCACAGCCAATCTATCGGGATCATTGAGACTAGCTCTGATTTCACGAAGCGCTCCAAAACAGAACCTTCTTGCATCGAGGCTGGTGAAGTGCCACGCGTCCCCAACGAAATCGTTGAGACAGGTACTCCCGACCTGCATGTAGGTACCATTTTCGTGCTTGAGGATGTAGGTTTCATTCCAGAATTTCTTGGATTCACAGTGTTCGCATTGCATCCCCTCGGCTAAATACCTGTCTGGAATCGGCAGCTCGCCGACTTTTTCGTAGTCGACCTTGCCGTCCCTGAGCTTCCTTACGACGCCGACCAATTCCCAAGGGCCTGATTTAACGGGCTTGTAGAGTATCGAAACCTTGAGAGGATCTTCACTTCGAATCTTCACATCCGGCGCATTGCCAAGAACTCCCGCGGCTTGGTCTCTAAGCGATTGTATGAGATCTTGGAGTCCGCGATAGGCCGCGCCGGAAATCTCCCATGTCTCTTCCCCAACGGAGACCTCAACCTCTTGGAGTCCTGATCGATTTCTAGAGAAGCGCTCAACGGATTTCCGGGGCGGCCCCGGGGTCTGCTTCGGCATCTTGAGGAACGGACGTTTTGCTGAAGCGACGAAAGGGGAGAAGCTGGCCGCATCGAGCAGCGGGAGCTGGTTCTCGTTGCCGCCAAAATTGAATTCGGCGCCTTCTTCCAGCGCGTCGACGGCTTGCTGCTTTTCTTCTGGAGATGGCTTCGCAGCGCCGAACCCGAAGCCGGTGTCGGCCTCTTCGTCTGATTCCGCGCCGGCTGCCACGTCGGCTGACAGCTTGCCGGCAAAGTCCGGGTCCATCATGGCCTGCGCATCGAGGATGAGCTGGCGGAACGAGTCGAGGGCCTGCAATGCCCGGCTGGGGATCAGGCGGTTCTTGATGGCTGCGGCGAGGGCGTCCCAGGTGGACTGGCCGGTCTCGAGGGCAAGCCGCTCCAGGGTTTCGAGCGTGGTTTTGCCGATGCCGCGCGCGGGGGTGTTGATGACGCGGTTGAGGGCCATCGAGTCGTGCGGATTGCGCACCAGGCGCAAGTAGCCGAGCATGTCCTTGATCTCCGCGCGCTCGTAAAAGCTGAAGCCGCCCACCATGGTGTAGCGGATGTTGTAGCGGCGCAGGGCTTCCTCGACCAGCCGGGACTGCGAATTGGTGCGGTAGAGAACCGCGCAGTGAGCTTCGTCCGTCTTGCCGCTGGCTTCGGCTTCGCGCAGGAACTTCTGAATCCGATCCGCAATAAACAGGGCCTCGTTTTCGCCGTCCGCCGCCTCGTAGTAGCCGATCAGGCTGCCGCCCTGGCGGTCGGTCCAGAGCTTCTTGCCCTTGCGGCGCACGTTGTTGGCCACCACGGCGCCGGCGGCTTCAAGAATCACCTGAGTAGATCGGTAGTTCTGCTCCAGCCTTACGATGCGGGCGTTGGGGAAGTCCTTCTCAAACTCCAGAATGTTGCGGATGTCCGCGCCGCGCCAGGAGTAAATGCTCTGGTCCTCGTCGCCCACGGCGCAGACGTTCTTGGCTTCGCCGGCCAACAGCTTCATCAGCTCGTACTGCGGGCGGTTGGTGTCTTGGTACTCGTCGACCAGTAAATATCTGTACCTGCGCTGATAGCGCTCGCGTACTTCGCCGGAGACCTTGAGCAGCCGGACGGCCTCGAGCAGCAGGTCGTCGAAGTCCAGGGCGTTGTTCTTGCGCAGTTCGGCGCGGTAGCCTTGGTAGATGTGGGCAATGCGCTCGCTGTTGGGGTCTTTGCTGCCGAGGTAATACTCCTGCGGATCGACCATGTGGTTTTTGGCCCAGCTGATGCGGCCGAGGACGGTGCGCGGGGTGAGCTGCTTGGTGTCGAGGCCCATGCGGCGCATCACCTGTTTCACGATCGCCTGCTGGTCGTTTTCGTCGTAGATGGCAAAGGAGCGGGTCAGGCCCTCGCCGCCGACTTTCAGGGCTTCAATGTCGCGGCGCAGCATGCGCACGCACATGGAGTGGAAGGTGGAGATCAGGGGCTTGGCGAGGGACGAGTGGCCCAGCAGCCGGTCGACGCGCTCGCCCATCTCGCTGGCGGCCTTGTTGGTGAAGGTGACAGCGAGGATGGAGTCCGGGGCGACGCCCTTCTCTCGGATGAGCCAGGCGATGCGGCTGGTGATGACGCGGGTTTTGCCCGAGCCGGCTCCGGCCAGGATGAGCAGAGGACCATCCGTGGTTTCAACCGCGGCGCGCTGTTCGGGATTCAGATTGTCGGTGAGCGGCTGCACGGGCGAGTCCAGGGGTGAAGGGTCCTGTCTCCAGTGTACCGGTTGGGGCGGCTGGGCAGAGGCTGCGGAACGGCTCGGGTTTCAAGGTAGAATGAGCAAAATGATCGTTTTGACTAAAATAATTAATTTGATCATTTTGATCATTTGCGGTACGATGAGAGAATGATGGAGATCTCGGCAACAAAGGCTAAGCAGCAGTTCGCCGCATTGCTGGAGGCGGCACAGAGGGGGCCGGTGCGGATTCAGCGCCACGGGAGGGATGTGGCTGTCCTTGTGTCGGCCACCGAGCATGAGCAGATGGTCAAAGAGCGGTGGCGGGAATTCGACCGCTTGTCGGCACTTGCGGCCGCCCAGGCGGAGGCCAACGGCCTGACTGAGGAGAAGCTGCAAGAGATTCTTGCTGACCGATGACCCAACTGCGGCGATTGGTGCTGGACACGAACGTTTTGGTCAGCGCTGCCCTGCGGAGGGGGTCTCTTCCGCATCGAGTGCTGCTTCAAGCCCGCGTTGCGGGATTGCTCCTCGCCTCAGATGCAACACTTACGGAATTTCGTGATGTACTTCTGCGGGACAAGTTTGACCGGAAGGTGGATCGCGCGCTTCGCGAGGGCCTTTTACAGGAATACGCACGGCTCTGCACTCTCGTCCCAATTCCTGTGCATATCCGCGCCTGCCGCGATCCGAAGGATGACAAGTTTCTTGAGGTTGCTGTGCATGGGAGGGCGGATGCGATTGTGACGGGTGACCAGGATTTGCTGGAGCTGAGTCCGTTTCACGGGATTGCGATTTTGACACCGGCCGCGTATCTGGAGCAGGAGTAAGCGCGCTTGCCACCGCGCTATTCTGAAGACACAATGACAACCTCAAGCCAGCCCAAGCGCCGCCTGGCCGTTTACTGCGGATCGGCGACCGGAAACGACCCTGCGTTTCTGGCCGAGGCGCGGGCGTTGGGCGCGGCAATTGCGGCGGCGGGGCTGGGGCTGGTGTATGGCGGGGCCAGCGTGGGGCTGATGGGCGCGGTTGCCGATGCGGCCCTTGGCGGCGGCGCGGAGGTGATCGGCGTGCTGCCCGATGTGCTGGCCGGCAAGGAGATTGTGCACACGGGGCTGACGCGGCTGGAGCTGGTCTCCACCATGCACGAACGCAAGGCGCGCATGGCCCACCTGGCCGACGCGTTCCTCATCCTGCCGGGCGGCTATGGGACGCTGGAGGAGTTGCTGGAGGTGGTCACCTGGGCCCAACTGCGGCTGCACGCCAAGCCCTGCATCCTGATCAATACGGCCGGCTACTGGAATGGGCTGCTGCAATTTCTCGACACGGCGGTCGTGGCGGGCTTCCTGAAGCAGAAGAACCGGAACCTGTTGCGGGTGGCGCATAGCGCAGCCGAGGCGGTGGGGATGGTAGTTGCGGCGAGCTCCTGATTGAAGGGGCGAGAAGTCAGTGTCCGAGTTCCGGAGTTGCGATTTTCCGGAACCGTCGCGACAGGCCGCCCGTATCGGTTACGCAAGGGGTCAAGCCATGGTCAACTTACATAGCCATTCAAGGGCGATTGCCATTTCGGCCCTGTCGCTGCCGATCGGGCTGTTTGCCGCTTATGTCGCCTACCTGATTGTTCCCGAGGTCGTGCGGGTTGTTGTGCCGACGGTCGTCCAGAGCATCGTGACCCGGTGAGCCGGATATCGCGCCAGGCCGCATGGCTCGAAGTCGTAGATGAGCGACTCCGCCGACCCGGGTTGTGCCGAATGTGAAGTTACTCTACGGTAAGGTTTTCCAGAAAAAAGTCGAAGTCTTTCAAAGCGGGCTCTTCAATAGAGGCTGCTGCGTCCAGCATGACGAGATAATAGAGCTTGCCTGGAATGCGCTGCTGAATCTGGCTGGGGCGATAGAACTGTGTGCCCCCCGTGGCGCCCGGCTTGGGCATTTCCAGGGGAGACTCAAACATCAACCCTGGAAAGTCTGGCTGGTTCCGTTCGAAGACGACGATTCGCCCATGCCCGTCTCCATCCTTTCCGTACATTCCCGGTTGCACCCCTTTCATGGCGATGCAAGTAGCGGCGGGACATTGGGAGAGCGAGAAGGACTGGAACGTGCCGTCTTTCAAGAATTTCTTGGAGAACTCGGCAAGCGTTTCGTTCCCCTCGGGTTGCTTGACGAGCAGGACAACGCTGGGGCGCAGGTTGTGGGCAGTGGCGTTGTAGGGGCCTGTGCTGAAATAGGCCACGCAGGAGCCCTTGGTCAATCCGAGTTGATCGATGCTCCAGTCGCCGTGCGCACGGATGCGCACGCCACAGGTAGTGCTGGTGAACTCCACATTCTCCCCGGTACTCGCTCCCCGCCATACTTCCTTGGGTTGATACTCCTTCTTTGCATCGAAGGGGTCGAAACGTTTGCGGGCACCATTGGCGAGGAAGTTGCGCATCTCCGAACTGGGCGCGTGCAGTTGAGCTAGGTGGTCGGCGGCGCGCAATATGTGAGCGGGCATGCTGGTGACCGAAGCGCACTCCATGTAGTCGTCCCAGAACGCCACTGGCAGCTGATCCCAGACGTGGCCGCCTTCAATAGACAGGAACTCATCGGCTCCCGCCTTGGGCTGGGTTGTCTGGCACAGGAGGGTCGCTCGAAACCAGGGCGCGCGCATGTCGGAGGGGACCAACTTCTGCGCACGGCCCAGCACGCTGATTGCGGTGTCATAGCTGCCTTCCAGGTCCAGGTTGTATGCGTAGCGCGCGACCAGGCCTGTCAGCAGGAGCAGTTCGGCATTATCCGGGTGATTCTTCAGCGCGAGACTGAGAAAGCCAAGGTCCTTGGCAAGACGCGTAGCGACATCTTCTTTGGAAACTGGGTACTTCCAATCGTTGGTCCAGGAGTGGCTGTAGGGCTCAAGCTGCTTCGCGTCGTCGAGCGCGGCCAAGATCGCCGTCTCCTGCGGAAGCGCGTCGGCATGAATGGCGGCAATATCGGCTAGGGCATGCGGAGCAAAGAAAGAAACAAGAAATACGAGAAAAGGGGCGACGCTCTTGCGCACGAGAACCTCACGATCCGGAACGTGAGAACCAGTGTAGCCAACTTCCTTGCCCTCCGCAGTGCGGCGCTTTGAAACGAAGGGTCTAGTTCGGTGTGCCAGTGGTTTCTTCGGCGGCGAATGTGCATTCGCGGCACTGGCAGACGCGGCGCAAATACTCCCATGAGTAAATTCCTCCGGAGTGGCCGTCGAGCCAGTTGAACTGGATGGCGTAGCGGCCCACGGCATGGGCGCTGGCCGGTTTGGGCGGCGGGGTGTACATGGGCAGCAGCGAAACGGGCTTGGGCCGGGGCTGGCCGAGTTTGCGGCCTTCCTTGCCGCGCTCGTCGTTGCAGGTGGCGCAGGGGCAGGCCTCGCGCAGCCAGGCAAAGCTCCAGGCGCTGCGGTGGCCGTCCTGCCAGTCGATCTCCAGACCCTTGCCCTCGGAGAGCAGGACGCGGACCTTTTCCGGGGTGACGGCGATGCGGTGGAGCGGGCGGTTTTCTTCCGTCTCGCGCGCGGCGCGTTCCTTCTCGACAAAGCGAATGCCTTCGTGGCTCATGGAAACAGTTTACAGGGATCAGGGATCAGGGGTCAGCTACAAGCCCGGCGCCGGCCTCCTGTCGAGATTTGTGGTTTCCCACCCCACCCTTCAAGCGAGCAACGCCTGAAGGATGGAGCACCCAGAATTGTGGCGGACACCGTGCGGAGATGCCTGAGCCGGCGATCGAAAACTGATCCCTGATCCCTGCTTTTACGGATTCTTCCAGAAGAACCAGGCGGCCATGGAAAGGCCGATGAAGACGACCAGTCCCCGCAGGATGGGCTGGCGGACCTTGCGGGCGAAGCGGGCCGACGAGTAGCCGCCCACGGCGCAGGTAACCATGGCCAGCAGGCAGTAGCGCCAGACCACCTGGCCGTTCAGCACGAAGATCAGGAAGGCGATGCCGTTGGCCATGGTGGTGGAGACCACTTTGAGGGCGTTGATCTCGTTCAGATCCTGGAAGCCGAATAGGGACAACAGGGTGATGAGCAGAAAGCCGGCACCCGCGCCGAAGTAGCCAATGTAAAAGCACACAATGATGGTGCAAAGGAAGACAGAACGCAGCCGCAGCGGTTGCGGGGCGGTGCTGGCCGCGGCCTTGCGGCTAGCCAGCCAGCGCGAGACCGGGCCCGTAGCGGCAAAGATGGAGGCCGCTACCAACAGCAGCCAGGGCACCAGGTGGAGAAACGTCATCTGTGGCGTGTTGAGCAGAACCACGGCCCCTGCGGTGCCGCCTATCAACCCAGCCAGGCCCATGGGCCAGGCAAGACGACGGTTCCTGCCGATGTCGTCGCGGTAGGCGGCGATGGAGGTGAGCTGGCCTGGCCAGAGGGCCACCGTGTTGGTGGCGTTGGCCTGCACAGGCAGCATCTTCATGCCCAGCATGGCGGGAAACAGCAGGAAGCTGCCGCCGCCGGCCACGGCGTTCAGCACTCCGGCCAAAAAGGCGGCCACGGAGAGCCAGAGCCAGTGCCAGTCAATGAGATGGAGGAGGCTGGAGAGCGGCGTCATCTGTCTCTTGATTGTACGGGGCTGCCGGAGCCAAATCCGCCCACAACAGCCCGTCGAGACCAGATTGGAACGGACCATGCGGAAAAGCCGGATCGATAGCGCCCGACAGCGGCATTCGGGGTAGACTTGCGAAATTGAGGATGCCCATGACCCGACGCTTTGCCCTGTTGGCTGCCCTTGCCTGCCTCGCCGCCTGCAGTTTGTCTGCCCAGACCTCAGCCCAGACCCCCGCTCAGGCGCCCGCCAAGGCCGATCTTAAGGCAGATCCGTGGGCCGGGTTGCGCTTTCTGATCGGCTCGTGGGAGGCAAAGACCACTGGCGGCGTGGCACAGGTCCAGGCTTCGGCCACCTACTCCTTCCGGCTCGAGCTGCGCGACCACGTGCTGGCGCGGCAGTCCAACAACGGCGCCTGCAGCGGCCCGGATGACTTCGACTGCCGGCACAGCGACCTGCTCTACATCTATCCCGGCGCCAACGGGCAAACCATGCAGGCCATCTACTTCGACAACGAGGGCCACGTCCTCCACTACGACGTCTCGACGCCCCGGCCCGGAGCGGCGGTTTTCGTCTCCGACGCCACCCAGCCGGGACCGCAATTCCGCCTGACCTACGAACTTCTCGACGGGGTAATGACTGGCAAATTCGAGCTCAAGACGCCCGGCCAGGCGGACTTCATGAGCTACCTGGAGTGGAGCGGCAAGCGGAGATAAGCGGAGATTTCCGGGGCTCCGGACGAGTTCAAATCGGTTAAACCATTGAAAATAATATAAGTTATTCTATTCGTAAAGGCATTAGCGTAAATCACTCACATTTTCTGAATCACTTGTGCTATAGTGTCATCAGATTGATTGAGCGGCCGGGACTGAGGTCCCGGGCCCCATCACACAAGAGAATCCGTCTGGAGGAAGAAGATTATGGCAATCACTCGTTGGGACCCGTTCCGGGAAGTCGTTGCACTGCAGAACCGCATGAACTCTCTTTTCCGCGATCTGAACGTGAACGAAGGAGAGGAGCCGGTTGCGGCTGCCAGCTTTGTGCCGGCGGTTGATATCTATGAGGACGCAAAGAAGATCGTCTTGAAGCTGGAAGTGCCGGGCATTGATGAGAAGGACCTGGACATCCGCGTGGAAGACCACACGCTGACCGTCAAGGGCGAGCGCAAGTTCGAAGCCGAGGAGAAGGAGCAGAACTTCCATCGCATCGAGCGGCGCTATGGCAGCTTCTTCCGCGCCTTCACGCTGCCGTCCACTGTAGACACGGAGAACGTGCAGGCCAGCTACAACGCGGGCGTGCTGAAGCTGGAACTGGCCAAGAAGCCGGAAGCGCAGCCGAAGCAGATCAAGATCAACGTCGAGAAGGCGAAGCTGAAAGAGCCGGAGCTGGCGGGCGTGCGGTAATGCCAGCTTCTAGCTAGGGGCAGACTAGCGGTTTGGGTTTTGGACGCGCCGGGGGGGTGAATGAGAATTTGCCTTCCCGGCGCTTGGTTTTTGCGCAACAGGCAATAGAGGAAGAGAATCTTTGTGGATGTGAAGCAGTAGTTCTGGCGGCCGGCAGAAAAGAGCTGGAAGTCAGTTGCTAGCAGCCAGGAGCTTAGGAACATGGCGATTCGTTGGGACAAATTCACGGTCAAGTCGCAGCAGGCGATGCAGCAGGCGCAGGCGCGCGCCGCGGAGCTCGGAAATCCGGAGGTGCAGCCGGTGCACCTTTTGCTCTCGCTCGTCGAGGACCGCGAGGGCGTCATTCCTTCGGTGCTGGAGAAGATTGGCGTCCCAACTGAGCAGCTGGAGCATGACCTGCACCAGATCGAGGAGAAACTGCCTCGGGTAGCAGGTGCGGCCAACCAGCCGGGTCTGAGCCAGGCGCTCAACAAGGCGCTCGAGCAGGCCTTCCGCGAGGCTGCAAACTTCAAGGACGAATACGTTTCCACGGAACATTTATTGCTGGGCGCGGCGCACGTGAAGGGCGACCCGGCGCGCGATGCGTTGCTCGCGCTGGGCGCTACGCACGAGGCGATTCTGAAGGCGCTGACCGCCGTGCGCGGCTCGCAACGTGTTGTCGACCAGAATCCTGAGGGCAAGTTTCAGGCTCTCGAGAAATACGCCAAAGACCTCACCGAGCTGGCCCGCCGCGGCAAGCTCGACCCCGTGATTGGCCGCGACGAGGAGATTCGCCGCGTCATCCAGGTGCTCAGCCGGCGCACCAAGAATAATCCCGTGCTGATCGGCGAGCCGGGCGTGGGCAAGACGGCCATTGTCGAAGGTCTTGCGCGGCGCATCGTTTCCGGCGACGTGCCGGAGAGCCTGAAGGACAAGCGCGTGATCGCGATGGATCTCGGCTCCATGCTGGCCGGCGCCAAATACCGCGGCGAGTTCGAGGACCGGCTCAAGGCGGTGCTGAAGGAAATCGAAGAATCGAACGGCCAGATCGTCCTCTTCATCGACGAACTGCACACCCTGGTCGGCGCAGGCGCGGCCGAGGGTGCCATCGACGCCAGCAACATGCTCAAGCCGGCCCTTGCGCGCGGCGAATTGCGGGCCATCGGCGCGACCACGCTGAACGAGTACCGCAAATACATCGAAAAGGACAAGGCGCTGGAACGGCGCTTCCAGATTGTCTACGTGGGCGAACCCAACGTCGAAGACACCATCGCCATTCTGCGCGGGCTGAAAGACCGCTATGAGGCCCACCATAACGTGCGCATCAAGGACGCGGCGATTGTGGCCGCGGCCACGCTCTCGCACCGCTACATCAGCGACAGGTTTTTGCCCGACAAGGCAATCGACCTGGTGGACGAGGCCGCGGCTTCGCTGGCCATTCAGATCGGCTCGGTGCCGACTGAGATCGATCAGCTGGAGCGAGAGAAGACGTCGCTCGAAATTGAGCGCGAGGCCCTGAAGCGGGAGACCGACGCCAACAGCATCGGACGGCGCGACGAGGTACAGCGCGAGCTGGCCACGCTGACCGAACAAATCACGGCACTCCGGTCGCGCTGGACCCGCGAGCGCGAGGCCATCAACCGCATCAGCGAGCTGAAGAAGCGGATCGAGTCTTTGCGCTTCGAAGCCGAAGAGCAGACGCGCAAGGGACAGCTTGAGCGGGCCGCGCAGATCCAGTATGGCGAGCTGCCGAAGCTGGAAGCGGAGCTGAAGCGCTTGAACGACGCACAGGACGGCAACGCGGGCGTGGCGCGCATGTTGAAGGAAGAGGTTGACGAGGAAGACATTGCCAGCATCGTGAGCAAGTGGACGGGGATTCCCGTTTCGCGAATGTTGGAAGGAGAAGTGAAGAAGCTGGTCGAGATGGAGCAGCGATTGCGCGAGCGCGTGATCGGTCAGGACGCGGCATTGACCGTTGTGGCCAATGCCATTCGCCGTTCGCGCGCAGGGCTGAGCGATCCAAAACGGCCGATCGGTTCATTCATATTTCTTGGACCGACGGGCGTGGGTAAAACGGAGACGGCGCGGGCGCTGGCGGAGTTTTTGTTCGACGACGAGCAGGCCATGGTGCGCATCGACATGAGCGAGTACATGGAGAAGCACGCTGTGGCCAGGCTGATCGGCGCGCCGCCGGGCTATGTCGGATACGACGAGGGCGGCCAACTGACTGAGGCCGTGCATCGCCGGCCGTATGCGGTGATTCTCTTCGACGAGATCGAAAAGGCGCACCCGGATGTGTTCAACATTCTGCTGCAAGTGATGGACGACGGGCGCCTGACGGACTCGAAGGGGCGCACGATCGACTTCAAAAACACCGTGCTCATCATGACCTCGAACCTGGGTGCGGCGGCGCTGGCAACGGAGTCGCTGAAGACCGAGCACGACTTCGACATGGCTCGCGAGAGCGTGATGCGCGTCTTGCGCGAGCACTTCCGGCCTGAGTTCCTGAACCGCGTGGACGACACAGTGATCTTCCGTCCGTTGGGGGCAGCGCAGATGAGCCAGATCCTGGAACTGCGGCTGAATGAGGTGCGCAAGCTGCTCGACGACAGGCAGATTTCGCTCGAAATCACGGAACCTGCCCGGCAGCTGATTCTGGTCTCGGGATCGGACGCGGCGTACGGTGCAAGGCCGCTGAAGCGAGCGCTGCAGCGCATGGTGCAGGACCCGCTGGCCATCAAGATTCTCTCGGGCGAAGTGCTGCACGGCTCCCATGTACGGATCGATGTGGATCGCAAGTCGAACCTGTTGCATTTCGAGCCGATGGGGCGGGAGGCTATGGCTTGATCTGTCTGACGTCTAAGGGGGGTCCGCAGCAACTTCGTTCGACCGTGGTTAGCGCCGAGAAGAAATATCTTGCGCGCTAACCATGGTATTCCTCGTACCACCTTCGCAAATAGGGGCTCAACGCATTGACGAACCCGTTAAGGGTTTTTTTGATCCATGCATATTTCTTTTCGTCAGAGTCACAACTGCTAGTACTTAGTAGAATGTTAGGGTCATTTGGGCTCACAGTGGTTTTTTGGGGCAGTGCCTTTTCTAGATCCTCATAATCGCGCTTAAGGTACTTCTTGATCATCAGCAAGTTGTCGGCCTTTGGCCCAGAAAGGAACACCCCGATCTGCGAACCTTTCTTCATGGCGTATGCCTTGATCTGAATCCCCGGGAAGGGGGTATTCAGGACGACATTGTTTGTCGCGGTCCAAAACGGTCTTTCCTGCTCTGGGTCATCGAACTTCATCTGTAGCACTGGCTTCCACCACGCCTTTAAGTTTCCCTTCCCTTGAGAAGTTTCTTGATCCATATTTCCTTCCGACGTCGCCTGACTCGCTCTATTCATCGTGATAGTATTCGTGAACCTTTCGATAAGCTTTGTCTTGGCGAGTACGCGAGGTTGCACGACGAGTCGGTTGTCTGGAAAGCAGTACAGAGCGACCTCAATAAGCGCAAACGAGAACGCTAAGGTCGCACTGCGATTCACGAGATCAGTAAGCGATTGCACGCCTTCGCGTATTCCGTCTCCAGCAATTAGAACAAGAATTCGGCCCTCTCGGAGCGATCGGCTAGCCGAATCAACAAAGTCCTCTTCTCTGACCTTCTTGCCTGCAGACTTGCTGGCGATCTCAAAGGGGAGATTGCCCTGCCTCCTCAGGGCCGCGGAGACGTTACGTTGAAGGTCAGTGTATGACCAACTCGAAATCGTTGACACATAGTCAAGCGCCTGAGCAACCACCTCTCGCCGGGACTGTGGGTTCTTCCAGAGTTTGCACTCGAGTATAGTGAGCCTGCCATCTCTATTCACGAATACAGCATCAATGGAGCCTGCTCCAGTTCGGAGTTCGACACAGAGAGGAATCAGTGGGCCGAAGGCAGGATCGATTTCCTCGGTCGGTATCAGCTCTGGGTTCCCAAACAGGGTGTCTCTGAGCCAAGCTTCATTCTTACCCTTTAACTCTCCAATTGACACATGGCGCGCCCGCTCGATCTTTCCCGATCTGCCGATTTGGATCAAATCACCGTACATTCAATCCTCCGCACTGATCCATCTTCACACCCCACATACTACAGCAGGCGCGAATGGCGCTGGCAGCGGCACCTGCAAATCTGTTGCACGGTGTTCCTGGACCGGGCTAGACTTGGGGCCATGAAAACTCTGACGCTCCGCGCTCTTCCCCTCGTGGCCTGCGTTCTTTTGCTGTCGCTGGCAAACAAATCACTCCATGCGCAGGACTGGGCCAAGGCTCGCCTTGAAGCATCGCCACGCCACCGCGAGTACGTCCCACTCAAGCACGGCAGCCGCACCGTGCAGGCCTTTGTCGTCTATCCCGAAGTCAAAACCAAAGCCCCGGTCGTCATTCTTATTCACGAGATCTTCGGCCTCAGCGACTGGGCCAAGGAGATGGCGGACGAGCTGGCCGGGCAGGGATTTATCGTGATTGCTCCCGACCTGCTCACCGGCTTCGGTCCGGGCGGCGGCGGGTCGAGCGAGTTCGCGAGCCAGGATGCAACTGTGAAGGCTGTTTCAAGCCTCGATCCGGATGTGGTCACAGCGGACCTGGACGCAGCGGCCGACTACGGCAGGCACCTGCCCGCCGCCAACGGAAAGATCGCTGTGGTTGGCTTCTGCTGGGGCGGGGGCAAGTCGTTCGCCTTTGCAACGCACCGCAAAGATCTCTCTGCGGCGTTCGTGTTCTATGGGCCGGGGCCGGCCGATGTGTCCACCATAACCGCGCCGGTGTATGGGTTCTACGCAGGGAATGACGCACGGATTGGAGCTACGGTGCCCGCTACCATTGCAGCCATGAAGGCCGCAGGGAAAAAGTACGATCCGGTGACCTACGATGGCGCTGGACACGGTTTCATGCGTGCCGGCGAGGATCCCGGCGACACGGTTACGGGAAACAGGACTGCGCGGGAAGAGGGGTTTGCGCGCTTGGTGAAGCTGCTCCACGAGATGAAGAGCGTGCCCTCTGCGAGCGCCGCCGCCACGAGTGGAGAAACGACCGCAAAGGCAGGCGCGCAGCCTGCTGTCTGCCACGGAGCGGCCGCTGCTGCAATCGCCGCGTCGATGTAGACGCTACTTCCCGAGCGCCGCTTCGATGGCTGCAGTCACCTCGGGCGAGTCCGGCGTGGTGGCCGGCTCAAAGCGCGCCACCTGCTTGCCGCTGCGATCGAAGAGAAGCTTGGTGAAGTTCCACTTGATGTCGCCGCCGAACTGGGGATTGCTGGCCTTGTCCGTCAGGAAGGCGTAGAGGGGCGCCTTGTCGTCGCCCAGCACCGACACCTTGGCCATCATCGGGAAGGTGACGTTGTACTTGTTGCTGCAGAATTTCTTGATCTCCTCGTTGGTGCCCGGCTCCTGCTGGGCGAAGTTGTTGGCGGGGATGCCGACGATTACCAGCCCGCGGTCCTTGTACTTCTCGTAGAGCGCTTCCAATCCGGCGTACTGCGGCGTGTAGCCGCACTTGCTGGCCACGTTGACCAGCAGGACCACCTTGCCGCTGTAGCTGCCCAGGCTGACCTGCTGCCCGTCGATCGACTTCATCGTAAAGTCGTAAATGCTCTTCGTCTCCGCCGCCAGGCTGCCGCAGGCGAAACACAACATCAGGATCATCAAGCTCAATTTGCGCATCGGGACCTCCCCCAAAAGCTACTTGCGATCATAGCTGATGGAGGGGTTCGATTTGTCATTGAGATGTCACTGGGAGTGGCGGCTCAGGAGTTTGCGGATCGGCGGCTGGACTCGGCGTGGCGCAGCGCCTCGTGAATGATCATTTTCAAATATGTCTGGTAGCGCAACCCGCGCTCGGCGGCCTGCACGCGGGCCTTGGCGATGTCGTCGGGGTCGAGGCGAATGGTGGTTGTAGGAGTGGGCGCGGGTGCCTTTTGCGGTTCCGGGAAAGGTATGCCCTTTTCGGCCAGGAGACGCCGGACGCCGCCGCGGCCGAGGCGGCCTTCCTTCGCGGCCTTCTCGAACTCAGCGGCGATCAAATCTTCGTTCTCAAACCACCATTTGGCTTCTTCCGCTTCGGTGGCGAAGGAGGGGATCTTCAAATCGCTTTTGCCAGTCTTGCCTTCGATCATCACAGCCCTGCTTTCCATTCGAGGTAGAAGTTCTTCTGGTATCTGGACGGCTCGAACGCCGTCAGCACCCGGATTCGCTCCCCGCGCGTAGTGATGACGACGCACAGAATCCGGCCTTCGTTGGTTTCGCCGAGATAGGACCAGCGCTCCTCGCCATTGACGACATCGAATCCGACATCCAGTGGATCGCCAAGGACGGTCTCCTCGGCCTCATCCGGGGTAACGTCATGCTCTGTTATATGGCCGACGTTTGATTCGTCCCAATCAAAATTCAAATTGTCCATGGTCTCTCCAACAATTAACGACTCAGCATTCGCTGAACTCTATCTTGTTGTCGAGCCATGCGTCATTCCTCAAGCGAGGACACGTCAGAATCTCTACGATCCAATGTTTCCGGTCACCTTCGACCCTTAAGAATATCCCTACTTTAGGGATCCACGAGGAATTCAAAGGCCCGATGTTTGGCGTCAGTTATCAGAGTAGCTACATTGTAGCTACTTGTCAACTACTGCCTGAGCTCCACCAGCGTTGCGCCCTGCCCGCCTTCGTTCTGCGGCGCTTCGGCAATGGTGGCTACGTGGGGATGGGTCTTCAGGAATTCGCGGACGCCGCGGCGGAGGATGCCGGCGCCGTGGCCGTGGATGACGCGGACGCGGGGCAGGCCGGCAAGGAAGGCTCGGTCCAGATACTTTTCCAGCTCCCCGGTGGCTTCGTCGACAGTGCGGCCGATGAGGTTGATCTCCATGCGCATGTCGTCGGTCGAACCGCTGGTGACGGTGACGTGGACGTTTTTCTGTTTCCTGGCTGCGGCGAGCGGATCGGGCCTTCCCCCCGCCTTTGAGTCTTGACCAAAGGTCTGCGGCTCGCAGAGCTCGTCTCGTTTGACGCGCATCTTGATGGGGCCGAGAGCGACTTCGAAGAGGTCTTTCTCGATCTCGCGCTGGACGACGGCGATCTTGTTCATCGACTTGATGCGGACCTGGTCGCCGGCGGCGATGTGCTTGAGCAGATGCGGCTGGGCGTTGGCGTCGCCCTGGTCCGCGCCGGTGCGATGGGCGACGACGGTCTGGTTGAAGCTCTCCTGAAACTCGCGGCGCAGGCGCAGGATGCGGCGTTCGGCTTCCTTCGACAGCTTCTGCCGCGCAGCGCGGTCCTCGATGGCGCGCACCGTCTCGCGCATCTGGAACTCGAAGTCCTTGAGCAGCGAGGCCAGCTTGGTCTCCAACTCGCGTGTCCGGTTGCGCAGCTCCACGTCGCCCTCGCGGGCCAGCTTCGCTCGCGCCTGGTTCAACGCATACTGCTCTTCGCGCGCCAGCTTGCGCTCGGCCTCGAGCTGCGTAACCTCATTGTGCAGGCGGTCGAGGAAGCGCGCGATATCGACCTGCTGCGATCCCAATCTCTGTCTGGCCGCGGCGACGATGCTGGCGTTCAGGCCCAGCCGCTCGGCGGTCTGAATGCCAGCCGACGCACCGGGGACTCCCAGCCTGAGCTGGTAGTTCGGCACGAGTGTCACTTCATCCACGCCGGCCGCAGCGTTGAGTACGCCGGGCGTGTTGGCAGCGTAGACCTTCAGAGAAGTGTGGTGGGTGGAGATGAGCGACCACGCACCGGCGCTAAGGAAGTGGCCTGCAATGGCGACTGCTAGGGCCGAGCCTTCCTCGGGATCGGTGGAGGAGCCAAGCTCGTCGAGCAGCACGAGCGACTGAGGCCCGGCAAGGCGCGAGAGCCGGTCGAGGTTGGTGATGTGCGCGGAAAAGGTGGAGAGCGCAGCCTCGATCGATTGCGCGTCGCCGATGTCGGCCAGAAACGCAGTGAAGACCGGAAAGCTGGCCGCCGTGGCGGGAACGGGCAGGCCGGCCTGGGCCATCATGGCCAGCAGGGCCGTGGTTTTGAGGGTGACGGTTTTACCGCCCGTGTTGGGGCCGCTGATGACGATCTGGCGATGCTCGGCGGTGAGCTCAAGCGTGAGCGGGACAACGGCGGTGTTGGGGCGTGCGCCGGTTGCGCGCAGACGCTTTTCGAGCAGCGGATGGCGGGCGGCGTCGAGACTTAGCCTTTCCGCTGTGATGGTCGGGGCCACGCAGTCGTAGTCGCGGGCAAAGCGGGCGCGGGCCTGCAGGCTGTCGACCAGGGCGAGCACGCGCGCGCCTTCAACGAGGCCCAGCGCATAGCCGCCCACCTGGCGGGTGAGGGCGACAAAGATGCGGTGGATTTCGGCCTGCTCCTCTTCGATGAGGCGGACCAGCTCGTTGTTCTGCTCGATGGTTTCGAGCGGCTCGACGTAGACCGTCTGGCCCGAGGAACTTGCGCCGTGGACGACGCCGGAGATGCGGCGTTTGAGCTCCGCGCGGACGGGAATGACGAAGCGCTCGCCGCGGATGGTGATCAGGTTTTCCTGGGTTGCGCCATCGGAGGATAGCTTGCGCAGCGCGGCGCGGAGGGACTCTTCGATGACGCGCTGCTGGCGCTCCTGGTCGCGGCGGATGCGGTGCAATTCGGGAGACGCGTTGTCGGCCAGCGAGCCGTCGGGCTGGATGGTGCGCTCGATGGATTCGGCTAACGGGCGCAGGCTGGTGGTGAGAGCTGACGAGAGCTGCGAAAGGCCGGGCACCTTGCCGGCCAGCCGCGCAGGAGGCGACTGGAGCAGGGCCTGCCAGCCGGCTACGTCGTTGGCCAGGCGGGCGATGGCTTGAAGTTCGTTGGCTTCAAGGGCTGCGCCGGGGATTTGCGCCTTGGCGGCCAGTTGCGTGGGGTCGAAGAGGCCGCCGCAGGGGATGGAGACCTGCTCGGCGAGCACCAGGCGGAGTTCGGCGGTGAGCTGATGCTGGCGGGCAATCCAGTCTTCGTCGGTGGAGGGGCGCAGGTCGAGGATTGCCTGGCGG
>Ga0209517_10004676_pt1 | contig 17868 bp, 13 predicted proteins | sample PeaSoiMetSII2010_FD_187695 | JGI IMG/M metagenome (GOLD analysis project Ga0209517, IMG submission 187695) | Peat soil microbial communities from Weissenstadt, Germany - SII-2010 (SPAdes) (version 2) | ecosystem: Environmental > Terrestrial > Soil > Wetlands > Peat | place: Germany...
GGTCGGCAGCCGACTGAGACGCCTTCAAAAGTCGCCCGAGTTGGTTCGCCAATTCTTTCTTATGCCAGATACCCAGTATGCAGCGATCTAGCTCGTTTATGTCTACATACTTCTGGCCTACTTAGTATGTTTGAGTGGACCGGCGAATACTAAACAGATGGAAGAGGCAGTCGAAGCACTAGGACTCGGCCCGATGAGTACGGATGAGTTGGCGTGGATGGGGCGCGTGGGCCAGGCAGTTGCAGGCAAATGAGGCCGAAGGAAGAAGGGTAGCGGTACAGCGCGGCAGAGCCGCGATGCCAAATTCAAGATTCCAGATTCAAGAAGAGATCTTCGCAAAATAACAACGATCCATACATTAGTGCTACAGTTTCAAGTCGACGCGGCTTTACGCCGCCATTTGGCGAGCTAAACTCGCCGCTACCAAAGCAAACTGTACCACCACCGGCAGCAGCCACTCCTTGCAAGGCTCATGCCCGCCTGTGATAAGATGAAAAGAAAGCAGGGGCTTTAAACCAGAGAGTACGATGTTGCCGGTTGAGAACGCCGGTTGAGCGGGTTGCCCCTCGCTTTTCAGCGCATCGGCTCTGATTTCCTACTATTGCTTTGGAGGAGGCAAACATGGCAGCGAAACCAATTCCGGAAGGGTTCCACACTCTGACCCCTTATCTGACCGTGAAAGATGCCCCAAGTGCCGTCGAGTTTTACAAGAAGGCGTTGGGCGCTCAAGTGCGAGGCATCCACTACACGCCAGACGGGAAGATCATGAACGCCGATCTCAAGATCGGCGATTCGATTCTGATGTTGGCCGAGGAGTTCCCCGGCATGGGCCCCAAGTCGCCGCTTTCGCTGGGGGATTCACCGGTGGTTCTCCACCTCTACGTCGAAGACGTGGATAAGCTGTTCAATCAGGCCGTTGCGGCCGGCGCCAAGGTCGTTATGCCGGTGATGGATCAGTTCTGGGGAGACCGCTACGGCCAGGTCGTCGATCCGTTCGGCCATGGCTGGTCGATGGGAACACATAAAGAAGACCTTACGCCGGCGGAAATCGAGCTGCGCAGCCGCGCCGCGTTCGAGAAGATGCACGCGCACCAGAAGCAGCAGGCGGGATAAGTCCACAGCCAATTCATGCAGGCGGCATCTCCCCGGGCGACAAGTACAAAGAACAGACGCAGCGCCGGCAAACCGGGTTGGCGGGGATATCGAGCTGCCGCCGGAATTCGACAGCGGGACCACCGTTGACGATTTCGATCAACGGCTTCTCATGGACGTTGCCGATCGGGCGATGAAAGAAGCACGGCCGCACCGTGCCGTCCGCTTCGATGACCGCAGAGACCCAGGGCGCGTTGCAAGTCGGCGCCAGGGGGGCGGTTTCGCCAAGCTGGGCTCGAAAATGGCGCACGATCCGGCGCAGTTTCTCCGCGCTCTCCGCTACAAACCCGCTTGCGATCTCACCGCAATGCTCCTGAATTAGCAGCTCGACCTCTTGCTCGAGTGCGGCAATGTCTTCACGCCCGAGGGCGACAGTATCTTGACGTTCCGCGGGCCAGCCCCCGGGACGGTTGAATGCCTCCGAGGTAATGTCGGCCGCAAGGAAAGAAATCGAATTCAACCCCAATTGCCGGGCTGATGCGACGATGGCTCGGAGTTGGGAGCAATTCGCCTTTTGCACGGTCGCACGCCCTCGAACTTCGATCTGTGGCCTGACCGCTCGCAGAGCGCGTACACCGCGCTCGAGGGTTTCGAATGCGCCGCGCACCCGCCGAATCTGATTGTGAATCTCGGGCGGGCCATCGACCGAGACGATGACGTCATCCATCGTCTGTGCAATCGTCGCGGCCTGCGCTTCGAGTAGCAGACCGGCGGTGAGCAGGGTGAGCCGCACGCCGAGAGCTCGAAGCAAGCCGCTGAGCGCGGCAAGATCCGTGTGCATCTGCGGTTCGCCCCCTGAAAACACAACCCACCTGACCTGAAGTCTTCGCAGGGACTCGACGTGAGTTTGAAGGTCCTCGACGGTAATCTCCCTGACCTGACTGATCCTCCAGATGTCACACATCACGCAACGGCAATTGCAACGATTGTGAGGGAACAGAACGAGGATCGGCAGCGAGCCAACGTGAGGATCGAGTCTTCGTGCGGCGCCCTTCGCGGAACTCGAAATGGTCTGCAGGTCAGTCAATTAAACACTCAGCCTGAAATGAAGAACAAGCACCGCGGGAGTTGCGCGGGCCTTCTCGAACACGGCATGTTTGCCCGCTGCCCGGAAGATTCGCCTTTCGGGCTCGCCGAGGCGAAAATCGCCGGACTTCACGAGGCGGAAACGTTCGTGCTCGAACGGCCGGCGGAGATCCGGCACGGCGTGGAGGAAGGTCTCGATCTCGACTGTCCGATCGGCCCACCGGAAGGCGCACCGCCATCCTTGTGCGCGAGCCGCGGGGTGCATGTCAGTGACAAAGACATCGGCGCCGGGCCGCGCCACGCGCGCCAGTTCGCTTGCGAGCGCGCCGATATTGAAGACATGGCCGATGGTAAAAGAACACACCATCACGTCCGACGATTGTGACCGAAGCGGAAGTGTACAAGTGTCAGCCATAACGAGGCGACCGCGAAGCGATGGCTTGGCTCTTGCACGCAGGATCATCTCAGGGCTCGCATCCACACCTATCACTGAACGAGCGCCGAGATTAATGAGCGTGCAGAGCCAACGGCCGGTCCCGCAACCGATATCCAGGGCATCCTTGTGGCGTAATTCAGGTAGCATGGGACGCAGCGCGCGCTCTTCGAGGGCCAGCAGCGGGTTCAGGTCGCCGTCGTAGGTTGCCGCCCAGAGCTTGTAGCCTTCGCCGGGGGAAACACAAGTTGACTCGCGACGCTTGGCCCCGAACTCTCGACTCACGGCTGCCTTCACAGGCTCTCCTCTTTGGGCTTGCGGAGCTTGAAGTAGCGCTGCGTCCATCTCAATTCAAAGGGGAACGAGTAGAATCGGAGCCGGTAGCGCCAGTCGCTCAGTAGCTTCAACAGCCAACGCCCCCAGCGCGGAAGCCTGAAGTCCTGCATGGTCGGCCAGCGCGAGGTAACGACCACTTCGAAATTATCAATCAACCGCTTTGTGGGCCGTCGCAACCAGGGCGCCGCAGGATCTTTCTGGGTGGTAAATCGCTGCCACCGGTCCGTTGCCCACTCCTCCGGGGTATCGGGAAACTGGACCTGGTCTTCCACACCTCCGTACATTGCTTCCCGCTGCGGAACGGGCGTATAGGTGTTGACCACGATCTCCGCCTCCGGGTTCAGCCGCTTGACCTTGCGAATAAAGGCCAGGCATTCCTGCGTGTCTCGCTCGGGGGCTTTGGGATTGCCCATGCAAAAGGAAAGCTCGGGGATGATGCCGAATTTCCGGATGCGCGCCGCGAACTCAAGTATCTGCTCCGCTTTGAGCTGCTTCTTCATTTCCTTTAGCACCCAATCGGAGCCCGATTCGGCGCCCACATAGACCATCGTCAGCCCCGCGTGACGGATCGCCTCGAGCGTTGCATCGGAATAGCGCAACATCGCGTCGATCCGCGCCTCGCACCACCAACGCAGTTTGAGCGGTTGAATGCGCTCAGCCAATTCCCGCGCATCATCCTCCCTCAGGAAGAAGTTGTTGTCGTAGAATTGCACCGCGTCGGCACGGTATGTATCAACCAAGTGCTGAAGAATGTCGGCGGTTCGCTCGGGCGGCTCCATCTTCTCCCGGCTCCCGGAAAAGGTCGTCACGCCGCAGAAATTGCAACTGTATGGGCATCCGATGCTCGCTTGGTGGACGGCTGTCCGTTTGCCGAGATAAGTGGGCAGCAGGTACTTCTCAACGGGAAGACGGTGGTAGGGAAACCACGGAAACACTCCGGGGCTTTTCAAAGGTCGCTCCGGGTTGTGAATGTGTTTGCCGGTTGCGTCTTTATAGGAAAGGCCCCGGATGCCCTCCAGGCTGCGCTTTTCGCGAAGCGCACTCAACAACTCGAGGAACGTGTCTTCGCCCTGGCCGCGCACGGCAAAATCGACGTAGGGCGCATTCAGCGCCGCCTCTGTGTAGTTGGTTGGGAAGTATCCTCCCCAGACAGTCCGGATGTGCGGAAAGTTTTGCCTGAGTTCGGGTAAGGTCTCCACAACGCTCCTGGTTTGAGGGCCGGGCATTACCGTGACCGCCAGCAACTCGACAGGCTTCTCCCACATCAACGTCGCCAGCGTCTTCTGGGGATCGGGATCAAGATTCCCATCCACGATCTCGTACTCTTCCCGGCCTTCGAGAATCGCTGCCATGGAAAGCACCGAGAGCGGAAAGCGCCGGTTGCCGGGCCTCGTCGCCTTCGGGTTGTAGAGCACGATCATGCGATCTCCTAACGACCGGAAAAGCTTCACCACAGAGAACACAGAGAGCACGGAGAAAAACGCTTCGGCACTTTCTCTGTGAACTCTGCGCCCTCTGCGGTAAATCTTTCTCTCTGCTACTCCACACGCTCAAATTCCAAGAGAAGATGATCCGCCAAAGCGCTAAGCACAGGAACACGGCTCAGCACGCGGTCACCGGCAGCCAGCGATCTCAGTACTCTTGGAAAGCGTCGCGCGAGCGGTTCCAAATAAGACGGCGGCACCGTAACACCAACCCCCTTGAGCCGCAGCAACCGGAAATCCGGAGCGAACAGGCGAGCCATCGTGCGCGCCGATGGGTAGTGAACCCCGACCGACACGCCTTCAACAAGCCGCCCGACGGTTCCCCCGCGCCGAAAGCGCCGCAACGCCTTCCGAGGGTTTCCCTTTGCCAGGTACCAGATGATTTCCCAGGCCACTGCGCGTCCGGCCATGCACAGCAAAGCTCTCGCTCCAGGCGCCAGAAGCTTTGCCATATCGCGAGCCACCGCCGAAAGGTCCGGCACGCAATTCAATCCCCCGAAATTAGAGAACATCCCGTCAAACGGGCCCTCGTCAACCAGGGCGGCGATGTCCTCGGTGGCCAACACGCGAAAGTCAACTCGCGTCGGAGCTTCCTGCGATGCGATTCGCCGCCGCGCCACCTGGATCATGCGGGGAGCGACGTCGCAGGCCAGCACCACAACTCCTCGTTCCGCCAGGTGAACGGCGTCCACCCCTGTGCCACAGTTGAGTTCGAGAATGCGTTGTCCGGGACGGAAACAACGGTCTAACTCCTCCCACACCGAGTCACGTTGGGCGCGGCCAATGAGCGAATTGGTAAAGACCACATCGTAGGTTTCCGCCACGTGGTCGAATGGCGCTTCACGGGGTGAAGTGGCAAGTGCCGCCGGCATCAAGATCACGCCTCCACTTCCCCGCCAGAGGCGCGCAGCCCTTCTCGCGCCCTTGTAATTTTCCCCTGAAGCTCGGCAACCACCACGGGGTCGATCGGCGCGCCGTTCCCATTCAAGAGCCGGCTCAATTCGACTTCGTTACGAAGCAGTTGGTCCGCGTTCTGATAGAAGCGGCGAGAGTGCCTTCCACGAATACGGTAGTCCCGGTCCGATCCCCCGGCCCAGGATTTCAAAGGAACAACCTGCTGCGCCACATCACCGAAGTAAGGCGTGCCCATAATGGGATAAGAAACCGTCGTAAAGAACACATCGGGGTCTGTCTTCTTGACGTGGTCAACCGTGGCTTCGATATCTTCGATTTCTTCGCCCAGGTAACCCCACATCAGAAACATTCCCGTCTTGATGCCGCGCGATTTGGCTAGAGACACGGCTTTCTGAACCTGCTCCACAGTCACGTCGCGTTGCATGGCATCGAGGATTCGCTGCGAACCGCTTTCCGAGCCGATCCAGACGCGGAAGCAGCCCAGCTCAGCCAAGGTATCGACTACTTGCTCGTTCAGCCGATCGGCGCGGGAGATACACTCAAACGGAATCCTCAGTCCGCGGCGCTTCAGCTCCGTTGCATATCGGAACAGCCATCCGTGATGGATCGTGAAGACATCGTCGGCCAGCCACGCCATGTCCGGTTGATAGCGTTTGAGCAGCCACTCCAACTCGTCCGCCACAGCGGCAGGTCGTCTGCGGCGGTGCGTCTTCCCGAATACCTCATGGCTACACCACCGGCAACGATACGGGCAGCCGCGCGCGGTGATCAGAGAAACCGAGCCCATGCCATGGTGCTCGCGCCACACTCGGACATACCGATCCACGTCCACAGCCTCACGCTCCGGCCATGGTTGCGCGTCGAGATCGGGTATCTGACGGCGCGGAGGAGTGCGGCGTAGAGAGCCATCTTCACCGCGGAAGGCGATCCCGCAAATATTCTCCAGCCTGGCGGCAAGATCGCAACTCCCGGCCCGCGAAGCGCTCAGCGCCGGGAGCAATTCTTCCATCGTGATTTCGCCCTCTCCGATCACCACTACGTCCGCGCCTGCTTCCAGGTACTCGGCTGCATACGCGCCGGGTTCGGGCCCGCCGACAACGGTGTGCCATCCAAGTTCTTTCGCGAGCCTCAGAATCTCGATCACATTGGTGCGCGTCATGAGGTTTGCATAGACGCCGAGGATGGACGGCGGCACGGTCCGCAATACTTCAAAAAGCTCTGCCCGAGAGGAAAAGGTCGTATCGAAAACTTCCACGCTCACGCCCTTTTTGCGCAGGTGCGAGCAGATATAGAGGATCCCAAGAGGCACGTAGGGCTTCATGATCTGAAGCTCCTTGGGATCTTCATGGAGGAAGTAGCCGTGGGTCAACAACAAGTCCATAGGCGTGTCATAGCGCCAGCGTCTCGCCCATTGGGGAGCGGGCCACTGGCCCGCGCTACACCAGCGTCGGTTCGGGATTGCGGCAGCTCTTTTCCATTCGTTCCACTGTCTGCCAAAGCCGCGCGACTTCTGCCGGATTGCCCTGTGCTCCATTCCCGTCCGGTCTGCCATTCCGGTTTCCCCGATGCGCCTGGGCAGCCCATAAGTCAACCTCGGCATGCAAGGCATCGCGCAGGGCGCGGTAGAAATCATTGGTATAGGTCCCATTGAACATTACCGAAAGGTCGTCACTGTCCACCCAGTTTCTCTTCGCTCCCAGCTCCGCGCGTACCCGCTCGTGGAACCTGGTTCCGGGAAGAGGGTAAGAAACCGAGACTCCGATATCTTCCGGGCGTGTCTCACGTACCAGTTCGACGGTATTCTGAATGTCTTCCCAGGTTTCGCCCGGGTAGCCGAACTGGAGGAAGAAGCAGGCCCGAATTCCTTCGCGGCGCAGGTTCTCGCGCGCCGCGGGCACCAATTCCACGCGCGAGCCTTTTTCCATAGCATTGAGAATCTTCTGCGATCCGGACTCGACCCCCATCCACACTTCAGTACACCCGGCCCGGCGCAACGCGGACGCCACTTCCGAGGTAACCAGATTGACTCGAGATTGAATCTTGAACGGAATGCGACCACCGCGTCGTTCAACCGCTTCGGCCAACTCCTCCACCCAACGATGCCTCAGTCCGAACACGTCGTCTGCGAACCAGAGGTGATCGGCTCCATAGCGCGCTTTAAGCTCCTTCATCTCCTCCGCCACGCCCTCCGCGGAGCGCACGTGGAACGAGTCGCCGTAAATGGGCCGCGCGCACCAGTTGCAGCGGTACGGGCAGCCGCGGCTGGCGACCAGGTTCATCGAGAAGAAGCCATGTTTCTCGCGCCAGGCACTTCGGTACAGCTCCGGCTGAATAAGGTCTCGAGCCGGCAAGGGGAGCGTATCAAGATCTCGCAGAAGGGGCCGGCGAAAACTCTGCACCAGTTCGTCCGTTGCGGGATCGAGAAAGGTGACGCCGGGGATTTGCTCGGGCCGGAAATCGGAGTTCCCCAACAGCTCCTTGACCAGCTCCACCAATGTCCATTCGGCCTCTCCGAACAGGACGTAGTCAAAACCACGCCGCAAGTATTCTTCGGGATGGTCAGAGGCATCGGAACCGCTGGCGATCACTTTGGAGCCCGTCGCGGCGGCGGCGAGCATCCCGTAAGCCACTGCGCGCATGCGCGTCAAGCACATCTTCGAGAGAAAGTTGAAGTTGTCTTCGTAAAGGGCAACCAGGCGAGGGCGATAGAGGTGCAGCGCCTCCGCAAACCCCTTGCCCGGATCTTGGAGCATCGTATCAAACAAGGCCACGGAGAACCCCTGCATCCTCAGCAAAGCTGCCGCATAGAGCGTTCCCAACGGGGGATAAGGCTGCATTTTGCGAATCTGCTTCGGATCGTAGAAGAGATGGTAAGAGTGAGTGAGCAGAACGTCTACCAAGAGGTTACCTCCAACGATTTCCCATCCGAATCGCCGCCTACCGTTCTGGTCAGTTCGAGCCCAGCGAGGAATCTCGCGCAAATCCTCTCTTCTACCACCCAGGCCGCCTTGGGTGTAGAGGCAGGGCGAGATTCCTCGCTGCGCCCGGAGCGACATTCGCCTGCCACGGTGCTCAACACACTTCTTGCATGCTGTGGCTCAGGGCCTGTCCCGTCAGGAGCGACCGCCGGGTTACCAAGCGCTCCGTAGCACGAGCCAGCCAAAGTTCACACGGGAACGAAAAGTAACTCTTCCGCAGACGCCATCGAAGCGGCGCCCCCATCGCCTTGCGCACACCGTTCCTGAGCCAGGGAACTCCGGAAGTTGCCTTACGAATCTGGTTATTCAACAAGAAAAACTCGAGCATCCGCTGAAGCCGCTCGAGATCGTCTCCCCTCAGCCACGGCAGCACGTTTTTCCCTAGTGGCAGGCTCTCCCACTCTGCCAGCGACTCTGGCTCGCGCACCCCCATTTGCCGCAACTGAGGCCAGATAGGAATTCCCGGGTAAGGAGTGAAAATGTTGGGGGAGAAGCTGACATTGGAATGCTGCCGAGCCAACTCGCTCATAACGCGAAACGTCTCAACCCGATCAGCCTCGGTCTCGCCGGGGTATCCGAGGATGATGTTATAGGTGACGCGAATGCCCGCTTGTTCCGTTTTGCGGGCCGTCTCGAACATGTCGTCCACGCGTTGATGCTTCTTGTTCATCATCGCCAGCACTTCCTGGGATGCAGACTCGGTGCCGAAACCCAAGTAGTACAAGCCGCCATCCGCCAGCAGCCTGACCTCCTCATCGCTCATGCGGCAGAGAAGATCAGTCGAGGCTTGAACCGACCAACGGAATCTGACTCGGCTTTCCACAAAACCACGCGCAATGGCCAGGGCACGTTTCACATCGACGGGGAAGTTCGAGTCGAAGAAGGCAACGCCCGTCAGGCGATAACGCGAGACCAAATCGGGCACCTCCCGCACTACGCGCTCGGCGCTGTAAGCGTTGAAGCGGCGCTTGTAAAACACCTGGTCCGTGCAGTAGTTGCAGGCGTAGGGACAGCCGACGCTGGTGGCGTAACCCAACTCGCGCAGTCCGCTCGCCCGCGCGTAGGCGCCGAAGTCGGCCAGGTCGAACGCCGGAATCGGCAAGTTGTTGATATTCTCCACCGGCCTTTCCGGATTGTGAATTGCCCTGCCGCCAACCTTGACCGAAGCGCCGCGCAGACCGTCCAGACTTTTGCCTTCCGCCAGCCGCTGCACAAGCTCCAGGAGCGTCAGTTCTCCCTGGCCGCGCACCACCACATCCACAAAGTCCGGCCTTAAGGTTTGGTCCGGCGTCAAGCTCGGATGCCAACCGCCAAATACGATAGGCAAGTCCGGCCTGATCCGCTTGGCCATCTGCGAGATCCTGATTGCAGAACCGATCATGGGCCCGGTAAAGAACGATATGCCGAGGCAGAGTGCCTCATCCAGTTCCTTGGCGACCGCGCGTTCGAGTTCCGGTTGGGTGGCCGCATCAATCAGCACTACCCGGAAGCCTTCCGCGAGCAGAGGCGACGCGACGGACAGTAAGCAGAGCGGCGGGCCTAGGGGCGGGCCGGCGTAGGGCGGATAGACGAGGACAACTTTGTCGTTCATGGTCGTTAGCCTGGCGAAGTTGCCGGCTCGAGCAGCTTCGCGTCGACTTTCGGCTTCTGGGCGTTACGAATATGTTTAAGTTTGCGGTTAACCCACAACTCCCACGGCAAAGCGTAAAAGTCGTGGTCGAGGCGCCAGCGTGCAGGAAGAGCCGTCAACCGCTGCAGGCTCCTGGCGAGCCTTCCGTTCTTCGTCTCGGCAATCGGCTTGCGGTCAAACGCAATGCGCAGATAGTCCCGCATGATCTGTACGCGCTTGTGCTCTTTTCCTCTGAGCCATGGGAGAACGGTGTAACGTGGGAAATAGTCCACCCAGCCTTCGAGCGACACCGGCACCTCGATACCAAGTTCTTTGGCGCGATAGAAGACCGGGGAACCCGGGTATGGCGTAAAGATGTTGGTCCAGAATTCGGCCCCAGGGAAGCGGCGGCAAACATCCATCATGAAGCTAATGGTCTCTTGACGTTCCCTCACCCCTTCCCCCGGGAACCCGAAAATGATATTGAAGGACGGGATGACGTCCGCCTCGAGGCAACGCGCAATTGACTGGTAAATGTCACCGATGTCCTGAAACCCTTTGTTCATCAGCTTCATCACAGCCGGCGAGGCGGTCTCGATGCCCTGGCAAATCTGATGCAGGCCCGAGCGGCGCAGTAGGCGCAATTCCTCGACGGTTAAGCGGGCCGTCAGGTTCGTGGTCGCTTGTACGCTCCACTTGAATGTGGCGCCCGCCCTTATCAACCCCTCTCCGATTTTCAGAGCACGGTCCAGGTCCACAAGGAAATTGTCATCCGCCATCCAGAGCAGTTCCCACCGATAGCGCCGCGTGAGGTCTAAGGTCTCCTCCACCACCTGGTCCACGGGCAGCGCATTCCACTTGCGGCCATAAACTCCGGCGTTGGTGCAATAAGCACAGTTGAAAGGGCAAGCCAGGCTGGAAACATACATGGCCCAGCGGCGTCCGCACACACGTTCATAGGCGTCGAAGTCCGCCAGGTGATACGCCTTGGGCGGCATCAACTCGAGCCCCTTCAAGGAGCGCTCGGGCGTGAACTGGAGCTTCCCGTTCCTCTTGAACCCAACGCCTGCCACATCATCGAGCGGCGCACCGTCTTGCAAGCGCTCCGCGACCTCCAGCATGCTTTCCTCACCCTGACCGCGCACAATGATGTCCACATATTCAGCTTGCAGGGTTTGCGCGGGCAGTAAGGAAGGATGCCATCCGCCCAGAATGATCGGAAACTCCGGGTTCCATTGCTTCAAAGCACGCGCTACCTCTACCGTCTCGCTGATCATCGGTCCGGTGACAAGCGAAATGCCCAGGCACAAGGCGTCTTTCACCTCTTCCGCAATTCGCAGCTTGTAATCCGGGCAGATCGTGGAGTCGATGATGCGGACGTCGTAACCGGCGCGGAGCAGCGGGGTCGCGATGGCGAGCAGGCCCAGCGGGGCCGTAGCTTCAATGCTGGAAAAAGAAGGAATAAAGAATACGATCTTCTTTGAGGCTCTCATCTCTCGAAACCTCCTCGAGCCACTGCTTAGGATGTTTGAAAAGGTTCACGGACAACGCCCCCAGCAATGCCCCAATCGCCGATACAAAGTCCGATCCTTTGCGGCGCCGCAGTGGGTGCCGCACTCGAGGATCATAACGAACTGGAACCGTGCGCCCTGAGTGCGCAGCTTATTACCGAAACGTTATCATGATATAAGTAGCCCCGCCTAGTTGTATCAGCTTTGTAACAAAGTTGCAAAAATACGGTTCCGCCTCAGGTACTTTTCCAGGCCGCTGCCTTCAACCGCGTTTCCGGCTGCAAGCGCCTCGTTCAGTGAACCTGGCGCGTCAGATCAAATCCTATGAAAAGGCCACTGGGCGTGTCCGCGGACGGTGCCCCGAGAAAGCTGGCGTCTGTTCCTGCACGCTGTGAAACTGTGGTGCCCGGGCTGTTACTAAAGCCAAAAGTGAAGGCATGCCGCCAGATTTTCTTTTGGATCCCAAAAGAGTACGCGGGGCGGTGAATGCCCAGAGGCCGGCCGTTGTAGACAGTCGGAATTACTTCGGCAATCAGGGCCGCCGTAGGCCTGATATCGATGGCCCCTCCTATGCCGATCGAGATGGCGTTGTATCCGGGCAGAGACGGGAACGAGCTCGTCTCGTAAGAAGAAGGGGAAAACAATCGGCGGTCGTTGAACGAAACGGTCGGCACAACGTAAAGCTGAGCTTTCACGCAACAAGTGTTTATGCTCTTTGAAAACACGCCCTCGATGTTCTCGCTGAACATTCTGTCAAAATCATTCAGACCGTCGAGGGAGACGCGAACTGCAGCATTCAGCGGCTGCCCGTCATGCTCATCGAGAAAGTTGTAGGCCGCCATCATCTCAATCGGCCTGCCGATCAAGGTCGGCGAGCGGTAGATGCTCACGCTTAGCTTGTCCGTAACTCCGTATGCCAAGCCGAATGACGAAATCGAAATCCCGTCCAGGCCCAACAGCGCGCCGCCCCGAGCCGTGCCCGAAAACGCCGGATCGTAAGCAAACCTGTGTGTAAAGTTGACGTACATTCCGTGTCGGTCCAGCCGGCGTCCTGTGGGCAAAGTAAACAGCCGGTCATCTCCCGGCTGATAGATCTTGGACTGCGCGCTCTCGTGCGCCGGCATTAGAGCCGTCGCCTGCGATGGCTTGGAAGACGAAAGAGATCGAACGTAGGCTTGAACAGCTCGAATATCCGGCTCAGAAAGCTTGTCGCGCCACGCCGGCATCGCGGTCCCTTTCTTACCGTTGGTAATGGTATCGACCATTTGCTGGTCAGTAAGCGACGCCTGCACCTTCGGATCAGTGAAATCCGGCGTTTTGAGCGCGGCTATTCCTTTGCCGTCGGGGCCGTGGCACATCGTGCAGTCACTCTTGAAGATGCTCGCTCCGTCGGGCGGGTCCTTGCGAGCTGTTTCAGCCGCCGGTCCAAGAGCGGCGCTGGAAACGTGGGCGACTGCCAAGGGTTCAGCTTCCCGAACCGTCCGGGCCGCCAAATCGACAAGACATCTCTTCCCATCCCGCTCCAACACGACAGTCGTAGTCGAGTCCTTCACAAACTCGACTCCTAAGTACGTTGCCAAAGAACTGGGCTGCGGACTGGGCAGCCCTGGCATGGCCGCAACAGAGTTCCCGTCTATGGCGAGCGCGTAAGGCGCGATGACAGTACTCATTCCAACAAAAAACACGAAGGCTGCAGTTGGCGCAAGCCGCTTGCTCATTCTCAGTCCTCCCCCTTTCCCGAGTCGAGCCGCATGACTCGGAATCGGTTCAAATCCGATTTTGCTGCTCTGCCCTGCAAAACTCTTGCTACGAATACGATGCCCTTTAGACGCTTAAAGCCGCTCTTTCTGTTGTAAACAATTTGTAATTCTAAGGCCTCGCACGGACCGCCTAGCGGTCAGGCGCGCACTGGGCATGGCCTCTTAGTGGCCGGTCACTGCGACTTCGCTCGATCCGGCGAATCGGATCTTGCACAGGGTGAGGCTCTGCCAAACCTGGAGTGCCGAAGTCCAGTGGCAGAGTTGCGAATGGAACTGGTCGTGCGGACTCCTTCCCCGCGCACGTTGTTATCCCCTTTGCGTTATTTGAATCAATGGAGATTTTTACAAATCGGTGACAAGATCGGCATTTCAGATGCGCCATACTAAAGTGTGCGGACTGGCCGGTTGCCATTGTCCGAGGCGAGCGGCCAGGCGACACCGCGGACGAGCACCTCAGGCGAACAACCGACAAACAGAGCGTGGCCTATAATGGGCTCGAGAGATTTTCTCCATACCGATGCCGAAACGCCGTTCTCGGGATTGTACCTGGCGGCTGGCGCAATTTGTGAGCTGTCAACGAATTTCCAGGACATTCTTGAAGCGGCGCAGGAGAGTTTCTTCCCGCTGGAGGGTCCTCGCCACCAAGTTGACTTCCAATTACGCCTCTGGGTAGACACGTCTGCTCAATCAGCTCCGCCTTGGCCTAAGGCACACTTCAGGGGGCTTGGCCACCTGATCTTTGGCGCTTTCGACTCCGAGAACTCAATCCTCATTGATCGAAACGCGCGGCGCGCCGTGGGCCGCTTTTCGCCTGGCATCGGCGCCGACCGTGACTATTGGAAGCGCGTCATCTTCTCCAATCTGCTGACGGCGCTGGGTGGTTCAATCGGCGTGACCGAACTTCACTGTGGTTGCGCTGTAAGGGGTGAAAAAGGGCTTCTGCTGTCCGGCAGCTCTGGCTCAGGAAAGTCCACGCTTGCTTTGGCCCTGACGCGGGCAGGGTTCGCGTTCTTGTCCGACGATCGTACCTGGATTTCAAGCCGTGACGGCGGGCTGCAGGCTTGGGGTCTTCCCACCCTCCTCAAGCTTCGCCCTGACGCTTTCGCGCTTTTCCCTGAGCTACGTCGCTTTCAACCGTCGGTCCCTCAGGATGGCAGGGCCGCAATCGCCGTGGATGTTGTAAGTCAACTCGGACTTCTTCGCGTCTTGCGCTGCGAGCCTCACTGGTTGGTTTTCCTCGAGCGCTCTGAATCCTCGACAAGCACACTAGTCCGCATGCCTGCCGACGAGGCAGTTGCGCGCCTCGGGCAAGACCTGCTCCCCGAACCGCCGGGCGTCGCGGAGACACAGTTGGAAACGATCCGGCGCTTGACTGAGCGGGAATGCTGGCTGCTTCGCTGGGGAGGAACGCCGCAGGAGGCCTCTCAACTTTTGGCACGGTTGGTCGAATTCGGTTTCGAGACTGGACCGGTCATGGCCGCTGTTCCGACTGGAAGGCAGCAAAGGGTGACAAAGCATGAAGATCCCTTTCGCCGCCAGACGCCCACGCCACACCGCTCCGATTTGCAGGTCATGGGACGCAAGATCCGGCTCGAAACCAATAGTCCGACGGTTCTTGCTGAGACACGGCGGCTCTTTCAATGCTATGAAAACTTCCGAGACAGCGCGGAACAGCTTCCCGCACCTCCCGGCCTTGGGCCTCTGGAGTTTCGCTGGCGAATTGTGAGCGAATCCCAGCCGACGACAACACCGCCTTGGTCATGCCGGTCTGCGTTCGCGGATCAAGGTCTTCGCTACACCAGTATTGGGCAACGCAACTTCGTTGCCGTTGATCTTGAGAAGCGAGAAGCTGTGGGTTTCCTTACGGAAGGCTTGGCGAGCGACAAGCCGGGCTTTTGCAACCTCTTCCTCGACCCCTTGTTCTGCATGACGGCCGAAGCTTTGGGCTTGACTGCCGTGTTTTCCTCATGTGTCGCGCACGACGACAGAGGGCTCTTGGTTTTCGGTCCACCCGGCAGTGGCAAAACGACTTCAAGCTACCTGGCGGGAACGCTCGGGCTCGGTTTCTGCGCTGATCAAGCGACTTTCCTGGAAGTGGAAGGCGATGCAATTCGCGCCTGGACTGGATTTCTTCCGGCGCTTGTCCGGGAGGACCTGCTTCAGTTTCTTCCGCAGCTTCGCAACCTGACTCGCCCGCTCCGATACAGTGACTCGGTTTACCTGGAGCTTGACATCGCCACGCCTGGCCTGAACTGCCCCGCCAGCGTGGCGCCGGTCGGTTGCGTGTTTCTCGAAAGGAGTTCGGCATGGCCAGCGCGTCTCATGCCCCTCGAAGGAAGTGAACTGTCGCAAAAGTTGGAGCGAAGCCTGCTTTTCAGCGAAGATTCGCGCTTCAAGGCTCAGCGCTGTGCCGTGCTATCCGCGCTTGAGAGACTGCCTGCCTCGCTCATCGCCTACGGAGACGATCCGGCTGAGGCCGCCGCCTTCTTCCCACAACTGCTCACCGGCGCACGAAGAAAAGCAGATCCTTCGCTTCGCTCAGGATGACAGGCTTCGCTCAGGATGACATGTCATTCTGAGCGAAGCGAAGAATCTGCATTTGGTTGTGGCTCTGCCGCCCTGTTTCACTGAGGAGCGATTTCTTTCTGAAGCTGCTTTATGAACACACCGGCACAGGCTGTACAGAGAGAGGATTCGCAAGCGAGGGCGGTCCCGTTCATAATGCTGTTCGCTTTCCTCTTCCTCTATCTGCAAGTGTTCACATTCCCGGACATACCGCGCTGCGCGTCTGGTGATCAGGCCATCTATCTAGAGCACGCCGCGCGAATGTTGCAAGGGGATGTGATCTACCGGGACTTCAGCCATTTCACGCCTCCCGGTACCGAACTGATTTACACGGTTCTCTTCAGGGTGTTTGGGGTCCGCGCGTGGATCCCCCAGGCCATGTTGGTTGCGATTGGCGGCGGTTTGGCGTGGCTCAGCATCGCGATCTCCAGAAAGGTGATGACTGGCTCGATCGTCTATCTGCCATGCCTTCTCTTTCTGGTCTTTCCCTACAGTGGATTTCTCGACGCCACACACCATTGGTACAGTACGCTCGCCGTCACGGCCGCCTTGGGGGTCTTGCTGGAGAAGCGAAGCGCGGCTCGCCTGGCCTGCGCGGGAGCGCTCTGCGGCCTGGCCGCGTCCATCGCACAAACGCAGGGATTAGTCGCTGTAGGTGTCGGTTTGTTCCTGCTCTGGGAAGGGCGTCGAAACCACGAACCCTGGCGCTCACTACTTAAAAAAGAAGGATATTTGGTATCGAGCTTTCTGGCCGCGATTCTGGCCTTCAACGGATATTACGTTTGGAAAGTGGGTTTGAGGCAGTTTCTCTACTACACGGTGGTGTTTGTCACAAAGTACTATCCCGCCGACCGATTCAACAACTGGAGAGCCTACCTGGCGTATTGGCCTTCGGTTCACCTTTGGGCGAACTTGCCGGACTTGAGCGCCTGGTTCTTTATCCAGGCTTTGATTCCATTGGTTTACATTCTGTTCTTTGTACGCTATGCCGTCCAGTCTCGTCTGCGGCCAGAGCAGCCGTGGGCGCGCCTGATGTTGGTGAATGTTACGGGAGTATTCATGCTCCTTGCCGTGGCCCCAGCGCCTTCCTACGTCAGATTGTACTGCGTGTCGCTTCCCGGCCTGGTCGTACTCTCTTGGTTTCTTGATTTGCCTCTCCGGACTGAACGGATTCTCCGGCGGATCGTCTGGGCAGCAGTACTGGTTGTGGGGATTGTGAGACCGGTCATCGCACAGGTGCGTTGGAGAGCCTGCCTTGAACTCCCGACGGGCCGCACGGCCTTCTTTGATCCCGCGCTCTATGAGAAGTGCAGATGGCTTTCCGAGCGCACCCGGCCTTCGGAATACTTCTTCGGCGATCCATTCCTTTGCTTTGCGCTCGGACTCCGCAATCCTGCTCGGGTGCCTTTTGTAAGACCCACGGACTACACAAGACCGGAAGAGGTCGAGGACGTAGTCCGAATTCTGGAAGAACGTCAAGTTCGCTTCGTGAATTGGTACAACGGTGTTGATGCGTCAGGCCCGTCCGGAGATCATCTTGCACCGCTCCGTCTCTGCCTCGCTGCTCATTATCATGTGGCGAAGACGTTCTCCAATTTCGACCAGATCTGGGAGAGGAACAACCCTCTTGCTGACGAAGCGGCGCCTTTAGATGCAACGGGCCAGGGGAGATAGCGGTGGAGAATTTGCGCCAACGCTTGAAGAATGAGAAAGGTGCGCCTCCCCTCCCGCGCATCGCCGAGTCAGCCTGGTCGGAGAAGCCCACTCTCCTTCTCGTCTGTTTTCTGGCTGGCTCTATTCTCTTCCTCTATCTCAGCCTGTTCGTTGTCAATGTCGGGCCGATCTATCGAAACGGCGATCAGCTTATCTTTTTGGAAAATGCCGTGAAGATGCTCGAAGGGCAGACGATCTACAGCAACTTCTTTCAATCCATCACGCCGGGCACCGAGTTTGTCTATCTGTGCCTGTTTAACCCGAATTCGTAGATTGATGTGCACTGTTCCGTGCTTAATCCGTTAGATTGGAGTTGGTTAGACAAAATCTACGGAGGCACAGAACAGTGCAGAGAAAAGTTAGCGTGCTTTGGGGAGAAAAGAAAG
>Ga0209517_10004678_pt1 | contig 17864 bp, 14 predicted proteins | sample PeaSoiMetSII2010_FD_187695 | JGI IMG/M metagenome (GOLD analysis project Ga0209517, IMG submission 187695) | Peat soil microbial communities from Weissenstadt, Germany - SII-2010 (SPAdes) (version 2) | ecosystem: Environmental > Terrestrial > Soil > Wetlands > Peat | place: Germany...
GCTTGCGCGCGATTCGGTGGGTGTTGAAGCCCCTGGTGTTCATCGCGTGCCTGGTTCCAGCATGCCGATTGACGGCCGGGGCCTTCGGTTTTGCCGGCATCTCGCTCGGCGCCGACCCCGTGATGGTCATGCTGCACACCTGCGGCAAATGGACCCTCAATTTCTTGATGATCACGCTGTGCATGACGCCGCTGCGCGATTTAACCCACGCAGCAGTATGGTTGCGGTTCCGCCGCATGTTCGGCTTGTTCGCCTTTTTCTATGTGCTGCTGCATTTCGCGGTGTACTTGCTGCTCGATCAAGCCGGCAAACTCGGCGCACTGTGGCAGGACGTCATCAAACGGCCTTACATCACCATCGGCATGTCGGCGTTGCTGATGCTGATTCCGCTGGCCGCCACCTCAACGGCGAAGGCGCAGCGGCGGCTTAGGCTACGGTGGGTGCGCTTGCATCGATTAATTTACGTGATCGCCGGTCTCGGCGTGTGCCATTACTGGTGGCAGGTCAAGAAGGACATCCGCGAGCCGCTGTTGTACGCCGGCGGCCTAACGCTATTGCTCGGTTATCGTCTCTGGAAACAGCGCAGATCGCTGCTGCCGGGCATCAACGTGGCACGCGTTGCAGGGACTGATGCATCTTGAGCAGCAAGGACTCCGTGGTCGGCCAGTCGATGCAAGGGTCGGTGATCGAGACGCCGTACTCGAGTGTGGTGAGATCTTTCGGTATGGGTTGATTGCCTTCCTTCAAGTTGCTCTCGAGCATGAGACCGACAATCGAGCGGTTGCCGTCCAGGATCTGCGCGACGCAATTCTCGGCCACCATCGGCTGCAGCGCCGGCTCTTTGTTCGAGTTGCCGTGACTGCAGTCGACCACGATGGTCGGCGGCAGGTTTGCCGCGCTCAGCTCCCGTTCAGCCACCGCGATGCTGACCGCATCATAATTCACACGGCCACCGCCGCCGCGCAACACGATATGAGCATGCCTATTGCCGCGGGTGCGGAACACGGCCAGCTGTCCCTGCTGCGTGATACCGAGAAAATGATGGGGATGGCGCACCGACTGCAGGGCGTTGATCGAGGCCGATAACGCGCCGTCGGTGCCGTTCTTGAAACCCACAGGAGTCGACAGGCCGCTGGCCATCTCTCGGTGGGTCTGGGATTCCGTGGTCCGCGCACCGATCGCGGTCCACGTGATGAGTTCCGACAAGTATTGCGGCATGATGGGATCAAGTGCTTCGGTGCCCGCCGGCAGCCCCAATTCGGCGATGTGAAGCAGCAGCTCGCGGGCAATCGTAATGCCCTTCTCGATATGGAAGGAGTCGTCCATATCGGGGTCGTTGATCAAACCCTTCCAACCGACCGTGGTACGCGGTTTCTCGAAATACACCCGCATGATGAGCCGCATGGTGGACTCGACCTGCACCGACAATTCCTTGAGGTGCGCAGCGTACTCGCGAGCCGCGACTACGTCGTGAATCGAGCAAGGGCCCACGACTACGAACAAGCGCGGATCGCGACGCTCCAGAATGGCGCGCACGACCTCGCGCGATTTGAGCACCGTATCCGCAGCACGCGTCGTCAGCGGCAACCGGCGCTTGATCTCTTCGGGAGTCGCCAATAAGTCGCTGGAAGCTACGTTTACGTTTTGTAATTGATCCAAAATGTTCGCCACTGCTAGGAGCCTGTCTGAGTAATCTGCGTGAGCCGCGTTGGCTGGGAGAGGGAGCGGATGCAAGGCGCGCGGCGCCGGCCGTGGTGGGCTCCACGGGCAAGCCGCGCAACACCGCAGACGCCCCTCTCCCAGCCAACCCGGAGGGACCGGGCAGATTTCCCCTCATTCATCGTTGTCGCCTCCTTATTGGGTCTTGACCCAACCGCGTCGGCTCCGCCTCGACTGAGGGGAAATCTGCCACGGTCGCGGCCACGCAGAATACTCAGACAGGCTCCTGGACCTACATGGACGTTCTGATTGTCCACAATTCCGGGAAAAATTTCAGCTCCAACGCCTTGGTCAAATAAGACACGCCGGCCGTCCCGCCGGTGCCCCGCTTGTATCCGATGATGCGTTCGACGGTTTTCATGTGCGCGAACCGCCATAGCTGGAACTTGTAATCGAGGTCGACCAGGCGCTCGGCCAGCCCGTACAGATCCCAATCTTTGACCGAATTGTGATACACGCTCAGCCACGCCGCCGCGACTTGCTTACTGGCCTGGTACGGTTGCGCGAAATCGCGGTCGATGGCCTCCGCGGGTATGTTCAGGCCGCGACGGCTCAATAACCGCAGCACCTCATCATACAGGCTGGGCGCTCGCAGCGCGCGTTCCAGCAGTTCGTAATTCGCCGGATCGCCCCGGAACACCTTGATGGTGTCGGCGTTCTTATTGCCGATCAGAAACTCCAGCATGCGATATTGCGGCGACTGGAATCCGGACGAGCGGCCCAGCGTATTTCGGAAAGCGGAATAATCGGAGGGCGTGATCGTCGCCAATACATCCCAGGATTGTTGCAGCTGATGTTGAATCGTCGAAACCCGAGCGAGCATCTTGAAAGTCGGACCCAAATCGTCCCGCCGCACGCAATCGATCGTCGAATTCAACTCGTGCAAGCACAATTTCATCCACAGCTCCGACACCTGATGAATGATGATGAACAGCATTTCATCGTGGTGATACGACAGAGGATGCTGAGCGCCGAGCAATTTGTCGAGATTGAGGTACTGCGAATAGCTTAGGTGTTCGCTCAAGTCCCAATGGACTTCTTCGTCGCTCAAATCCACGAACGGTTTGAAATGCGGAGTGGACCCTTCCATGCTATCTCCTGAAGACCCATGCAGGAACGGTTCGCCAACCGGCCAACAGCTCGCGGTCCAAGCGCCGGTATTCCGGCTCCAGCTTCGCCACCAAACGCCAGAAACTGGCCGAATGATTCATGTGTTTCGTGTGCGCCAGTTCGTGCAGAAACAGATACCGAACGACCTCGGGCTGAAGAAAAACCAACGAGCAATTCAAGCTCACCGTGCCGCGGGTGGAGCAGCTCCCCCAGCGCGTGCGCTGGCAGCGTATGGCCACTCGGGCCACGGAATAATTCAAATCGTTGGCCAATTGCATCAACGGCGGAGCCAGGCGCTCGCCCGCCGCCCGCTTTAGCCAGCCCTGCAGCACGTGGCGGGCACCGCCGTCGTCGGGTGCGTGCACGACGAGGCGTCCGCCCTCGAGGGTCACGCTGCGCTTCGGCGCGCTGTGCCACTGCACGTCGAATCGTTCATTGGTGAACGCGAACTCCACTCCCTGCGGCACCAGCGCCACCGGTTCCCCATGGCACTGCATCGCCGCCACTTTGCGGTCGATCCACGGAGTGAAGCGCTGCACGAAATCGCGCACCACCTTCGCGCTTACCCCGACAGGCACGACGATCTCAACGCGCCCGCCGACGTGAACTCGAGCAGTCAGGCGGCGCGCGCGCGGACTTACCCGAACGGCGAACGGGTCGTTGGAGCTACGAGTCTCGAACAACGATAGCTGCGTGACTTGTGCATTCATCGCGCGGAATGATACCAGGTTCGAGGTCGGCGGCGGCGGCGCGCTACCCGCCGCGTTCAGCGCTGCGCCAAAGTCGCCAGCTGCCGCTGGGCGGCCTTGAAGTCGGGCGCCATGATCAAAGACTCTTCAATCCAGTTGCGGGCGCCGACAAGATCGCCTCGCAATTCGAGCTGCCTGCCCAACTCCAGATACGCCTCGGCATGGCCCCATCCCGGGACATCGATGCTGGTGGAGGATGAATCTTCAAAGAGTTGCACCGAGAGTTGCAGTTTCGCGTAAGCGCGCTGATTCTCCGCAGAGCCCGGTTTGGCACGCGCCAATGCCTCCATGGCTTGTAGGTACACTACTCGCGGATTACGCGGCGCGAGTTTGGCGGCGGCGCTCAGGCGATCGGCGGCACGCGAGCGGTCCAGCCCGGTCTCCCATTTCGTGAACCTGGCATGATTCGAATAACAGGCCGACTGCAGGATCAAGGCTTCCACCGAGTTGACATCTTGCTGAAGCACCGATCTGAGCTGATCGATGCACTCCGTGAACGCCGACTCGGCGGCGTGCGCATCCGTCTCGCCCACCAGCAACCCCAAGCGGTACTCGGCATGTGCGAGATGGTAGCGGAGCGAACCATCGGCTCCCCCGGCCCGCACTTGCGTCCCAAGCGTCTGGACCAGGTCCGCCAATTGATTGGTGTCTTCGGCATGAAAGGCGTAGAGAATGCGGGCCTGAAGATCCCCGCCCTGTTGCGCATGGGTCAAAACCCCCGCGAGGCCGAGCAGCACCGCTAAAACACTTCTGAATCGCAACAGCCCGCGCAACATATAATCAAGATACACCGTAGGCACCGCTACTTGCACATGGAACTGATCGATATTGGCTCGAACCTGACGCATGCAAGCTTCGACGACGATCGTGCCGAGGTAATCGCACGAGCCGCCCAAGCGGGCGTCACGCGGCAGGTGGTGACCGGCGCCGACCTGGCGAGTTCGAGCGCTGCGGCTGTGCTGGCCGCGGCCCATCCGGCGCAGCTTTGGAGCACGGCCGGCGTGCATCCGCACCACGCCACGACTTTCGATTCCGCGCGGCGCGACGAATTACAGGAATTATTGAGACAACCCCAGGTGGTTGCCGTCGGCGAATGCGGTTTGGATTATTTCCGTAATTTCTCGCCGCCCGTGGTGCAGCGAACCGCCTTCATCGCGCAACTGGAATTGGCCGTGACCGTCGCTAAGCCGGTCTTCTTGCATCAACGCGACTCCCACGAAGATTTCAAAGCCATCCTCGGGGATTTCCGCGGCAGCCTCGTGGGCGGCGTGGCGCATTGTTTCACCGGCGATGCGGCCCAGCTCGAGGACTACTTGGCGCTCGGTCTATTCATTGGCGTTACGGGATGGGTCTGCGACGAGCGGCGCGGAGCGAGCTTGAGGGACTCGGTGCCGCGCATTCCGTCGGACCGATTGATGCTGGAGACTGACGCTCCTTATCTGTTGCCCCGCGATTTGAAGCCTCCTCCGAAATCACGGCGCAACGAGCCCAAATACCTCGTGCACATCGCGCGCACGGTGGCGCACATCAGAAACGAATCGTGGGAAAGCGTGGCAGTCTCCTCCACGCAGTGTGCCGTAAAATTCTTCGGGCTCAAAGATTCGTGAACATGTGCGGGCTGGGCCGCAGCTGCTCGACCAAGCCTTCCCAAGCGTCCGTGTACGCGGCGAACTCCGGAAAATTCGTCTGTCCCCGATCGACGGCCGGAAACTCGACTTCGATGCCGTCCAGCATCACCACGTGTTTCGGTCTGCCTTTGGTGAATTTGCCCAGGTTGGAAAACAGCAAGCGGCCCTCCACGGGCACGTCGCCGACGAGCGCCTTGACGGCCGCAATGCGATCGTAAAGCGCCGGCTGTGGGTTATCGAAGGTGAAGCGCCGACCGCGGCCCATCACCGTCCAATCGCTCATTTGGTCCCCGCCGAAAATCAATCCGGCAACCCGCCTCGTATCGAGCACCAGTACGCCCCGGGGCGTCAGCAGCAAGTGATCGATATGGATGAAACCGCCCATTCCGTCGGGAACCAATACCTGGTGCGCCGCGTGGTAGCCGATGCGCTCCAGACGCGCCAACAATCCTTTACGGCGGGACCGACGTTGATAGGCCCCGTAGGCCATGTAACCGCCCGTGCCCAGCACGAGCAGCGCCGCGGCGGTCAGCAACCACTGCGGCTCGATCCGCATATCGTTCATTCGAGCGCTGCAGCCACAGCCTGCAATGTCGGCGGCAGGTCCAAGAAATGCTGCGGCAGTCGCAGCAAGCGGGCAAGGCTCTCGGGTATGTCGACGGCTTTGCCGATGATGGGCTCGACCACCTCATTGAACTTCGCCGGATGAGCCGTTGCGACCAACACCCACGGATGGTCGCGTCGCTCTTGCGCGCTCAGGCGAGCGTAGACTTCCGCCGCCGTCGCGGTGTGCGGACACCATTCGCGCCCATAATGCATGAAATCTTCTCCGATACGAGCCCGGATTGTAGCGTCATCGACGCTGAACGCGCTGAGTTCTTCGCGTATCGAATCGACCGTTGGGTAGAGCGCGCGAATGCGCTCCATGTTGCTGGGATTGCCCACGTCCATCGCCGAGGCGAGCGTCGGGATGCTTGGCCTGGGTTGCCAAATGCCGCTCTGCAGATAGTCGGGAACGGTGCGATTGGCGTTGTGCGCAAGGATGATACGGCCGATGGGAAAGCCCAGCGCGCGGGCCCACATGGCCGCGAACGCATTTCCAAGGTTGCCGGCCGGGATGATGTAGGAAGGTTTCGCGCCCGTGCGCCTCTGCACATCGAGACTCGAAGCTACGTAATAAACCATCTGCGGCAGTAGCCGCCCGATGTTGATGCTGTTGGCCGAGCTGAAACGATGCTTGGTGCGTAGGGTGACATCGACGAAAGCCTCTTTCACCAAACGCTGGCAATCATCGAAAGTGCCGTCGATACGCAGCGAAATCACATTGTCGCCCCAGCAAGTGAGTTGCTGTTGCTGGCGCGGGCTGACCAAGCCCTTCGGATACAAAATCACGATCCGTACCCACGGCCGCAGATGGAATGCAGCAGCCACTGCGCCGCCCGTGTCGCCCGAGGTCGCCACCAAAATGGTCAACGGCTGCCGCGTGTCGCCCTCCAAGCGTTGCAGGCACTCGGCCAAAAAACGCGCGCCGAAGTCCTTGAAAGCGGCGGTGGGTCCATGGAACAACTCGAGCGCGAACAGCCGATCCTCGCCGGCGGTAACCGGCGTCGTCGGCGCGTCGAAATTCAGCGCCGCGTCCGCGATCTCTCCCAGCACGGGCTGCAGCCGATCGCCTTCGAAGAAGCCCGCCAAGCTCAAGCGAGCAACCTCGGGCAAGCGCGACAGACCCGCGAACGAGGCAACGTCGACGCGGGGCAGCCGTGTCGGTACGTAGAGCCCACCGTCGGGCGCCAATCCCTGCCGGATTGCCTCGCTCAATGTGACGGACGGCGCGCCGCCGCGTGAACTCGAGAATCTCACGTCGGACATCAAGCTTTAACCACTCTGGCGCCGAAGTTCTCCAACGGCGAAATCCAACAATCCGATTGCAGGCCGTGCTCGGTGAATGCGGCGACCATGGCCCCCCGCACGGCCTCGGCTTGCTGAATTTCGGCCCAGGCAAATATCGTCGGTCCGGCGCCGGAAATCGAACAGCCCAGCGCACCGGCGGACATCGCGCCGCGCTGCACGTCCTTGAAGCCGGGGATCAATGAATGGCGCTGTGGCTCGATGATTACATCGTTGAAGGAATCGCGGATCATGTCCAGATCGTTCGAGTAACACCCGCTGATGAAGCCGGCGAGATTGGCGGACTGCCAGATGAAATCCGAACGGCTGACGTCCGTTTTCAATATCGCCCGCGCTTCGCGCGTCCCCAGAAACATGTGCGGGTGCACCAGGACGCAGCGCAGCGAGGCCGGAACGGGAATCTGTTTGACCCGGGGGTGATCGATGCCCACGGTCAGGACCAACCCACCGAATAAACAGGGTGCAATGTTGTCGATGTGCGCGGAACCGCTGGCGACTATCTCGCCTTCCATGGCGAACTTGAGAAGCTGCAAGCGCGGCACGGGTTCTTGCAGCAGCGCATTGGCAGCCACGACCGCTGCCACGGCGGACGCGGCCGAACCACCCAAGCCGGAAGCCAATGGAATGCCCTTCTCGATATCGATTTCAAAGCCGTGATCCAGGTGCAGGGCCGAGTGCATGGCCTGGACCGCGCGCCCAGCCGTGTTGTGCTGCGTCTCAGTGGGCAGGTCTCCCGCAATTCCCGTGATGGCGCGGATTCGCACCACGGGTTCGTCGATTCTGCGCAGCCGTACCCGATCGCCCACGGCCTCCACCGTGTGCCCCAAAATATCGAAGCCGATGCCTACATTGGCAACGGTGGCTGGCGCAAAGGCGGTAACGTCGGTGAGCACGGCGATCCTTGAAGAGTGATTGAGCTTAGAGATGCGCGCCCAAATACGCAGATAAGCGTAGAAGGTCGGAGAATACGCCGCCCGCCGTGACCTCGGGCCCGGCGCCCGGGCCTTGAACGATCAGCGGGTTATCACAGTAGCGACGCGTGGCAAAGCGCACCACATTGTCGGTGAGGGCGATGTTCGCAAACGCATGCTTGGCGTCCAAATGCGTGAGGCCAACGGTGGCCTTGCCGTTTGCCTCGATGCGGCCGACGTATCGGAGTACCTGGTGTTTTTTCGCCGCGCCGGCGAGCATGGCCGACATATCGGCGTCGAACTCCGAAAGGCGCTCCATGAATTCCTCGACACTGACATGCTCCAAGGCTTTCGGCACCAGTCCGGTCACCAGAACGTCCGACATCTCCAACGTCAGGCCCATTTCTCGGCCCAAAATGATGAGTTTGCGCGCCACGTCCATTCCCGACAGGTCGTCGCGCGGATCGGGCTCAGTATAACCTTTGAGCTTGGCCGCTCGAACGATCGACGAAAAAGACTCCCGGCCGTCGAATACATTGAATAGATAGGCGAGCGTTCCGGAAAATATCCCCTCGATGCGAATGATGTCATCACCCGTCTCGCGTAGGTCCCGTAGCGTTTGAATCACCGGCAAGCCGGCGCCGACCGTGGCTTCGTATAGGTAGTGCGTTCCCGCAGCGCGGCGCGCATCCTGCAGCGCTTGGTAATACGGGAATGGGCCGCTGTTCGCCTTCTTGTTGGGGGTGACGATGTGGATTCCGCGGCTCAGCCACGCACGATAGAGCGCAGCCACGTCGGCGCTTGCCGTGCAATCGATGATCACCGTATGCGGTATGTAATCCGCCTGGCAGTGGTTTGCGAACTTTTCAAGATCGAGCGGTTCCCCTGCCGCAGCGAATTGTTCGGCCCAGTGATCGAGGTCTATGGACGCTTCGGCCAGCAACATGCGCTTCGAACCGGCGATGCCGCGCACTCTTAAGTCCAGGTTCAAGGCACGCAAGCGGTCGACTTGCGTGCCGAGTTGCGCCAGCAATACACGCCCAACGGTGCCCGGACCGATCAGGCCTATCGACAGCGTATTGGGCGACAAATAGAAGGCGGCATGCACCGCGCGCAAAGCCTTCGCTGCGACCCTGCCGTCCACGACCACCGAAATGTTGCGCTCCGAGGCCCCCTGCGCAATGGCCCGCACGCTGATTGCGGCATCCCCGAGCGAGTTGAACACCTTGGCGGCAACGCCGTGTGCGCCGGCCATGCCGTCGCCTACGACGGCTAGAATGCTCAATCCCAAGCCGACGTCGACCCGCTGAATCTGTCCGTCACGCAGCTCGGCATCGAACGCTTTGCGCACCGCGGCTTCCGCGCGCACCGCTTGAGCCTCCGGAATCGCGAAGCATATGGAGTGTTCGGAACTGCCTTGGGAAATCAAAATGACCGAGATACCGGCGTCGCGCAGCGCGCCGAACAGACGATGTGCCGTTCCCGGCACACCGATCATTCCGGCGCCCTCCAAGTTGACCAGCGCAACCGGATCGATCGTGGTAATGCCCTTGACCTTGAGTGCCGACACAGGCCGCGCGCAAATCAGAGTGCCGGGTTTTTCCGGGGCGAAGGTATTGCGGATGTAGATCGGGATGTCGCGTGCGACGGCCGGTTCCATGGTCTGCGGATGAATGACCTTGGCGCCGAAGTAAGCCAGTTCCATCGCCTCGTTGTACGAGAGTTGATCGATTACCTGAGCGTTGGGGACTAGGCGCGGATCCGCCGACAGCACTCCGTCAACGTCGGTCCATATGATGATTTCCGCCGCCTGCAGCAACGCGCCGAATATCGAACCGGAAAAGTCGCTACCGTTGCGGCCCAAGGTGGTTTGCATACCGGCCGTCGTGGTGGCGATGAACCCAGTCACGACCAGACGCCCTGCAAATCCGGCCGGCACCAAACCGTTCAGGTTTCGTTCGCTGGTGGTCCACTGCACTGCCGGACCCAACGGCCCCCATTCGACGATGACGACTTCACGGGCGTCCACCCATTGCACGTCGCCGGCTATTCGGCCGCGCTCGCGCAGGAATGGGGTAAACAGCCGCGTCGACCAGATCTCGCCATAGCCTGAAATGACGTCCCGCATGGTCTGCGGCGCGGAACGGATCAGTCGTACCGTCTGCAGCATTCCGGCGATATCCCGGCAGTCCTGATCCAACAAATCGCAGTAAGCGGCGCGTGCCGGCGCCGATACCAATTCTGCGGCGAGTCCCAGGTGTCGGGCTTTAAGCGCTTCAATGGCAGTCATGAAGTCGCCGTCGGGCCGCTCCGCCAGACTCACCAGAGCGAGAAGCGCGTCGGTGACGCCGCGACAAGCGGACAAAACAACGGCCTCGCGCGGATTGACGGACGCCTCGATGATGTCGGCAACTCGCCGAAAGCAACCGGCATCGGCGACGCTCGAACCACCAAACTTATGTACGATCCATTTATCCATACTTCAAAACGCGCGTTACGCCCGGCCGGGCTTCCGCGCCATCCCAAGATTCTTAAGTTGATGAATTGCGGCTTGAAACCGCGAGACAGCCCGCAACTTTAATCGCACCGCCGGGAGCCAGCAAGGGGAAGCTTAGAGCCTGTCTGAGTATTGCGCGTGAGACGCGGGGAATGCTCAGACAGGCTCCTTGGGCCGGCCGCGCCGCTTGGGCAGAATCGCCGCCGCCCGGCTCACCGACTTCGGCCGGGTTCCGGCTTTCGGCAACCCGGTGTGTTGCGTCCTAAAGGGCAAAGCCGCCCAGCTCCGACCACGGGCGAGGTCCCCGGCCGATGCCACGGGTTGGTAGGCAGGGATCAAATGGTGTTTACCATTGCCGATCAAATCGGCCCGGCCCATGCGCTTCAAGGCCTCCCGCAAAATCGGCCAATTGTCCGGATCGTGATATCGCAAAAACGCCTTGTGCAAGCGGCGCACCTTGATGCCCTTTGGAATCACGACGGCCTCGCTGCTGCGTGTGACGCGCTTCAGGGGATTCTTGCCTGAATGATACATCGCGGTCGCGGTAGCCATGGGCGACGGCAGGAATGCCTGCACCTGATCGGCCCGGAACCCGTTCTTCTTCAGCCAGACGGCCAGTTCCAGCATATCCTGGTCACGCGTACCAGGATGGGCCGCAATGAAATAGGGAATGAGATACTGTTCCTTGCCGGCTTCACGCGAGTACTTATCGAAGAGTTCCTTGAACTTGTAATAGGTTCCTACTCCGGGCTTCATCATCTTCGAGAGCGGGCCATCCCCGATGGCCTCGGGCGCAATTTTCAAGTACCCGCCCGTGTGATGCGTCGCCAACTCCTTTACATACTCGGGCGACTCGATCGCCAGGTCGTAACGCACGCCGGAAGCGATCAGGATTTTCTTCACGCCCTGCAACGCACGCGCACGGCGATAGAGCTTGATGAGCGGCGCATGATCGGTATTGAGGTTGGGACATACCCCCGGGAACACGCACGACGGTCGCCGACATGCCGATTCGATGACGGGACTCTTGCAGTGCAGCCGATACATGTTGGCGGTCGGGCCGCCCAAGTCCGAGATCACCCCCGTGAATCCAGGCACTTTATCGCGAATGGTTTCGATTTCACGAATCACCGAGTCTTCGGAACGGCTTTGAATGATTCGCCCTTCGTGCTCGGTGATCGAACAGAAGGTGCACCCGCCGAAGCACCCGCGTTGAATCGCAACCGAAAAGCGAATCATATGGTGGGCAGGAATTTTCGCGTCACCGTAGCGCGGGTGCGGAAGGCGCGAGTAGGGCAATTCGTAGACTGCGTCCATGTCAGGCGTCGCCAGCGGTATCGGCGGCGGATTGAGCCAAACGTCGAACGTCCCGTGGCGCTGCACGAGCGCGCGTGCATTACCGGGATTCGACTCCAGGTGCAAGATTCGCGATGCGTGTGCATACAGCATGGCGTCCCGACTCACCTGTTCAAACGAGGGCAAACGGATGACGCTGTGTTCCCGCTGCGCGTTCGGCACATTGCGATAAAATTTCACGACGTTGGTCGAGACCGGCGGCTGCGGCCCACCCGAGGGAGCGGCCGACTGCGAGCCCGCCGATGCGGCCGCAGGAGCGAATGCCCCGGAAGCGTCCAAGGTCTGCTTGCGCTCGTCTTCGGCGGCATAAGGATTTATCGACGGAGCCAGTGGACCGGGCGCATCCAACTCCGTGGAATCGATTTCCACCCAATCGGCGGGAACACCGCGACGCACAAACGCCGTTCCTCGCAGATCGGTAATGTCGGCAATGCTCGATCCGTCGTGCAGTCGCTGGGCGATTGCGCCGATTTGCCGTTCCGCGTTCCCGTACACGAGCAGATCCGCTTTCGCATCCACCAACACGGAACGCCGCACAAGCTCCGACCAGTAATCGAAATGAGCGATGCGCCGCAGGCTGGCTTCGATGCCGCCGAGCACGATGGGAACCGTCTTGTAGGCTTCGCGAACCCGTTGTGAATAGACGATGACGCATCGATCGGGCCGTTTGCCGCCAGATCCGCCCGGCGTGTACGCGTCATCACTGCGCACGCGGCGATCGGCGGTGTAGCGGTTCACCATCGAATCCATATTGCCGCCGGTGATGCCGAAGAATAGACGCGGCGCACCGAGCGCCTCGAAATCCTGCGTGCTGTGCCAATCAGGCTGGGCGATGATGCCCACCTTGAAGCCCTGCGCCTCCAACACGCGGCCGATGATGGCCATCCCAAAGCTCGGGTGATCCACATAGGCATCGCCGGTAACGATGATGACGTCGCATTGCTCCCAACCCAGCGCCTGCATTTCGGCACGCGAGGTGGGCAGGAACGCCGCCGGCGAGGAGCCGGCGACGCTTGCCTTAGTGCGAGAAAATAATGGGCCGGCGGGTTGCATCGCGGCGATTAGATATGATTGCGGAGGGTAAGTACAACGAAACGCGTCTTACCCCAAACCGCATCACCCCAAATCGATGGGTACGTAGATCTGCGCATCCTCGCGCTGAATCAACAGCGCGACACTGTGACCAGCCCGCTCCACTTCCCGCTTCAGATCCGCCACCGTCGCCACGCCGGAGCCGTTGACTCCGAGCACCACGTCTCCGGCCTGCAGGCCGGCCGCCAGGGCTGGCCCCGTGACATCCTCCACGACCAAGTGGCCGCGGGTGTGCAGTTCCTTCTGCTCGTCGGGCTTCAGGGCGCGCACGGCCAGCCCCAGTTTACCGCCGCCGTCCTCACTAGAGTTCTTCGCCGCTTGCGCCGGTGCGTCCTCCAGCAATACGGTCTTCACCGTCACTTCGGTCGCCTTCCGGTCGTGCCACAGCCCTAAGCGCGCCTCGGTCCCGGGAGGCAACTGCGAGATCACGGCGGGGAGGTCCCACGAGTGATCGATGTTGCGCCCGTTGACGCTGGTGATGATGTCGCCCGGCTTCAGGCCCGCGCGCTCGCCGGGACTTTGCGGTTCGACCGCGCTCACCAACGCGCCGTGAGGCGTCGCCAAACCGAACGACTGGGCCAACGGTTGCCCTAGATCCTGCACGGCAACGCCGATACGGCTGCGATTCACCTTACCGTTTTTGAGCAGCTGGTCCTTGACATTCAGGGCCACATCGATGGGAATCGCAAACGACATGCCCATGTAACCGCCGGTGCGGCTGTAGATTTGCGAGTTGATCCCGATCACTTGGCCGTCGAGGTTGAACAGTGGGCCTCCGGAATTGCCGGGGTTGACGGCGGCATCGGTTTGGATGAACGGCACATAGGAGCTGCCGCTGTCGTCGGGCAGCGTGCGGCCGATCGCACTGACCACACCCGCGGTTACGCTGTTCTCGAAGCCGAAGGGAGAGCCGATGGCGATGGCCCATTGACCCGGCCGTACCTGCGATGGATCACCGAAATGAACGTACGGCAGACCGGTCGCCGCGATCTTGATGAGCGCCACGTCGCTGCGTTTGTCGGCGCCAATGACCTTTGCCGCAAATTCACGACGATCGGTGAGCTTGACGGTGACCTCGGAAGCGTCCGCCACGACGTGCGCATTGGTCAGCACATAGCCGTCGGGGCTCACGATGAATCCGGACCCAATGCCATGGCTGGGCGGCGCATGTTCGGGACTCGGCATCTGGAATCTATGGAAGAACTGAGACAGCGGATCATCGCCGCCCTCGCTCGGTTCGCCGCCGCCCATCATGGGGCGCTGGGCCTTTTCCGTCACGCTGATATTGACCACCGCCGGGCCGGTCTCAGCGACCAGTCCCGAGAAGTCCGGCAGACCGGTGACGCGTGCCGACGCGGGTGCAGGAGAGGTCGGTACGGCGGCTGCAACGACGGGTCCGGAAGCGGCATTTCCGACATCGGCGCTCGAGGGCTGATGGGCCACCACGACGATGAAGATCCCCGCGACCGCGGCCAGCGACCAAGTTCTCATGCTTCCCATTGAATTACGTCCTTTACGAAATCGGTTGACTTGCCCCGTCAGACCCGCAACGTTGGGCATAGGTTTCAATTTTCCAGCTCCGGGGCCAAGTAAATTTCGCTTTTTTCGGGCTTCCGGGCCTCTAAATCGCACGATATGCGCTTGGAGAGCCAGAAAATGTGAAATCACCACGGGCAGGCGGTATGCCGCGGCAGCTAATCTCGATGTTTGTACAATGCTGATCATTCTATGGCAGAAGCGAGCGGTCCGGTCCTGTTGGTGGTGGGCGGTGATACGAAGCGCCTCCAATGGCTGACCCATCACGTGACCAGCCATTGGCCGAACGCACATGTGACCACAGTGCCGGCTGAAGATCCCGCATCGTTGGCGGTATTCGTCCAGGAGCGAGATCCCGACGCCGTCATCCTCCAAGTCGACTTCAGCAACGAGGCATCGGCGAGCGCCGGCCTGAATTACTTGACGCAGATGCTACACGCTCGGCCGAGTTTGCACAGCATCGTGCTCGCCGAGCACGGCAGCGAGCTGTCCGCGGTGCGCGCCATGAAATGCGGCGCCAAGGACTATTTGCCGCTCGCGCGGATAACCAGGGATTCCCTGTTGAAGGCAGTCACCGATGCGCATGAAAGGCAACGCGAGGCCGCGCTTGCGGCCGACGCGCTGTTGGCGCCGCCGGCTGACGTCCCGCGGATTCGGGTGCCCGGCTACAGCATCGTAAAGGAAATATCGACAAGCAATTTTTCATCGGTGTTCCTTGCGCGTAGCGAGCGTTTGCGGCGCAATGTCGTGCTCAAGGTCATGAATCGCGGAACCTCCCAGCGCGAACTGGATGACGCCGAGCGATTCCAGCGGGAGTACGAAATTATCTCCAGCATTGCGCATCGCGCCATTGCCGAGATTTACGACTTCGGAGCGCTGCCGGATCACCAATATCTGGCCATGGAATACATCCCCTGCGGCGACCTTCGAGATCGCCTGCGAAATCCTCTCTCCATCGACGAAAGCTTGTACTACCTGCGCGGCATAGCCGAGGCGCTGCGAGTCATTCATGTGTTCGGCATTTGGCATCGCGACCTGAAACCCGCGAACGTGATGCTGCGTGAGGACAACTCTCCCGTGCTCATTGATTTCGGATTGGCACGCCGCTCGGTGGAGGATGCGAGCACTACCGGCGCCGGGCAGGTTCTAGGATCCCCCTATTACATCAGCCCCGAACAATCACAAGGGCACCGGGTCGATGCGCGCACCGATCTCTACAGTCTCGGAGTGATGTTCTACGAGATGCTTACCGGCCAGCGTCCGTACAGCGGACGCAGCGCAATGGCCATCATGGCGCAACATGCAAGCGCGCCGGTGCCGACGCTGCCGCCGAATGTTGCTCCGCAGCAGGCCTTGATCGATCGACTCATGGCGAAGCGCTTGGAAGATCGTTATGCCTCGGCCGACGAGCTGCTTGCCGACTTGGGTCCGGTGACCGCGGTCGCCTGACGAGACACAGAATGATCTCAACCACCGGCGGCGGCGGCGCTGTGACTCACGTCGCAATCAACGCGCGACGGCCACTGGAACACTTGGGGCTGTGACAGCCATCAATCATGCGGTCTTCGGTATTTGGCACCCTCGCACTATGTTCATTACCGTCAAGCGCCATCAACGCGAGAAACAGGAACTTCTCGGTGTCAGCAGTCGGCTGACCGACGCCATTCTGAAGAGTGCTACGCAGGGTCTATTCCTCCTCGACGGCAAAGACAAGATATTGCCCCCGGTGTCGCAGTCGCTCGCCGGGCTCTTCAGGCGCCAGGACTTCACGAATTTGACCTTTGAGAAGTTGCTCGCACCCATTGTCACGGCCAAGACCTTGACGGTGGCGAGAAACCATATCGCTAGCCTGCTCGGCGGAGCGACGCACGACACCGCGCAGGCGAATCCCCTCAGCGATATCGATGTGCGCCTGACCAATGCCGACGGCTCGTTCGATACCGCGCATTACTCTTTCGAGTTCGATCCGATCTTCATTCCGAATGAACCTCGTGCTTGGCTGGTCCGCGTCACCGATATCACTGCGCGGGTACAGACCACCCGCGAATTGGAAGATCTGCGCGGCCAGTTTCACACTCAAGGGGAAATTCTGCGAGGCGTATTGCAGATGGGCGGGGCACGCTTCGGTGGCTTCATGCAGAAGACCGACGCATCGATGAAAACAATCGCCACGGTGCTCAAAAAGCCGGCGCGCGAAGAGGATGCGTTTCGTCACAAGCTCGATGAAATTCTCGACGAGGTCGACCGCATCCGGCGCGAAGCGGCGGCATTCAAGCTCACGGCCTTGGAGAGCGCAGCGCGTATTTTCGAGGATGCGCTGCACGACCTGCGCAACCGCAGTGCATTGAGCGGCAGCGATTTCTTGCCGCTGGCGGTCAAATTGGACCAACTCTACAATCAATTCGCATTGATCAAGTCTTTGACCATTGCCGCGGGGCCCATCCGCGATTCCGACTCCGCCGCGCAGGCCCCTCGAGTGACTACCAGCGGTACGCAGATCATCGAGGCGCCAAAGTTCCCGGCCGAGATTGTCGAAGCCCGGGCCGTACCCGGCGCCCACGAAACCGCGCCCGCCGGCAGCCTCGACAGCACGCTGCGGGCGTTGACGGATCACGTGGCGCAGGAACAAGACAAACAGGTGGTGCTCGAAAGCTCCGGTCTGCAGTTGGTTCCGCCGCGATATCAGTCCGCCATCAAGAATGTCGCCATCCAACTCATTCGCAATGCCGTCATGCACGGGATCGAGCCGCCGGCGGTCCGCAAAGCATCGGGCAAACCAAACCGTGGGACTCTGCGTCTCGAATTCAGATCACGAGATAAATGCTTCGAACTGCTCTTCGAGGATGACGGCTGCGGCCTTGTTCCCGAACAAGTCCGCGCCACCGCGATCGCGCGCGGCGTGGTGACCGAAGAAGCGGCAGGGCGGATGCGTGACCGCGAAGCGATTAAACTCATTTTCAAATCCCGCTACACGACGCTTGCGAGCTCTGCTGTCGACGTCACGCACGGCGCGGGAATGTCGCTGGTGCGGCGCTATGTCCACGAAGCCGGCGGCAAGATTGCACTGGCCAGCCTCCCCGGATACGAGACTCGATTCAAGATTACGCTGCCCTCGTTGGCGTCCGGCGATGCAAAGTCTGATAAGGCATCTGCTGCAGACGACGCGCAGGCTGCCGCCGAAGCGCAAGCTGCTGCGGATGCACACGCTGCGGCCGTCGCACACGCTGCCGCTGAAGCGCACGCTGCGGCCGTCGCACACGCTGATGCTATCCTGCAGGCGGGCGCGGCGGCTCCACAGTTTGCCGCCGAGACACCAGCCATCGACGCGAAGGTGGCCTGACCGAGACAGGCCGTTCCC
>Ga0209517_10004680_pt1 | contig 17860 bp, 24 predicted proteins | sample PeaSoiMetSII2010_FD_187695 | JGI IMG/M metagenome (GOLD analysis project Ga0209517, IMG submission 187695) | Peat soil microbial communities from Weissenstadt, Germany - SII-2010 (SPAdes) (version 2) | ecosystem: Environmental > Terrestrial > Soil > Wetlands > Peat | place: Germany...
AAGTCGGGCAGGCCCGACTTGCGGCGGGGGAGGGTTGGGGAGGGGGGTAGCCTCATACACCGCGCCTTTGGGCTCACCCCTCTCCCTAACCCTCGCCCACAAGGGGGGAGGGGACCGATAAGTCGCGTTTCGCGATCAAGGTTTTTTCGATGATCGGCAAGCTCAAGGGCCTGATCGATTCCTACGGCGAGGACTATGTCATCCTCGATGTCGGCGGCGTCGGCTATCAGGTGCATTGCTCGGGTCGCACGCTGCAGGCGCTGCCGGCAACCGGTGAGGCGGCGGTGCTCTCGATCGAGACTTATGTGCGCGAGGATCAGATCAAGTTGTTCGGCTTCCGCACCGATGTCGAACGCGAATGGTTTCGCCTGCTGCAGACGGTGCAAGGCGTCGGCGCCAAGGTCGCGCTTTCGGTACTCGGCACCTTGCCGCCGGCGGAACTGGCGAATGCGATTGCGTTGCGCGACAAGGCCGCGGTGACGCGAACGCCCGGTGTCGGGCCGAAAGTCGCCGAGCGCATCGTCACCGAATTGAAGGACAAGGCGCCGGCCTTTGCCAATGTCGATCCGGCGCTGGTGCATCTGTCCGGTGCGATCGACAACGATCGCGCGCCGCGCCCGGTCACCGATGCGATCTCGGCGCTGGTCAATCTCGGCTACGGCCAGCCGCAGGCCGCCGCCGCCATCGCCGCGGCCTCGCGCAGTGCCGGTGAAAAGGCCGAGACCGCGCAGCTCATCCGGCTCGGGCTGAAGGAGCTGGCGAAGTGAGCACGCCCTCCCGCATCGTCACGCCCGAGCGCCGCGCCGATGATGGCGGCGACACCGCGCTGCGCCCGCAATTGTTGTCCGAGTTCGTCGGTCAGGCGCAGGCCCGCGCCAATCTTTCGATCTTCATCGAGGCGGCGCGCAAGCGCGGCGAGGCGCTCGACCATGTGCTGTTCGTCGGTCCTCCCGGTCTCGGCAAGACCACGCTGGCGCAGATCGTCGCGCGCGAACTCGGTGTCGGCTTTCGCGCGACCTCCGGCCCGGTGATCGCCAAGGCCGGCGATCTCGCCGCGCTCCTCACCAATCTCGAAGAACGTGATGTGCTGTTCATCGACGAAATCCACCGCCTGAGCCCCGCGGTCGAAGAGGTGCTGTATCCGGCGATGGAGGATTTTCAGCTCGACCTCATCATTGGCGAGGGGCCTGCGGCGCGCTCGGTCAAGATCGAGCTGGCCAAATTCACGCTGATCGGCGCCACCACGCGCGCGGGGCTTCTGACCAATCCGCTGCGCGACCGTTTCGGCATTCCGGTGCGGCTGAATTTCTATACCGAGGAGGAACTGGAGAAGATCGTTACCCGCGGCGCCCGCGTGCTGCAGATCGGCATGACGCCGGATGGCGCCAACGAGATCGCCCGCCGCGCCCGCGGCACGCCGCGCATCGCGGGACGGCTGCTGCGGCGGGTGCGTGATTTTGCTTCCGCCGCGGACGCCGCCTCGATCGATCGCGCGATTGCCGACAACGCGCTGAGCGCGCTCGAAGTCGATGCCGCGGGGCTCGATGCCATGGACCGGCGCTATCTTTCGACGATTGCGATGAATTACGGCGGCGGTCCGGTCGGTGTGGAAACCATGGCCGCGGCGCTGTCCGAGCCGCGCGACGCCATCGAGGACATCATCGAGCCCTATCTGATCCAGTGCGGCTATCTGCAACGCACGCCTCGCGGGAGGCTGTTGACTTCGCATGCCTTCCGCCATCTCGGACTAGCCGAGCCCGCGCGCGACCCGGCGCAATTCGGATTGTTCGGGAACGGCAGCGAGGACGAGTAATGGATAGCGGCACGATCGAAATCGTCGCGGCGCTGATTTGCGATCAAGCCGGCAGGGTGCTCCTGGTGCGCAAGCGCGGCACGGCGGCATTCATGCAGCCGGGCGGCAAGCGCGACCCCGGTGAGGACGACATCGCCGCACTCTCGCGCGAAATCGCCGAGGAACTTGGTTGCGATCTGATCCCGGCCTCGATCGAACCTCTCGGCGAGTTCGACGCCATCGCCGCGAATGAGCCGGGCTTTCGTGTGCATGCCAGCCTGTACGGGATCGATGTGACCGGTGATATCAGGCCGAGCCAGGAGATTGACGAGGCGATTTGGATCGATCCGGCGGCGCCTCCCGATATTTTGTTGGCGCCGCTGACGCGCGAACATGTCTTGCCGCTGGCCTGCTTGGGAAGGGTTGCGGGAAATGTCCGATGAATTGTCGTCACTCGACGGCGTGATCCGTGACGGCCGTCATCATATGCAAATCCGCGTCTATTACGAGGACACGGATTTCTCCGGCATCGTCTATCACGCCAATTATCTGCGTTTCATGGAGCGCGGCCGTACCAACCATCTGCGGCTGATGGGTGCGGAGCAGCACGCGCTGTTTGTGGAGGCGCAGGCGGAAACGTCGGGATTTGCTTTCGTGGTGCGGTCGATGCAGATCGATTTCGTCAAACCCGCGCGGATGGACGACATCCTCGACGTGGTGACGTGGCCCGTCGCGGTGAAGGGCGCCTCGATCACGCTGGCGCAGGAAGTGCGGCGCGACGAGCACGTGCTGGTCAAGGCCGAGGTGCGGGTCGCCTTCATCAGCGAGGGACGGGCGCAGCCGATTCCGAAATCGCTGCGGCAGCTGATGAAGGCCGATCTGACTTAGTTATCGGCCGATAGGCAGAGGGCCATCGACTCCGCAACGCGCTACGATAGACTTGCGGCCTCACCCAAAATCGAGGCCGTCATGTCACGTCCACCGCTTCCGCCATTCACCCGCGAAACCGCCGCACAAAAGGCCCGCATGGCGGAAGACGCCTGGAATTCGCGCGACCCCGAGCGCGTGGCGCTGGCCTATACCGAGGACAGCCGCTGGCGCAATCGCTCCGAATTTTTCGAAGGCCGCGCCGCGATCGTTGCGTTCCTCACGCGCAAATGGGCGAAGGAACTCGACTATCGTCTGATCAAGGACCTCTGGGCATTCGATGGCAACCGCATCGCGGTGCGCTTCCAATACGAATGGCATGACAATGCGGGGCAGTGGCACCGTTCTTACGGCAACGAGCAGTGGGAGTTCGACGAACACGGCCTGATGCGCCGGCGCGAAGCCAGCATCAATGACATCGCCATCGTCGAGAAAGATCGCCGTTTCCACTGGCCCGCACCCGGTCCACGGCCGGCGGATGTGCCGGGACCGGGTGCGAGCCCGTTTTGAGAGTGGAGTTTGCAGCTTTGCGTTCCCCGGATGCTGCGCAGCGCATGAGCGGTGCGCTGCTGATCCGGGGTCCATGTTGCCAGCCGCGGTGGGTCCCGGCTCTGCGGCGCACCGCCGAAGAGGCGTTGCACCGCGTCCGGGACACGAGTTCTACTACGCCGCCGCCTTGTGGCGCGCGAGTTCGGCCTTGTACAGCTCAAATTCTTCGGCGATCGCCCTGGCGACGCTCGGGCGCGCGCGCAGGCGCTCGTAATAGGCCTTCACGACAGGCCATTTCGCCAACTCGATTGGCGGCGTCGCCATCGTCCAGTTGATGACGGTGACGAGATAGGCATCCGCGACGCTGAAATGGTCGAGCAGGAATTCACGGCCTTTTAGATAGTTCTCGAGATAGTCGAGCCGAGCAATGTTCTTGCCGAGGACGTAGGTCTTCGCTTCCTGCGGAGCTTTCTTGTCGAGCAGGGGCATGCTTCCGCCTTGCCAAGGAGAAGGGGCGAACTGCCGGCGACCGCCGATCCTGCGGTGCTCGCGCAAATCGCTTCCGCAACCGTCCACACCATCGCCATCCGGGCGCGGGCACGCGTGCCGCGCAAGGAGCTGGAGGCGATCGGGAAAGGCGCGATTGATGTGATGTGCGGGGCCAGCCGCTAATAGCCCCGCGCGGGATCGACGACATTTTCCAGCGCGTGGCCGGCTTCAAAGCGCGCGATCTGGCGCGCGACATATCGCGATATTTCGTCGGGATCGGTGTCGGCGGCGTTGTGCGGCGTCAACACGACCTTCGGATGAGCCCAGAACGGGCTGTCGGGTGGCAGCGGCTCGGTGGCATAGACGTCAAGCGACACCGCGCCGAGCGTGCCGTCGTCGAGGCAGGCCAGGATATCGGCTTCGTTCTGTAGCCCGCCCCGTCCGGCATTGATCAGGACCGGCGCTCCCATTGGGCTGGTGCAGTTCAGTTTCGCGAAAAGTTCGCGATTGAGGATGTGCCGCGTGTCCGGTGTTAGCGGCAACAGGCAGACCAGGATATCGGTCCGCCGCAGGAAAGCATCGAGCTGCGATTTGCCGTGAAAGCATTCGACGCCTTCGATCGCCTTCGGGCTATTGCTCCAGCCTGCCACGCGAAAGCGGAGCCGCTTCAAGACGCCGGCGGCATCCGCCCCCAGCGTGCCGAGGCCCATGATGCCGACCGAAATCGCACTCGCCGGCCATTGAAATTTCGGTTGCCAGCGCCTTTCGCGCTGACTGGCGCGCAAATATAGCTCCTGCCGGTGATGCATCAGCACATGGAGGGCGACATATTCCGTCATCCGATGGGTGAGGTCGCCGACCGCGACGCGAACCAGCGGCACTTTCGGCAGGGACGCATCCGCCATCAGCGCATCGACACCCGCGCCCAGGTTGAAAATGACGCGCAGGTTCGGGAAACCCGCAAGCTCGCCCCGAGCCGGCTTCCAGACCGCGGCGTAGTGGACATTCGCGGGCTCGCCCTGGCCTTGCCCCACCAGCCAGACCGGGCGGTCGGCGCACACCTCGTCGAACCGGCGCTTCCACCGCTCGGGTGACCAGTTTTCGGTCCCGCCGTGAATAAGCAGGGCGAGCGTACCTTTGTTCATCGCAATCTTGCCTTCCAGCTTCGAAATACCGGGCGACCTTACCGGGCCGCGCTTCGCCCACAAAATATTTCCGCTTAGCTGTCGGCCGCGGGCATACTCGCTCGTCCTTGGACCAAAAGGGAACCCTTGCCTATGCTGTACGCCATCCTTTGTTACCACGATGAGAACGTCGTCGGTTGCTGGACCCCGGACCAGGACGCCGCCGTCATGTCGAAGCTCGCGGTCGTCCAGGACAAGCTAAAGAAGGAGGGCCGGCTCGGCCCGGTGGCCCGGCTGCTGCCGACCACCGCTGCGACGACGCTGCGTAAGGACGATCCGCCGGTGGTGCTCGACGGCCCCTATGCCGAGACCAAGGAGCAGCTGCTCGGCTTCTACATTGTCGATTGCGGGAATCTCGACGAAGCGCTCGACGTCGCGCGCGATCTCGGCGCCGCCAATCCCGGCGGGGCTTACGAGATTCGCCCCGTCGGCCTGTTTCAGCCCGGGGGCACCGTGACGTGACTGACACCGATACCGCCTGGATCGATGCCGCGCTGACCTCGGCGCGTCCCCAGGCGGTCGGCGCGCTGCTGCGCTACTTCCGCAATCTCGACACCGCGGAGGAAGCCTTTCAGAACGCGTCATTGCGGGCGTTGAAGAGCTGGCCGCAAAATGGCCCGCCGCGGGATCCGGCGGCGTGGCTGATCATGGTCGGCCGCAACGTCGCGATCGACGAAGTGCGCCGGACCGGCAGGCAGCAGGCGTTGCCCGAAGACGAGGCGATCTCCGATCTCGACGACGCCGAGGATGCGCTCGCCGAACGGCTCGACGGTTCGCATTACCGCGACGACATTCTGCGGCTTTTGTTCATCTGCTGCCATCCGGACCTGCCGGCGACGCAGCAGATCGCGCTGGCGCTCCGCATCGTCTCCGGTCTTGCCGTCAAGCAGATCGCGCGCGCATTTCTGGTCTCGGAAGCCGCGATGGAGCAGCGGGTCACCCGCGCCAAGGCGCGTATTGCCAGTGCCGGTGTGCCGTTCGAGACGCCGGGCGCGGTGGAGCGCAGTGAGCGGCTCGCCGCCGTCGCCGCGATGATCTACCTGATTTTCAACGAGGGCTATTCCGCCAGCGGCGAGACCTCCGAAATTCGCAAACCCTTGTGCGAGGAGGCGATCCGGCTTGCGCGGCTGTTGCTCCGGCTGTTCCAGAGCGAGCCGGAAATCATGGGCCTGACCGCGCTTCTCTTGTTGCAGCATGCCCGCGCCGCGGCGCGCTTCGACGCCGCAGGTGAGCTTGTGCTGCTCGACGATCAGGATCGCACGCTGTGGAACCAGAAGATGATCGCCGAGGGGCTGGCGCTGATCGACAAGGCGATACGCCATCGCCGCAGCGGGCCGTATCAGGTTCAGGCTGCGATCGCGGCCCTGCACGCGCGCGCCGCAAAACCGGAAGATACCGATTGGGCCCAGATCGATCTGCTCTATGGCACGCTGGAGATCATGCAGCCGTCGCCGGTAGTGACGCTCAACCGCGCCGTGGCGGTGTCCAAGGTCCGCGGGCCCGAGGCCGCGCTTCAAATGATCGAGCCGTTGGGCGAGCGGCTTTCGAGCTATTTCCATTTCTTCGGCGTGCGCGGCGCATTCCTGATGCAGCTTGGCCGCAACGAGGAGGCCCGTGTGGCGTTCGATCGCGCCATCGCGCTCGCCAATACTTCGGCTGAAGCCGCCCACATCCGCACGCACCTCGACCGGCTGATCCGCGACAGCCAGCCTCAGGGAACCAAAGCCTCAAAAAAATAATCGACCGCCTGTCGGTTCGCGCTCCCCTCGTCCGTCTTTAGGGCATGACCGCCTGTTGAAGAGGGCACGAGAGATGAACATGCAAACCATCCAAATCCTATTCCTGCTGCTTGATAGTGTGATCAAGCTGGTACCGTGGTTGGATTGTCACGGAAGCGATGGAACGGATCGGCTATGGCGCGAGCGAAAGTCTTGCGCGGAGCCTGGGCGTCGTTGCCGTCTCCTGCGCCGGTCTCTGCGCGTTCCCGCCGATCGCGGTCATCGGGCCATTGATGCGGATCTGCCATTCCAGCGGCGCGATGGCATCGTCTGACCATATCGGCAATCCGCTGTTCGGCTTCATCCTGTTCGTTGCTTGTCTCGGCGCGATGCTGTTGGGCGGGATATGGTTGCACGACAAAAGACGACGCGCATAAATGCCGCGTCGAAGCTAATCGTTCTTGCTGACAGTCAAGGAGAGGGGACGTTCCATGTTTGAGATCATTGCCATCATCGCCATTGCGCTTGCGATCGCTGTCGCCATCGTGCTCATCCTCGCCTCGATCAAGCCGGACACTTTCAGCGTCCAGCGTGCGGCCGCGGTGAAGGCGCCGGCGGGAAAAATCTTCCCGCTGATCAACAACTTTCATCAGTGGGCGAACTGGTCGCCGTGGGAGAACAAGGACCCCGGGATGAAGCGCACCTATAGCGGAACCGAGAGCGGCAGGGGCGCGGTCTACGCATGGGACGGCAACAAGAATGTCGGTTCCGGTCGGATGGAAATCCTCGATGCCACATCGCCGTCGAAAATCGTCATCAAGCTCGACTTCTTCAAACCGTTCGAGGGTCACAACACCGCCGAGTTCACCATGCTGCCGCAGGGCGATAACGCCACAACGAACGTCACCTGGCTCATGCGTGGTCCCGCGCCCTTCATGCATAGAGTGATGCAGGTGTTCATGAACCTGGACAAGATGATCGGCAAGGATTTCGAAGCCGGTCTCGCCAATCTGAAAAAGCTCACCGAGAAGTAGGTGAATACTCGACGGGCGTAATACCAAGGAGCAAGTGATGCAGATCAATCCCTATTTGTTTTACGACAGCAATTGCGAAGCAGCGTTCAAGTTCTATGAAAAAGCGCTCGGCGCCAAAATCGAAATGATGCTGAGGAATGAAGACGGTCCGGAAGGGATGTCTCCGCCGGAGCGCAAGAAGAAAATCATGCACGGCCGGATTACGATCGACGGTCAGGTATTGATGGCCTCCGATGCGCCTCCCGATCGTTTCCACAAACCGCAGGGTTTTTCGGTCTCGCTGACGGTCAACGATCCCGCGGAGGCCGAGCGCAAGTTCAAGGCGCTGTCGGAGGGCGGCAGCACGAACATGCCGTTCGGCAAGACGTTTTTCTCCCGGGGATTCGGGATGTGCGTCGATCAGTTCGGCATTCCCTGGATGGTGAACTGTCCGCCCGAGGGTTGATCGCACTCTAGCGGCATTTCGGATAGAGCGCCGCAAGTTCGCGCCCGCGCAGCAGAAGCAACCGCGAGGTCAACCCGCCGCGGTCGCGAATCCAGTTCTGCACGCCTTCGGGATAGGCCTCAAGGACCAGTTCGGAGGCTTCCGGCTCCGCATACACCCTGCCGCGGCGGTCGATCGACCGCGCGGCATGGAATCCCAGCACTGCCCGGCGCGTCACGCAGATGCGCTCGCTCGGCACCATGCTCAGCACCAGCGTGCAGGCCGAGAGGCACGGCCCGTCGATCACGACGCGCTCGCCTGAAGCCCGTACGCGCTCGAACAGGTCGAGAAACGGACCGACCTGCCCACCCGGACTCGCCAGGATACGCATCTCGGCTTGCGCAGCCGGCGCTGCGAGCGCGCTTGCGACGATGGCGATGGAGATTATTTTCAGGATTGCTGTTCGCACCATGGGGCAGCGTTTTCTAACACGTTTGACGGGATCAGATTATCAACGGCAATTCGGGCGGCAAGGTACCGTCGCCGTCTCTTCGCAGTATTTTGTTGGGCGCAGCTTCATCGGTCGCGCGCCTCGGCCGAGGCGAAAGCCCGCTTCAATGCAAGATGAAGCGCTAGCCGTTACGCCGGGCGCCGCGCAATGTGGGCAGTCCGATCCCGGCGGCGTCGAAGCCGCCATCGACGGCGAGAATCTGTCCGGTGATGTAGCTTGCGCGATCGCTGCACAGGAAGAACACAGCCTCCGCCAGTTCTTCTTCGAGGCCGTACCGGTTGAGCGGGATCGCGTCATGATAGTCGGCGCGGATTTCCGGGCTATGGACGGCTTTCGCCATTGCGGTGTCGACCGGGCCGGGCGCGACGCCGTTGACGCGGATGCCGAGCGAAGCCAGTTCGACCGCGAGCTGTTTGGTCAGATGTGCAAGCCCCGCCTTGCTGGTGCCGTAGGCCGAGCGCAGCGTTGAGGCGCGCACCGCGGAAATGGAAGTGATGTTGACGATCGCGCCGCCGCCATGCTCGCGCATCAAGGGCACGGCCGCCTTGGTGCACAGGAACGGGCCGGTCAGGTTGACTTCCAGCACACGGCTCCAGTCCGCGTCGGAGGTTTCCAACAGCGGCGCGAACACCGCGATGCCGGCATTGTTGACGAGCGCGTCGAGCCGGCCGAAGCGCCGCTCGATGGCCGCGAACGCGCCGGCCACGGCGTTGGCGTCGGAGACGTCGCAATTCAGTCCCAGCGTGCGGTCTGAAGCCGACAGCGCCTCCACGCTTTCGTCCAAAAGTTTGCCCTCGATGTCGAGCAGCGCCACGTTCCAGCCCTCGGCGAGAAAACGTTTGGCCACGGCAAGTCCGATGCCGCGCGCGGCACCCGTCACCAGGGCGACTTTTTGCGAGGAAGAGGTCATGCGTGTTCCATCATCTGATTGCCGCCTTGTCTCTAGCACGGACGGCGGGTGTCTGCTTTTCTGACGATAGCAGCAAGACAAAGGGCCGAAAGCGATGAAGGTCAATGACCCCGAGCAAATGCCGACCGAACAATGGCGGCCAGGAGTGGAAACCCGCATGCTGGTTTCGGCCCGCAATGGCGCGGCGCAATTGTGCATGTTCGAACAATGGGTCGTGCCGGGGAACGGCGCGCCGACCCATTCGCACCCCGTCGAGGAGGTGCTGACGGTGCGCGCGGGCGAAGCCGAGATGTGGATCGATCAGGAGCGAGTAGTCGTGACAGCCGGCCAGTCGCTGATCGTGCCCGCGGGGCGACAGCATGGCTTTCGCAATTCGGGCAATGTGACGTTGCATCTTCATGCCGTGCTGGCATCGTCGATCTTCGAAGCAACGCCCGAAGGCGCCTTGGAGCCGGTGCGGAGGTGGGAGGCGGCTGCAAACTGAGAAGAATCTCGCAACGGCGCCTGCTTTGTTCTCAGCCAACGAAGTGTTACCGTTCGAAGGCCACACCAACCTTAAGGCCGTTTTCGCCAGAAGGTGTGGCGCATCCCATGCGCGCGTCCTTAAGGGAAGCGGAGCCCTGTTTTTCGATTTTCCCGAGGGAGGAATGATGCCTACGGCCAGCGCCAGCGGATTTTCGAAAGCACGGCTTGATCGCATTCACGAGGTCATGACCGGCCACGTCGAAAGCGGCGACATGCCGGGCCTGGTGACGCTGGTGAGCCATCGTGGCGAAATTCATGTCGATGCGATAGGCCGTCTGGCCTTCGATGGTTCGCCGATGACGCGGGATGCGATTTTCCGCATCACCTCGATGACCAAGCCGATCACCGCGGCGGCCGCGATGATCCTGGTCGAGGACGGCAAATTGCAGCTCGACGATCCCGTCGATCGCTGGCTGCCGGAAATGGCCAATCGCAAGGTGCTGCTGACGATCGACGCGCTGATCCATCAAACCGTGCCGGCGCGGCGCGCGATCACGCTGCGCGATCTGCTGACGTTCCGCTGCGGCTACGGCATGATCCCGGTATTTCCCGATCGCTATCCGATCCAGAGAGCGATGGCGGAGGTGGGGCTTGCGCCGGGACCGGTGTTTCCCTCCTTTCCGCCCGACGAGTTGATGCGGCGCTACGGCAGCCTGCCGCTGATCTATCAGCCGGGCGAACGCTGGCTCTATAACGCGGGAACCGAGATCCTTGGCGTGCTCATTGCACGGGTAACCGGCATGACGTTCGGCGAATTCCTGCGCGATCGCATCTTTGCGCCGCTGGGTATGAAGGACACCGCGTTCTACGTTCCCAAGGACAAGCAACATCGGTTCGCGACCACCTATGCGCGTGATCCGGCGGCGAACAAGCTGAAGGTCTTCGATCCTCCGGTGACCGGTAAATTCTCAAGCCCGCCGGTGTTCGAGAATGGCAGCGCGGGGCTGGTCTCGACCGCGGATGACTTCAATGCCTTCGCGCAGATGATGCTCAATGGCGGCAATCTGGGGAGCGAACGCATCCTGTCGCCGAAATCCGTGGAGTTGATGACGACCAACCACATCTCGGCGGATGAAAAGCGCGAATCCCAATTGTTCCTCGGCAACACCAGGGGATGGGGTTTTGGAATGTCCGTCTTCAGAGGTCTCGACGATCCCGAGACCGCGCGGGGCCGGTTCGGCTGGGACGGGGGCTATGGCACTTCCTGGTATTCCGACCCAAACGAGCAGCTCACCGGCATTCTGCTCACCCAGCGCATCATGGACTCGCCGAAGCCGCCGCGCGTCATGGTCGATTTCTGGACCACGCTTTATCAGGAAAGCGGCGATTGAGCGGCACCGGAGTCCGCTCCGCCGATCGCAAGATCCCCGGCGATGGATACGCCGATGCGGTCGGATGGGGTCGCCAATACCTCCGGAATAATTCCACAGGCCTTGTCGGAGCGGCAAAACCCCAATCGTCTTTTCTTAAGAGCGACGGTTCCTTGGGGGCCTGTCGACGGAGCAAGGAACGGAGAGCCGAAAATGCGATTCATGTTGCTGATGATCCCCGGCGGTTACGAGACCGCCGCACCTGGCGCCATGCCGCCCGCGGAGGCGGTAGCCGCGATGATGAAATACAATGAGGCGCTGAAAGAGGCCGGCGTGCTGATCACGCTGGACGGGCTGCACCCGCCCTCGATGGGCAACCGGGTTTCGTTCCGCGGCGGCAAGCCGGTCGTGACCGACGGCCCCTTTACCGAATCCAAGGAAGTGCTGGGCGGCTACTGGATGATCGATGTGAAGTCGAAGGAAGAGGCGATCGCCTGGGCCAAGCGATGCCCTGCCTCCAACAACGAGATCATCGAAATCCGCCAGGTGCAGGAGATGGCGGACTTTCCGCCCGACGTCCGGGAGGCCGCGGCCGGGTTTGCCGAGCTGCAGCGCGGCCCGGCGGCGCGCTGACTTGAAACCTTCTTCCAACCCAATAACGGTAAACGAGAGGAAATCCGATGAACACGAATGACACTTTTCTCGCTGTCTTCCTTGGCGGCAAGAGCAATGCGAAAATGGCTGAATGGAACGCACTTCCGGAGGCGGAGCGGAACGCCAGGCAACAGCGAGGCATCGCGGCCTGGAAGGCATGGGCCGAAAAGCACCACGCCGCAATTGTCGAAATGGGCGGGCCGCTCGGAAAGACCAAGAAAGTCGACCCAAAGGGTGTTGCCGATATCAGCAACCTGCTGACCGCCTTTACGGTCGTTCGCGCAGCTTCGCATGAGGCCGCCGCGAAGATGTTCGAGGGCCATCCGCATTTTTCGATCTTTCCGGGCGAGGCCATCGAGATCATGCCGGTCCTCCCGATACCGGGCGGCTAGAGGCCTGTTCGGGCTCTTGATGGCCGCTTCCAAGCGGTGAAGCTAGTGACCTTTGCGGCCGGTTCATGTAAAAGCCCTTCACATGAGCTGGCGCAAGGAACACCGCCGCGCGGAGCGCGGCTATCACCACGGCAATCTGAAAGAGGCGCTGCTGCAGGCAGCGCTTGGCCTGATTGCGGAAAAAGGCGCTGCCGGTTTCACCTTTGCCGATGCCGCGCGCATGGCGGGCGTCAGCCCGGCCGCACCCTACCGGCATTTTCGCGACCGCGACGAGCTGCTTTCCAGCATCGCCCAGCGCGGCTTCGAGCAATTCGAAGCGGCGTTGGCGCAGGCCTGGGATGACGGCCGTCCCGACACCCTCACGGCGTTCGAGCGGGTGGGCAAGGCGTATCTTGCCTTCGCGCGCGAGGAGCCGGCGTTCTATTCGGCGATGTTCGAATCCGGGCTACCCGTCGATGTTAGCCCTGCATTGCAGGCCGCGGCCGAGCGTGCGTTCGCCGTGATCAGGGCGGCAGCCGAGCGGCTCGCCGCGCTGTCGCCGCCCGGAACGCCTCGGCCGCCGGCGCTGATGATGGCGCTGCATATCTGGTCGATGTCGCACGGCGTGGCCTCGCTGTTTGCGCGCGGCGACGCGGCGCGGCGCAAGCTGCCGATGTCGGCGGAGGATCTGTTGGAAGCCGAAGTGCTGATCTATCTGCGCGGCCTCGGCTTTTCGACCGACCGCCGGTCACCCAGCCAGGATGCGGCCGATAAAAAGCCGCCGGACCTGCCGTCCGGCAAGCCGTCGGGTCCCTGGGGAACCCCAAAATAAATTGGCGGGCGCGGCTTGCGGTCGGCTTGACAAAAATCCGGGATGGTTTACCTATGTAAATGTTATTTACATTCACAACGGCGAGAATGCCGTGATGGAGAGGGAAATGGCTTACACCGCAGATGTCAATCGATGGCGCGGCCCCGCTGAAGAGCCCTACCGCCCCCATATGCTCGATTCGCCATGGCACCCCGGCTGGATCGCCGTGACCGTGCTTGGCTTCATTATCTGGTGGCCGATCGGCCTTGCCCTTCTCTTTTTCACACTCGGGAGCAGAAAAATGGGTTGCTGGAATCATCAAGAGCGCTGGGCGAGCAGGATGGAGCGGATGCAGTACAAGATGGAACGGATGCGCAATCGCATGGAGCGCCGCGGTTTCCCGTTCGGCGCGCCTTCGAGCGGCAACCGCGCCTTCGACGAATACCGCATGGAGACGCTGCGGCGGCTTGAGGAAGAGCAGACCGAATTCAAGGATTTCCTCGATCGCCTGCGTCACGCCAAGGACAAGGAAGAGTTCGACCAGTTCATGGCACAGCATCGCTCCCGTCCGGCGCCTCCGTCCGACGGCCAGCCCCAGGCCTGAGATCGTCTACCCTGCCTCAGGTGCAATGCCCCTACGATCCTGATGGCGATAGCCGCCCGTTTGCGTGAAGCAAACGGGCGGCTTTTTCGATTTCCGACCCTAAAATGGCCCCTTCCGGGCGGCTTTCCGGCGTTCCCGGCGCGCATTTCGGGCAGCGAAAATCCCCTTTGGTAACTTGACGTTAACCATGATTAGCGTCTGGTTAGTGGCGTAAGGACGCGCCGATAGCCCTCGTTTTGACACGTTGGCAGGGGATGCAAGCCGCGGCTTTGGACGGGCCTCCCATGCGACACAGACACGGCTCTCGCGCTGGCGCTTACCGCCGCGCTTCTCATGCGGCCGTGGAACCGGCAGCCATGGCACCCGGAGCTTTTGGCTGGAGGATCTTGAGACATTTGCGTTGAGAGGAAACCGCCTTGCCGCTCCCATCCACTGATGTCTCGCTGATTGCCTTGTTTCTGCAGGCTCACTGGGTTGTGAAAACCGTGATGTTGGGCCTGCTCTCCTGTTCCGTCTGGGTCTGGGCGATCGCGATCGACAAGATGTTCCTTTATTCGCGCACCAAGCGCGCGATGGATCGCTTCGAGCAGGCGTTCTGGTCCGGCCAGTCGATCGAGGAACTCTACCGCGCGCTGTCGGCCAAACCGACGCAATCGATGGCCGCCTGCTTCGTCGCGGCGATGCGCGAGTGGAAGCGCTCGTTCGAAAGCCATGCGCGATCCTTCGCAGGCCTTCAGATGCGGATCGAAAAGGTCATGAATGTCTCGATCGCCCGGGAAATCGAGCGGCTGGAACGCCGCCTCCTGGTGCTGGCGACCGTCGGCTCGGCGGGGCCGTTCGTCGGCCTGTTCGGCACCGTCTGGGGCATCATGTCGAGCTTCCAGTCGATCGCCGCCTCCAAAAATACGTCGCTGGCGGTGGTGGCCCCGGGCATCGCGGAGGCGCTTTTTGCCACGGCCATCGGCCTTATCGCCGCCATTCCGGCGACTATTTTCTATAATAAGTTCACTTCCGAGGTGAACCGGCAGGCCCAGCGGCTGGAGGGGTTCGCGGACGAGTTTTCAGCCATCCTGTCACGACAGATCGACGAGCGTGCGTGAAGGTCGATATCGATATAGTGTGAGCACATTGTGAGCAGCAGAACATGGCGATGAACATGGCAGGCTCGCCGGGCGGACGCCGCGGTCGGCGTCGCGCCGTGATGTCGGAAATCAACGTCACGCCGATGGTGGACGTGATGCTGGTGCTGTTGATCATCTTCATGGTGGCGGCACCGTTGATGACGTCCGCGATCGATATCGATCTGCCCATTGCCAGTGGCGGCAAGTCGTTGTCCTCAAACGAGCCGCCGCTGACATTGTCGGTCAAGCGAACCGCCGGAAGCTGCAATTCCAATATCGAACTCTATCTGGGGGATACCCTGATTTCGGGCTCGGAAGTGTTGCCCAAAATCAAGGCCATTCGGGAAACGCGGTCGGAAGCCGACAGCGTGGTGTATCTGCGGGGGGACCGGGACGTTTGCTACACGGATATGATGAAATTATTGGGGTATATTCGGACCGCAGGCTTCAAGGCGAATATCGTCATCCTTCCCGAACAGGGCTCGTGAGCAAGGGAACGGCGATGGCTGACGGCGGGGCGGGAAAGCTCAAGTGAAGGTCAAGATCGACAAGACACTGGCTGCGTCGATTGCCCTGCATGTGCTCGTGCTGGGGTGGGGGCTGGTGTCGTTTTCGACCAAGGCCTTGGAAGTGGAACCGGAGGATTCCGTCCCCGTCGACGTCGTTTCCGCCGATCAGCTCGCCCATGTCATGGCCGGCGTGAAGAGCGGCAAGAAGGAAAATCCAAAGCCGCTGGTCGAAAAAGTCGCCGAGGCAAAACCTGTCGAGGACGCCGTCGGCAAGATCACCGACAAGGCGCCGGTGGTTACCGACACGGCTCCGCCGCCGCAGCCGAAGCCGGTGGAAAAGCCGGTGGAGAAGATGCCCGATCCGCCGAAGCCGGTTGCCGAAGCCAAACCCAAGGAAGAACCAAAGCCCGTCGAGAAGAAGCCTGATCCACCCGTCGACCCGATCGCGGAAGCCTTGAAGAAGGAAGAGAAGAAGCCGAAGCCGCCGATCCAGGCGGCGACGCCACCGCCGCAACTTCAGAAGCCCAAAGAACGTACCTTCGACCAGTCGAAGATCGCAGCCCTTCTCGACAAGCGCGATCCGGCCCGGCAGGCGACCACAGGTGACACGTTGAATTCCAATGCCGCACTCGGCCTGTCCAAGGGCAAGGCCGCGGACAATTCCGCCACCTGGGGCTCGCTTTTCAAGCAACAGGTCGATCGCTGCTGGAAGAAGCCCTATGGCGGCGTCGATGCAAAAGATTTTTTCATGGAAGTCCAAGTCAAGCTTAGACGGGATGGTTCGCTCGAAGTGGCGCCGATTCCGCTGACGGAGCCGCGGAGTTCATACCAGCGTGTCTTCCTTGAAAGCGCCTTGCGCGCAACGATCGAGTGCGCGCCATATCGGTTGCCAGCCGCATTCTTTGAAGAGTGGAAAGATTTCATCCCCCAGTTCAGTACTGAGGAACGCGGCTAGGTCACCAAGAGCGAAGTCAATGTTAACAAAGCATGAGACGATCCACGAGCCGTTCCTGATCGGTCGCCGACAAGTCCTATCCGGGCTCGCATTGAGCGGTTTTATTCTGGGTGGAGCGCATCGTGTCTTCGCGCAAGCACGTGTTCCCGTTACAGGCGATGTTGCCGCATTGCCGATCGCGATTCCCAATTTCATCGCAGGTACGCCCTCTGATGGCGAGGTCAGTATCGGCGTGACCCAGGTCATCACCAACAATCTCAAGCGCAGCGGGCTGTTCGCGCCGATCGATCAGGCCGCCTATATCGAGAAGGTCGTCAACATCGACACGGCGCCGCAATTTCAGAGCTGGAAGGCCATCGGCGCGCAGGCGCTGGTGACCGGCCGCATGACGCGCCTTAGCAACGGACGCCTGAAGGCTGAATTACGCCTCTGGGACGTTGCCACCGGCCAGCAACTGACCGGCCAGCAATACGACACCTCGCCCGAATACTGGCGGCGGATCGCGCATATCATTTCCGACCAGATCTACGAGCGCCTCACCGGTGAGAAGGGCTATTTCGACAGCCGCGTGGTGTTCGTCGACGAAACCGGCGCCAAGGAGCGGCGGGTCAAGCGGCTTGCACTGATGGATCAGGACGGCGCCAATGTCCGCTATCTGACGCGCGGCAGCGATCTGGTGCTGACGCCGCGCTTTTCGCCCTCGACCCAGGAAATCACCTACATGGAATTCGGCCAGGGCGATCCGCGCGTCTATCTGCTCAATATCGAGACCGGACAGCGCGAGATCGTCGGCAATTTTCCCGGCATGACGTTCTCGCCGCGCTTTTCGCCCGACGGCCAGCGGGTGATCATGAGCCTGCAACAGGGCAGCAATTCCAACCTGTTCGTAATGGATCTGCGGTCGAAATCGACGACGCGCCTCACCGATACGCCGGCGATCGATACCTCGCCGTCCTATGCGCCCGACGGAGCCCGCATCTGCTTCGAATCCGACCGCGGCGGGAAGCCGCAGATTTATGTGATGCCGGCCACCGGCGGCCCCGCACAACGCATATCCTTCGGCGAAGGCAGCTACTCCACGCCGGTGTGGTCGCCGCGTGGCGACTACATCGCTTTCACCAAGCAGGGCAGCGGACAGTTCTCGATCGGCATCATGAAGCCCGATGGCTCCGGCGAACGGATTCTCACCTCCGGGTTCCACAACGAGGGGCCGACCTTTGCCCCTAACGGACGGGTGCTGATGTTCTTCCGCGATCCCGGCGGCAATGGCGGGCCTTCGTTGTTCACCGTGGACATTTCCGGGCGCAACGAACTGCGGGTTCCCACCCCCGGATTCGCGTCCGATCCGGCGTGGTCGCCGCTGCTTTCATAGGATTAACATCTCGGCTGCGGCGAGGGCGGCGATCTGGCCGGCAAACCTTGCCTAGTCGCTCGCTTCAATCAATTTGCAAGGACATGAATTTTGTGATTCGCTTGGTCGCATCGGATGCGGCGGAGGCAATCATGGCTGCGAAGGAGATTT
>Ga0209517_10004683_pt1 | contig 17855 bp, 20 predicted proteins | sample PeaSoiMetSII2010_FD_187695 | JGI IMG/M metagenome (GOLD analysis project Ga0209517, IMG submission 187695) | Peat soil microbial communities from Weissenstadt, Germany - SII-2010 (SPAdes) (version 2) | ecosystem: Environmental > Terrestrial > Soil > Wetlands > Peat | place: Germany...
ACAGGTAGTCCCGACACGCTTGCTCGGTGTCGAACCGAGCCTCGAAATCGGCCAGACTCCGGGGATACTCCTCCACAGCCGGCCATGCTACAGGTTGGGGCCACCTGAGTCAAGTAAATACCCCCTTCTGGGCAATATCACGTACCCAGAGTGCGATGCTTTCCTTAGTGCGGGAATCGGCCGCTGTCGGCTGCGGCGAGTAACAAGCCCGGAGTTTGGGCTCGACAATTGGCATTATCGGCCGCTTGAGTCGCGACTTCGATTTCCTCGAACACCGTCCGGCCGAGAGTAACTTGCGTGTGCCCGACCAATACGGACACTATCCCGTCAACCCACCACAAAATGGCGCCTTTATTGAAAGTTCGCGCGGCTAGCCGCAGTTGAGGTGTCTGGGAACTTAGACGCTGATGGCCGGACATGGCGATTCGCACAGAATGGCGTAAGCGTTCTGAAACAGTCGTCCGGCGATGCCCGTGCCGCCATGCCGTCCCATGACCAGCAAGTCTGGGCCGAATTCTCCGGCGGCGCTGGCCACGACCTTCGCCGGGTCTCCGGGATTGATGAACATACTTACCGAGGTGCCGGTTTCCGATTGAAGCGCGTCGATCCACGTTTTCGCCCGCGCCGAAACTTGGCGCGCGAACTCCTCTCCGAGATACCATCCCGCGGACACCGCCGCGTCTGGCGCACCAGTCGCATGGACAATACCCAGGCTGGCCTGATACTGTCCCGCCAGCCACGCGGCCCATTCCAGGACCCTCCGGCCGTTTTCGGTAGAGTCCAACGAACATAGAATCCTGCGGCAGTGTATTTTCTCAAGCGGCGGGGCGGATTCGGCGTGGACGCTGGTCCATACCGGGCAGTTCAGATCATGCAGCGTCTTCGCAGTGGCCGAACCAAGAAGGTGCCGGCGGAAGTAGCCGAGGCCATGCGTGGGCATCATGATCAGATCCGGGCCCCAGGATCGCGCCACGTCCGCAATTGCCGACGGGGGATCTTCCGTCGTCGTGCATACACGGTGGGTGGTGAAGTATTTGAGATCTTCTACCAGGAATTTGTCGAGCTCGTCCTTCCTGAGAGGCAGTAGTTCCTTGGCAAGGGTGTCTTGCCCCCTGACGACGGCGTGGAATAGCATAATCTCGGCTTCAAACTGGCCGGCGAAAGCCTCCACATAACGGGCCGCGCCGAAGCAACTCGGGGAGAAATCAACGGGGAACAGGATTTTTTTGATTTGTGGCATAAGTATCGGCTACCTGAGCATGCCACACGCACCGATAGCCGCGAAACTCTCATAGGATGAGAGACGTGTGCCGACCGAGAAGGGCATGGTATTCAAACGATTCTATCCCACTGGCGGATGGTCTGGTAGTGTATCAGTTTGAAGTTTAGATCCAGCCCGATCCTTTGCAGATGAGGCAGTCTCCACTACCCTTGCACCGTACGCACAGCTTCTTATTGTTGCAGATGATGCACTTTTGATAGCTGTAGAGACCAAGGAGTCCTTCTTGGGTGCCAGGCTCGGCACCAGTTCCTTGGCAGTGCTTACACACGCGAGAACCATGGCATTCTCGGCAGATTCCTGGATGGCCTAAGCAGGCTCTACATTCTTGCGCCATGGTGTACAATCCTACCATGCCTACGCGTTCAAGCAAGGATCATGACTTCATGACGATTGGTCGCCGCACGGTCGAGAAGATCATCGGAGAAAAGCTCTCAGGGGAACCACTAGACGATCCGAACGCAGGCAAGAATCCGGCTGCCGTCGCGTTGGGCAAACTGGGCGGCGCTAAGGGCGGCGCGGCTAGGGCGGCGGCCCTGTCGCCCGCGAAGCGCAGGGAGATTGCGAAGAAAGCGGCTCAGGCCAGATGGGGCCAGTCAGCTCGCTAACTCGCTATTCCTCGTCTTCATCGGCATCGCCGAACGGATCAGGATCATATTCGGAAGACAACTCCATTTCGTCGAGATCTTTCTTGAAATCAAGATCCAACGGCGGCAGGGTTTCGCCGAATTCGTTGTTATCGTTCCACGAGTCAAAATCCAACTTCATTTGCTGGACAGTAGCAAGGGCGACGCGCCTATCGAGCGCGAACGCTTGCCTCGCGATCTCCGCTGGCGCTTGGAACATCGGATAAAAGCACGTCATCCGCTTCGGTCCGTCCGGCGTAATGACTTCCTCGACCTTAGGGAAGCTCGCCCTTACTTCGCGCCCTTGAGGATCTGTAATGTATTCAAAGCGAAACGCCCTACACAGCTTGCGGCGAAGGATTTCTCGCGGGGCTGTTTCGGTTGGTATCCAAAGACCCTCGCTGTAAGCCCAATCCGCAATCCTTCTCGGATCAATCGGTGGCTGCTCATTCGGAAATGCTCGCATGTAAGCGTCACGCAAAAATAGCATCTTTCTGCTTGCACGCTGGGACTTAACTACTGTCGTCATCTATCTCGACCTCCTAGCTACTAATGGCGATATCGCCTGACCCCAACCGTCCGTGAGGGCCGTTGATACTACGTACTCCCTGACCTTAGGCAGAAGGTCACGCATTGATGCGTAACCAATTTCTCCCCGATGTTGCAACTGCCCTACGATGATGCCGGGGTGAATATGAATGCGGTTTGCGAACTGGATAATACGCTGTCGTGGATAGAGCGGACCGACACGGCTAATAAAGGACTCAATCTCTTCTATTGGAACCAGAGACGAACTGGCTTCTCGATTGGCGCGGTCCTCGGCTTCGTTACCTGCCAACTCCACGGAGACACCGGTTACAGCATCCACCATGCCAGTGTCTACTGAAATCTTGTCTCCATGACGCACATGAGAAAACTCATGCATGATAGTGAACCAAAATCCATCTACTCGGTCATGGCGAATAGACACTGCTATCACGGGGCCGATCTCATCCCAAAATGCCGCTCCGTCTATGCGGACCTCTGGAAGAGGCTCGACGACGACAAAACGGATTCCAAATTCGCCGAGGACGGTTGAGAGATGCCGCGCCTCCTTGGGATGCGCGGCTAGTCTTCTTAGGGCGCTCTTGGTTTTAGACAGCTTGTCTTCCCTGAAGGGGTTGGCTGGAGATGTGGATGCCAATTGCCGAGCCCTAAAACACCAAGCCGTCTCAGCGGGAGTCAAGTTTGGTACGGCGATAGTCCGACGAGCAGCCACAAAAAAAGGCCGTGTTGTAATCTCAACGGGGCTTACCGCTGCATAGGGATCTGAAAAAAATGAGGCGACCTCTGCTTCGAGTTCACCAAGATTGTCGGTTTCTTTAATCCAACCCCGCCGCTGCATATCGCGAATTGGAGCGATCGAAAAGAGTCTCGCACGTCGTTCGATGTCAGAGGTATCCTCGGAAATTAGGGAGAGCCTATACGTTGTTTCGGCTTGCATCCACTGTTCCGGGCTGTTGCCAAAGGCAGCGGCGAGACATGCAGCCATCTCTGGACTAATGCCTGATCGTCCGCGCACCAAATCATTGATTGCCTTGACGGATCGCCCGGTAATTAGCGCAAGCTCGTCCTGCGTCCATCCGCGCTCCTTGAGCAGTTCTCGCAGCATCTCGCTGGGTGGCTTTGGGTCTTGTCGGTCTATTGTCATCGGCCTACCAAGAGTGTACCATGGAAAACGAGGATAGGAAGCGTCACTTCTTATTGTTGTTGACAGTCCTATGACGCTCAAGTATAATAATCAGTATGAACCGCCTTGATTCGAGCCGTCGCGCCCATGTGATATCAGCCCTGGTTGAGGGAAACTCTCTGCGCTCCACATCGAGGATGACCGGCGTTGCCATCAACACCGTGGTGAAGCTGGCAGTGGACGCTGGCGCGGCGTGCTCGGATTACCAGGACCGCATTCTCCGCAACTTGAATTGCAAGCGAGTACAGGTCGATGAGTGCTGGTGTTTTTGTTACGCGAAGGCCAAGAACGTAACCCCAGAGATCGCCGCGAAGCATCCGCACGCGGGAGATGTCTGGACCTGGGCGGCTATCGACGCAGACAGCAAACTAATCCCATGCTGGATCGTTGGCGCGCGCGATGGGGTCTCCGCACGCATGTTCGTGAGTGACCTCGCTTCTCGCCTTGCGGATCGCGTGCAGCTTACCAGCGACGGCCTAGGGGCATACCTAAAAGCGGTTGAGCATGCTTTCCGTGGGGACGTTGACTACGCGCAATTGGTCAAAGTCTACAACGAGACTTCAGAGGGTCAGAAACGCTATTCGCCTGCGGAGTGCATTGGCTGCACAAAGAACGTGGTGGTTGGCTATCCCGATCCCGAGCACGTCAGCACCAGCTACATCGAACGCGCGAATTTGAGCATGAGAATGGGGATGCGTCGGTTCACGCGCCTCACAAATGCGTTCTCAAAGAAGATCGAGAATCATGCGGCGTCTGTCGCGCTCTACTTCATGTATTACAATTTCGCTCGGGTCCACAAAACGCTTCGTTGCTCTCCGGCGATGGCCGCTGGCGTGGACAACCGACTGTGGGAGATCAAAGACATCGTGTCGATGATCGAAGCGCATGAAAATTCAAACTGATACACTACCGATGGTCTCAGGGCAGAAGCAGCTGGAAGCCGTTTGTAGAGATAGCGAGTGCACGGCATGTCCGGACAGAACCAAGTAATGGAAGGATGCCAGACCACACTGGCGCCGGGCGGCAAACATTTTGTCGCATCTCCGCCGCCGTATGGACCGGCGGTTGCGGGCAACCTCGAGTTCTGCCCAGGCTTAACGGAACTCAGGAGTAAAGGCCCAGCCGCATGGGTGTTCCGATCTTTCAAAAACTGCAGCGCTATTTCTTAGCGGGCATCGCGATCTTGGAGACGGTGATCGTGTCACCCTTCATGTCGCCCGTCAACATCACTCCGGCGTGGCCAGCGTGCATCTGAAGCAACGGGCTGTCCTGGTTGGCGATTTTGTAAACCTTACCATCGCTGACGAAGACGAATTGACCACCGCCCTTGACACAAGCCAGGGCGCAGTCACGGTCGGTCATCCCCGGGTGCGCGCCCGTCATTTTTGCGTGGCTGGCGCCGCACATGCTGTCGCTGATTTGGCCGGTCCAGGTCTGATCGGCTGCGAAGGCGACCGCACAGGCGACGGTGGCTAGAAAACAGACGCTTAGAATTCGTTTCATTGATTGAGCCTCCTCGATTCAGGACGGCTCCAGTATACACCCGCCGATCGTCGGGAAAGCTTGGCAGGTGGATCAGGTGCCTGATGTCTCACATTATCGCCAACAGTCTGTCCCTTAGGCCGGCCGCCGACCTCTTCCGACGCACCCCGTATCGACAGCGGAGCGGCACAAGTCCGACTTGCCGACAATGCAGCCAAGAATGAATTCGCCGAACATCGAGAATCAAATGCCAGGAGACGTCTACTCAAGCCCACACTGCGATAGATACTCCAAGCGGAATCCGCTGCCGTCTCCCGGATCCATGAAGAATGACACGCCCCAACGTCTCGACTGTGAATTCCACGAGACCTTGTTGTATGAGAGCGGCTTGCCCTCTGCTCCAAGTGGAGTCCCACAGCCGACGGTCGTCATTGTGTGGCTGGTACCGTCAGCCCGTGTGACCCGCTCTTCACGGTATCTCGGCAAGTGTTTGTGGCCGTGAAGGATCAGGCTGACCCCACGGCTTCCACACCAGGCTATGAAGCTGTCGGCATCGTCCATTCGCAGAAAATACTCGTCAGTAACTCCGATATTCTCCAACAAGCGTGAAACCAGAGTTTCCTTCGGGGCTTCAAACGAGAATGGGTGATGGTGGATCAGAGCCACGAGGAGGTAAGCCTTAATCTCAGGGCGCATCAGAATCAGCTTGTCGAGCTGTGTAGCCACTTGAATCCTCTGTTCGGTTGTAATTTTGCCGCGCGCCAAATTGGCGTCCCGAGAGGAGTCAAAGCAAAGGAACACGCATCGCGTGTTTTCGTCGGTAACCACGCTCGACCATTCCACCTTGTCGATCTGCTTCAGGTCCTGACGAAGATTTCCGCGCCACTTTTGGTCGTGATTGCCGGGTATCACGATCGCTTCCTGGCCCCGTTCCCGCTCCAGGGCTGTGCGAAAGCTATGGAACGCGCGTGCTTCCTCCGGCCGTGGCTCGTTGAAGAGATCCCCTGTAATGACCACCTTCGCGACCGACCGGGAAATCGAGTGAAGATGAGTGGACAGGTACGGCTCCTTTTCCTGCGCCCATTCGTTTCCGAAGTGTAGGTCGCTCAATTGCAGGATATTCGCCTTCTCAGAGCGACGACGCCAATCCTCGAGAATTTTGTCCAACTGCCGTGGAGACTCATGAGCCGCGCGCGACTCGTGATAGAGATCCTTGGCTTGTTGTAGAGGTGCAAATGCCGCTACGGCGTTTCGCGACCAAAAGACTATCCCCGGCCAATCCTGAGAGTGCTCGGCGGCTAACGCGACCGCCGGAAATGGGTCGAGCAACCTAATGCCGTCAGAGGCGTTCCAACCCGAAGGGATGAGGAACAGCGCTTCATGGCCGCTGTCAGTCGCGGCATAATTTATGAAAGCTCTCAATTGTTGATCGTGTTGCCAGCTACCGACCGCGAGTCCGAACAGGCGGTAATCGCTCAACAGACCACGTATCGCCGCCAGTCGCGTCGCAATTTCGTTTTCGGGAACTTGTTTAGACCAGTCAGGTTGATTCGCAAGGCCCTGATAGGTTTGCGCGGCTGTCCGCTTAACAGCCTCAACCCAATCGGGCGAGCTCGATATCAGAATCTGGGGGAACACATCTTCTGGTGTCGGTTCTGCGCTACCGCTCAAAATGCCGAGAAAGCTTTCTAACTCCCTGTACGACGCCCGTGGAGGTGTGCGGCTGGCTGTGGTCAGATACGCTGCGATGTTGGCTTGCTGGATATCAAAGCTGAAACCCATGACAGACTCGGCGATGCTATCAACTGCTGCATCTTATCACAGCGATTACCACTTCATGGTCGCGGATCAATGAAGCCGTCCGCGACTGTCCTACTGGTGTTCGCTCACTTTCGATACGGTTATCCTGGTCGTTCACTTCGTGAGTCCCAGCGGTCGGAACCCAGCACCATGCCGGTTGGAGTTGGCGAGATACGGCGCTTGCCACTTGGTCGTGTAACGCCCAAACCGCGGTTGTGGCGTGACAGGGGAAATCGAGTTGCCCTCGGCCACACGGTCGTTAATGTGAGTTAACGTTGCCGTTGGGCACCGAAAAGTTCACGAGCACGGGCAAAGAAAAAATCGTCATCGATTTTCGCTCGCTCCCGTCACAGACGCTCGCGGCAAGATCATGTTCCTCCCGGCAGCGTTTCGGTCAGACCCAGGACCAGCACCAGCCGTTTATACGATGGCGGTGGGATGGTCACGATGGAGGAGGCTCCCAGGCGGGACCCGTCGAGCGCAGATGTATACTCAATCTGTCGGAAATTCCTAAGTTGATGGGTTGACAGAAATCGTGGCCCCTCTGGACGGCGGAGTCATCGTCGGGTCTTACGACCACTTTGTGGTGGTTCTATCCGCGTTGATCGCCGTATTCGCTTCCTATACCGCGCTCGATCTGGCGGAACGGGTAACCGCCGCTCGGGGCGCCCTCCGGCCTGCGTGGCTGATTAGCGGCGCCATCGCGATGGGCATCGGAATCTGGTCGATGCACTACACCGCCATGCTGGCGTTCAGCTTGCCGGTTTCAATTTGGTACCACTTGCCCACTGTATCGCTGTCTCTGCTGACGGGAATCGTTTCGTCGATCATCGCCCTGTTCGTCGTGAGCCGGAAGAGCCTGGGATCCCGGGCAGCTTTGGCGGGCAGCATCTTTCAGGGAACGGGCATTGTAACACTGCATTACACGGCCATGGCGGCGATGCGGATGCCGGCCATGTGCCACTATTCTCCGGCACTGGTCGCTCTCTCGATCTTAGTTGCGATCGCGGGTTCTATGGTGTCGTTGCATCTGGCGTTTTTCTTTCGAAGTGAGACTACCGGCCGAAGGCTGCGTAAGGCCACCGGCGCACTGGGGATGGGGGCGGCCATCTCCGTCATGCATTACACGGGCATGGCCGCGGTCAGCTTCACAGCCTCTGCCGCAGTACCGGACCTATCCCAAGCTGTGCGTGTCACTCCCCTCGGCATTGGCGGTCTTGTTACCGTCACCATGATGGTTCTGGTGGGAGCGTTGGTGACTGCGCTGGTAGATCGGCTCCAAGAGCGAAGCGCTCTGTTGGACGAGTTGTTCGAGCAGGCGCCGCATGCCATCGTCTTAATGAGTGCGGACCATCGCGTAGTCCGCGTGAATCGGGAGTTCACTCGGCTCTTTGGTTACACACCGCAAGAGAGCCTGGGCCGCCGCCTCAGTGAACTGAGCGCCCCCGGCGAATTGGGAGAGGAGTCTCAGCGATACCCCGGATCGGAGTGGCACGGGCAGCGAGTGGATACCGAGGCGGTTCGCCGGCGTAAGGATGGCAGCCGGCTGCAGGTCCTGGTAGTCGGCGTGCCCCTGTCTATGCCCGCGGGAGATATTGCCGTATACGTTATGTACCATGACATCACCGAACGAAAGCAGGCCGAGGCGGCCCTGCGCATGCTTTCCGGACGCCTTTTGACGTTGGAAGACGACGAGCGGCGGCGCCTGGCGCGCGAGCTTCACGACACTACTGCGCAGTCGCTCGCGGCCCTCTGTATGAACCTTTCCGTGGTGAGGGAGGCCACCGACACCCTTAACCCGCGTGCGCGGGCGGCCTTGGACGAAAGCGTCACCCTGGCAAAAGAGTCCCTACACGAGATTCGCACCGTTTCGTACTTACTCCACCCGCCGGGTCTCGACGAGTTGGGGTTGGCGTCCGCCCTTTCCGGGTACATCGGTGGCTTCATCCAGCGAAGTGGAATCCGGGTTGAGGTGGACGTGCCGCCGGACCTTGGCCGCTTGCCGCAGGCGGTGGAGACCACGGTTTTTCGCCTCGTGCAGGAATGCTTGACCAACATTCACCGGCACTCTGGAAGCAGCACCGCGCGGGTTCGCCTTGTTCGGAAACCGTCCAACCTGGTTTTGGAAGTGGAGGACGCCGGCCGCGGTATTCGCGGCAACGCGCCATCCGGTGTGGGAATCGCGAGCATGCGGGAACGGGTTCAGCAACTTGATGGTTGGTTAGAGATCGCCTCGAACCCCGGTGGTACTACCGTCAGGGCAACCATTCCACTTCCGGTGGCCTCCACATGAAACCGATGTCCATTCTGATTGCCGACGATCACGAATTGGTTCGCCGGGGTATTCGAGCGCTGCTTGAAGCCCGGCCGGAGTGGAAGATCTGCGGGGAAGCGGCGACCGGTCGCGAGGCTGCCGAAAAGGCCAAGAAGCTACAACCGGACCTGGTGTTTCTGGATCTCACCATGCCGGAGATGGATGGTCTGGCGGCGATTCCAAGAATCCTGGAGGCCTGCCCCACTACGAAGATTCTGGTGCTCACCATGCACGACTCTGGAGAGATGGCCAGTCAGGTCTTGGCCGCAGGCGCCAGCGGTTTGGTCTTGAAATCGGATGCGGCCCGAGACCTGGTTCAGGCAGTTCAATCCATTGAGAAAGACCGGCCATTCCTTTCGCCAGCAGTCACCAAGTTAATCATCGGCCATTTGACAAAGGCGAACGCGTCAGGACCTTCCGGCGACCTCACTCCACGCGAGCTCGAAGTTCTAAAGTTACTGGCGCTCGGCCGGAGCAATAAAGAAGTAGCCACTGCCCTTGACCTCAGCGTAAAAACAGTGGATGTGCACCGTTCCAATATCATGCGGAAACTCAATCTGCGCACGTACAGCGATTTGATTCAGTTTGCGATTCGGCACAGCGTCATCGAGATCTAGGCGATGTTCGGGCCGTATCGCCACGCGCTTTCTCCTTCTGGATTTGCACACTGCATCTAGGAAAATTACCTAGGTACAAATACCGATACGAGTCAGGCAGGATTCGTACGCAATCGATCCAATTGAAGTCCTTGTGACGATCGCCCTATCGTCGGATTGAAAGGATTTGCTACCCGAAAACGACAGAGGTTTCGGGGATTTCGAAATAGGATGAGGGTTGAGAAAACCGTTCCGCTTATCGCAATCGTGGACAACGAAGCATCGGTCCGGTTGTCCGTAGACAGCTTGATCAGATCCGCTGGGTATAGGACGGTCGCATTTGAGTCCGGAGCAGCGTTCCTCGACTGGGACCACAAACACGAAATCGGCTGTCTGATTCTCGACATGGACATGCCCGGGCTGAGCGGGCTGGACGTCCAGCGACGGTTGACGGAGATGAACTATTCGATCCCGATAATTTTTGCAACTGGACAGGGTGACGAAGTGAGGGAAGCAGCACTCAAGCAAGGAACCTTCGCGGTCCTGTCCAAGGCGTCCTGCGATGAGGTTCTGTTGAAGGCGATCGAATCAGCATTGCAATCAAACCGCTAAGAAAACGGGCACAACTTTCTTAGTCAATCTTTCAGAGGGTGAAACCATGTTCTTTGATGCCGCCTTTGTCGTCGGCGCGCGGGTCAATCCGTCAGGTGGTTAGCAGTGGCCATAAGCGTACTTTTTGCGGACGATCATGTCATCGTTTCGCAGGGTCTGGAAGCGCTCCTCAGACAGCGCTTCAACCTGGTCGGCAGCGTGCGCGACGGGCGTGCCTTGGTTGCCGCCGTCGAAAAGCTTTCGCCGGATGTGGTGGTGACCGATATCGCCATGCCCGGCTTAAATAGCATGGAGGCCATCCGCCAAATCAAGAAATCCAACCCCGGCACGGTGGTGGTCGTGCTCACCATGCATGCCGAAGCCGCTTTAGTTGTGGAAGCGCTCAAGGCCGGAGCCTCCGGTTTTGTGCTCAAGACTTCCGCCGTCGACGAGTTGGAAGTCGCCATTGACGACGCTCTTAAGGGAAGAACCTACGTGACTCCGCTGATCGCCAAGGACGTGTTCAGCCTGCTTGCGGAGCCCCGTTCTGGAGCCACCGGCGTGGAGCGCCTGACGCCCCGGCAACAGGAGGTGCTGCAACTCATCGCCGAGGGCCGAACGATGAAGGAAGTCGCCTCCATCTTGCATATCTCGCCCCGCACGGCTGAGTCCCACAAGTACGACATGATGAACGCGCTCGGCTACAAGACCACGGCTGACTTAATCCGCTACGCCGCCAAAATCAAACTGGGTTCCCGCTGAGCTAGCAGCCGGACCGAGCCGCCTTTCCAACTCGGTTCTTTGACTAATTCGACCTTCTGCAACTTTCCAGTCCCCACGGTCTTCTGAATCGCCGCGCGTGCCGGGTCTGGCACGCTTGCCAGCGGGACCGCCTCCTCCACGCTGACGACTTTTCCGGCGGCATCGAAGGAAATGTCCTTGTTCTGACCATTGACGCTCAGTTCCGCTTCGTACTCCGTCTTGCCGTTTTCGACCTCCTTGGTGAGACCGCGGATCGAACGCCTCTCTAGAAGCCGTCTCGCATCGCTTCCGATTCTACCAGTCCTTGGTTTAAGCGAGGTCGAAGAAAGAGTCCGAGTTTATAATGACGGGAAAACACCGCGTTTGAAAAACACTATCGGGTGAAGGAACTGGCCGCGCTGTGGTCGGTTGCCGCCCGGTCCGTGGGGGTGAGTCACGCGGTGTGACACCCACGCATCCTCCAGGAAGTTCATGGCCGCCAGGCTTGCGGGAGCCGGTCATTCGCTGAAACTTGCCAGAGCGAACGAGTCACGGCACCGCTGCCGAAGCAGAGGGTCGATCCACTCCACCGCATACCAGGGTGGTACAGATGCAGCCCCACAACTTAGAATTGAGGCGGCCCGCCCTCCACTCCTGATCCCCGGCTGAGTTCCCGCATCAGAACCGAAGCCTGACTAGACTGCACGTCGCGATCGCGTTTGCCAACAACGCCGTCGTGAGCGCCTTCCGCTGCTCATTCAGAATCTCAATTTGCCGACGCTTGGTGAGAACGAACCGCACAACCATCGCGGCGTTGTAGTCGAGGTACTTGGCAATTGCTTCCTGCTCCTCATACGACGGGCAAACAATTGGAATATCGAGAAATCTCTCTGGATAGAGTCGCAGCCGTGAACTACGGATGCCAGTAGAGCGGCAGATGTACTCGGACCGATACGCGTCAGTCCTGAAGAGGGCGTCGGCGTATCCGGGCACAAAAGCGTGCTCGTCGCGCAGTCGATAGACAGCGTAGGATGGGCTCACAAGACCGGTGTGCTTAGCAACGCCGAGCGCGGCCATCCACGCCCACATCGTGTTGATTACGATTCGGCCTTAAACATCGTGACGTTCTTCTGACTGCGGGGCGTGACACCCGTTATGTGCGAGACCGAAAGCAACTCCTCCCCACCAGTAGTTGAGCGTTGATCCACCTCCCGGTAATAGCACTTGGCGCGGTTTTCCTCCCAATGCTGCGGGATGTTTGCCAGCCAGGACAAGCGCGACCTCCGGTACTCCGGATACGGGCTCAGCCCAGCCATGCTCACCTCGCCCCCACGATTCGGGCGAGCAACCCTTCTGACTCATCTTCCAGCTTGTAGAGATCGGCCTTGATCTCCTCCAACGTCCGCGATTGTTCCGGCCTGTAAAAGTATCGCGTAAACGAAATTTCGTATCCGACCCGAGTAGCGCCTTCCTCGATCCACGCATCCGCTAGATGCGGCAGAACCTCCCGGCGGAAGAACGCTTCGATACCGCCGTCCTCCAGCAGCGGGATCTGTTCCGAATCTTTGAACGCCGGATCCGGCTCGTACTCGATGGCAATGGTGTGACCGTCTCTGTCCATGGCATATCGGCCATACAGGGCTTCCCGTGCCGGGTCAGTATCCTTCTTAGGCTTGCCCTCTTTTCGAATGACCGGTGCGGCCTCCTCATCCTGCGAGGTCAATCCCGACCGCACCAGGTCGAGGCGCTTCGCCGTCAGCTTGACGCCGCTCTCTTCCGCCACGGCTTCCAGCCGCAGCGCGAACTTGTTGAAATCGAGATGCGGACCGGGGCCACTCTTCTCGGCAACCTGTTTGAGCAGACCCGGAAGAGACTCTTCCTTTGCGGCCTGGCACAACTGGCCGAATCGCTCCAGGTCACCCGTCATCAGCTCGACCCGTAATCGCAACGGGCGCCGGACCCTGATCTTCCAGTAGCCAAAGGTTTCGCGCGGAAAGGTTTTCGAGCACTCAGTCTCCTCGCGCGCCAGGAAGGTCTCTGTAATGCGCTGCAGGTCCTCTTCGGACAGCTCGCAGTTTTTCTTGCCCAAGTTCTTGCGCAAAGGCCTCGACCACGCTGTCGCGTCAATCAGTTGAATTCGTCCGCGGCGATGCTCCGGCTTGCGGTTGCTCAGGACCCAAATGTAAGTCGCGATTCCCGTGTTGTAGAACATGTTGAGCGGCAGCGCAATGATGGCCTCCAGCCAGTCGTTCTCGATAATCCACCGCCGAATGTTGCTCTCACCCGAGCCCGCGCCGCCCGTAAACAATGACGATCCGTTATGAACCTCGGCGATCCGGCTACCGAGCGGCGTGTCCTGCTTCATCTTCGACAGCATGTTCACCAGGAAGAGCAACTGGCCATCGTCCGACCCAGTCACCATGCTGTATTCCGGATCTCCCGCGTGGTCGATGATGAAACGAGCGTCCTTTATTCCGCTCTTGCCACCCATCCGCTCCAGATCGGTTTTCCAGCTCTTGCCGTACGGGGGATTGGAGAGCATGAAATCGAACTGCCGCGAGCGGAACGCGTCCTGCGACAGCGTCGATCCATGCTGAAAGTTCTCGGCCTCGGCACCTTCTCCCTTCAGCAGCAGATCGGCTTTGCTGATGGCGTAGGTTTCGGGCTGGCTCTCCTGTCCGTACAAACTGATCGAGACATCCTTCTTGTGTTCCTCCCCTAAGCGGTGCAGCGTATCTTCGGCCACCGTCAGCATGCCGCCCGTGCCGCACGCCCCGTCATAGACCAGGTATGTCGTCGACTCGATCTGGTCCGCGATCGGCAGGAAGATCAGGTTTGCCATCAGCTTCACGACGTCGCGCGGAGTGAAATGCTCGCCAGCTTCCTCGTTGTTATCTTCGTTGAACCGACGGATCAGTTCTTCGAAGATGTCCCCATAGCATGATTGTCGAGGCCGGGAATCCGCATCGTGCCGTCCGGGTGCTGAACCGGGTTCGGGCTCAGGTTGATGGAGGAGTCCAGGAACTTTTCGATGAGACTACCCAGGATATCGTTCTCTACCAGGGTGGGAATCTGGTTGCGGAACTTGAATTTGTCGAGAATCTCGACAACGTTCGGCGAGAAGCCGTCCAGGTAGGTCTCGAAGTCAGCCTTTAGTTGTTGGGCCTTGGAACGCAACCGCAGATCGCGAAGCGTAAACGGCGATGCGTTGTAAAAGGACTGGCCCGCGGCCTGCCGGAGTGCGCCGTCCTGGTTGGCGATGCCTGCGGTGTCCATTCTTGCCTTCATGTCGAGCACGGCCTTCTTGGCGGACCCTTCGAGCACGGCGTCGAGCCGGCGGATTACAACCATGGGCAGGATCACGTCCCGGTACTTGCCGCGGACGTAGATGTCGCGCAGGACATCGTCTGCGATACCCCAGATAAAGTTCGTGATCCAGTTCAGTTGGCCTTGGTCCATGTGTTCTCGCTACGCCTATGACGATAATGAGGATTCAATTTCCGGGCTGCAATGAGATGATACGACGCTCGTCCGCGAGCTTGCGCAGGATACTGAGGTGCGCTCGCCAGCCTTCAAACTCAGCATCCTCCTCGATCCCCAGCGTTCGATCACCTGAAGGCGCATGGCGAAGAAGGCGATCAGAGATCCCCGCGCGCCCAACGAGCCAGCACGCGACTCGATGCCGGGACATCATCACGCAGAGCCTGCCGGCCGCCAGGTGAAAGGTGGAAGCATCCGCTCGGCCGGAGAGAGGATGATGAACGAACATCAATTGGCGTTCAAGTCCCTGGAATCGGTCGCTAGTTTCCACGAAAACATCGGACAGGTTTGCGGGCAGCCGTTCGCGGATCGCGTTGACCTGGGACACATGTGCGCACACGATGCCGATCATCGACGGATCGAGATTCCGAGCCAAACTGTCCTCGATCACGGTAGCCCTCCGCGCGAAAAGTCGTTCAATCATCCGAACTATGGTGACCGCTACCTCTTCGTCTACTTCGCCGGTGATCTTCGCGGGGAGTTCCACCATGCACAAGCTGGCTCCCCTAACGACGAGGTCCAGGGCCGAATCTGCAGATGCCCGCCCGGATACTGGAGTTGTTAGCCTCAATCGCCGGCCCCCACTATTACTGAGTGCCGTGAAAGGCAAGTCTGGATAGAACGCAGGCTGAACAAATCTGACGGTGTCTTCGACCAACCGCCTGGAGACTGGCAGAGCAAGCCGCCTGACGCCGGGATGTCTCTCCGTCAGTGCCTTTGGGCAAGCAACGTGTGGGCCGGCGCGATCACATTTCCATCTTTCGATTTCGCACGTCACCACGGGAGGAATCTGGTCGGGGTCTCCCACCAGCACGAATCGACGCGCTAGGCCGGCGATCTGCTGGAACCTGTAGTCCGGCAATTGGAACGCCTCATCAACAATCTGAAGATCGAACAGCGGCGGGTTTTGAATCCACGACCACTTCGCGGCATTCGAAATCACTACGCTCGGCCCGACAGGCAGATCGTTGCCGGATCGAATGGTAGCCAGATTTGGCAGCCCGTTCAGCACGTCTGGCAGGAGAAGCCCCTTCCTACAAACAGATGAAAGGTTCGGTTCGGAAACCCGCTTGCGAGCCGGCGAGCAAGGTCAAATGCCTGTTCGTTTGTCTGGGTGCTAATCATGCACTGCTCGCGATGCAGCTCCATCGACTGCACCGCCAGACGCTCCACGACCCATGTCTTTCCGGCTCCGGGCGGGGAGTCTAGGCGCACGGCGGGTTCTCCATCCCACTGAGTCTTGAGAACCGCCGTTACAGCTTCGTTCGCGAGCAGCTCCGGGATCCTCACATTTCCAGCAGCGCTCATCTCAGGCCGTCCAATACCCTCAACAAATCGCGGGGCGCTCCCCCGTCTTGCGGCTTGCAGTTAGGTATTCCGCCGTCCGAGTGTGTCCAGGGCGGATTGCTCAGCCTTTCGGCCATTTGAACGCGAGTCCGGATTATGCCGAGCCAGTCGGGAGCGCCGGGGCCCAATTCAATCACCTCGCCGGTGCGAGGCAGGCCAACAGCCCGACCGCCCGAAGATAGTCGCAAGGAAACCGTAGTGGTACGCCCGTGGCGCTGAATGTCTGTGACGACCGCCTTCAGCCGGGTGTCCAGCAGCAACGAGAGTTCGTCCCGGCGTCTCACTCTCAAAACGCGCTGCTGGCTGACCACCTCCAGGGAATACTCAAATCGCCAGGGGCCAAGGTGTACTTTCCGAGGATTTCTCACCGTGCCGCGCAGAACATCGCCAGCCAGACGCGCCCGCGCGCGCCCTAGCCGGTCCTCGTGGAGAACGGCAGATTCCATGTTGTCCATGGCGTCCTCTCGGTCAGCAAGTTTAAATGCTGCAGGCTTCGGTTTGTCCTTGAGCGGCAGATGAAAGCCAGCATCGCGGGATTGCATAAAGTTCTGAAATTCATCGCGCTCCCGTTCGTCCAGTGCGGCGAGGGCTGGGAGCGTCGGAAGGTTCAGACGTCCGAGAATCCGTATCGCTCTTTGGGTTCCTTCGTAGACGGGGCGAACGACGTTAACAAGGACGTCATGGACTGCCTTCGCGCGGCGAGCGAGGACCTTCGGATCAGCGTTCTTGCGCCGGGCTTGGTTGTAGTCTCTGACTAGCGGATCGAGCGCCTGACGGTCGAATGTAGGATCGGTCTTTGCGCCCATTGGAATCAGCTCTGTTGCGGCCACCTCCGCCAAAACATTTCTTCCGGCTGGTGGTTCGATCCAGACAAGCACGGTTCCAAGGTGTTCGTCTTCGGCTTCTTGCTGACCGGTGGCAAAGTGCTGCCTCAAAGCGCCGGTGGCCGTCATCAGGGCCTGTTGGCCTGCGACAGGAAACCTTTCCGTTGCGTATGAGAGCAACTCTCCAAATCTCTTGACCACCAAGTCATCCCGGTTATAGCGGAGCCGGTCCGCTAAGATGTCCAGCAGCGCCGCCGCCGGCGATGATGAAACCCAAATCTGTGGAAAGTCACCCCGTGACCTGCATTCGTCGAAATACGCTACGATCCGCTCCGCGAGCCAAGTGAAAAGCCCGTATTCGTCCTCGCGGAAACGGGGATCGGGAACCGATCGGAACTCTGGCGGCTTTCCAACATGCCCAATTGCCACCGTGTGGATGGTAGTGTCCTCGCCCGCCATAGCCAGCGGACACACGACCAAAGCGTGAGGCTGAATGGATACGTGGAGATGCGATGCAACCCGTAACGCCTTACCACTTTCGAAGGCCGGCAGCCGCGCAACAAGATCGATTTCCCCTGCCATCGTCAAACCGCCTCTCGATACTCGTTCATCGCCTCACGGAGTTGTTCCGCGAGGGCTTGCTCAGCAGGCGTTCGTGGTGGTGCGCCGGTTCCTCTTGCGAGATCCAGCGCCCTTGAGATGGAGCCAGCCGCGGCAAGCGTTTCGCGCGCGACGTCACCCAAAACAACGGGATCGCCATTTGCCACAGCAGCCTGCTTGCAGTGCTGTGCCAAGGCGCAATACTCCCTGCAACTCGAGCGATAACTATTCGGGATAGACTCCAGCACGATCGGATCATCTAGGAGCCTGTCCGAATAAAACCGCAAGTTCGCAGGCATGAATGGAACGGAACCGGTACATAATGTTTTATGCCAAAGGGCTACCGAGACTACCTGCCGGAGCAAGACCTACTGTTGCCGCCAAGC
>Ga0209517_10004686_pt1 | contig 17848 bp, 15 predicted proteins | sample PeaSoiMetSII2010_FD_187695 | JGI IMG/M metagenome (GOLD analysis project Ga0209517, IMG submission 187695) | Peat soil microbial communities from Weissenstadt, Germany - SII-2010 (SPAdes) (version 2) | ecosystem: Environmental > Terrestrial > Soil > Wetlands > Peat | place: Germany...
GCTCGAACATCGGATCGCCGGTGGTGGCGGGCGCTTCGATCTTGTATCGGCCGCGCGCCTGCCCGACCATCACGCCAAGCACCATATATTCAATCAGCGCCAGCACCGTAACCAGCGCCAGGGAATGAAACCCCCGCACCATAAAGTTTCTCCTTCTCAGCGTGTACGCAGACTCTACCTATTGCAGTCGGGGCCGGAATGCCACCCCCCCGGCCTGGCGGCGGGTCAACCGGGCGGGATCGACACCAAGGCCGCCAGCGCGAGAGAGAACATTTTCAGCTAGCTTCATTGTAAACGAGGCTACCAAGCTTCTGGCAAAAGGTTAGAAGATTATCGGCAGCGATCCGCGCCTCCCAATTGTACTCGGGCTCATTAAGGGGCCGATCCCTGAAGGTAACAATAACCTGCTTGAGGACTCGGCAGTCGTTTGAGAATTCTACGTGATAATGACCTAGAGCATTACGCAGGTGCTCAACCAGCACGGCTAGGTTACTCGTTTTCTCCTTTGCCTTCCTTGGTTGATCTAGTACGATTTGCCAGCTCGGCCACCCCTGTTCCGTCAGATGTTCGAGCTTGTACCTTTTGAACAGGCGCTTGAAGCGGTCCTGTTGTTCCCAGGGAAAAACGACTAGTCCCAGAAGAGAACAAACCAAGAAAGCGACGGGATGGAAAGAAATCTCCTTGTTGTAGCTGGACCCAACCAACGAAAGATTGTTCAGCGTCCGCTGTACAAAACCCTCAATCTCGTTACGCGACGCTATTTCCATTTTGCACCCCCGCGTCGGACTGGGCCCGGTTCATATAGTTATATTCGTCGATTCGCTTCAAGAGTGTCTTTTGAGCAAGGAAATCACGGCGTGGCGAATGCTCAGCTGCAAGTTTGCGACTTAATCGCTCGGCGCACTCGCGCATGCGTGTGCAGAAAACGACATACGCGACATCTGGTAAGCTTGAGAACCGACACTTCCAACTATTCGCGATGGAGTTATCCCACACAGGAAAAAAGCGCGGCGCGAGCATATGGAGCGCTTTGGCGACGGATACGGGACTTTCTTTTGTTTGCCGTCCGCTGTTTTTCCTAGTTTGGGCAGCAGTTCGCGGAACGTGAGTGCGATTGCTCCGTGGTCGTGTCCGCTTAGAGAGAAAATGTTTCTTCTCCGGAAGCCGTCAATTCGCGACCAGTTACATTCCAGCCATTGCTTGAGTGCTGGCTCATCGAAGCCGTACGGTCCGTAGAACTCTTGATTCCAGATCCGCAAGAGCACGTTCAGCCCGTCTACAACCTTTTGCTGGTTGTGTAGATTGCCCCATCCTTCCGCCACAAGAGTCGCCGCCTACGCCAGGTAGGCCGACGAGAAAATGCTGATTCGCAAAACTGCCCCCGAGAAGGATCAGACACACGATCGCCAGAATCCAACCCTCGGGTATAGTCGCCATGAGCCAGTGAACGCCCTTCACAAACAAAATGATGGCCGCGACGAAACCAACCCAAGTTGCGAGATAAAGTGCGGGGTGCTCCACGGTCCTTTTCCGCGCGTCAGCGTTTTCGCCGCGTCGTCAGAGGCGTTGATGACGCAGGGTCTTGCGATCTGGCTTCCGATTTTGGCGATTTCATTTGCAAACCGTCTGTAGTAGTTTAACCGAAACGGCCAGCGGATGAAGGGCGGGAAGGGAGTTAACCATGCCTCAAGTTTTTTCATGCGAGCACTGTAGAAAGGCCATTCTCGAATCCGAAAACTGGCAGCCTGTCGGAACGGGCAGGCCTGAGCGCCGGATTCATACCGACTGCTATCCGGCGTACGTAGACGCCCTCAGCAAACCAGTGAAGTCAGAGGGCGACTTCGACGTCTTCTCACGAGGTTGATCCTATCCGGTATGCGGGCCTGGGTCACGGCGTTACAGGGCATACCGGAGCACGAGATCGCAAAGCCTTGTAAAGCTCCAAGCTATCGCTTGCGGTACTTCGCGATGCGCGCGGCTTCGATCTGGTCGGCGGCTTCGCGGCTCGGACGCGCGGGCATGAAGCCGGGAGTGTAGTCGGTCTGCTCCCAGGCGCGATCGTTCGGATCCCATACGTAGGGCAGCTCCACGATTTCGCCCGGCCGCGCGATAGTCTCGAACGCGCGCAGCGCGTCGCGGACTATCCGGCGCTGCAAATCCGGCTGATGCGGTTTGCCGGTTTGATGGCCGAGCGGGAAGTTCACGAACACCGCCCGCGGCGGTTTTACCGCCGGCGTGATGTCGAGCGCCGAGCTCATCGTGAGCGTCGGGATTCCGACTTCTTCGACCACTCTTGCGATCAGTCCAACGGACTGATGGCACACGGGTCAGGCAGGCACCAGGTAGAACGCCTCGACGTTCGCGGCGCGCAGCTCGGCGACGATTTTCGGCGCCAGCTCATCGCGCACCTTGCGCGCCGAGTAAACTCCGCCCATGAAGCTGAAGGCGGGATCGGACAGTTCGCCGATAACGCGGTCGGCCTCGAACTCGCGCAGGCGCTCGAGCGGAAAGACGCAATTCGGATCGGCCTCGGCGTCGGCGGTCGGATAGCCGAAGTGCCAGACCGCGAGCTCCGAATTCCGCGCATCTTTCGGGATTCTCCGGTACGAGGCGTCCTCGCGATGGAACCGCGGCTGATCGCGATACAGAATTCCACCCGACGTCATCAGCGCGAGCTTGCATCGGGCGATCGGCTTCTTAAGCGCCGTCCAGGGGACGGTCTCGTTGACGACCCATCGATAGTGCGCGTAGTCGCTATACAGTTCGCGCGTCCGAGGGATGTAGTCGATTGGCATAGTATTCGTCAGGGCAACTCTGCCCGAGTAATTCTATTCGGTCTGTGCGAGGCGTCTCAAACCCTTCAACTCGCGCTCAGGCCGCCGTCGACGATCAGCTCCGTGCCGGTGATATACGAGGCTTCTTCGGAGAGCAGAAAGACGATCGCGCTCGCGACTTCCCACGGCGTTCCCTGCCGGCGCATCGGGATTCGCGGCGCCACCAGCGCCTCGCGATCGCCGCTCAGCCGGCGCACCATCGACGAGTTGATCAGCCCGGGCAGGATCGTGTTGACGCGGATCTTGTCGCGCGCGTGCGACATCGCGGCCGACCGCGAGAGCCCGAGGATCGCCGCCTTGGTCGCCTCGTAGGAGACCATCCGGTTGCTCCTGAGCGCCGCCAGCGACGATACGTTGACGATCGCGCCGCCGCCGGCCTTTGCGATCTCCGGCACTGCATAGCGCATCATCAGGAACTGGCCGCGCAGATTGACCTGGAACATCTTGTCGAATTGCTCGGTGGTGGTTTGGGTGAGGCTGCCGCCGATCGCGATACCGACGTTGTTGACCATCAGGTGAAGCGCGCCGAAGAAGCTCAGCGCGGCCTGCACTGCGGCGCGGCACGATTCCTCCTTGCCGACGTCGGCTTCGACCGCCTCGGCCGGATGGCCCTCGGCGCGGATGAAGTCGGCGGTCTCTCTGGCGAGCGCGAGTGAAAGATCTGCGACCACCACCGATGCACCCTCGCGCGCGCACAGGATCGCGGTGGCGCGGCCGTTGCCGATTGAGATCTTCTCGCCATCGCGGGGTGGTCCGTCGGCGCCGCCGCCGACGATCAGAGCGACTTTACCGGCCAGACGGTTCGAGGAATTGGCCGCCGCGTTTGCCATAGTGCGCCTCCTCAGATCGTGTCCGAAACGCCCGGAATGAACAGCGGCTCCATCGTGTAATGCACGACGTCGGCCTCGAGCTCCGCGCGGGCGGGCGCTTGCGCCTGTTCGCCGGCGGGATCGAGGATGTCACGCAGGATGGTCGCATCGCTCGAGGTGTTCAGGAACAGTCCGGGCCGGCTCAGGACGAAGTGAACGCCCCGGCGGATCGCGTCGCGATCGCGAAGCGGCTCGTACCAGCTGAATTTGCGCTCGCCGCCGTTTTGCCATCGCCGGCGCGCGACCGACTTGATGGTCTGGGTCGCGACACCGCGCGCATCGCAAACCTTCAGCAGCGCCTCGACATCGGCAGCGTACTGGCCGATTCCCATCATCGTGAAGTTGTATGGAAACAGCACCGAGTCGAAGGCGAACCGCTCGAGGCTGCGCAGATGCATCGCGGCGACCCGCGTCCCGTGACCGGTCACGCCGATGAAGCGGACCAGCCCCTGCGAACGCGCTTCCACCAGCGCTTCGAGCGCTCCACTCGGTCCGAGCGCCACAGTCCATTCGTTCTCATCGACAAGATTGTGCAACTGGATCAGATCCAGATGGTCGACGCGCAGCCGCTCGAGCGATCGATGGAGACTGGCAAGCGCCGCCGCGTAAGTGCGGTCGCCGGTCTTGCTGGCGAGAAAGAAGCGCTCGCGATGCTCCCGCATCCAGGGACCGATCCGCAACTCCGAATCGCCGTAGGAAGCGGCGGTATCGATGTGATTGATTCCGTATTCGAGCAGAATGTCGAGCACGCGATCGGCCTTCTCCTGCTTCATCCCGCCCAAAGCGGCGGCGCCGAAGATCGCGCGCGTGCTCTGATGTCCCGTTTTGCCGAATGGACTCGTCGCTATCATCTTTTCACCTCACTGGATTGTCCGCGCCAACTACGCAGTTGGCGCCACTATCTAAAGCGCGACGTTGAATTCCAGGCGCGGTCCCACCACGTTGACGCCATGATTATAGTACTTCGGCTCAGACAGGTAGGCATTAGATATATGCATATACTCAAGGCCGGCCGCCATGCTGTAGCGAGGGCTGAAATTGTATCTCACTCCGCTGCCGAATATGAAAGTAAACGTGAAATCCTGCCCTTGACCGTTCGGCCACTCGTGATGCGCCACCTGGTAGGGTTGCGCTGCGTCGGTGAATCCCAGGCCGATGCGCAGTTCGGTGTAGGGCACGATCCTCCAATCGGGCTGGATGAAATTGTAGCGCACTCCCGAGCCGAGCGACGCATAGTACGACTCCGGGCCGTGGACAATCACGTTGTAGGATCCGCTCAAACCAAGCTCGGTATTGCCACGCCAAAACGATCGGCCCTTTATATCGTAGAGATGCCACCGGAGCGAGAGCATCAGAGGAACGATGATGTAATTGGGCAGATGCGCTTCGCGCTGAAACCTGTCGCCGAGAACGGGACCGAGAATCAGAGGGGTATTAAAGGGGAGGTATCCAGTATCGAACGAGAGCTCGAGCTTGTTCCTGTAATAGATACTCCGGTTGAAATCCTCGCCGGCCGCCGAGTCCGGCGAATTCGCGGCCTCAAGGCTGCTGCTCGAATCCCCGGCAAATGACGGCCTGGACAAGGCAAGAATTGCGAGGGCCAGCCCAACCGCGATTCGGGTCTTCATTCAGATCGCTATCGTCGCAGATCGTTATCGTCGCGGGATCGTCAGGCTGCTCGACGCGGGCGCCGCACCGCCTAGTGAGTGCCGCCCAGCGGAGGAACGTTTACCGGCGTGCCTTTGAAGCATCCCACCGTGTACGGATACTCAGCCGTCGCGTTGTAGTGATACATCTGCTGCGCAACGCCGTCCCACACGATCTCCGAAGTGTGGCCGTGACATTCGTCCAAATCGGCGTTGGTCAGGGTCTTGCCGTTTTCCACCGGCCCGTAGATGCCGAAGCCGTCGAATGCATACCCCACCAGCGTGTTGCCGAGCGAATCCGTAACGCCAAGTTTCACCACCGCATCCGAAATATTGTGGTAGTGATAAACGCTCGATTGCTGGGGATGGCCGTTGTACGAATCCTGAAGCTCATGGGCCACCGCGTCGCGGAGCAGCGCGTCGAGGCCGTTGAAGAGCGCGACCCCGGTAAGCGCGATTCCGACCTGTCCTCCCTCACAACTGTCGGCGCTCGCCACCACCGGGTCCTTGGGGAGCGAGAACAAGACGGTCTGCGGCCCGATCGAATTGGGATTCTGATCGTACTTGTAGGCCGGATCGGTCTTCTGAATGGGAAAGATTCCGCTCGGATGAGGCGGCAGATCGTTGCCCATCACCTCACGCTGGTCGCCGTCGATCACGAATGAGATCGATGCGCTCGGCCAATTGACGCTGCCCTGCACGTGAATCTTCTTTGACGGATCCCAGTATTTGCCCTCGATCCACGGGCCGTTGGTGGCAGCTCCGCCCTTACCGGCCGGGAGATTCGAGCACAGGTAGATATAGCCCGCGCTCGGACTCTTATAGCTGATTTTTCCGTCGCCCAATGGAAGCAGCGTGGGCACCGCGCTGGGCATCGCACCCGGCGCAGGCGACGGCGTTGGCGTCGGTTGCGCGGGCGTATGCTTTGGAGTGGGAGTCGGCTTCCGGGTCGGCGTGGGCCTTGGAGTTGGGGTTGGCTTGCGCGTGGGCCGCGGACCCGGCATCGCCGGAGTCGGCATCATCGGTCCGGGAGGAGCGATCGGTCCGATCGCAATCGCCGGAGCGGACGGGGATTCCCCGGCCAAGGCGATAGTCGGCGCCAACGACAGCACGAGCACGGCAACCGATAGGCGGAGAACGCCTGCTCGTCCCCGCTGCCGGGAGAGAGCGATGGCGCGGCGAATAGCGATCCAGGTCGGCATGGCGTCGCGTTTTACGGAGCGAGTCGCTTCATAGGCCCGCGCTTTCCACCCAGTCCGACAGCACCGGCAGCTTGTACTTCTCACCCGAGTAGGCCTTGAACATCAGGAACAGCCACACCCCGAAGAAACCGAGGTTGACGACGAACTGGACGATTCCGAACAGGCCCGCCAGCGGACGAAGGATTCCGGCGCCAAGGCCGATGATTACGTTGGCCGCAAACCAGGCGACCGAAAACGCGATCGACTGGCGGGCGTGAAAACGCACGTACTCATCCTTGTCGTAGGGCTCGAGGTAAAGAAATATGACCCCGGTCACGAAGAAAAGCAGGTAACTGAGCGCTGCAACCAGATTGCTGGGCGAATTGGTGGCCGTGCCGTCCATAGGCAACTCCTCTCCTCGTCGTGAATCGAAGAACGAGCGCTCGTCAATATCTGTACGAAACGCGGGCGTGGAACGCAATCGCAAGCCGCAGCACGGAGATTGCGGCTCAGCCCGGACCGAATCGGATCGGCCCGAGCGCATCGCTAGCCCGATCCAGCCGGATCAAGCGAGCGGACGGCTTCGGAACCTCAGGGCTTCTTCTGGAGCCGATTCAGCGCCGCGTCGGTGGCGCGTGCGGCCGCGATCGCGTCGAGCTGCGCGGTGATGGTATTGGCCAGTTGCCGGCGGGTGACCGGCTTGGCGAGAAAGCCGTCCACCCCAAGCCGCATCGCCTCGGCGCGCGCATCGATATCGTCGCGCGCGGTGACCATGATAATCGGGATATCCGCGGTGGCGGCCTGGGCCTTGAGCGCGCGGCAGACGTCGAACCCGTCCATCTCCGGCATCATCAGGTCGAGCAGGATGACGTCGACCTGGTTCTCACGCACCATCCGCAGGCAGTTGGCGCCCGAGTCAGCCTCGATCGCGATGAATCCCTCGCGTCTCAGATGATGCGACAGAATAGTCAGCGTGTCGGCGTCGTCGTCGACCACCATGATGCGCGCGGTCTTCTCTCCGCCTTCCTCACTTCGCAGCATCGTCCTTTGGTATGGCCGCGTGCGGGCCTTCGGGCGGCGCGATCACGCCGCACCGCCTGAGCTTGGCAGCAAAGGTGGTGCGCTTGAGGCCGAGCAGGCGCGCCGCCGCCTGCTTGTTGCCCTCGGTCTGGCGCAGCGCCTGATTGATCATACGGCCCTCCATCTCGCGCACCATCGCGTTCAGATTGATCGCGCCGTGACTGGGCAAGACCTCAGGCGCCTGGATTCCCGTGCCGGCGACCAGGTTGGGCGGCAGATGCTGCACGTCGATGGTCGGCTCCTCGCACAGGATCGCGACCCGCTCGACGACGTTTTCGAGCTCGCGCACGTTGCCGGGCCAGTCGTACGACCACATGTGCACCATCGCCTCACGGGTCATCGCGAAGGTATGGCCGAAGCGAACACCGGCGAGGCCCAGAAAGTGCTCGGTCAGGACCGGGATATCGTGGCGGCGCTCGCGGAGCGGCGGGATGATGATCGGCACGACCTGCAGGCGGTAGAACAGATCCTCGCGAAACCCGCCCCTGCCGACCAGCGCGAGCAGGTCCCGGTTGCTGGCAGCGATCACGCGCGCGTCGACTTTGGCGGCGCGATCGGAGCCGACCGGCCGCACCATCTGGTCTTCGAGCACGCGCAGCAGCTTGGCCTGCAACTGGAGTCCAAGCTCGTTTATTTCGTCGAGGAAGATCGTGCCGCCCTCTGCGGCGCTGAAGAGACCCTGTCGCGGCCCAGCCGCGCTGGTGAAGGCACCGCGTTCGTGGCCGAACATTTCGGATTCCAACAGGTCGCTCGGAATCGCCGCGCAGTTGACGGCGACGAACGCCCGTCCGCGCCGTGGCGAGGCCGCGTGAATCATCCGTGCGACGACTTCCTTGCCGGTGCCGCTCTCGCCGGTGATCAGCACGGTCGCGTGGGTCGGCGCGACCCGCGCGACCAGCATGCGCAGTTTGGCGATCGCGGGATGGTCGCCGATCAGGGATTGCGATGAGTTGCCGCTGAATTCTGCTCCGGCGGGTTGAAGACTGGGTGGCACTCTCCCCTACCAATGTCCGCTTTTGCTTGCGGCCCGAGAAACTTTTGACGGGCGTATGCTCGCATGATCGCCCGCCCCTTGACAAGCAGTTTAGCATTCGTTGACAGGCAGTTTACACAGCCATTCACCGCGATGCTGAATGCGGCTCACTTTTGCCTGTCAAAGCTAAAATCTTCTCGACTATCGCGGCGTACGCGAAGGCTGCCTATCGGCTGCAAACCAAAATGAGACTCACCCAATGAAAACCGGTCTCACAAGGCTAGCCTTCCTGGAATTCGCAGGTGGCGTCGAGCCACGCGAGCATGAACTCGTTGATTATTGACGGATCAAGGCCGGTCGATCCGCCGCCGTAGACCGCGCCGCTCCGGGGCGGAGTCGCGGGCGGAGTCCTGGCGTAGGCGACGCCCTGAGCCAAATCCTCCACGAACCGCTCGGCGAGGCCGGGCCCGGTCTGCGGCAGCGTGACGCACATGTGAAAGCCGGGCGGACGCTGAAGCCCGTTCAGCCGCCATCCCCGCCCCGCCATGAAGTCGGCGACGTGATAGATGTCCACGGCGTCCGACGTGAACGCGATACAATAGGTCGGCTCGCCGATGATCGTGAGCTCCGGAATCTGCGCCACGCCGGCCTTGATCGCGTCGGCCGTGTTCATGATCCTGCGCGCAGCCTTCAGGTATCCGCTCTCGCCCATCGTGACCATCGCGGCCCAGGTCGAGGCGGTGATTCCGGCCGAACGGCTGCCCGCGATCGTCGGCGACGCGTACAGTCCGCCCTGCCATTCGGTGATCGAGAAATACTCGCGGCGGCGGATGGCCTTGTTGCGATAGAGCACCACCGACGCGCCCTTCAGTCCGAAGCCCCACTTGTGCGTGTCGCACGACATCGAGGTGACGCCCGGCAGGCGAAAGTCGAAGGGCGGAATCGCGTAGCCGAGCTTTTCGATCCACGGCAGGATGAAGCCGCCGAAGCAACTGTCGACGTGCAGGCCGACGCCGGCTTCGAGCGCGAGGTCCGACAACTTTTCGATCGGATCGATCAGCCCGTGCGGATAGTTCGCGGCGGAGCCGGCGATCGCGATGGTGTTCTTCGTGATCTGGCGGCGCATCGCCTCGACGTTCGCGAGATAGTCCTCGCCGACCGGCACTCTGATCAACTTGACCCCGAAATAATGCGCGCCCTTGCTGAACGCCGGATGAATCGTGTCCGGCACGACCATCTCGGGCTCCGTGATTCCCTTCTCGGCGCGCGCCCGGTCGCGATAGGCGAGGATCGGCAGGATGATGCTTTCCGTTCCTCCCGACGTGATCGAGCCGCAAACTTCGTCCTGCGGATTGCGGGCCCTGGCGACGTCGCCGTGAAGCATCCGCGCCGTCATCGAGATAATTTCCGACTCAAACTTGGTGCCGCTCGGACAGATATCGCGCTGCAGGAGGTTGACGTGCGAGAAGAGTGCGAACACGCGGTTGAGGAACGCGTAATGGTCCTTGCCGCCGTGGTAGTAGGTGCCCGAGACCTTCCCGGTCCGCCAGAGCGCATCCTCTTCTTCAGCGATCGTCTTCAGCTCCTTCATGAGGTCCGCGCGCTTGCGCCCCTTGGCGGGCAGCGCGGCATAGCTCTTGAAGCGCCGCCGATACGGATACAGATCTCCCAGCGGCCCCGCTGACGACGGCTCCTGCTCTTTCACTTCATCGGACATGTCATTCTCCTTGCCCCCTTGCTTCACGGTTACATCCGGAACACGCCGAAATTCGCCGACTCCGGGATCGGCGCGTTCAGCGACGCCGCTAATCCGAGCGCGAGCGCGGCGCGGGTCTCGATCGGATCGAGCACGCCATCGTCCCATAGCCGCGCGCTCGAATAGTAGCAACTCGATTCGCGCTCGTATTTTTCCAGCGTCGGGCGCATGAACTCGGCCTGCTCGCTTTCGCTCATCGCCTGGCCGCTGCGTTTGAGCTGATCGAGCTTGACGGTCAGCAGCGTGTTGGCCGCCTGCTCGCCGCCCATCACCGAGATTCTCGCATTCGGCCACATGAAGAGCAGGCGCGGCGAGTACGCCCGCCCGCACATCCCGTAATTTCCCGCACCGTTGCTCGCGCCGATTATCACGGTGAACTTCGGTACCTGCGCGTTGGCGACCGCGTTGACCATCTTGGCGCCGTCCTTCGCGATGCCGCCCTGCTCGTAGCGTTTGCCGACCATAAAGCCGGTGATGTTCTGTAGAAACAGGAGCGGGATCCGGCGCGCGCAGCAAAGCTCGATGAAGTGGGTCGCCTTGAGCGCCGATTCGCTGAACAACACGCCGTTGTTCGCGACGATTCCGACCGGGTAGCCGTGGATTCGCGCGAAGCCGGTGACGATCGTGGTCGCGTAGCGCGCCTTGAACTCCTGCATCCGGCTGCCATCGACGATGCGCGCGATCACCTCACGCACCTCGTAGGGCTTGCGCGTGTCGGCGGGGATGATCCCGTACAGCTCGGCGGGATCGTAGTAAGGATCCTCGGGCTGGTCGCGGGGCAGCATCGCCGCTGACGCGCGCGCGCCCAGATTGTCCAGACCCAAATTATCGAGAATCGACCGCGCGATCTCGAGCGCGTGCGCGTCGTCGTCGGCCAGATAGTCGCTGACGCCCGAGAGGCGGGTGTGAACGTCGCCGCCGCCCAAATCTTCGGCGCTCACTTCCTCGCCGGTCGCGGCGCGTACCAGCGGCGGACCGCCCAGGAAGATCGTGCCCTGGCCGCGCACGATCACGTTCTCGTCGCACATCGCGGGCACGTAGGCGCCGCCGGCCGTGCACGAGCCCATCACGACCGCGACCTGCGCGATTCCGCCCGCCGACATCCGCGCCTGATTGTAGAAAATCCTGCCGAAGTGATCGCGATCGGGAAAGACCTCGGCCTGGAGCGGCAGGAACGCGCCGCCCGAATCCACCAGGTATACGCACGGCAACCGGTTCTCGATCGCGATTTCCTGGGCGCGCAGATGCTTGCGGACGGTGATCGGATAATAGGTGCCGCCCTTCACGGTTGCGTCGTTCGCGACGATCATCACCTCGCGTTCGTGCACGCGCCCGATTCCGGTCACGATTCCGGCCCCCGGCGGCTCATCTTCGTACATCCCCCATCCGGCCAGGATCGAAAGCTCCAGGAACGGGCTCTGCGGATCGAGCAGCCGCTTGATTCGATCGCGCGCGAGCAGCTTGCCGCGCTCGAGATGGCGCTTGCGCGCCTCTTGGGATCCGCCGCCACGAATCCGATCGATATCGGCGCGCAGGCGCTTCACTGCCGCCTCGGCCGTCGCGCGATTATGGCCGAATTCGGCGCTCGAAGTATTGATCCGCGATTCGATTCGCTCCATCGTGGCTTCTTCCGTCTCGGGTGGATTCGCTGGATATTAGCCTGAGAGACTGGCGCGGTGCGAAACCCGGCCCGAGCCGATTATTCACGATGCGCGAACGCGATCTGAAAGCTTTGGAGTTCGACAAGGTGCTCGCCCTGGTGGCGGCTCACGCCGCCTCCGAGCCGGGCCGCGCCGCGGTCGGCGAGCTCCGGCCGTCGACCGACGCCAACGAAGTGCGCGCACGCATACGGCTCACGGCCGAGCTGGCCGAGTTGCGCGCGGCCGCCGGCTCGCTGCCGCTGCAGGGCTTTGCCGATCAGCGCCGGATTCTGCTGATCGCAGCGCGCGAGCATGCGGTGCTCGATGGGCCCGCCCTGGTCGCGGTGCGCCAGTTCGTGCTGGCGGCCCGCCAGGTCGAGGGGTTCATGCACTCGCGGATCGAGTCCTTGCCGAACCTCGCCACCCTCGCGCGCAACCTGATTGCGCCCAAGGAGCTTGCCGACGCGCTGAGCCGCACGCTCGACGACGACGGCGGCCTGCTCGACGACGCCAGTCCCGCGCTGGAAAAGCTTCGCAATCGGCTGCGCGAGGAGCGCGTCGACCTGGAGGCGCGTCTGGTGCGCACGCTCAACGCGGGCGGGATGGAGCCGTTCGTCTCCGACAACGTCGTGACCGTGCGCAACCGCCGCTTCGTCCTGCCGCTCAAGCTCAATTACGCCGAGCGTCTGGAGGGCATCGTGCAGGACCGCTCGATCTCGGGCGAGACGCTGTTCGTCGAGCCGATGTGGGCGGTCGAGCTGAACAACCGCCTGATGATGCTCGAGCGCGAAGCGGAAGCCGAGGAGCGCCGCATCCTGGCGCATCTGACCGAGATGGTCCGCGGCTACGCGCGCGAGCTCGGGATCACGTTCGAGGCGATGGTCGCGCTCGACGCGCTGAACGCGCGCGCGATCTTTGCCGAGCGCACGGAGGCGATCGAGCCCGAGATCACCGACGGCGCGCTCGAATTGCTCGACGCGCGCCATCCGCTGCTCATCCAGAGCGGGCGCGGCGTGACGCCAATCGACGTGAAGATTCCCGCCGGGCAGCGCGGAATCGTGATCTCGGGCCCCAACACCGGCGGCAAGACGGTCGCGCTCAAGACCGTCGGCCTGTTCGCGCTGATGGCGCAGGCCGGGATGCTGATCCCGGCGAATCATGGGAGCCGCGTGACCGTGTTCCGCAGCGTGTTCGCCGATATCGGCGACCAACAGTCGATCGAGGCCAATCTGTCGAGCTTCGCCGCTCATATCGTCAATCTTTCGGAGATCATCCGATCGCTTGAGGAACCCGCGCTGATAATCCTCGACGAGCCCGGCGCCGGCACCGACCCGGCCGAGGGCGCCGCACTCACGATCGGCCTGATGAACTACCTTGCGAGTCGCCGATGCCTGATCGCGATTGCGACTCACTCCACGGCGGTCAAGCTGCACGCCTATTCGCGCGCCGGATTTGAGGCCGCGGCGGTTGACTTCGATCCCGAGCGCCTGGCGCCGCTCTATCGCCTCAAGCCCCACACCATCGGGCAGAGCTACGGATTGGCGGTGGCCCGCCGCCTCGGGCTGCCCGCCGAGATCATCAGTGCTGCCGAGGAGGCGCGGCCGGCCGGCAGCGTCGACCTCGAGCAGGCGCTCCAGCGGCTGGAGGCTGAGCGGACCGAGCTCCGGCGCCGAATCGATGAACTCAGGGAACGCGAAGCTGCGCTCGAAGAGTTGCGGCGCGGCGCGGCGGAACAAGCCGAGCAGGCGCGTCACAAGCTCGCCGCCGATCGCGCCCGCATCCGCGCCGAATCGGCCGGGCTTATCGAGAAGCTCCGTCGCGAGGGCGGCGCGCTGCTGGAAGAACTCAAGGCCACAACGAAATCGCAACGCGATCTGAGCCGCTTCGTCGCCGAGGCGCAGACCGAGCTGGAGCAGATTGCGCCCGCGCCGCCGCCACCGGCGCAGCCGGCGGAGCAGGAGCCGCTCAAAGTTGGCGACGAAGTCGAGCTGGGCCAGATCCGCGGCGAGTTGCTGGTCCTCGAAGCGGGTAAGGCGGTGATCGCACGCGGCGGGATGCGAATCGAGGTCGCGCCCGATCGGTTGCGCCGCGCGGCCCGGCAGGCGCCCGCCACGCGCGCTCCGAAAGTAACCGTGACGACCGCCGAGCACGAGGAACGCGAGGAGTTGATCCTGATCGGGATGCGCGCGACGGAGGCGCTGCGCAAGCTCGAGGAATTCCTCGACCAGGCCTACCTGACCAACCGCTCGGAGGTGCGGGTGGTGCATGGAATCGGCTCGGGCGCGCTCAAGAAAGCCGTGCACGAGTACCTGGGAACATCGCCGTACTGCGCAGCGTTCCACGAGGCCGACCCGCATCGCGGCGGCGCCGGCGCCACCGTGGTGCAGTTGAATTTGTAGAAGCTGCCCCATCCAGTCGAAGAACCAACGCCCTACTGGCCTGCGACTGAACCAGGACTAGGCTGCCCGTTCGAGAAAGCTTACGAAGCCCGCTCGCAGCAGTTACTTTTGCTCAAGGTCGATAAGGTCTACGACCCGCTTCGTTCCGAGCCGCGCTTCATCGCGTTACTGAAGAAAGTCGGCCTGGACAAGTGACTCCCGAACCTCGAAACCGTCAATGACTCACAGCGGCACAGTGACTTTGCTGTTCAGCGATCTGGTCAATTCTACCGAGCTTCTGTCACGCACCGGTTACGAGAGCGCCCATCGCATCTTCGAGGCCTATAAGACCAGAGTGGGCAACGTGTACTTGTCGGTGACCAAATCCTGAAGGAAAAAAGGCAGGGCGCTGAAACGCCCTGCCTCTCCTTGCAGACTTACGCCGGATTCAGTTTAAGCCAGCCGTCGATCCTGAATCCGCGCGCCTGGTCTCGTTAAACTGACAAGCCCGCCCACATCAATGCGAGGTACAGACCCCGGAGCCAGCCACGTTGTCGTTTTCAAGATTGTCATCGATCATCCCTGGGACCAAGCTGTTGCTATTCAGGTAAACGTGATCCGTGAACGCAGGGCTACCGTTGGTACACCCCGGGTCATTACCGACAACCGAATCCCAGACTAGCGTCTGCTTCACCGCGCCATTGACGGTGGTGAAGGTGGAAGTGGAATCCAAAGTATAATTGCACGTCAAGGCCGGCGACCCAGCACCTCCGGGGTTGTTGGTGTACATGGTGGTAGACGTTCCGCTGACCAATCTTGACCCGCTGACGACGACCGACCATATCGCGGAGTCCGAGCCAAGCCCGAGGTATTTACCGCTTAAGCCAACGTCCAGCCCTTGGCATGAGATGGTGTAAGTGGAAGCTGCGCGGGCGGACCCTGCCATTACCAGCGCCAGCACAAATAGGACCGCTACGACCGAAACTGTTCTTTTAGCCATGATACGAATGTTCTCCTTTTCTAGCGATTGAGCTGCGATTTCCTTTTGACTCTCCGACTCCGCTTCACCTATAGACCAAAAAGCCTTCCCCCACAAGGGTTTCAGCTCGGTTTCCTCAGTTGACTGAGATCCTTTCCGAATTCAGCGCCCGCTTTGAACGGCTTTGGACAGCCGCTACGTCTCCTAGTTGCCAACCTAGAGCACTCGTAGGCGGCCTCGGGCAGGCGCGACGAGGTGGTAAAATTGATCGATGAGCTGTCGCGCCGGCCATACCCTCGCCGGCCTACCCTGATCGCGGCCACACCGGTTTCCCGCTAATGAAACAGCTGCTCCAGTGGCGAGCCCTTGCCCTTCTTGCCCAGCAGGCCACCGAGCAGCTTGCCGGCCTTGTCCTTGAATGCGCCCTGCGCCGCGGTCTCAACTATCGCCTCGATATCGGGAAGCACCTTCGGCTTGGGTAACGTACCCACGATTTGAACGGGAATCTCGATCTCGCCGTTCTTGTTGGCCAGGATCGCGACGGCCTTCTTGTTCGCTTCGAGCTCGCCGCTGAGTTCCTTGACGATGACCAGCCGGGCCTTCAGGTCGATGTTCTTGTCCGCGTCGAAACTTCCGTCGCCAAGGATCTTGTAGTCGGGTGACTCGATGGCGATATCGTGCGAGATGATCCGCGGCCCCTCGATCGTGAATGTCAAACCGGCTTGCCGGATGTCAGTATCCGGTGACGCGAACAGTTCCGGATGGCGCGCGATCACGTCGGGACTGACGAGATCGCCCATGCCGGGAATTTTTTTGGTCTTCTCGATCGCCTGCGCGGCGACATTGACGCCGACCAGCTTGCCGTTCTGGATGACCGCGTTACCGCCGCCGCGAAGCGTCGGCTTGATTTGTTCGAACCGGATACCGCTCCCTGAGATCTGAATTTGTCCGATGAGCGAGCCGCGAATCGTACCCGCCGCCTTGGCTTTCTGCGAGGCGAGCGCCTCTTCCAGATCGATATTGTCGAGGCTGAGTTTGGCCTCGAACGGGCGAGCCTTGGTTATCGTGGCCGCGGCGGACCCGGAGATCGCGCCGCCGAACGCGTTGAACTTTAGTGACCGGATATCGATTCGATCGTCTGCGTACCATGCCGCCAGCGCCAGGTCATGGTACTCGACGTTGGCGACGGTGCCCGCCGCCGACGTAGCGTCGGCGTTCAACTCCGGTGCCGCCAATGTTCCGCCCAACGTTCCGCTCGCCGACAGCTGACGAAGGTCGTCGGGATGGTCTTGGGGATGGTCGGACTTTCGCGACGGAAAGATCTCGTCAAGCTCGAACAGGTCGTCGCTGAAGCTGAACTTGCCCTTGAGCGGATCAAACGAGTCGAACTCGGCCTGAAGCTTCGCGTGCCCCGAGCCCAGATCGAAGCTCGCGGGCTCGATCACGGCGCCGTTGCCGGTCAGGCGAACGTTGCCGGTCAGATTGGCGACCGCCGGAGCCATGCCGCCCTCCAGCCCGATTGTCACTCGCGAAAGGCCGACCGTTCCCCGCCCTTCCAGATGCGGGCCTTCGACCTTCATTCCCATGCCCTGGCCGCCGGGCACTGGGACGAGCACAAGGTGCGGCAGCTCCACTCTCATGTCGGCGTGAATCTCGGCATCGCCCGCCACGCTGTATCCCGCGGCTGCGGGGATCGTCTTCACGACCGACCCGAGATCGAACCGGTTGGAATCGAGACGCGCCTGCACGACGCTTTGGCCGATACCCGGATTTCCGACCTTGAGCTCGAGGGCCGCCATCGTCAGGTTTACGGTGTCGACGGCGCCGACGCCGTGGTCTCGCGATCCGCCAATTGAGATCTTGAGCGGAACGCCGGCGGGCTTATCCAGTAATCCAGCGTAGATGACGCCGGGGGTGCTCAGATCGGAGCTCAGCTCGAACTTCAGCGAGTCTGCAACGCCGGCAATTTTTGCTTTGACCTGAAATACGTCGGATATCGCGAGCGGCAGCGGTATCGATCGCGCCAACCGTTCCACGCGCCGCAATCGCTCCAGCACAATCGGACCGATAGTCGCCTCCAGATCGATCGGAATAGCGCCGGCATCGAGCTTGCCGTCGCTCACCAGCGGACCGGCTTCGCCCGAGAGCGTCACGTTCTGATCGCTGTCGAGCGCGGCCATCTTGCCCGCGACGTCGAAACGGCGGGTGGCGTTGAAGTTGGTTACGTCGAGGTCGATCGCCGTGACCGCAAGCGGCTCGCCGCCCGCACCCAGGTCGTCATACGAGACCGTCCCGTTCCGGATACTGACCGTATCGACGGCAAACCCTTCCAGCGAGCCGAGCTCGCCCGAACTTCTGGATTCGCTTCGTGTGGATTCGCCCGGCATGGCCTCGCCTTGCGCGATCGAGGTTGAAGTACCGGAAGCCGGGCCGCCCTGATCGGCCGGCTTATTCTCGCCGGTCTTCTCCGGGACCGGCTTCTGCGGAATCGGCGCACTTGTTTCAGGCTTCT
>Ga0209517_10004687_pt1 | contig 17848 bp, 18 predicted proteins | sample PeaSoiMetSII2010_FD_187695 | JGI IMG/M metagenome (GOLD analysis project Ga0209517, IMG submission 187695) | Peat soil microbial communities from Weissenstadt, Germany - SII-2010 (SPAdes) (version 2) | ecosystem: Environmental > Terrestrial > Soil > Wetlands > Peat | place: Germany...
TCGTTCGTGCAACTGGCGCCGCAAGTCCAGCTTTCCAGCCTGGAATCGGGCGCGGTGGACGCGCTGTTCTCCTACGAGCCGGTTACCACGACCGCCCTGGTGCACGGCGGGTATCGCGCGCTGTTCGGCTCGGTTTACGCCGACCTGCTGAACCCGTGTCCGATCGGGGTGTCAGTGATCTCGCGCGAGTTTGAGCGCTCGAAGCCGGAAGCGGCGCGGCGCTCGGTGGAGGCGCTCCAGGAGGGCATTGCTTACATGGCGGCAAACCAGAAGTTTGCCCGCTCGCTGCTGCCCAAATTCACCAAGCTGCCGCCGGAGATTGCGGAGCGGGTCAACATCGCGGACGTGACCCTGCAGAACCAGGTGGACGTCGCCAACCTGCAGGCCTTTATCGATCTGCTCTACGCGAGTGGCGAGATACCGGAGAAGATCGACGCACATCGTTTGGTGGACCCCACCCGATGAGCGCCCCCGCTCCATCGGCGGCCCCTGCGGTGGAAGTCGAGCGCGTCGCGTTTTCCTATCCCGCCCGCTCGGACAACGGCGAGGGCACGCTCTACGATGATTTTTCGCTCGAGGTCGAGTTGGGTTCCAGGTTTGTGCTGATGGGTCCCAGCGGGTCCGGCAAGAGCACGCTGGGACGAATGCTGGCCAGGATCATGACGCCGCAAGCCGGCGAGGTGCGCTGGTCACCCCAGTTCACCCATCGCTGGGACGTGGTTTACCTGGATCAGCACCCCATCAACAGCGTCTTCCCCTGGCTCACAGTGGCTAACAATATCAAGTACCCGATGAAGAAGCTGGGATGGGAGCGGTCGAAACGCCAGGACCGCATGTGCTACCTGATGTCGTTGTTCCGCCTGGGAGCGCTGGCGGACGCGTATCCCGCGTCACTTTCGGGAGGCGAACTGCAGCGGCTGGCCCTGGCGCGGTGCCTCTCGTGGAAGCCGCAGTTGGTCATCCTGGACGAACCGTTCTCCGCGCTCGACCGCAAGGTGAAGGCGGAGATCATTGCCGCGCTGGAAGAATTGGCGGCACGCGACCGCATGACCCTGGTGCTGATCACACACAACGTTTCCGACGCGCTGGCGCTGGGTACGCGCTGTGTGGTGATCGGCAGGCGGCCGGTGCGCATTATTTCCGACCTGGAATTCAGAGCGACGTTTCCGCGGGAAGCCGCCACCCCGGACTACGCCACCATGCAGCAGGCGCTGGTCGCCGGGATTCGCGATGGGCTGGTCTAAACAAAACTCGCGCGCGTTGCTGTTTCTGGCCGCCCTGGTGGTGGTCTGGGCCGCGCTGGCCGCGCTGCAAGCTGTGCCGGCGATCGTGCTGCCTTCCCCGGCGAGCGTAGTTCGCGCCGTCCCCAAGATGCTGCGGGAGCGCTTGCTCGCCGATATCGGCCTGACGCTGGCGCGGGTGCTGGGAGCGCTGGCGATAGCCTGCGTTTTCGGCATCCCGCTCGGCCTTTACCTCGGCTACCGCAAAGGTGTGTACCGGGTGATCGAGAGCCCGCTGCACGCTCTGCGCTCGGTTCCCGCCTCAGCACTTTTTCCGCTGTTCCTGATCGTGATCGGAGTGGGCGAAAAATCCATCGTTGCCCTGGCAGCATATCCCAGCCTGCTGGTGATCCTGGCCAACACGGTTTCCGGCGCCACCCTGGCCAACAAGCGCCGGCTGTACCAGGCACGGTTGCTCGGCCTGGACACCCTCGACACCATCACCGAAGTGCTGGCGTACGAGGCGCTGCCCAACATTCTTGACGGTATCCGCACCGCTGTGTCGTATGCGCTCATGCTGGTCATCGCGGTGGAGATGTTCATCGGCCTCAGCGAACGCGGACTGGGCCGCAGCATCTATGAGTATCAATCCACCTACCGCATCCCCGAGACCTACGGCGCCATCATCATCGCCGGCATTATCGGCATCCTGTTGAACGCGGTGGTCAGCCAGTTGGAGCACCGCATGCTGCGCTGGCTGCCCAATGTGCAGGAAGACTGAGGGTTCTTACAGCGCTACTTCTGGTCAAAAGCGCGGCGAGCGTAGTCCGCCTTGTCTCGGTCGGCGCCTTTCAGGACGTGCTCTAGAAGGGATCTCCCGACATCGTCTGGAAGAAGTCGGAAGAGCTTTCTCTCTTCTGGAGGACAGAACGAATAGCCGTAGCAATAGAGGGAGAGGAATCGCGCTGCACCCTCCATCTCCAATTCGGTCAAGCTGGCATCTCGTAGTGCAACCTGCAGGTCGGAAGGCGGATACTCAAGCAAGAGCTCCGGTGGCACATCCTCATATACTGGGTATCCGGACCAAGGGCCTTCTCCGGAACCAAACCAGGAAAACAGCGCAAGGATACGCTTCTTGGGGTCTGGGAACTCTCTTTCCAGTTCGGGTTCGAGGACGTTTGCAGATGTGGTGACGGCTGCCGGCGGATTGGACCACCATTGCGGGTCTTCCCGCAGCTTCGGCCACAACGGGCGCAGGTCCGAGGGCATGGCGTTGAGCCAACGCTCGGAAGCATCATGAGCTGCTTTGTCCATCGCCTGTATTTTTTCGACGCCGCGGCGCGGGCCAGTAATACCTCGCGAACCGAACCACTTAAGGAACCTTTCTTGGTGGGCGACTCTGGCGTCCCCAGACCACCGCGAAAAACCGATTGTCAGACTTTCGTAAACGCTTATGACACCCAGTTCCTTTCCGTTCCGTGAAAGTGCAATCTCAATCGGGGGATAACAAGCGCAACGAAACCAGCCTCTCGGAGGCTCAATAACAATGGCTTTCCTCAGTTCTAAGATGTCCCTCGGGTCCACTGATGTGTACAGAATCCTGGCCGGAGCGCGTGTGCCGTCGGTGTAAATGGCGGGAGCGGAGTCGTACACGACAATCTTGTCTGCATGACCAATCGTGGAGAGCAACTCTGTCGGTCTAACCGGGTGCGTTCTGGCAGTTTCGTCTGCCGACATGAAGGGAGAACCCAAGAGGAGAGTCGTGCAGATGACCGTGATTCTTGCCGTTAGCGTCCCGCGCCTGCCCATACCTCATTTAGACACCAAGAAGGCAAGGAGGTGCCAGATACCCGAAGTGTCCATCCGCCCCCTTCCCTCTAGTGCCCGCTGTATTCGGTGAAGTAGGCCTGGTCGCCTTCCCATTCGGCGATGTGGGCGCGGATTTCGCCGAGGCAGTGGAACTCGGCGTCAAATTCGTACGCCACCACGCGCTGGTCCTGGGCGTCGAGGTAACGAACGACGAAGCGGTCCGGCAGTTCGAGGGCGTCGATGGGCTTGGCGTCGTCGAACTCGACGCCGATCTGGGAGAGTAGAGCGCGGAGGTCGTAATCGATCCCAGCGATGGTCACCCGCTGAGCGCCCGCGCCCAAGGGGCCGAAGCGAGCTTCGATCAAGGCGCGGCCGTGCAGTTCAGGCATAGTTAGGGGTCAGTAGTCGGGAGTCAGGAGTCAGCAACTGGTCCATTGCCTCTCCTGACTCCTGACCACCGACTCCTGACTCCTGACCATCAAAAGTCGTCCCCGGGGACGAGCGGGCAACGGAAGGCTGCGCTGCTGATCCACTCATAGTACTTGTCGTCGCCGATCCATTCGGCGATGTGGCCGCGGGTCTCCTGGACGAAGCGGAACTCGCCATCGAATTCGTGGGCGACGACGCGCTGGTCCTGGCCATCGTAGTAGCGCACACAATAGAGGTTCTCGGAGACGACGACGATGTCAATGGGCCAGGTATCCTCGAGCTTCAGGTCCATGCGGGCCAGCAGGGTGTCGAGATCGTACTCGGCGTCGTTGATGACGACCGCATCGAGCCCCTTGCCCAGACGCCCAAAGCGGCTCTCGATCAGGGCGCGCCCGTGCAATTCCGGCATGCAACACCTCACCCTGCGGCTTCGGCCACGGGACGCTTGAATACCAGGTGCGTGCCAATCGTGCCGTAGGCGACGCCGTCCTTGTTGGGAGCGATCAGCGGGACGGCGCTCACCAATTCCCATCCTTCGGCGCCGGCGCCGTTGATCCACGAATCCAGCCCGCTCACCATGCCCTGCTCGCTGTCCTCGAAAACGATCATGCGATCATAGTATTCCCATTTCATATGGCTCCCATCCGCCTCCCGGCTCAACCAAGAGGACTTGTCAGGCGTGCTGCGCCTGCAGCAGCCGCGCGGCAGCCCATTCCGCGGCTGCTTCGACGCACTCGGCATTGAACTTCAACTCCCCATGATTGAACCAGCGCGGCAAGTAACGAACCAGGCCGTTATCGTGCTTGATGTCGGGACGGATGTCCCTGGTGACGAAACGCAGCTCGGCTCCGGAGAGGCCGGCCTTCAGTCCGGCAGCGCCTTCCAGGATCATGGGGATGTCGCGCTCGGAATAGAGCAGCAGGCACGGACGAGCGTGATGAGGCACGGGACCGAGCTTATCCAGCAGTTCGGTCACGTACCCGGAGTAGGGCTCGCGGACGGCGGGGCTGGGGAAGTTTTCGAACATCCATTTGCCCTGCGGCGAAATCTCGGCGACCACCGCCGGCGAGATGGCCACCATGCAATCGGCGGAAGACATCAGCGCCAGGCGCCCGCCCAGGCTGATGCCCACGGCAGTGGTTGGACCAAAGCGGCGCGTGTAGTGGATGCCGGCCTCCATCTCCTGCAGCATGCCCACTCCGATCTCGGCGCGGTTCTCGCCATGACCACAGAAATCCGGCAGCAGGCAGGCGATTCCCTTCTCCACCAGGCCGAGAGCGACGCCCAGCATCTGCTCCTTGGTGCCTCCGTAGGGATGAATCACCAGAGCGCCACCACGGGGAGGGACGTCGGGAGCAAGCAGCAACGCGGGAATGGGGTGGCCGTCCTGGGCCTTGAGATCCTTGACGCGAACCAGATTCATGATTGCCTCATCGAGTCGGAGCCCGCCGCATTGTACCTAAAGTCACTCCGGGACTGCCGACTTTATCCAACCCAGCACGCGCTCCGCCAGCACGGACTGGTGCTGGCTGAAGCCGTGATCGGCTCCCTCGACGTAGACCACGATCACCCTGGGATTGTCCGCGGCGGCCTTGTGCAGGCGCTCCGCGATGTCGGGCTCAATCAGCTTGTCGGCCTTGCCCTGCAAGATCAGCACGGGATTCTTCACCTTGGAGATGTTCTGGTAAGGGTCCGACTTGGCCTCGGGACCGCGCAGGCTGAGCAGATAGCGCGGAGTGTAGAGCGCCTTGCCCAGCGGGCCGAGGTCCACCAGCATGAGATCGCGGTCGTGGCCGGCCGCGCGCAGGCGCAGCGCCTCATCCACCGATTCTTGGGCCTTCTCCCGGCCGAACTGCCACACGTTCCATTGGAAGAGATTGCCGGGCCCGCTCACCAGAACGGTGGCAGCGATGATGGGGTCGGGCGCAGCCGCCTGGTAGTAGAGCACGCGGTTGGCGCCCATGCTTTGGCCCAGGAGCACGATCTTGCGGAGGCCCAGGCTGTGCAAGTGAGCGACGCCGGCGGCGATGTCGGCCTGGTTGTCGGTGAAGTCAGACGCCTTGGGGCCAGTGTCGTGGTCGCGCATGTTGAGCGCCAGCGTGGTGATGCCCTGCTCCGCCACCGCCTGCCCGAGTTGGCGAAAATAAGCCCCGTAGAAAGTGCCGCCGTAGCCGTGCACCAGCATCAGTCCAACTGGTCCAGGTTTCAGGGGCTGGTAGAGGACGCCATCGAGCCGGACGGAATCGCTGGTATGCAGCGAGATGAGCTGAACACTTACCGCCGGCTTCTCGGCGGGCGCCACCGCGGGGCGCGTCTGTGCAGGAGCGACAACCGCGAGAATGCAGATGATCCCAGCGACCACGGATTGACGGCAGCGCTCGATCATCAAGGTTGGGGTCAAGACCAGCGCCCGCCGGGCGCTCCGGCGGACGTGCCGACGCCGTGCCCTGGCCTACGCCTTCTGAGAGCGGGCGGAACTCCCTCCTTTGTAGGTATATTTATGAGCGGTTCAATGGTAGTCGACTTCATCCACGAACCAAGTACCATCCGGCTTCTTTGCAAACGAGACCCCTCCGTTCCCGGACGGTTCTTTCCCCGAGGAAATGATCTGTCCGAAGCTGTTTAAGGAAACATGCCACGAAAAGCGGGCAACCGCCGCGGTTTCTGTAACAAGCCGCAAGTCTGTAACTTCTCCAACTTCGTATTCACCTCCAGCCAAGTGCGAACCGGCTGAGGTCTTTTCAATCTGCCGCATAGTCTCGGGGCTGAACTCGTACTGATACCACTTGACCGCGACCTTTTGGCCCGTGGCTTTGCCGTTTAACGAGGCAGACTGGCCACGGAACTTTAGGGTAGCTAAGGAGCCCTCTTCGGTATATGTGGCATGTTTCATTTGCCAGTAATAGTCGCCAGTCGTGGTGTGGAGGTCTATCCCTCCGTCGGGCATGACGGTCCCAGCAATTTTGTCCCTTTGGTTTATGCCTCGCCCAGGCTCGATGTAGAACTGATCGCCGCTCAACGTATTGGAATCCTGCCCCGTTTCCAAGTCGTATCCTTCCGTGTAGTGCTCGCCGTTCCCGTAGGCGAATGTCCCCGCGAACCGGCCGGAGATCTTCGGATAGCTCACGGTGTCGACGTGTTGCACAACGAGGCCGCGCGCAAGTAGTTCCTTCAAAACGGTTGCATCAGCGGTTCCATTACCTGAACTGTAGTCCTCCCGGGTCCGAGTCATAAGCCTCATCAGGCCAGAGAGCGGGATCATATACTTCCGTTTGTCAGTGCGTTCTCGCAGGAGGGCGAGTGCGCTAGACTCAGTCAGTTCCTTTTTGGAGGTGCATCCGCCAGCAAGTACCAACAGACAAGCCAAGCCCAAAATGGCGATTCTCCGCATATGGCCTCCGAGAGCTTGAATTTATGTCCCTGCGCCTTGCCTTGATTTTAAGAACTATTCTCAGTTCCGCTGGAAGTTCGCTCCACTCCGACTGATATGTAGAATCGACAACCTTGGCCCCGTTCGCCGCTGGCGCAGCGGGCATCCGGGTCGGCCCGACTACTTTTTCTCCAAAATCCCGAAATCGAATACCGTCATTAAGACACCGCTAGCGAAAAAACAGTATTCTCCGGGAGCAAGAGGGGAGTTCGGTTTCACCTTAAATCCATTATTCCCCACAGGCGCTGACGAGAATGCGACCACCTCTTTGTCGGGAATTTTAGTAGAACCGCTAAACGCGTTCACTTGCATTACAACTGCTTCACGGTCGCTCTTTTTCACCTCAAAACGAAGGAGCTTGAATTGATCCGTCGAAATAGGTGCCCCGCTGGTACTGCCGAATCCCGACTGCTGCTTCTCGAAATAGAAGTAAAAAACCGGAACGGTGTCCGTCATCTGAAGGGCCGCGTGAGTTCCGCTGACGCTGATTTTCGCTTTCCCACTCCCCACCATGCCAAAACCGGAACCCTTTTCGCTAGCCTGCGAGCTCTGCATGAGAGTCATCCGCCCATTTTGATAAAGGTAGATGCCTGGGTTGTGCGGCGAACCCGGATCGTTGGGGTCCGGAGCGGCTGGGCTGGTCGCTTGCTGCGCCTGAAATGGGAGAGTAGCGAGGCCGGCGATCAATAGTAACGGCAGACTCCAAGAAATTCGTTTGAAGAGACTCATTTCTCCTCCTAATTTTCTAACATTACGTCGCATTCCGAAAACGCGGATGATCGCAGCGACCACGGGTTGACGGCAGCGCTCGATCATCAAGGTTGGGGCCCAAGACATGGGTGACCTACGGGACCGTCGCCTTGGCTTCAGCCGACCCGCCGAGCGCCTTGACCTTGGCTTCCAATTCCGCCATGCGGGCGCGCAGAGCTTTTTCCCGTTCCCAGCGCGCGGTCACGTCGCTGATGGTGGCAGCGGCGCCAATCACCTGGCCGGCATCGTCGCGCAGCAGCGCGATGTTGAACTCGATGGAGATGCGCTTGCCACTCTTGGTGAGCGCGGGAACGGCGAGAGCATCCCGGCCATATTTGGTCACGCCGGTCTGCATGACGCGGTCGTAGCCTTCCCAGTGCTTGGCCCGGTGTTTCTCGGGAACGATGATGTCCATGGACTGCCCGATGGCTTCCTGAGCGGTGTAGCCGAACATGGTTTCTGCGCCGGAGTTCCACAGGCGGATGATGCCTTCGCGATCGCCGAAGACCACCGCGACCGGAGTGTGGTCGATGATGTTGCGGCAGAGGCGGTCAGGATCGAGTTCGCCGGGCATAGGTGGGAGATGATACCGCCGCCAGGCAGGGATGTCACGGCCGGGAGGCACCGTAAGAAGCTGGCACGCTCTCGCAACCGGTTTGTTGCGGTACATGCCAGCTTCTCCGAGTGCGGGGAAGCCTACGAAGCGGCTTTGGCCTGCTCGACTTCGCGCTGCCGGAGCACGCGCCGCAGCAGCTTGCCGGTGGGCGTGCGCGGGAGCTCGCTGACGATCACAATCTCGCGCGGCAGCTTGTAGGTGGCGATCTTGCCTCGGCAGAACGCGATCAGCTCTTCCGGAGTGGCAGAAGAGCCCGGCTTGAGCACCACGAAGGCCTTCGCGATCTGGCCGCGAATCTCGTCGGGGACGCCGATTACGCCCACGTCGAGGATCGCCGGGTGAGTGGCGAGTTCGACCTCGATCTCTTCCGGCCCGATGCGGTAGGCCGAACTCTTGATGATGTCGTCCTCGCGCGAAACGAACCAGAAATAGCCGTCGTCATCCACGTACACAAAATCGCCGGCCCGGTTCCAGCCGTCCTTGCTGATGGCATGGCGTTGCTTGTCGGGATCGCGCCAGTAGATGGTTCCAGTCGGTCCCCGGGCCATGAAGTGGCCAATGTTGCCGGCAGCCACCGGATTGCCGTTCTCGTCCACCACTTTGAGTTCGTAGCCGGGCACGGCTTGGCCGAAGGAACCGGCCTTCGCCTTGCGGCTGACCACATTGGAGGCGAAGACGTACATCATCTCCGTCGTGCCCAGCCCCTCATAAATATCCAGGCCAAACTTTTCTTTCCAGGCGTGGTAGGTGGGAGCGGTGAGGCTCTCGCCGCCGCCGGTGCACACCTTCAGGCTGCTGAGGTCGTACTTCCTGTTGGCGTCCGGCACCTGCAGCATCTTCCGGTAGGCGGTGGGGGCCAGCGTCAGGATGGAAATGCGGTGCTTCTGGATGGTCTCGAACATCTTCTCCGGTTCGAACTTGGCGATGAGCGAAGCCGCCGCCCCGAATCGGAAAGGAATGGTCGCGTAGCTGGAGTATCCGGCGCCGAAGGCCAGCGGAGCCGAGCCTCCGATGACGTCATTCTCCGTCACCTTCCAGCCGTACTTGCCGAAGCTGTCGGGGACGACCAGCAACTCCTCCACGAAGTGCACCGTGCCCTTGGGACGGCCGGTAGTGCCGGAAGTGTATAAGAGCAAGCCGACGTCCTGGCGATTGCGAAGCACGGGGTCGAGTTCCGCAGATCCGGCCTGCACGAGCTCCGCATAAGGGAGGAATCCCTTGGCCTTGATCTCCGCCGGGTCGCCGCCCACCACGATGATGTTGCTGACGGTCTTGAAGTTCTCCCTGGCGGCCTCCACTTCGCCGAGCAGCATGGCGCTGACCACGATCGCGACCGCCTCGGCATCGTTGGCTACGTGTGCAATCTCGGTGCGAGAGAACAGCGGCGAGGTGGGAGTGACCACGGCTCCCAGCTTGAGGATTCCGAAGTTGGCCACCAGCGCCGGAGGGATGTTGGGCGTGCGCAGGAGTACGCGATCGCCCTCCGTCACTCCAAGCTCGCGCAGCGAGTTGCCGAACTTGTTGGCCAGGGTCAGCAGTTGGCCGTAGGTGATGGTCTGGTCATCGAAGAGAACCGCCGCGCGACTGCCGCGGCCGGCCGCCACTGCCTTGCCCAGCAGTTCTTCCGTGGGGTTGAACCGCTCGGCATAGGACTGGAATTCCGGCAGCGTGTAAATGCGCGCCGGCCACGTTTCGCGTGGAGGCAGATATTCCGCCATAAGATGTCCCTCCTTGGTTATCGCGCCACGGCCTTCGCGGGGGCTGCGCACTCGGCGAGCAGGTCCTCAAGCGCCTGCTCCACACGAATGGTCCCGCGCTTCTGGTCGGTGCGGGGGAACGCCAGCGTCGGATAGCGGTCGCCCTCGAACACCAGCAGCGCCGGGACCGTGGTCCCGAAGTCCGGAACCAGAGCGCCCTTGAAGCCGAACACCGGGCGCACCGATGCATCCGGGCCGCTCACCGATTTGTGATAAATCGGGAACGGGTCCTTGACGCCGGCCATATCAACCGCCTTGGCCTCGACCCCGCTAGCCTGCAGCTTCTTCACCAGCTCCAGCGCGCGATTATTGTCGCAGGGGAAGGTCTCGCCGGGCTTCTGGGCGCTGGAGTAGTAAAACTCGACGCGCTTCGGCCCTTTCGCGGCAGCCGCCGCGACCGCGGCCTTGGCCGCCATCGGGTCGGGCGGCACGTACTTCTGGCCGCTCTCCTCGAACACATCGCACTCGGTCCAGCCCTGAAGGGTGATGGCCAAGGTAAACGGCCATTCGCGCTTCATGCATTTTCCCAGGTACGCCTTCTGGATGTTGGAATCCAATGCCGGACGCATGTGCTTGCAATGGACGCACAGGCAGTTCGCGTTGTAGTGGGCCATATTGCCTCCAGTTTTAATGAGCTCCGGCAACCATGAACTTCGCCGTGCTGCCGATGAGTTCGTCCTTCTTCAAGGGATGACCGCTGATGGGGTTGCCACGCACGTTCTTGCTCATGGGGATGGGCTTGCACACCGAGTCCTTGCGCGCGCGGGGCGCCGGGCGGGTCAGCCCCGGTCCGGAAATGGCGCTGTAGTCCTGCTTCTCAGCAAAGCCGGGCAACAGGTCCACCTTGCCGGCGGCCGGTTCAGGACCGGCGATGCAAGTGCCATTCGAGGTCTCCAGGCGGTACACGGTGGCGCACCCGGCACACTTGGTTGTCCCTTTGAAGTTCCAGAACGGATAAGGATCGAGGAAATTCTTGGTCTTGCACTTCGGACATGTGAGCAGCATAGTTTGTCTCCTAGATGCACTCCTGGTCTTCCAGCCGCTTGATTTCTTCCGCGCTCAAGCCGGCCAGTTTGCCGAGGATGTACTCGTTGTCGGCGCCCACCGGTTTAAAGGCCCACTTCAGCCGCGGCGGGGTGTGCGACAAATGGTAAGCCGGTCCCTGATGCAGCAGATCGCCGAAGGTGGGGTCGTCGAGCCAGCGAACTGCGCCGCGCTGTTGGAAGTGCGGTTGGTTGGCCACCTCCTTCGCGTTCCAGACCGGTTGGTTGAGGATATTGGCGGCATCCAGAATCTGCGCCACCTGTTCCTTGGTCTTGTCCGCCGCCCACTTCTCCAGGGCGGGATAGATTTCCATCTGGCTCTGGGGCTTGATGCGGGCGTCGGCCTTGGCGTACTTGGTGGCCAGGCTCCCATCCCCGATGGTGTGGCAGAGGCGGGCGAAGTCCTGGTCCGAGTGAGCGCTGATCAGGATGTACCCCTCTTCCATCTCCTGCGGGTTTTCGGATTTGGGATACGAAGACTTGCCGCACTTGATGATGCCGTGCACGCAGAGCTGCGTGTCCCAGTTGCCCCAGCGCTCGCGGGTAATGCCGTGACGGCCGTAGAGGGGGAGAGCGTACTCCAGTTGACGGGTGACGCCGTGCACCTGGGAGTACTCGGTGAAGGTGCCCTCACCGGAGATCTGGTCGCGGTAGTACAGCGCCGCTAGGATCTGCGTGGCGCCCATCATGCCGCCCCAATAATCGGCCAGCCAGATGGTGTGCTTGGCCGGCGCCCCGCCAAAAATCTCCTGCTTGCCGGTCATGCCGAAGTTGCCGCCCTGCGACTGTCCCAGGATGTCGTAGGAGGCGCGCACACGCCCCGGCCCCCAGCCCCCGAAACCGCCCAGCCAGCAGTACACCAACCGGGGATTGATCTCTTTCAGTTGCCGGTATCCGATGCCCCATCGGTCGAACGTGCCGGGCCGATAGTTCTCGACAAACACGTCAGTCTTGGCTACCAGCTTCTTGAGAATCGCTTGCGCCTCGGGGCGGTGGAAATCGAGCGACATGAAGTACTCGTTCGGGTTCGCGCCCAGGAACCCCAGTCCCGTCCCGCGCTCCGGAACCCACTTGGAAAGCGGGTAGAGAAAAGGTTCATTGAAGGGGGTGGTGTGGCGCATCGCTTCGCCGCGCCGCGGGGCCTCGATCTTGATCACCTCCGCGCCCAACTCAGCCAGGTAAGAGGCGCAGGAGGGACCAAGGATGTACTGCGTGCACGACAAGACGCGATACCCCTTCAGGGCTTCCGGCTTGGTGAATTCCTTCTTGGGGTTGAACGTCTCCTGGCAGAACTCCTCGAAGCTCTGTCCATTCTTGGTTGCAGTCGTTGCCATGAATTTCCTCCTGCGTCAGATTACGTTGGCTTTCTTCAGCCGGTCGAAATCGTCGCGTGTGAAGCCCAGCAGCCGGCGATAGATGTCCTGGTTGTCGTAGCCGGTGGGACGGCCCAGCCACTTCAGGCGGCCCGGCGTCTTGTGCTGCAAATAGGGAGTCGTCCCGTAAAGGATCTTGCCGTAGTGCGGCGAGTCGGTTTCGGCGACGTGGCCGCGGTATTTGAAGTGCGGGTACTCGGCCACTTCGTTGACATAGAGCACACCACCCGAGGCCACCTGCTGCTTGCCCAGCTTGGCTTCGGCCTCGCTGCGGGGGTTGTCCTTCAACCACTCGCAGAGCAGGGTGTAGGTCTTCACCTGCTGGTCGTAGGCGAGCCGATCGGCCACTTCCCGCAGATGGGGATCGCCCAGGATGTCTTCCTCGGCCTCCGGATTGGCATCGCCCACCACGCGCCAGATGCGGTACCAGAGGCGATCGTGTCCGCCGCCCACCATCATGTAACCGTCCTTGCAGGGATTGACGGCGTAGATGTTGATGGCGAGGTCCCAATTGCCGAAGCGCGGGCGGATGCTGCCGTCCATTGAGTACCAAGCCCAACTGTAATCCAGGATGCGGATGATGGCCTCGGCCGAGGTGGCCTCCACGAACTGGCCTTCGCCACTCACGTTCTCCCGGTACATCAGCGCTGCCAGGATGCCCATGGCCGCGCAACTGCCACCCACATGGTCCGCCATCCACAGCGCCGAGCGCGTCGGTTGCCCGCCGAATTCCTTGGGATCGCCGGTGCCGTGCACGAACCCGCAAGCCGATTGGGCCACAGGATCCAACATGCCGGGTTTGTCCTTGAGCGGGCCCCACTGGCCACGCTGTCCCACCCAGCAGTAGATCAGCCTGGGATTGAGTTCGCGGAGCTGACGGTAGCCGATGCCCCAACTATCCCATTGGCCAGGCGGGGCATTCTCGATGATCACGTCGACCTGCACGGCGAGCTGCTTGAGCAGTTCACGGCCTTGCTCGGTCTCCAGGTTCAGGGTGACGGAGAACTTGTTGCGCATTTCGTGCAGGAATTGCGCCCCGCACTCTTCGCCCGACTCCTTGTCCTTGAACATGTATTCGCGGCGGCCAAAGGGGGTCAGTTTGCGAAGCGGGTCACCGCCCGGAGGTTCCACCTGGATCACCTCCGCGCCCAGCTCCGAAAGCTGCGAGGAGCACCAGTGGCCGATCGTCATGCTGGTGGTGCAATCGAGAACGCGGATGCGGGCGAGCGCCTCCGGCTTTTCGAAGTTGTGTTCCTGGCGACAAATCGATTCCAGGAAGAGCGGATACTCCTTGGCCTGGTCGCTCAGCCCGGCATAAACTTCCTCGGGCTTGAGGATGGGTACCGCCGGCCAAGGTAGGACTTTGGTATCTGCCATGTCTAGCCTCCTAAGTGCCGTCAGAAAAATCGAACCGTGGTGCGCCGTTTTGATCCGTTTGCCGCAGGTCGCGTACACGAGCGCCAAGCCGTGAGCGCGAACACATGAGAGTAAACCTGGAAGCCGGAAAAGTGCTGGCCCAACTGCATACCCTTACCCGCCGGCCATCATACGCGCGGGCACAGGAAATGCAACGATCCCTTTCTAAACGCAATAGCGGGTTCCTGGGGGCGGATAAGGTCCCGGGATGCAAAGCCCCGGTATTTTCCTCGGGCGATACCGGGCTGTCTGTGACCGCTGTCACAAACGTTTGTGATTGCATGCGGGGTTCCCGGCGGGCGCGGCGACGGTGGGAGGATGGGCCCCCGGAAGCGGGCGGCAGCGCCTCCGCTGCGGGGCGGACGAAGGGTCGTCACAATTGCTTGTGACGGCGGTCACTGCACAAATGTTTGTTCTTCTTAACAATCCCGACTCCCAGCTCTAGATAACGAACGCGACCCGGATTCGAGGGCTCATGGGCCAAGCCGGCCTTCTAGAGGGTAGTGGATTCGTTTTTACGCGGTCCAAGGTCCCGGGTGCGGACTCCAGGAGGGGTTAGCTGGTGCGTCGGGTGTCGCCCCGGTGCAGTGGGCGCGGCGGCCCTTCCGGCGTTGATGATGATGTCAGGCCCGTTCCAGTGCCAAATTCCAAAGCACGAAGGAGAGTGACCTCATGGCGAGTACCGCACAATCATTCCAGTCTGGCACGTCCATCAACCGCTGGTGGCGGGTGGTGGGCGGCATGTCGATGAACCTGGCTCTAGGGTCGTTATATGCCTGGAGCATATTTGTGGCACCGCTGGAGAAGCAGTTTGGCTGGAAGCGGGCGCAGACTTCGAACGTTTTCACCATTGCGGTGGTGGTATTCGCCTTGACCTTCATCGTGGCGGGGCGGCTGCAGGACAAGTTCGGGCCGTTCTGGATATCTCTCAGCGGCGGGGTACTGGTGAGCTTGGGCTTTTTCCTCTGCTCCTATACCCACAGCCTGAACTATCTGTACGTCTGCTTCGGGGTGCTCGGAGGAGTGGGCAACGGATTGGGCTACGCTACGCCTATTCCGGTCATGGCCAAGTGGTTTCCTGACAAACGCGGGTTGGCCGTAGGCCTAGCGGTGGCTGGCTACGGTGGCGGCTCGGCGATTTTCGGACCGCTGGCCAACCTAAAGCTGATTCCTAGTTACGGGCTAGCGACCACCTTCCAGATCCTGGGCGTGATCTTCCTGGTCATGACCTTGATCGGAGCATTCCTGCTGAAGAACCCGCCGGCAGGGTACAAGGTCCCGGGTTGGGCGCCGAAGCCGGCGGCCAAGGCGGCGGCGACGACGCACGAGTTCACCCCGGGCGAAGTGCTGGCGACACCCACCTTCTACTTGATGTGGATCGCCTACGCGCTCGGCACCTCGGCCGGATTGATGGTGATCAGCCAACTGGTGCCGTTCGCGAAAAGCGTGGGCATTCCGGGCGCAGCGCTGGCCACCATGGGATTGGTGGTTGGTGCGGCAGGCAACGCCAGCGGGCGCATCCTGTCGGGCTGGATGTCGGATGCGCTGGGACGGCTGAACGTGCTGCGATTGATGATCGCCGTCTCCATGATCGCCATGCCCATCCTGTACAAGGTGGGGGGCACCGTATCGCTGCTGTATATCGTGGTGTTCGTGGTGTACTGGTGCTACGGAACGCAGTTGTCGGTAAACGCTTCGACCTGTTCGGACTTCTGGGGGACGAAGAATGCAGGCATCAACTACGGCCTGCTGTTCACCGCCTGGGGCGTGGCCGGAGCCGTCGGGGCAAAGTTTATCGGCGGGGCGCTGTTCGACAAGTACCATGACTACAAGATGTCGTTCTACTGGGCCGGCGGGCTGGCGGCAATCGCGTTGGTGTGCGAATTGCTTGCCAAGCGGCCCGCCGTTCCGGCTGGCGCCGCGGCGCAGTGAAAGTGCCTGCCTAGGCGCAACGGGCTGAGTGTCTGCCACGGTGCGGGGACCACCACCCCGTCCCGTGGCAGGGCAGTCCTCCTCACTCCGGCTGACCTCCCAACAATTCACAGGGATCAGCTTGCCAATAAAATGAGGGATGAGGCCGTCAGGTGTCTGCGCCGCTAGGCTCGGCGCGGCACTGGCTGGCGAGCTTCGTTCAGCAACACCAGGGTGGTGTTGCTGCGGCGGGCGTCGCGCTCCGCCTGGATGGCCTCGAGTTGCGCGCGCCACGGCTCGACCTCGAAGGCCCGGTCCGGCGGCTTGCTGACGCAGGCATCGATCAGCTCGCGATAGAAGCGCACGATCTCGGCCACCAGGGGCACGGGATACTCTCGTCCCTGGATCTTCAGGCAGTGCACGCCCAGGTCGATCAGCGGCGGGATGTCATCCAGGTAGAAGAAGGCGTCGTTCTTAAGAGCAATCCGTGGTTCCAGCAACTCCTGGCCGGCGAACAGTTGCCATTGCTCCAGGCAGACGCGGTAATCCAGTCCGCCGCGGTTGGGGCTGCCGCGGAACAGGTCCTTACCGAAATCATCGGTGGTGCGCTCCAGGCGGTGATAGGGCGACATCCAGCACTTCCCCAGGTAGGTGTAGCACATGTTGGCATGGATGAGGACCTCGATGCCGACCTCGCCCTGCGCCTTGCGCGCGACTAGTTCGCGCAGCGTGAGCTTGGTATCCGCCACGACCTGGGAAACGCCGATGGCCTGGTAGAACTTCACGTCCTCGTTATTCAGGATATTGGCGCCGATGCTGGCGTGAATCACCAGATGCGGGAAGCGCCGGTGCACCTGGGCGATCGCGCCCACGTCCGTCATGATGGCCCCGTCCACGCCCCAGCCGACGAACCTTTCCATCTTCTCCAGCAGCGCGGGAATCTCCGACGACTGCATGTTGGTGTTGATGGCCACGCGCAACTTGGCTCCGCCCGCATGGGCGATGGCGATGGCCTCGCGCACTTGTCCGTCGGAGAGTTCGTATGTGTCGCGCCGGCGGCTCCAGCCCCGAGCCCCGACATAGACCGCGTTGGCGCCGTTCTCCACCACCGCCTTCGCCATCTCCAGATTTCCTGCAGGTGCCAGTAGCTCCACCATCACTCACCTCGTGCCCACCCAGCAAACCTCGGCCAGGGCGCCTTGGTTGCCGACATATTCGCCACCCGTGCGTCCGAAATAGAAACCATTACACAACCCAACCGCCGTGTGCTGGCGGACCGTGTGCCATGCCAACTCGTCCACCGCGCCGTCGCCCGCGGCAGTGCGCTCCAGCGCCTTGCGGTAGATGTTGGCGATGCTGCTGCGGTAGGCGGGCGTCTCGTACGCGGCCTCGATGCGAAATATTCTGCAGCCGGCGGCCAGCAGTGCGGGCAGGTGCTCGAGCATGCAGACATCCTTGCCGCTCAGCACGCCCTTGCCCACCGACCTCATCGCCCAGTCCTCCTGCCGGAGGAACAGGCTCTTCTGACAGACGGTCGGGCACTTCTCAGCCCACTTGTGTTCATACTCCAGCAGAAAACAGTAATCGGAGATTCCCAGCGGCATCTTGCCGTGGACCAGGATCTCCGCCGGCAGCGCGACGCTCTCCGCGATGGCTTTGACTTCCTCCAGGCTGATCTCGTAATTGGGCGTGAAGCGAACTGCGCCATGCTCCTTCAGCACCGCTGCACCCGCGTCGGTGTAAACGTTGGCGAAGCCGCCGATGTGTACCGGCATGCCTGGAAACTGCTCACGGACCATGCGCAGTACGCCGAGGTTGTGCACTTCGATAGCGTCGGCGCCGGCGCTGGCCGATGTCTCCAGAGCCTTCTGTATCTTCGGTAGCGAATCGTTGCGCGGCGCACCGTAGGAAGTTACATAGGCGCGCAAGCCGTGATCCTTCACGCGGGCAATGCCTTCCCGGAGGTCGTCCAGGCGCTCCAGGAAGTTCTCCTGGAAGGTGCGGCAATAGATGTTGCCCAGGTAAACCGCGTCATACGCGCTCAGGTCGGTTTCGCGCAGACTGCGCAGGTTGGAGATTGTCGTATTCAGCTCG
>Ga0209517_10004688_pt1 | contig 17839 bp, 11 predicted proteins | sample PeaSoiMetSII2010_FD_187695 | JGI IMG/M metagenome (GOLD analysis project Ga0209517, IMG submission 187695) | Peat soil microbial communities from Weissenstadt, Germany - SII-2010 (SPAdes) (version 2) | ecosystem: Environmental > Terrestrial > Soil > Wetlands > Peat | place: Germany...
CTCTCCCAGGGTATAAATAATCTTGTTCTGGTTCCGCTCCGTTGGCCGGTTTTGAAGTGTCCGCCGATGGCCGGTTTTCAGGTGTCCACCGAGGCAGGTATTTTTGCTATTCATCCGAATACACAATAAATAAGCGCGGCCAGCCTTGGCCAATAGCATAAAGATGTCGAAATTCAGATTCGTACAATGTCTTCTCCAAGCCGATGGCGCGCCGGCGCCTGCCGCGCGTGAAGAAAGGATTGCCCGGGACATGCAGCTTGAGGACGATCACTGAATCCCTCTCCACATCGGGCGTCAACGACATAACTTGTGCAGCCTCAATCCGCTGTTCCTGTGTACAGCGGCGTAAGAACAAACAGAATTGCGGTCAAAGTGGAAAGCAGTGTTGAGAATCGGCGACGCAAGACCTCATAGGCAAGCAATGCGGAAAAGACAAACAGCGCATAGGCAACCAGATAGTCGACAGAAAGACTTTTCGTCAATGCCCCGGCTTCGGCGAGCCCAAACTCGAAAACCGTCTGCAATGGGCGGCCCAGAAAATACGGGGCTCTGAACTGGATCGGAAGAGCACCGAGCATCCAATCTTTAAAGCTGACCAGAAATGGATGGCCAACCGAGAACCAATCGTCCTCATACAATCCCATGTCTGTGAAATGGAGATAGTGGCGATCCACGCGACGATCGCAATCAAACCAAGATTCAGGCCGTGCTGCCGCAAATAAACTCGAAAATGGCTCCGCGAAGCCGCGGTGTCGGTTTGTTCGCTCTGAATCGGATCCATCGGCTCTGAGGCCTATGCTATGCGATTTCGGATCACCGCGCGGCCGCGCGCGCCAAATGGCTGGCTGCGATTTCCTCAAACGTCGATGGGAGGCTCCGCGTGACGCCCCACGCCGGGTAATGCGCCTTCATCTTCCGCAGATCGCTGTAATAGCAAATATGATCGCCGCTGCGGTTCTGTTCGACGTACTGCCATTTCATCGGCTGCCCGGTGATTTGCTCCGCCATTCCAAACGCCTCAAGGATCGAGCAGGAATTCTCTTTCCCGCCCCCCAGATTGTAAACCTCGGCGACGCGCGGAGCCTTTGAAAACTCGAACATGAACCGTGCCACGTCCTCCGAGTGAATGTTATCGCGCACCTGCTTGCCCTTGTACCCGTAAACCTTGTACTCGCGCTCCTGAACGTTGCACTTGATCAGATAACTCAGGAATCCGTGCAACTCTACGCCGGAATGATTGGGGCCAGTCAGGCAGCCGCCTCGAAGACAGCAGGTCGGCATGCTGAAATAGCGGCCGTACTCCTGAACCATCACGTCGGCCGCGACCTTCGATGCGCCGAACAGCGAATGCTTGGATTGATCGATCGACAAATCCTCCGCGATTCCGTTCGTGTACGCGGGATCGTCGTAGTCCCAGCGGGTTTCCAGCTCGCGAAGCCGAATCGTATTCGGCCGGTCCCCATAAACCTTATTGGTCGACATATGGATGAACGGCGATTCGGGACAGAATTGCCGCGCCGCTTCGAGCATATTAAGCGTCCCCAGCGCGTTTACCTCGAAATCGAGAAAAGGAATCGCAGCCGCGCGATCGTGAGAAGGCTGCGCCGCGGTGTGGATGGTCAGCGCCGGCTTCACCTCGGCCACCAAATCGAGTAACGCGGCCCGATTACGAATATCCAGCGCCTCGTGCCGGTAACCCGGGATCTCCCGCTGCAAGCGGCTCAAAACCCAGCTTGTGTCGCCGTCGGGACCAAAAAAAACGGCCCGATCGTTGTCATCGATGCCGACGATTTTGTAGCCGTTTCGGGCGAAGAAAACGGAAACTTCGGAGCCGATGAGCCCGCACGATCCGGATACCAAAGCGCACGGGATCGGCATGTCAAAGCGATGATAACAGACTCATTTGAGTCGCGGCAATACGCGTCGGCGATTTGAGTCGAAACTTCATCCGATCGTCATCGGTTTTGGCGCGGCGATCTGTTACCCTCGTTGAAGTCCGAAAAAAAAATCCCGGGATGAAACGCTACTCAGGATCGACGCACTATGTCTACGGTGACAGCTACCAAATCGACTCCAATTGTTGAAGAGGACGCGAGGCTGCAGTTCGCCCGCCAGCTCTACGACCGGAGTCTGGAGTTGCACGGCACGAATCACGAGTGTACGCTCGCCGTTCTCGAGTACATCACGGAGCTCGAAAGCCGTGATTCCCGCCAAGATTAGCTCACTTAACGTCGTCAGCCCATTGCTGCTCCAGGTAGTCCTGCTAAACAACGTCCGTCATCCCGAGCGCGGCGAGGGATCTGCTTTTAAAGCATTGATACCAGCCGACCGAAAGGCAGATTCCTCGCTCCGCTCGGAATAATTTTGGGGTCGGATGGCCATCATGGCCCCGGCATGTAATGCCGCGATTCTCTGACTCAGTACACTAGGAGCTTGTTGAAAAAGGGGACAGACTACTCTGTCCCCAGCCGTAAACCGCTGATTTCGCATAGGAGCGTCGGTGTGGACAGAGCGGTCTGTCCCCTTTTTCAACAAGCTCCTTGTACATGAGCGCGCCGCTTAAAATAAAGATGAACCGGGAATAGCCGGCGATCAACCGACATGAGGACTCGCAAGCCTCCCGTTCAGAAACGCCGGCAGCCGCGCGAATCCACCGTTTCCCGCACTCCCGTAATCCTCACGTGCCTGCTGATCGGGCTGGCGATTCTGGCCGTATATTCGCAAACCTTCGGCTACGGATTCGTGTCCTTCGATGATGGCAAGTATGTGTATCAGAACCAGATGATCAAGACGGGTTTCTCTGCCGCAGGCCTGGCGTGGGCTTTCACCACCTTCTACGCCTCCAACTGGCATCCCCTTACCTGGATTTCCTACATGATGGACACCGAATGGTTTGGGCTCAACCCAGGTGAGCAGCACGCGGTCAACGTGTTTCTTCACATCGCGTCGTCAATCTTGCTGTTCCTCACACTGGAGAGAATGACCAGGCAGCGATGGCGTTGCGCCCTGGTGGCTGGAATCTTTGCCGTGCACCCGCTGCATGTGGAATCCGTGGCATGGATCGCGGAGCGGAAGGATGTCTTAAGTACATTTTTCCAGATGCTCACGCTGTGGTTATACGTGCGCTACACCGAGGACTCGAAACCCGTCCGCTACGCCTTGATGGCCGCGGCATTCGCGCTCAGTCTGCTTTCGAAGCCGATGGCGGTAACGCTGCCCTTCGTCCTGCTCCTGTTGGATCTCTGGCCGCTTCGCCGAAGCCGACCGTTATGGGGAAAAGCCCCGCTTTTCGCGATGTCCGGGGCAGCCAGCATACTCACGTTATGGGCGCAGCGCAGCACCGGCGCGATGATGAGCCTGGCTCGTCTGCCCTTCGCGGATCGGCTCGCAAACGCACTGGTCGACTATCTCCGCTATATCGAAAAAACCTTGTGGCCGGCAAATCTCGCGGTCCTCTACCCGATTCATAAACCCGCGCCGCCGCTTGTGATCGCCTCTACTCTGATCCTGACTGGCGTAACCGCGATCGCTGTGCTGGTTTACCGAACGCGCCCGTATGTGCTGGTCGGATGGCTGTGGTTCCTGGGAATGTTGGTGCCGGTCATCGGTCTGGTGCAAGTCGGTTTTCAGTCGATCGCCGATCGGTACACTTATGTTCCGCTGGTCGGACTCTCGATCGCGCTGGTTTGGACCGTGAGCGACGCTGTAACCACAAAGCCTCGTCTCCGACAAGCGCTGGCGACACCGGCCGTACTCGCAATGTTGGCGCTGGCAGTCGTCTCTCACCGGCAGACGCAACATTGGAAAGACAGCATTACGCTATTCGAGCACACGCTCGCCGTCACCGATGGCAATTACATCATTCACAACAACCTGGGCATCGATTTGCAAGCGGAAGGTCGCTTGGACCAGGCCACTGAGCAATTCCGACAGGCTGTCGCCGCCGCGCCCGATTATAAGGACGCGCTAAACAGCCTGGGCGCGATTCTCGCGTACAAAGGCAACAAAATAGAAGCCATCGCCCTGCATAGGCGAGCCGTCGCGGCCGACCCCAACTATGCCAATGCCCGTATCAACCTGGGGCATGAGTTGCTCGAGATCGGCCAAACCGACGAAGCGCTTGTGGAGCTTACCCAAGCCTTGCGTCTGGAGCCCGATTCGGCTCGCGCCAACGCGTACATGGGAGCCGCGTTGATGACCAAAGGCAATCTTGAAGAAGCGCGGCAACACTTCGAGGATTCATTACGCGTCACGCCGGAGAACGCCGAGGCGCAAAGTAATCTCTGCTATGTGCTCCAAGCTTTGGGACATCCCGATCAGGCGGTCGTTGCCTGCAACGCAGCCCTCAAGATAAGGCCAAACCTGCCAGGCGCGCAGCTCAATCTCGGAAATGCGCTCGCCGCGGCAGGGCAGACTGATGCAGCGGCGGCGGTGTTCTCCAGAATCCTCTCGACGAATCCTGGCAATGCCGCCGCTCGCGTCGCGCTCGCAAATCTGCGTCGGAATAAAGGGCGCTGAAGCAGGATCCCAAAATTCCCCGTGTCCCGGCCGGCCGAAGTTTGGCAGTAAAGTGATCTAAGCCGGGCGGTTCTTCCGCAATTTCGCGCTGACAACCATCGCTGGCTTCCCGCTGTTCGGTCAATCGACCGTGCAGCCTAATGCCGGGGCTATCATGGCCATTCGACCCCAAAGTCATTCCGAGCGGAGCGAGGAATCTGCTTTTCGTTCGGCTGTTATGAACACTTTAAGAGCAGATCCCCTTGCTGTGCTCGGGATGACGGGCGTGGTAAGTAGGACTTACGTGGGGCAGCAAATTCATCGACGCACGCACCGCAGACGAAACCGCCCGTCTACACGCGTGTGATAGTACAACAGCCGGCCATCCGGCGACAATGTCGACGCTTCGGCGAAGCCCTGGATCGCCGTGATGCGCAGTGGAACCGAAAACGGATCGCGGATCGTGGCGCGGGCACAGCGATAAATCGCCGGCTCGGCTGAGGCCTCGATCCGCTGAACTCGCGTGAGAAAAAGCTCCAGTTCGTCGGCGGACACATTCGCCGCGTATTGCAACCAATCGCGATTCACATTGGCGAAAAGCGGAGCATCTTCAGGCAAGCGACGGAATCCGCTTCCCGATCGCACGGCCGCAACCAGAATCGAGCTCTGGGGATGATTTCCGGAGCCGAAATACGCATCGACGAAATAAAGCGTCTTGCCGTCGGCTGAAATCTCCGCGTCGAAATTCACCCAACCCGGTTGACGGCGCGAGACTCCCTCCACCAGTTCCGCCGCGCTCGCTCTCCCATTTGCGAATTTGGCGCGATAGATCGTGGACCGGGTCTGCGCATAGCTGCGCGTCGAAACAAAGTACAGGTTCCCCTCGCGGTCCATCGACGGCACACCCTCCAGAGCTTCCGTGTTCACACCTTGAATCTCGCCCAGGTAGGAAAACGTGAAGTCGTCGACTCGCCGCGCCCAGTGCAGATTAGTATTTTCGGAGGAATCGTTGCGATTGTTAAACAACAGGTAGCCGCCGTCGCGAGTCAGGAAAGGCTCCATGGTATCGCCGCCATAACCTTGAACCGCGACGTCCCGCGGCGCATGAAACGCGTCGTAGGTGCCTGTATCGGCCGATACGTCCTGACGCGTTGTGCTGAGATACGCAGCCACCGCCAGGGGAACGTGCCGTCGCGCGATTTTCATGCTTTTCTTGAGTCTACTGCCGCCCGAATCGATACACCGTGGTCGAGTGGAATTCTCCCCTGGTCGCAGGCTGCCAGAATCGCGAACACTCCAGCGGTACCGCCCGAAGACGGCAAACTGGCGATAAAGATAGTGTTACTGGCCGCAAAGTCCCTCGGCGAGCATCGGATCATGAGCTGGAACGATTTACCGGCTTAAAAACCCGCTCGTAAGGTTTTCGCGGGTTCCGTCCGATAGATGAGCCAGGGCGCATCTGGACAAAGAACGCCGCGGAGGGAGACCGAATGGATACTTCAACAGTTCGTATCATTTGCATGGCATTGGGAGTCGTTTTGCTGGGCGTGATCATTATGCGCCGCAAGAAGAAGGAAACTGAAGACGAATAGCCGGACGGCCCGTCGATCCGTCACATCAACTACACGCACGAATCGCCGGGCGCGCCCGCGTTTGAACCATCTCTCTTTCGTAAAATTTGAACAGAATGCTGTTTGAATGTTACGATTCAGTGATGCAGACTGAACAGATCCTCGCCTTGCTGGTCGCGCAGCGGAATCGATATGACGCCGCGATTCAGGCCCTGCAAGGTTCCTCACCTCGACGTGGCCGTCCTCGCGGCAAGAAAGCGCCCGCGTCAGCTCCCGCTGCTCCCGCTTCCGCGAGCGCTCCCGCAAAAGCGCCCGCTAAGACCAAGCACAAAATCAGCGCCGCGGCTCGCAAGGCCATGGCCGATGCCGCGAAAAGACGCTGGGCCGCCATCAAAGCCGGTAAAGCGCCCAATCCGTTCGCCCAAGCCAAAAAGAAGACCGCCAAGAAAAGCTGACTCACGTCGGCAAATTAGGGGTCTTGACATCTCTGTAACATGTTAGATAATAGTGCCACCCCAGACCGTTAGCGGGGGGTGAGGTTTTTGTCGTAGATTCATCCGGCGGATTGCCCGGACGAAGGCCGATGGTGTCCTTTGCGCGGCGTTCTGCCCGATCCTGAAAGGGGACACAACTATGCGTTTCGGGAAGCTTCTTTTGGCAGCGGGATTCGTGGCCTGCGTTGCACCCATGATGGCGCAGAACCTGGGCGCGATCGCTGGCGTGGTGAAGGACCAGAGCGGGAGCGTGGTTCCCGGAGTCACGGTGGAGGCGTCCAGTCCGGCGCTGATTGAAGGCCGGCGCACCACCACCACCGGCGGCAACGGCGAGTACCGAATCGTCGACCTCCGGCCGGGCGATTATACGGTTACCTTCACGCATGAAGGCTTCCGCACCGTCAAGCGAGAGAACGTCACGCTGGGAACGTCCTTTACCGCTACTGTGGACGCGGAGTTGTCCGTCGGCACCACCGCGCAGGAGATGACGGTCACGGATGCGCCGCCGCTGGTGGACGTCCAGAACTCGCTGACAGAAAAAGAGATGAATCGCACCACGCTGGACCTGATTCCCACCGGGCGCGACCCCTTCGCGGTGGGGCAGATCATTCCGGGCGTATCCACGGCGACCCCTGATGTCGGCGGCACGCAAGGCATGCAGCAGCCGACTCTGGAAGTGCACGGCTCTAACGCCGACGACAACGTGTTTGTCGTCGACGGAATGATGATCCAGCACACTGGATTTTCCGGCAACCAGACCGGCTTTTATTACAACGACAGCCTGATGCAGGCGGAAACGTACCTGACCAGCTCGCTGCCCGCCGAAGCTCCGGTGGGCGGGATCCAGATCAGCATGATTCCAGCCACTGGCGGCAATCAGTTCCACGGCTCGATTTTCGGAACCGGAGCCACGCAATCCCTCCAATCGGACAACTCCAACTCGACGCTGGTGGCCGAAGGTCTGAAAGCGCGCAATAAAATCGATACGGTTTACGACCTCAATGCGGCGCTGGGCGGACCCATCATAAAGGACAAGATCTGGTTTTTTGCCAGCTTCCGCCGCTGGGGCGCGAATAATTTCCTGGCGAACACGTTCACGCCCGCGGGAGCCCAGGCCATCGACGACAACCGGCTCACCGATCTGGCGCTGCGCATCACCTATCAGATCAACAAGAACAACAAGGTTTCCGTCAGCTACGATCGCGGCCTGAAGTTCCGCGGGCATCGGCCGAACAACCTCATCGGCGTGTCTTTCTCGGATCCGCTGGCCGACGTGCAGCAGAAAAGCTGGATGAACTACATGGGCCAGGCGCACTGGACTTCCACGGTGACCAACCGCTTGCTGGTGGACGTCGGCGCGACCATCATGCCCGTGAATTACAACCTGTTCTTCGAACCGGGCGCCAAACCGGGAACCATCGCGCAGTGGGACATCGTCAATTCCACCATGACTGGCATCTCGCCGCGGCAGGACCTGGACCGCGGTGAGTACACCACCATTGTGGCCAACGCCGCTTACGTCACCGGCTCGCACAACTTGAAAACCGGCATCCAGTACCGCGAGGGCTATTTTCAGGAAAGCTTCCAGATGGACGGCGACATGATCCAGTTGCTGTCGAACGGCGTGCCGACCTCGGTCCGCATTTACAACACCCCGCTGACGCATCGCGAGAATATGAATCCGGATCTGGGCTGGTTCCTTCAGGATTCCTGGCGCGTCAGCAAACGGCTGACCCTCAACCTTGGAATCCGCTTCGACCACATGCTCATGAGCATTCCGGCGCAGGGCGCACCCGGCGGCTACTGGGTTCCCGCGCGATCGTTCCCGGCCCAGAACGGAATTGTTGATTGGAACACCTGGTCGCCGCGTATCGGCTTCGCCTATGACGTGTTCGGCAACGGGAAAACCGCAATCAAAGGCGGCATCAGCAAGTACGACATTTTGGAAGGCACCTCGCTCGCGCAAAACGTGAATCCGAACTTCATCGCCTACTCCACGTGCCCCTGGACCAGCCTCACGCCGCCAGCTCCCGGCCAGGCGCTGACCGGATGCACCGGATTCTCCGGCAACAACAACCACATCGATCCGAACATGAAGCGGCCCTATCAGTGGGAATACACCGTGATGGTCCAGCGCCAGATCGCCGCCAACACCTCGGTGAGCGTCGGCTATTACGGCCGCAAGTTTTACGATCTGTTTGGCGACGTCAACACCGCCGTGCCGTCCTCCGATTACACCCCGGTCACCATCACCAACCCGCTAACCGGCCAGCCGCTGACGGTGTACAATCAGCTTGCCTCCACCTTGGGCCAGATCAGTCTCCTCCAGAAGACCATGCCCAATCTTTATGAGCATTACAACGGCGTGGAGTTCCAGGCGAACAGCCGCTTCTCCAAGACCACGGTGTTTGCCGGCTTCACCATCGGCAAGAGCTTCGGCACGCCCAGCGGCGGCAGCACGGATCTGAACAATCCCAACAACCTGATCAATTTCGCTGGAAATTTGAACTACGACCAGCCCTATCAGCTCCGCGCCGGTTTCAGCTACCAGGCGCCGTTCCATATCGAGATCGCCGGTTCGCTGCGCGAAAATTCCGGCCTTCCCGAAGCGCGCACCTTCACCGTGACCCAGGCGCTGGTGCCGGGACTCACCCAGGTAACCCAGGCGATTCTCGCGGCGCCCGCGGGAGCGTATCGTTATCCCTGGCAAAATCTGTTCGACCTGCGCTTCTCGCGCAAATTCAAGATCCGCGAGCGCGTCGGAATCGAGCCGCTGATCGATCTGTTCAACACTTTCAACAGCAGTGCGGTCACCAGCGCTGTCACTACCATCGGTCCTTCGCTCGGCAAGCCTTCGAACATCGATATGGGACGCTTGCTGCGGCTCGGCGGACGGATTACATTTTAAGATGAGAGTGGCGCGGGCCCGCGCTCGCGCCACTCTCGGGTACTTCTCATGTCAAAACTCTTGTTGCTCATGCTCACTGCGGTCCTCGTGTATGCGCAGGACCGGCCCATCGTTCTCAAGGCGTCCACTCTTTTCGATGGAAAAGGCAAGACGCTGCACAATACCATCGTCGTGGTCGAAGGCTCGAAGATCGCCCGTATCGGCGGATCTGCCCCCGCCAACGCGATCGTTTACGATCTGACGGCATTCACCGTTTCGCCGGGATGGATCGACACTCACTCGCACGTCTCTTATCACTTCGATAATTCGGACCGGTATGCCCGCCGCGATGAGCCCCCAAATCAGGCTCTGCTCCACATCGCCGACAATCTGGTTCGCACCATCGATGCCGGATTCACCACGGTCCAAAGTCCCGGCGCGCTGATCGACAAGGATCTGCGCGAGGCGACCGCCCGCGGCATTCTTCCCGGGCCGCGCATCCTCACCTCGCTCCAGCCGCTTACCGAAAACAGCGGCGATGCCGCGAAGCTGCGTGAACTGGTCCGGCAGCGCAAGGAGCAGGGCGCCGACCTGATTAAAGTTTTCGCGTCGAAAAGCATCCGCGAAGGCGGCGCGATCACGCTGACGCAGGAACAGCTCGACGCGGCGTGCGGCGAAGCGAAATCGCTCGGCCTGCGGACCATCGTCCACGCTCACTCAGCCGAATCCGCCAAAGCGACCACCCTGGCCGGCTGCACCTCCGTCGAACATGGAGCCTTCGTGACCGATGAAGTGTTCGACCTGATGGCCAAGCGCGGCACCTATTACGATCCCAACATCGGCCTGGTGCTGCAAAATTATCTGGAGAACAAGCCCAAATATTTCGGCATCGGCAACTACAACGAAGAAGGCTTCGCCTACATGGAAAAGGGCGTCGCGATCACCCTCGACACCTTCAAGAAGGCGCTGAAGCACAAGGATCTGAAAATCATCTACGGCACCGACGCGACCGCGGGAGCCCACGGACAGAACTATCGCGAGTTCATCGTGCGCGTGCGCGATGGCGGACAGGACCCCATGGCCGCGCTGGTTTCAGCCACTTCGCTGTCGGCCGAATCGCTGAATCTGGGCGACCAGATCGGGAGCATCGCGCCCAACATGCAGGCCGATATTATCGCCTTCGACGGGAATCCATTGCAGGACGTAACCGCCGCCGGCCGAGCCGTGTTCGTAATGAAGGGCGGCAAGGTAGTCGAAAATCTGTCGCACGGCGCCAAGAGCAAATAACGATTGATCCGGTCGGTTTTGGCGCGCGGCTCCGCCGGAAACCGACGATTAACCGCTTCTTGCAGTCGCGGCTCGCATAAGTTGCTGATATGTAGAGGCGCCGACCCCGAGCCGCGACCAAAGGAAGCGGTTAATATACCCGGGTTTTCACACAGAGACCCGCAAGGAGTGGACGTTAAACCCCCGACAATTGCCGAAGCCGGCCGTTGCTATCCCCGAGCGTCTCCATCGGGACTCCCAGCTTCCCGAGCAGCGTCAGATGCAGATTCGCCAGCGGAGTCTCTTCCGCATACCGCAGGTGACGCCCGCCCTTCAGTTGCCCCGCCCCACCGCCCACCACCAGAACCGGCAGATTGTTGTGCGTATGTTCGTAGCCGTTGCTGATCCCGGCCCCATAGACGATCGTGATGTGATCCAGTAGCGATCCCTCGCCATCCGCGGTCGACCGCAGCTTATCCAGGAAGTACGCGAACTGCTGCATGTGATAGGTGTTGATCTTGATCACCTTTTCCACCGCGCTCGCGTTGGCTTCATGCGTCAGCGCGTGGTGCGCGTCGGAAATTCCGATCTCGGGATACGGCCGCGGGCTGATTTCGCGCGAAATCATGAACGTGCTGACGCGTGTCAGGTCCGCCTGAAACGCCAGCACCTGCAAATCGAACATGATCTTCGCGTGCTCCGCGAAGGTCGAAGGAATCCCGCCCGCCGGTCGCTGCATCGCGGGCAGCTCCTTCGCGCTCTGCTGCTCCGCTTTCTGAATCCGACGCTCCAGATCGCGAATCGCATCCAAATACTGCGCCAGCTTTCCCCGGTCTCCCGGACCCAAATCCTTTTGCAGCTTTGCGACTGCCTGCAAAAGCGAATCGAGAATGCTCCGGTCTTCCCGAATCCGAGCCAGCCGAGCAGCCCTGCTGGTATCGTCGCTATCGCCGAAAAGCCGCTCAAACACCGCCCGAGGCTGATTCTCCATGGGCAGCGCCGTGGTCGGATTTCTCCACGCCAGCGTATTCGCATACGCGCAGCTATACCCGGCGTCGCAGCCGCCGATCAATTCGCTCGAATCGAGACACATCTCTAGCGAGGAAAGCTGCGTCTCTTTCCCCAGTTCCTGGGCCGCGATCTGATCCATCGAAATCCCGGCGCGAATATCCGGTCCTTCGGTCTTCTTCGGATGAACGCCGGTAAGAAAAGTCGCCGCCGCGCGCGCATGGTCGCCCGTTCCTTCGCCCGGCTCCGGAAACGCCGGTTGGCTTCGCAGTCCGCTCAGAACCAGCAACCGATCGCGAAACGGCGCCAGCGGCTGCAAAATCGGTGGCAACTCGAAAGCCGTGCCCTCGGCCGCCGGCGTCCACTTGCCCATGATGATTCCATTCGGAACATACGCCACCGACAGCCGCCGGACCGGCTTCGCCAATGCCGCAAACGCAGGCGTCATGCTATCGAGAATCGGCAATGCCAGCGCGGCGCCCGCTCCCCGCAGGAACGTCCGCCGGTCAAGATGTTTCCCGGTGACCATCATTCTTTACTGTACGCCGTTCGCATCTCAAATGGCGCGCTCCTCACGATTCCCAGTATCAGAGATGACCATCGATACTCATCGCCAGCCGCCTCGCGCACAATCTTGCGCACCGCCGGAGCGTCATAATACTCCACCCCGCGACCCAGCGCATACGTCAGAAGCTTTTCCGTCACTGTAGTCGCGAAGTCTTCGCGATGGCTCAGCAGCGCCTTCCGCAGCGCCTCCGGACCATCGACCTTGGTGCCGTCAATCAGCGTTCCCGACGCGTCGATCGGCGTCCCCGCTTCGCTATTCGCCCGCCAACTGCCGATCGCGTCGAAATTCTCAAGCGCGAACCCCAACGGGTCAATCAGCTTGTGACACGTAGCGCACGCCGGATTCTTGCGATGCTCCTCCAGCCGCTCGCGAACCGAAAGCGCCCGCTCCCCCGCGACATTTTCTTCCAACGCCGGCACATTGGCCGGCTTCGACGGCGGTGGAGTCCCCAGAATATTTTCGAGCAGCCATTTCCCGCGCAGAACCGGCGAAGTCCGGTTCGGGTAGGACGTCACCATCAGAATCCCGGCCTTCCCAAGCAGCCCTTTTCGAGCCTCGTCCGTCACGGTCACGCGCCGGAAGTGGCTCCCATAGATGTTTGGGATTCCATAATGCCGGGCGAGTCTTTCATTCACGAACGTATAGTCCGACGTCAGCAGCTCCACTGCGCTGTGATCTTCGCGAATCTGGCTATCGAGGAATAGTTCCAATTCGCGCGCGAACGCTTCCCGAAGATTCGCGTCGAAACTCGGAAACGTGTACGGATCGGGCGAAACCAGCCGGACGTTTCTCACATACAGCCATTGCCCTGTGAAATTGCTGACCATCTCCTTCGATCGGGGATCCGCAAGCATGCGCCGGACCTGTTGTTCCAAAACCGCGGGTTGACGAAGCTGCCCGTGTTCTGCCGCCGCAAGCAGCTCATCGTCGGGAATGCTGCTCCATAGAAAAAACGAAAGCCGCGATGCCAGTTCCACATCGCTGATCCGATATGGCGCGCCGGGCGCCGCATTCGCGGGATCGCGTTCCATGCGGAACAGAAATTCCGGACTCACTAAGATCCGCTGAAGGGCCATCTCGATCCCCGAGTCGAAGCTTCGTCCACTTTTGTAAAACGCCGTCAGCGCCCGAAGATCCTCATCGTTCACCGGCCTTCGATACGCCCGGCGTGCGAGCTGAGAGAGAATCCGCCGCGCGCAGCCATCCTCGTCCCCGGCTCGTGGATTACACACGAAAATCCTCTGGCGACTGGGCGAATTTCCCGGACCCTTCACATCGTACGGCCCGCGAATCTCGAGACTCCCTATGCCCGGAAGAATGGTCACATCGCCCGCATATTCGTAGCTGTTCACCGCGTAGGTCGGGCGCAGCATTCCTTCCAGCACAGACGCCTCTTTAACGAAGTCGACCGCCACCACCCCCGGCCCAGCCTGCGCGAAAAAGCGAATTTCCTGTCCCTCCGCTTCCGGATCGGGCACTTCCTTGCGAGGCCGCCCGTTCACGTCGGTCGCCGCCCCGCCGACGATAAATTGCTTGATCTTCTTCCCGTTCAGCCGCACTTCCAGCGAATGCGGCTCCGCGACGCCGCGAATAAATCCATCGTAGGTCCGCAGCAGGAAAATCTTGACGACGTATTCCCCGTCAACTGGAAAATAATAACGGACCGCCAGCCCGCCTCGCGAGCCGAACGGCAGATCTTCGCCCGCGCGGTCGTCCTGCTTGACATATTTATTGATCGCGAACGATTCCGTCACCGGATGAATCGACGGATCGCCCACCGCCGCGCGACTGATCTTGCGCGCCGCCGCCATGTATCGCTCCGTCAGCGATGGAGAAATGGAAAGCACGTCCGCGTTATTGTCGAATCCAAATCCGGAATCGTCGGGAGGAAGCAGCTCCGCGCTATCCACCTCCATTCCCAGCAGATCCCGAATCGCATTGGCATACTCGGCGCGATTCAAACGATGCGCCGGGGTACGCCCCGGATTGGGATGCGCCAGCGCCGCGCGATCGATCGATTCTTCGAGCCACGCCACGAAAGCGCGCCTCGCGGCCGCATCCGGCTGCGGCATGCCCGGCGGAGGCATCGCATCGCTGCGCAATTTTCGAATCACTTTTTCCCACAAGGCGGGCGTCTCGGCGATGCGCCCCAAATCCGCCTTGTCCAGCTTCAATCCAGCGGTATGGGTCCGTTCATTGTGGCAGCCGGTGCAGTATCGATCGACCAGCGCGCGATACTGCGGAGGCGCGTCGGCGCAGAGGCATCCCGTCCCCGCCAAGCCCATGATGATCCACGCCCGCATTCGCATCGTTTGGCCAAGATTGTAATAAATTAGGTACAGTTGGTCAAATAGTAACCCGGCATGAATCAATCGCGCAGGACGAATCCCAAAGAGCCGCGACCACAGGGAGCGGTGGATCGTCGCTGCCCACAAATCCTCCTGACTCTGATTCTCCTGACCACCGCAGCCCCAGCAGCCGACCTCCGCCTGGTCGACGCAGTAAAATCCCAAAACACCGAAGCCGTCCCGACCCTCCTCCAGCAGCACGCCGACGTCGACGCCCCCCAAGGCGACGGAGCCACCGCGCTCCACTGGGCCGCCCATTGGGACGATCTGAAAACCGCCGACCTCCTGCTCGCCGCCGGCGCCAACGTAAACGCCGCCGATGACGATGGCGTCACTCCTCTGTCTCTGGCATGTCTGAACGGCAGCGCCGCGATGGTCAAAACGCTGATCGACCATTCTGCCGACCCGAACCTCGCGCGCTCCAGCGGCGAAACTCCTCTGATGACCGCCGCGCACTCCGGAAATGTCGACGTGGTGAAACTCCTGCTAGCTCACGACGCCAACGTCAACGCCAAGGAAAATACGCGAGGGCAAACCGCCCTGATGCTGTCCGTCGCCGAAAATCATGAGGATGTCGCGCGCGTACTGATCGAAAACCACGCCGACGTCAAAGCCCGCTCCAAGAACCGTTTCACCGCGTTTCAATTCGCCGTCCAGCAAGGCAATCTCGCGATCGCCCGCATGCTGCTCGCCGCTGGAGCCGATGTGAATGAAACCGCTCCCGACGGCATCGGAGGAGACACCAACGCCCGCCGTCTCTTCAAACCCAACACCGAAGCCGGAGCGCTCCTGACGGCCATCGACAGCGGCCACCAGGAAATGGCGAAATTTCTGATCGACAATGGAGCCGACGTCAATCAGCACGGTGCCGGCCGCACGCCTCTGCATTCCGCGATTCAGCAAACTATGCCGGAGCTCGTGAAGCTCCTGCTGGCCAAAGGAGCCGATCCCAACGCCCGCCTCGAACGCCCCATGCCGTTGCTCTCCCGCGGCCTCAACGCCTTGACCGGAATGCCCGTCAGCATGATCGGCGCGACTTCGTTCTGGCTGGCCGCCGATTATGGCGATGCCGCCACCATGCGCCTCCTGATCGCCGCGCATGCCGATCCTCTCATCGTGACCAAAGATAAAACCACCCCATTAATGGCCGCCGCCGGAGTCGATTTCATCGAAGGCCAGGACCGCTACGGCCGCCGCTGGTTCCGCGACACGACCATGCCGATTCAAATGGCCGCTCTCGAAGCCGTAAAGCTTGCGCTCGAGCTCGGCAACGACGTGAACGCCGCGAACGCCGACGGACTCACCGCCATGCACGGAGCCGCCTACATGGGCAGCAACCTGCTGGTCCAGTATCTCTTCGATCACGGCGCCAAGCTCGACGTTCGCAACCGCCGCGGCTGGACCCCATACTTCATCACCCAGGGCATCTACATCGCCGGAACGTTCATTGCCCGAAAAGACACCGGCGAGCTGCTCACGAAATTAGGCGCCGACCGGCATTTGGGTGTCGAGCTCTGGATCGACGACGTAGATCCCCGCTCCACTCGCAAGTAAATCAGCTTCAGAATCCGCAACATCGCGATTCGCCTCAGCCTCGTTTCGCGGCGCAATCGAATATCCTTCCATCAGAAAACTTGTTGGCCAACAAGCGTTGCGTTGCAGTAGTACTGGACTTCCGGAGCCCCTGAAAAGGCTCGCGTCACCGGCTCGTAGCATGGGGGCGACGGGAGAACGTGGAAATCGGTTTCCAGACCTTTCGGCGGTGTGCGGATAGCGCCTATTGCCGTCCCATCGGAATTCAGAGAGCGATCATTGAAGCGGTGAAAAAGTTGGGAGGGCCATCCAGCCTTCCTCGATCCCGCCGCCAGATGCGCTCAAACTATCGACGGCCGGACACGCACGGCGATAAGTCCGAAAGCCCCGGCCGTCAGCGGCGTCTCATCCGACAGCCGAAGTGTCTCTTCACCGGAGTAGACTCTCAATAAGGTCAATACCGATGAAAACACGCGTAGCCATCCTCCTTCTGGCGCTCGCCGCCGCGAACGCCCAACCAGTCGACCCCACCGCTTATCGTCAACTCAAGTTCCGCTACATCGGACCCGTAGGCAACCGAGTATCGGCAGTCGCCGGCGTTCCCGGAAATCTTTTGGTCTACTATGCAGGCTCGGCTTCCGGCGGAATCTTCAAAACTACAGATGCCGGCGCCACGTGGTCGCCCATCTTCGACGACCAGCCGGTCTCTTCCATCGGCTCGCTCGCCGTCGCTCCGTCGGATCCGAATATCGTGTGGGCCGGCACCGGCGAGACCTTCATCCGCAGCCACATCTCGCTCGGCATGGGGATCTACAAATCGGTAAACGCCGGAAAGACGTGGACCCTGATGGGACTCGAAAAAACCGGACGCATCGGGCGCATTGTGATCGACCCGCATGACCCCAACATCGTCTTCGCCGCAGCCATGGGACATAGCTATGGCCCGCAGCCCGATCGCGGCTTGTTCCGAACCACCGACGGCGGCAAGACCTGGGAAAAAGTTCTCTTCGTCGACGAAAACACCGGCTGCGCCGATGTCGCCATGGACCCGAATGACCCGCAAATCATGTTCGCCGGAATGTGGCAGTTCGTGATTCACACCTGGGGCAGGGAAAGCGGCGGTCCCGGCAGCGGCCTGTACATGTCGCGCGACGCTGGCAAAACCTGGACCCGTCTGAGCGGCCACGGCCTTCCCGATCAGGAAGTGGGCAAGATCGGTCTCGCCATCGCGAAGAGCAATTCGAAGCGCGTCTACGCCATGATCGAAACCGGCACAGGCGAGCCGTGGAAGGACAAGCCCACTGCCAGCAGCGAACTGTGGCGCTCCGACGACGGAGGCGAGAACTGGCAGCCCATGACCAACAGCCACGACGTCGGCGGACGTCCTCATTATTATTTCCGCATGGCCGTCGAGCCCGACAACGAAAACGAAGCGTATTTTCTGACCGCCTCTTACGCCAAAACGGAAGACGGCGGCAAAACGCTGCGCGTGATGCGCGGCTATCCCCAAACCGCCGGCGGCCATGCCATCGGAGCCCCGCCGCAAGGCGACTATCACGACATGTGGATCGACCCTACCAACGGCGACCGCATGATCGTGTCGAATGACGGCGGCGTTGGCATTTCCGTGAATCGCGGAGCAACTTGGCTGCGCGTGCAATTCCCCA
>Ga0209517_10004690_pt1 | contig 17835 bp, 19 predicted proteins | sample PeaSoiMetSII2010_FD_187695 | JGI IMG/M metagenome (GOLD analysis project Ga0209517, IMG submission 187695) | Peat soil microbial communities from Weissenstadt, Germany - SII-2010 (SPAdes) (version 2) | ecosystem: Environmental > Terrestrial > Soil > Wetlands > Peat | place: Germany...
GGAGTCTATATTCCCTTCGGGACCGAGTGGTATCCGTACCTGATGCGGCGGCTGGCCGAGCGTCCCGCGAACGCGCTTTTTATTGCCAAGAATTTGCTGCGAAGGTGACTTCCGGGATTCCCGCCGATCAACGCTGATTCGTTCAACCCTTAGTCTTCCGGTGCGCGCTCGTTCGCTTCCGGGGGAGCGAGCGGGAGTTTGGACGCTCCGTCGAGCATGTTGCGTTCCTCGGGGGTGAAACGTTTCTTGTAATCGTCAGACTCGATGGCCCGTTGGCGGGCTTCGGGCGGCATGGCGCGCAGCTGCTGCACGGCGTTCCGCACCGCCTGGCGGCGGTCGGGAGGCAGTTGTTGCCAGCGCTGGTAGAGTCCTCGTGCCTGCCCTTTCTGCTCAGGCGTCAGGTGCTCCCAGGTTTCCATGCGGTTCAGCATGCGGTCCTGCTGTTCCGGACGCATGCTGTTGAAACGCTGCAACTGGTTCCGCAGCTGTTGCTGACGCTGGGGCGGCAGACTGCGAAATCCAGGATCGCTTTCCAGCGCCCTCCTCTGTTGCTCCGGCGGCTGGTTTCTGTGCTGTTTCAGCCATTGGCCGGCGTGGTGGCCCTCATTTTGCTGGCGTCCCTGATTCCGTTGAAAGCGGTTACCCTGCGCGTAGACAGGATGCGCGGAAGCCGAGGTAGCCAATGCCAGCGCGAGGATGCCTGCTCCCATCCACGTTGTCATGGTTCTCAACCGCCGCACACTTCCCCCTTGTTCTGACTCGACAGCACGCGGATCTCGCGTCTTAGGGATTCGCGTTGACATCCTGCTGAACCTGCAAATCATCCAGCACATCGAAATCGGAATACAACTCGCTGTTCTTGTCCATCGCGCTCAAGTCGCCAACTGCGGATCCCGGCTCGGCGACCATGGCCGCAACCTGGCCGTCACCCCTGGGTCCCAGCCCGGCGTCATTTCGGAACAAGGTGATGCTCATCACCATGAGCACGGCCAGCGAAACCGCCAGTGCCGGTTTACGCAGCCATTGCCACCAGCCACTGGGCTGGCCTTTCTCCTCCCGCACTCGCGCCATCAACCGGGTGTCGAAATAAGTTGAGGGCTCCGGCGCCCGCCATTCATCCAACAGCGCCATGGTTTGGCGGACCTCCGCCAACTTGCCGGTACAGGGAGCGCAGTTCTTCAGATGATCCCTAACCTCGGACGTGGTGCCCATGCCGGCGGCCAGGTCCGGCATCAGTTCGCAGATTTCATTGCATTTCATAACCGTACCCTCACAAAAATTCTTTCAGCTGCACCCGTAGCGTTTCATACGCCCGGAAGAGCAGCGACTTAGTGGCAGATTCGCTCAACTTCAAAACCTCGGCAATCTGGTGATAATCCATTTGCTGATATTTGTGCATGATCACCGCGGTGCGCTGCCGGTCAGACAGAGACTGCACCCGCTGGCGAATGGCCGCCATGCGTTCCCGGCGTAGCAGGGCTTCCTCGGCGCTCAGCGAAGTGTCGGGCAGGTCCAGGGCCAGTCCGGTTTCCTGATCCGGCTCGTCAACGCTGACGGTGTTCTCCGGGCGTTCATGGCGCGAGTCCCGGGCGTGATTTACCGCCAAGTTGGTCGCGATGCGGTACAGCCAAGTGGTGAACTTGGCGCTCGGTTCGTAATTACCGCGTGACCGATACACTCGCAGGAACACTTCCTGTGCCAGATCTTCTGCCGCAGCCGCGTTGTGACACATGCGGTACATGTAGCTCACCATCGGCCGGCGATACTTCTGCACCAGAAACTCGAACGCCGCGTCGTCCCCGGCCTTTACCCGCAGCATGACTTCGGCGTCGCTGACCGCAGGCAGCGGACGAGCCGCGACCGAGCGCGCCTCGGTAAAAGGCGTGTCGTACCTCATGGTCAGCAACCCGCGCTCCATGGCTGCGCTGCTCACATTAGGATGAACCCGCCCTTCGGGCGAAAGTTGCGTCTTTGCCGGCTCGGCGGTTGGCCCGTAAGTCCCTTTGGAAGATGGGTCTGGAGGCGCTTTGGCGGGCTTGGGTTTGCCGGGCATGGATAAGGGGGCAAAAGCCTGGAAACCCGGCATCAGGGCCGTCCCAAGCCTGCTCAACCCCTAGCCTAACACGGAGTTACGGTCGTGGAAACGCTAGGGCTGAAGGCGAACTGAGTACCAGGGCCTCGCGATCTGGATAGAAAGCCGGTGTCTATCCTGTTGAAAGAAAGGCTTTCGTTGCAGGTTTGCCGGGAACCGCGGCAGCTTGTAGTATAGGAAAACCAATTTAGGAAATGCGGGGCGCTTAACTCAGCGGTAGAGTGCCATCTTCACACGGTGGAAGTCATAGGTTCGAATCCTATAGCGCCCACCATCGTTCAACCGCGGCCGGCGTTGCGGGACGGGGGTGTTTCCGGCCATTCGGTGCAAATCAAGCGGACCGTACAATAGATCCATGTTTGGAAGTGAGCTGAATCCAGACGCGCCAACATCGACCGCTCTCGTAACCCTAGAGCACTTTCGTGATATTCCCCAAGCCCTGCTGGCGAAAGGCAAGCTGGAGTGGGCGGGAATCGAATGTTGGCTCGCCGACGGCAATCTGGTGCGTATGGACTGGTTGTTGTCGAACGCGATTGGCGGCATTCGTTTGCAAGTACGTACCCCGGACCTAGAGTCCGCCCGCGCGGTTCTCGACGAACCCATCCCGCCCGAATTCAGCGAGGAAGAAGTTGGCGAGAGCTTTGCCCAGCCGCGTTGCCCTCGTTGTTACTCGCTCGACATCGGTTTTGAAACCATCGACCGTTTCTGGACCTACGGACTGTGGTTGCTCTTGTCTTTTCCAATTCCCATTCGCAAGGGCCATTGGAAGTGCTATACCTGCAACGTCGAATGGGTGGAGGACTAAGTCCGGTCTTTCCCCTGGGCGGATTGAATTCGGTTCCCTCCGGAAGCCGGTTTGTGGCTGCTAATCTTCTTGCCGGGGCATGCCGATGTCTTCAACGTGGCTACTCCCGCATCCTCCTCTGCGCCAAAACCGGGTGCCCGGTTTGTGGCCCGCCAGCCCATCCTGACGGCAGATGAGAAAGTCTTTGGCTACGAACTGCTGTTTCGCGACGGGGTGGACGACTACTTTCGTAACCACGATCCCGATGCCGCCTCACGCAGCACCTTGAGCACGTCCATGCTGATGGGCCTGGATGTCTTGTGTGACGGGCGCCGGGCCTTCATTAACGTCACCCGCGACGTGCTGCTCAAGGACTACATCACGTTGCTCCCCTCATCACAAACCGTGGTCGAGATCCTGGAGAGCGTTGCGCCGGACGACGTGGTCATGGCGGCCTGCAAGCGGCTGAAGGAAGCCGGATATTTGATTGCGCTCGATGACTTTACCGCCGACGATCCCCGCCTGCCGCTCACCGACTTTGCGGACATTATCAAGGTTGACGTGAAAGCCACGCCTCCAGCACAGGCGGCGGCCATGGTAAAACGCCACGGCCCCTGGCGTTGCCGCATGCTGGCGGAGAAGGTGGAAAGCCGGGAAGAATTTGTGGTAGCCAAGAAAGCCGGCTTCGTTTATTTCCAGGGATACTTCTTCCGCAAGCCTGAGACTTTGAATACTCACGAGATCCCCGCCAATCAGGTCAACTACCTGCGCATGTGGCAGGCTGTGGCCAAGCCGGAGATGGACATTCGTGAAGTGGAGCAGGTGATCAAGGGCGAGGCTTCGCTCTGTTACCGCTTGTTGCGGTACATGAATTCCGCGGCTTTTGGATTCGGCAATGAGATTCACTCCATCCGGCATGCGCTTTCTCTGCTGGGAGAGCGGGAAGTGCGGCGCTGGATCCGGCTGGTGGCCACGCTCGGCGCCGGCCAGGACAAGACCAGCGACCTGGTGCTCTCCGCCCTGGTGCGGGGGCGCTTCTGCGAACTGCTCTCGCCCAGCGTCGGAGCCCGAGAAGCGGATTTGTTCCTGATGGGGCTGCTGTCGTTGATGGATGCCATTCTGGAAATCCCGATGAGCCGTGTTCTCGAGAATGTCCCGGTCGATCAAGAGAGCAAGGCGGTGCTGCTGGGCGGGACCAGCCGCTTGCTTCCGTTCTACCAGCTCATGCTGGCGCAAGAATCGGGCGAGTGGTACACCACCGGCGAACTCGCCCGGCAGTTGCACCTCAGCGAAAGCCAGGTGGCGGAAAAACATTGGGAAGCGATGCAGTGGGCGCGGCAGGTCAGCGGAGGGTGATGCTGTTTCTCCCCTACTCCCCTCGGTCCTTGGAATCATCACGGTAGCGAGAAATTCCTGCCAATTTTTGCCGGAGGAGGGTTGGAGGCAAGGTCTTGGAACAGACAACGGAGGGCATTTAAGTTTGAGATTCTTTGCGAAAGGCAGCGTTTTCGGTCGAGCCGTTGTTACAAAAACAGAACAAATTCCACTTTCACCGCACGCATTGAGCAGGGGGTGAGATTCTAAAAGTTTTTTCGTGTTGGGCCCTAATATGATTGCTTCTCTTCTGCGCTTGACAAGCTAATTCCGTTTACTGATACTCGACACCGCCACGATCACGCAGCCAAAAAAACATCAGTCAGATGCAAGCGGAGGAACCAATGCTTCAACGCAGTTGCCGCACGGGATTATCTATCTGCACATTCCTGATGATTGCCAGCTGCGTCGCAGCGGCTCAATACTCCACTAACACGCCGACGCCCGCCACTGTGGGCGGGCTGACGACGAATACCCTTGCGGCTCCATCGCTGGCTTCGGTCAGTCTTCACAGCTCTGGCTGCGGGACTGGAGTTACCTATACCTACGAAGTGGCGGCCGTGGATTTTAACAACGGCCTGACCCCGTACGGCACTACAAGCAGCGGCATCGTTTGCAGCACGCTGCCGGGCACGGTCGGCGGCACCTTTATTTATTTCACACTTCCCACCGTGACTGGCGCTGCCAACTGCTACGTTTCCAGAATAGTTTCGAGCTCAGCGACCTATGTTGGGACCTACCCTTGCGGTTCGACGGTCTACGATTTTGGTATAAACGGCACTCCAACCAACACGCCTAGCGCAACTAACACCACCGGGGGAATCGCCGCCGCAGGGTTCGTGAGCGGCCAAGCCTTCTTCGCGAACGGCTCGGGTGCAGGTACTGACATCCTAAGCGCCGGCGTGCCGCTGCCAACGTGTGGAGCTGCGGCGCCGTTTGCCCCGCTGCCTTGCATAAGCAACGCGGGCGAGGTCTTTCTACAGGCACCGAATGCGACTATCTCCGCTAGCTGGGGCATCACACTGCCCAACGCCGCACCGGCCGCGAACGGGGCGCTCCTACTTTCGGTTGGAAGTGGGACGCCAGTGGTCTCTGGCGCGAGCTTTGCAACACTATCGAATTCAGGCGGAACGGAGTTGATGACTGCATCAGGATCGTTCAGCACAGGCGATATTTTAGTGGCCGACGGTAGCGGCGATTCCACTGATTCCACAGTTGCAATATTTAACGCCGGCTCTGGCGCGGGTGCCAACTACGCGGTGCTACCAGTCGTGTCCTATCCCCAGTCGGCAGGCACAAACCAAGTTGTTGAATCGGCTGCGAACAAGGTTAGGGTCATTCAGTTCATTCTGCCCTACAAGCTTGTGGTAGGGCACGTCTCCGCTGGAGTGACTACGACAAGCACAGGGAGTTTCAATATAGGCATATACAGTAGCAATGGCAACACTAAGTGGGTCGACAGTGGGTCGCTGAGTTGCGCCACCGCAGCAGTCGTGGGAGCCTCGATAACACAAGTCACGCTGCAGCCTGGCGTATATTATGAGGCGGTGGCAGCTACCGACACTACTTGCGGGTTGAGCGGCATGGCCGGTGCGACGGGTATTGCCAACTTATTTAATCTTAATGCCACACGAGTAGGCACGGCGACTAATACGCTCTCCGGGGGGTTACTCCCGGGTACGCTAAGCACGATTACCGGTGGTTCTACCCCTCTAATATTTGCGCTCGTTGAGCCATGAAGTTGACAGGTGCCCGTTGAAGCCAAAGTGTAGACCAATCGCAGCTTCCCTGGTTCTATCGCTTCCGCTTGCTTTTTTCCTTTCCCTATCGGGAAGGGCGTGGCCTCAGAGTGCGCCGATGGTGATCGCCTTCGAAGCACCCAATTGCACTAATTCGATGGGCATCACAGGCTGTAGCGCAAATTCAACCTACTTCGACAACTTCATGACCTACCTGAACTCAAACGTGTCAGGCATTGCCCTCGCCATTCCCTGGAGTCAAGTCGACGACTGCCTGGCTTCTGGCGTAACGGGCCCGTCGTCGCCATGTAGCACTCAGGCAGCGAACACCGACAGCTGTTCCACAGAACTTTCTAGCGTGACTGACTACAAGTGGTGCCGCGTTGACAATGGCCTAATACAATACATCAACAATTACATGGTAGGCCCATCTTTTGCGGGCAAGAAAATTGCCCTCATTATCGAACCAGTAAGCGACTCCTCTCCGAACATGGCGACGCCCCAGTACGTGTTTTCGACAGCGTGGGCAGGTAGCGCCACGCCACAGGAGGTCATCGTCTGTAAGAGCTACCCCGGAGACATCACCAACATGACTAATTCATGTCCCGCGCGCCTGAGCACAACGTCATTTGCGACGGATGACTTTGCCATCTGGAACGTGAATGGGACCAGCGTCACGCCGCCAAATTGCGTTCGACTCAGCGGAAGTGACCTCACTTGCCCTCCGACCACAGGCCCGAACTCGTGCCCCGCGCCGATAACCGACTTTACCGGGTTTCCCATCGTATACGAGACGCCGTTCGTAAACGCATATCAGGATTTCCTCAAGGCAGTAGCGACGCATTACAACGTCAACACCGGCACCCGCAACGGACCTGCCATCGCACCTTATATTGCGTACGTCAGAGTGGGCTTGGCCGAGGGAGGCGAGAACCAGCCCAATTGTACGATGGTGAGCGGCAGCGCGCCGCAGCCCACGACTGCCATAGCCTCTCCTCCCGCGGGTTATATCGTCAATGTTAATCATGTCGACTATGTTGCGACCGGAGGCGGCAACAGAGGCTCGAGGATGCCGACTTGTTCTCCATCTGGCTGCACGACAGCTCCGGACGGACAAATACCAGGCTGGTACAACGCCGGACCGTGGTACCAGGGCACGGGGGGCACCCCGATGTGGCCGGGAACCGCTGGGCAATTCGCGCCAACCCCGGAGCCCGGCGGGTACACAGATAACGGTTACCTTAGCACCTGGGCGGACAATCCAGGCGGCGGCCCCGGTTACGTCGCAACTATGGTCAGCTTCTTGCAAACTCTGGGGGCTAGCTTTCCTTTCGCAATCGGAGCCCACAATGGTCCGCCGGCGAATACGAGTGTTGCCTACGCGGACAGCGACGCCATAATGGCCTCCGCCAACGGCGTCGGGTTTGGGATGGAGTCGGTCAGCATCATTGATGGCGCTGGCATTGTGCCATTTCCTACGTCAGCGAACGACTGGGCTCATAGCTTCAAAGCCTACCCGGCTCCAGTCCACTACTTGCAAACCTTCTTCCCCGGCTTTCCTACCCACGCCGCGGGATATGTGATCACGTCGGCGTCTACGTCCCCGTCGGGCACCGGCATCACGGTATCCGGAGGGAGCGCGACAATCGCTTGCGTCGGCGACTGCTCTATATTCACCAGCACCAGCTCCTACCCCATTTACGTCTCGGGAGCCTCCAGCCCGCTACTAGATGGCATAACACCAACCACCCCTTGCGTAGGCACCTGCCCCGCAGGCTACTTGAGCTTCACCACTACCGCGCCCAATTCCACCAGCTATCCCGGCGGCGACGTCTGGGCCCCCGACTATTGGCCCATTGTCATGCCCTTTGCCGTGCGCCACGACGCAACCGTGATTGAGGTTTATGAATGTGACTTAGACTACGCATTTGGCTTGTATCCCACTCACACGACCGCAGATTGGGTCACTCCGGTATGCGTGCCACCGGCGTCGTCTGGAACGGCAGGTCCGGTCCCGGGTCCCGACCAAGGATACAAGAACACACTGATTGATACTATGATCGGCCAACCGGCAACCACTAGCGTCAGGGCTGGCACCAGCATTCTGAATAATGGCCGCCAATATTAGACTGCCCGTTGATCGTGACCTAGACAAGTGCTGGGGCCGTTTGGCTCTATACATCGGCTTTCCGCTGAGATACCATTTTGGTCCGTTTTGCAGGAGGATGAAATGAAGAAGCTAGCTCTCTGTGCCGCATTAATCATCTGCTGTGGCGATGTGCTCGGCCAGACCCAGGAGAAAGTGATGTGGAGTTTTGGCAGTGTGCCCAACGACGGCATTGGGCCACAGGCCGCCCTCATATCCGACAGCTCAGGTAACCTTTATGGTACAACATACGCTGGCGGAACAGAGTCCGCGGGAACGGTGTTCGAGTTGTCTCCTCAACCCGGCGGTACGTGGAGCGAGACCATTCTCTGGAACTTCTGCACGCAGACGAACTGCACAGACGGATACGAACCGCAAGCGGGCCTGCTGATGGACTCAGCCGGGAATCTCTACGGCACAACCTACGGAAGCTATTGCACTACCGGTCAAGGCGAATGCGCCGGCACCGTATTCGAGCTGTCGCCGCCGTCGGTGCTGGGCGGGGCCTGGACGTATAACGCGCTGTATACCTTCTGTTCTGTAGTTAAGAGCGGCTCAGACGAGTGTCTGGACGGATCCGACCCGCGTAGCCAACTAATTTTTGATGCCTCCGGGAATTTGTATGGTACCACTGTCCAAGGCGGCAGTGGCCACTACCTGGGCGGCTTGGGTGGAGGGGTTGCATTCGAGCTCTCGCCGGGCCCAAACGGCTGGTCGGAGACAGTTCTTTACAGCTTCTGCGTATTAGGTGAAGGTAACTCTTGCAGCGACGGAGCCTCTCCACGGGCAGGGGTAACATTCGATACATCGGGTAATCTCTTCGGCACACTTGAGGCGGCCGGGTCGGGCCGTATGGGCCTGGTCTATGAACTTTCCCCTGGAAGCAATGGCTGGACAGAAAAGCAGGTCTACACCTCTTATAACGGCAACAGTTATGCCCCCGTCACCTTCGATGCGGTCGGCAATCTCTACAGCACGACTACTGCCCACGGTTTTCAGTTGAACGTTAAACACCATGACGTGCGCTTACGTAACTTCTCGGGCCCGGCTGGGAAAGACTCCTATTCCTCGGTGCTGATTGACGTCCGGCGCAACGCCCTTTTCGGAACCGCCGCCGGCGGCGGGACCACTAACTACGGAACTGTTTGGGAGGTAAATCCAGCGAGACAGCTCGTGCCCATCTACAACTTCTGCTCACAAGCGGGCTGCGCCGACGGTGCCATTCCGTATGCAGGCCTTATCGAAGACGAATCGGGCAATCTTTACGGCACGACTCAGCAAGGCGGCGCATACGGTGAGGGAGTGGTGTTTGAAGTCACTCCGCAGTAAAAAGGCAGTTCAAGCCTAATTCAAGGACCTGCCCGATATCGGCAGGCCTTTTTTTGCTCCGCCGACTTGCGATCATAAATACTCGCCAGCGAGTTCTTGCTCTTGCTTGCGACGGAACCAAGGCTGATTTGAGCGCCCCAACAAGCGCAAGGAGCGGCACGACGCGGGTGGCCTCGCCGGGCGCACGCCGGCCCGGAGTGGGCCTCCCGTTACTTCTGTGCAAAATATCGTCAGTTTAGGACTTGCGCAAAATCCTCTGCGGGGGATACCATTTCAGTGTTCCCTGATGGCCACGCTTCCTAGCGAGCCTCCCGCGCCCCTTAGCTCCAGGCGCCTGAAACGGACAAAGATCATTCACCAATGAAGTGGCAGTAGCCGGTTTCTACACATGTCCCGCGCGCAAGCGCACGAGGCCAAATACTACCCCTGGGGAAGTGCGAACGAATACGGCGCAATCTGGTCTAAGACCAGGATAAAGACAGCACAACACAAAGAGAAACGATTATGAATGGACCTGGAAGTTCCTCCGACGGCGGAGGCAGAAGCAGACGGCGGCGCGGACGCCGTCCCTCGAATCGCAGTGGGCCTGGCCTTGGGCGCGACCGCCAGCAGCACAGCGGCATCTACACCGCCCCGATGGACCACAACTACAGAAGCGCCATGGGCGGCGACAAAGGCCCCAGAGGCCGCGGACGCCCTGGCTTTGGGCCATCGTATTCGCCGGTGGAACCGGAGCCGCTGCCACCGAGTGACGATGCCACTTCCCGCATCTTTGCCTTCGTTGACGATCTGTTCTTTCAGGCAAAAATTCAGGAGACGGCGCGCAAACTCAACGTCAAAGTGGAATTCGTCAAGACCGACAAAGATCTGAACGAGAAGATGAAGGAGAATGGGGAAGAGAAGCCTTCGCTGATCATTTTCGATCTGAACAGCGTTAGCGCCAAGCCTTTAATCCTGATTCCCAAACTCAAGACCAAGCTCAAGAAGGGGACCTCGATTATTGGGTTTCTTTCCCACGTGCAGGGCGATTTGAAGCAGAAGGCGCACGAAGTGGGATGCGACATGGTGCTGCCGCGTTCAGCGTTCTCCCAGAACTTGCCGCAACTCTTGCGCCGGCATGGCGCTCCCGACGACGAGGTCGCGAGCGGCTAGGCGCAGGGCATAAACGCTAGTGAGTTCCCGCCTAACCCGGCGGCCATTGCAATCCCCGGCCTCCGATCAAGTGCACGTGCAGATGGAAGACTGACTGACCGGCGCGTGGACCCACGTTGAGCACGGTGCGGTAGCCATCCTCGATGCTGCGCTGGCGGGCGATGTTGGCGGCGGCCAGATGGCAGCGGCCGATAAGTTCGCTGTCCTCACCGCTCGCCTCCTTCAATCCGCGAATGTGCTTCTTGGGGACTACCAGCACATGGGTGGGCGCCTGGGGATTGATGTCTTCAAACGCGTAGGTGTGTTCGTCTTCGTAAACTTTCTTGGATGGAATTTCGCCGCTGATAATCCGGCAGAACAAACAATCGTTCATGGCACGTCCAAGGTCTGAAATTGGGGTCCCAAGTGCAATTCGGAGCCAACAACCCGGGGGAAGGACGATAACCGTTATACCCGAACAGGATAATATACAAGAGTGACTGTTCGGCTACTTTACGGCTCAATGGAACGCCACAGGATAGCACCGAATCAAACGTTTCGGGATACGTCCCCGAACTCCAGTTCGGCGTAACCCAATCGACCTAATCCAATTGACCTAATCCAGTCGGACCAGGAATATGTCGCCTTCCGAGGTGTGAGTATTGTGGGCCACTTCCTCGGCGCGCTTGCGATCGTCATCCTGCACCCGCACCCGCACCCACCAATCACCGACTGGACTGCCAAAGCACTGCACCTTGGCGGTTTGATAACGATGGGACAAGTGGTCCCTGACCTTATCGGCCGCGTGTTCTTTCTCGAAGGCGCCGATCTGCACTGCCCAGCGTCCACCGCTGTTCAACGACGCGGGGGCGCGCAACACTTCCAGCCGTACCCTGGCCACTCCCGCACCCCACACGTCCACCTTTTTTGCAGCAGCCTGCGAAAGATCGAGAATGCGGCCGGTGACGAACGGTCCGCGATCGGTAATCTCGACCACCGCCGAATGTCCGGTCTTGAGGTTGGTTACCCGCACGGTCGAGCCCAGAGGCAGGGTGCGGTGGGCCGCGGTCATGGCGTGCATATTGTAGATTTCGCCATTCGAACCACGGTGATGGTTATAGGGCGCGCCGTACCAACTTGCCAAGCCGGTCTCGACCAAGAGAGGCTTCCCCCGAACGGGCGGTGCTTCATGGAGGTCTTCATCGCGGGAGACTGGGGCCGAAGCCTCGTGGGAGTCAGTCGCCTCCTCCGATGCATTGGCCGCGATCGCGGGCGGAGGCGGCACATTCACCCTGGCTTCCTTGGGTCCACCGCAAGCGGTCAACAGGGAAGACGAGCAACAGACAAGGGCGCAGACGCAGAACCAGGCGAGCGAGCGGCTCACTTCTTCTCCGGATGAGTCTCCATGTAATCGGCGAGCCGCGCCAGCTTCTCGGCCGCAATGCGCAGGGCCTTGGTGGAGTGCTGGCGGACGGCCGGAACCACTTCCTGGTTCAGGTAGTCGACCAGTTCCGCGGTTTCTTTTTCGAAGCTGGTCGTCACTTCGTTGATGGATTGGTTGAGGCGCGCGGAGGCTTCTTCCACCCTGCGGTTGAAGTCGTTCATGGCGATCCCTCGTGAGGGCGAAAACGGCCACTCGTGATTTGCGGACACCAGGCTTGGCTATTATTTCGCGTGCTATTGCCGGGGTCAATGGGGAGGCATCCCGGCGTACACCTTTGGGACGATCGGTGAGTGACTCAACCCTCCCGCCTTAGCCGCTGATGGAGCTGGCTACGCTGGAAAAGACATTGTTGGAATTCGAGCCGATCAACCGGACCGTGCCCACGACGATCACCAGAATCACCGCCAGCATCACGGCATATTCGGCGATGTCCTGACCTTCCTCCTGTGACCAAAGCCTGCCAAGAAGTTCTTTCATCTTTCAATCCCCCGGGCGCGTGCTCGGGACTCCCGCGCCGAGTCCACAGCTTGCCATCCCGGAAGCCACCTAACAATGGCACCTTCGTGGGCTTCCGGTAACGGCCGTAACCAAGGGGGATTACTACTCGTAGGGTTGCAACGCGGAGAGGCGCGGTGTGGTGATCGCTGGTCTCCAGTAATGGATCTCTCCGGCTAACGTGGCTTATACCTTTGGCGAACCAGAGCGGCAATGCCCAGCAAGCCTGTGCCCAGAAGGCCCAGCGTACCGGGTTCGGGAACTGGGGTCAGGTTGGTATTGCCGCTGGCGATCATGATCGAAATCGTGTTGTGAGAGCCACTGCCAACACTGACGGTCAACTGTACTGTCAATCCGACGACCGCAATATTCTGGTTGCCTTCGACCAGAATTCCGCTGATCGGTCCGGTCAGCGTGTATTCCGTGACACCGTTGCCAACGATGAAGCGTTGCCAGGAAACATCGCCACTGAAACTGCCGGTAAAGATCACGCCGTCAGGTAGTCCGTTGGTTCCGTTGGTGGCAATCTGGAAGGAACCGCCGGCAGCGAAGGTTGCGCCGGTCGTGAGGTTCCCGCTAAGCAACGCACCGGTGCTGAAGCTCAAGGATCCTAGATTGTTGCCGGTGATTGTTCCCAAGCCATCGTAGTTGACGACCGAAGTCAGCGTGGAACCGCTCAAGGCCATGCCCGCGTCTGATCCTGTAAGAGTGCCGCCAGTATTGCCGAAGTCGACTTGATTACTGCTGTCGGCAGCGGCAGATAGCGGCAGGACCAGCGCCAGCAGGGCCATGCAGACAACTCGCCTCATGGTGAATCTCCTAGACGGGAAGCGGCAGTTCAAGTGTCTTGCCAAGCGGTCAGTCTGTCAACTGTGGAAAACCTGAGATCATGGCCGCCGGTCCACTGAAATGCCTGGAGTCGGCGAAACCTGCGAGAGCTGCAAACTCCGCCGGGCATTTTGCCAATGCAGGAGCATCTCTGCTATGCTAAAGATGCGTTTGATTAGAGTCGGTTGTAGAGCAACTTCTTGCCAACCAGCTAGGACCTGCCCTTCGTACTTCCGAGTCCTTTCAGCGTAAACTGATCGAAAGGAACATCCCTTAACAATATGGCAGAACAAGGAACAGTAAAGTGGTTCAACGACGCCAAGGGCTACGGCTTCATCAGCCGGCAGACTGGCGAGGATGTATTTGTCCATTTCTCGGCGATCCAGGCGGGCGGCTTCAAGAGCCTGCAGGAAGGCCAGACCGTGGAGTTCGATGTGACCAAGGGGCCGAAAGGCTGGCAAGCTGAAAACGTCCGGCCGCTCTAAGAGCGGCAACTTTTCATAGCGAGCGTGCCAGCCAACCGAACCTGGGGCTGGCACGCGTTATCGTCTTCCCCTAATCCACCGCAGACCGGAGACTGTTTGAACAGCGAAGAACTTCGAGCTTCCTACGCGGTAATCCGTCACAACGTTCGCACCTATGAGTCGGGCGGGGTCGCGGCCGTAATCAAAGGCAAGCAGAACGCCGAAACCACCGCCAAGCAGTACGAGAGCGGCCAGAGTATGGAAGAGCGTCAGGCAGGCTGGCGTTATTTCTGCGAAAAGACCGAACTCAAACCTGGAACCAGTCCCGAACAAGCCACCCAGCTTCGCCAGGCGGAACTCGAAACCCGCGAAACCAAAGCCCTGCAAGACGAACGCTTCCTGCCCCCAGTCAACGGCCGGTAAGCTTCGTCGGTAACGATTCGAACTAAGCCCCATCCCATCCCCCTCTTGTGCTACCATCCTTCCCAGCGTTAGGGACGCATCCGGTCCGCGGAAAGGGTAGAAGCCCACCTCTCAGTACTAAGTTTTCGCGATCCTTCTTTCAGCCCGACATGCGGACAACGGGCGCTTAAAATGAAAGGAGGTCGCCATGTCGACCAATTCTCCAGAAGTATCTCGCCCGCTTCCTGACCGCCCCAATCTCCGCCATTTGAAGGACCAGGCCAAAGATCTGCTCAAAGCCGGAGGCGCTGCGTCGCTCACCGACGCGCAGTTCAAGATTGCGCGACTTTATGGATTTGCCAGTTGGCCGAAGCTCAAGGCTCACGTCGAGTCACTCGAAGAGCTCGGCGAACTCAAGCATGCGATTGACACCAACGACTTCGAACGCGTCAAAACCTTGATGACTCGCAACCCGGCGCTGCATCGCGCTCCGCTGGGCTACAACAAAAATGGACCGCTCACCTGGGTTGCGGAATGCCGCGTGCCGTGGGAACCCCCCAGTCCGGCGAGATTGGCCATAGCGAACTGGATGATCGACAACGGCTCGGACGTGCACCAGGGTGGCGATGGGCCGTTGATGCGAGCTGCGCTCTTCGGTCAGCGTATCCCCATGATGGAACTTCTGGTCTCCCACGGCGCAGACGTGAACGCCGAATGGAATGGATATTTCCCCATCCTCTTCGCTCCCTGTGAGACCGTTGAGCCAGCGCCCATCAAGTGGCTCCTGGAACACGGCGCAGACCCCAACTGCGCGAAGCCGGATCGTAAGTATCCCGGCACAGCGCTTGATCAGGTCATCCTCAGCTACGGGCGTTCGAGGCAGCTTGGCGATTGCATCGACATCCTGCTCGAAGCCGGCGGCGTTACCAAATACGATTCACCTCCGGTGCTGGACCTGCTGCGTGGCCGCCTCGATCTCTTGGCCGAACATCTTGATGCTGACCCCGGACTGGTGAATAGACGATTCCCCGAACTCGACATCGGGATAACCGGTGCGCGCCAACTCTCGCTCCGAGGAGCGACGCTGCTGCATGTGACTGCGGAATACGGCATCCCTGAAGCTGCCACGCTGCTTCTTGACCGAGGCGCGGACGTCAACGCCCGCGCAACCGTTGATCAAGCCGGCATCGGCGGGCAGACGCCAATCTTTCACGCGGTGACGCAATACAGCGACTGGGGGCTGCCGGTCGCGCGCTTATTGCTGGACCGCGGAGCGGACCTATCGATTCGTGCGAAACTTCCCGGTCACTATCAGCGGCCGGGCGAGGTCGTCGAATGCACGGCTTTGGAGTACGCAGTTCTATTTCCGGGTAGTGAAAACAAGGCGGCAACGTTGTTGCGCGAGCGAGGCGGTGAAAAATGAGAATGATCCCATGTCCGTGCCGATAGTAACCTGCCGACCTTTTCATTTCATTGACTTACGCGACCCGACTCGCTACGTTGTTGAGGAAAGCATGAGGTGGCGGTTTCACGCGCAACTTTGTTGATATAGTTGGGGTTCCAAGCATCGACATGGAACTGTTGCTCAACCTTCTCTGGCTGACGCTGGCTCTGCCGGCGATCTGGGTCTGGCGGCACGAGCCAACCCGGGCAAGACATTCGTCTGGTTACAGCCGCCTGCGTGCGTGTCTGCTCTTGATCTGCGTTCTCATGCTGCTGTTCCCCGTGGTCTCCGCCACGGATGATTTGCACCCAATGCGGACGGAGATCGAGGAGTCTAGTTCCTTCAAGCGCATCGCCCGGCAAGCGACTGGCTCTTCGGCCACGGTGCTGTCCCATCCTAATAATTTCTTCGCCCGTTCGAGTTCGGACTCGCGGATTTGTCCCCGCAATGAGGTCTGCGCCCTAATCTCACCCAGTTCGTTTATCATTCCTAGACTGTGCACTGTCTGCCGACGTGACTCGCGGGCGCCGCCTTCTACCCTTCTCGGTTGATGTACAGCTGCGCGTGATCGGCAGGGAAGACTCCCCGCTTCAAGAAGTGGGTTCCCGTTGCGTGCGCTTACTCCCTGGGCCCGCCGTCACCCGAGTGAGTCTGGCAAGACACGACGATGGAGTCACTGATGCAAAAGACACTTTGGCGTTATTCCGCGCTGTTTCTGGTGCTCTGCGTGTCTTCCGCCGCAGGCGCACAGCAGGGATTGACCTGGGAACAGGTCCGCCAACGGTTTGAACAGAACAATCCGACGCTGCTGGCCGACGAGTTGAATATCGACGAATCGAAGGCGCAGGAGATCACCGCTTACCTGCGCCCAAACCCGACGCTTACGCTGTCGGCCGACGGGACCCAAATCGCCCCTGATAAAGGCGTCTGGCGACCATGGGCTGGGACTTTTGAGACGGCCGGCATCGGCTATCTGATCGAGCGGCAGCACAAGCGACAGCTACGCCTGGAAAGCGCGAAAAAGGGGACCCTGATCGCCGAGTCGAGTCACGCCGACTTGGAGAGAACTCTGCTCTTCGATTTGCGCAGCGCATTTGTTTCAACCCTGCAAGCCAAGGCGGTGCTTCAGTTGGCAAAAGGCAACCTGGTTTACTACGACCATGTGCTGGATATCAGCAGAAACCGGTTCGATGCCGGCGACATAGCGCAGATCGATCTCGACCGGTTGGAACTCCAGCACGTGCAGTACGAATCTGACGTGCAAAGCGCGGAAGTGAATCTGCGCGCGGCGAAAATTCAGTTGCTCACGCTGCTCAACGATCGATCTCCGATCGAACAATTGGACGTAAATGGTCCGTTCGATTTCAACGATCAACTCATGCCACGGGACGAATTTCGGAAGATCGCTCTGGACGCACGGCCGGACTTAAAGGCCGCGGTCGAAGCTGTAGACAAGGCCCAATCCGATCACAAGCTCGCGGTTGCGAGCGGGTCAACCGATCCCACCTTAAGCGCATGGTATACCCACAACTCCTCCACCAATAACCCGTTTGCCATAAATACGCTCGGGATCAGCGTAGATATTCCGCTGCGCATCTTCGACCGCAACCAGGGGGAGAAGTTGCGCACCCAACTGGATATCACGCGCAATGAAAGATTGCGCGATGCTGCCGAAGCGTCGGTGCTCAGCGACGTTGACTCCAGCTATGCCGCGCTCGAAAGTAATCTGAAGCTGCTGCGGCCCTACAAGCAGAAATACCTGCAACAAGCGGTGCGGGTGCGCGATACCATCAGTTTTGCCTACCAGAACGGAGGAGCCTCGTTGCTCGATTTTCTAAACGCACAAGCCGAATATCGGACCGTCCAATTGAGTTACGTCAATTTGGTCGGTTCCTACTTAACGGCTGCGGCCCAATTGAATGAAGCAGTCGGCCGGGAGGTGATCCCATGATGAATCAGCGTCGTTTCACCGCGATCTTTCTCTTGCTGTTCCTCCTGGTACTTGCAGTCGGGTGCTCGGACAACACCAAAGCCGCGCCGACCAAAGCCGAAGTTACCCTCGATCCCAACCTCTACCACGTGGACCACCCGGAATTGTTCAAGCTGGCCAAGGTGGAAGCACGCGACTTGCCCACGGTGCTGACCGCCAACGGCAGCGTCACT
>Ga0209517_10004691_pt1 | contig 17834 bp, 16 predicted proteins | sample PeaSoiMetSII2010_FD_187695 | JGI IMG/M metagenome (GOLD analysis project Ga0209517, IMG submission 187695) | Peat soil microbial communities from Weissenstadt, Germany - SII-2010 (SPAdes) (version 2) | ecosystem: Environmental > Terrestrial > Soil > Wetlands > Peat | place: Germany...
AACCAAAGTTCATTTGGAAGCGGTGAAGTTCGCGCGGCAGGATTACACCATCGTTTTGATCGGCCACTCCGGCCACGACGAAGTGATTGGAACGTTGGGCGAGGCGCCGCAATTCACTATCCTGGTTTCATCGGTACAGGATGTGGACCGGCTGGAAGTGAAAGATCCCTCGAAGATCTCTTATCTCACGCAAACCACTCTCAGTCTGGACGAAACCAAGGACATTGTGGCGCGCCTCCAGGAGCGTTTTCCGGCCATCAAGGGTCCGAAAACCCAGGATATTTGTTATGCAACTGAAAACCGGCAGTTAGGCGTCAAAGCTGTTGTGCCGCTCACGGACGTGCTGCTGGTGGTGGGTTCGCAAAACAGTTCAAACTCGCGGCGTTTAGTGGAAGTTTGCCAGAACGAAGGGGTTCCCGCGTATCTGGTGGATGACAGCACGGAAGTGAATCCGGCGTGGCTGGATGGCGCTAAGACCGTGGCTGTGACGGCCGGGGCTTCGGCTCCGGAAAATCTGGTGCAGGAACTAATCCAATCGCTCGAGACCAAGTTTGCTTTCGACTACATGGAAGAGATGGAACTGAAGGAAGAAGATGTACGCTTCCATCTTCCGGCGGACCTGGAGCGATCGGCGCTAAAGCTGACTACCATCGCTTCCGTATGACCCCGAAGTTGCAAGTCGCCGGCACGCTTGTCGATTTGGCTTCGCAAGCCGCACGCAAAATCACTGCGTATTTCTCGCGCACCCAGGCTGAGCCGGGCTACTGGTGGGCGGAGCTCACCGCCGACACCACTCTCGAATCCGACTACATCCTTTTGCAGCTTTGGCTGTACCCGCCCGAGAATGGCGTTTGGAATCCACCCACGCGTCCGCTCATCGCGAAGGCGGTGCAATCGATTCTCGAGCGGCAATTGTCGGATGGCGGTTTCAACATCTATCCGCAGGGGCCCACGGATCTCAGCGCGACGGTGAAGGCTTATTTCGCCTTGAAGCTGGCCGGGCTCGACTATAACGATCTGCGGCTGACTCGTGCTCGGGAACGGATCCTCGCGCTGGGCGGTATCCAGGCGGCCAACAGCTACGTCAAGATCAACCTGAGCCTGTTCGATGTGTTTCCGCGTTCCCATGCCCCGTCCATCCCTCCCGAAATGGTGCTGTTCGGCAACTTCATCTACGAGATGTCGTCCTGGACGCGCGCGATTGTCATTCCGTTGTCGATCGTGCACGCCTTCAATCCGCGGCGGCCGGTTCCCGCGGGCTTCAATCTCAAAGAGCTGTTCATCCCGGATGGGCACACCGCGGACGGGAACATGGGCTTTTTGCCCGACCGGGCCAGTTTCACGTGGCGCAATGTTTTTCTGCGGCTCGACATTTTCTTGAAGCTGTGGGAAAAATACGGCTCCAAGTCTCTCCGCCAGCGCGCTATTCGCAAGGCCGAGCTCTGGATGCTGGAGCACACGCGGCACACCGACGGCGTCGCGGCCATTTATCCGCCCATGATGTACGTGATCATGGCGCTGGATCTGCTGGGCTATGCGGACGATTCACCGGAGCGATTGGAAGCACAACAGCAGTTCGACCGGTTGATGGTGAACGACAGCGATCGCTTCTTCTTCCAGCCGTGTTTCTCGGTGGTTTGGGATACCGCGATTGCCGCGTTCGCCTTGGGCGAGGCCAGCGAACCGGAGAAAGACTTGCTGCGCCGCTCGGCCGACTGGTTGTTGACCAAGGAAGTGCGCCGCAAGGGCGATTGGTCCGTCAAACGTCCGAAAACCGAGCCATCGGGCTGGTATTTCGAGTTCGCCAACGAATTTTATCCGGACATCGACGACACGGCCATGGTGCTGCTGGCGCTGAACCGGTCGCATGCGTCGCGCCCCGACGAGCAGCAAGCCTGCGAACATCGCGCCATTCGCTGGCTGTTCGACATGCAATCCAAGGACGGCGGATGGGCGGCGTTCGATGTGGATAACGATTGGCGGCCGTTGAGCTTCGTTCCGTTTGCCGATCACAACGCGATGCTCGACCCCACCTGTCCGGACATTACCGGGCGCGTGCTGGAGGCCTTGTGCGCTTACGGATACAATCGCTCGCATCCGGCTATCGAGAAGGGCGTGCAGTATCTGATTCGCACCCAGGAAGAAGACGGCAGCTGGTACGGACGCTGGGGCGTGGATTATGTCTACGGCACGTTTCTGGCTTTGCGCGGGTTAGCGGCGGCGGGAGTGAGCGACCGCGAAGCCTACGTCCAACGGGGTTTGGAGTGGGTGCGCTCCATTCAGAATTTTGATGGCGGCTGGGGCGAGAGTTGCGATAGCTACCGGCTGAAGAGCTTCGTGGCCGCGCCCAGCACTCCATCGCAGACGGCCTGGGCGGTGCTCGCGCTGCTGGCGGGCGGCGATACCACTAGCACCAGCCTGAACGACGGCATGGACTATTTGATTCGAACGCAGAAAGACGATGGAACATGGGACGAAGAGTTGGCCACCGGAACGGGATTTCCTCAGGTGTTCTATTTGCGATACCACTTGTATCGGAATTCCTTCCCGCTGCTGGCGCTGAATGCATTCGTGAAGATCAAGTCCGGATTGAACGGACATTGATGGTGTGAAGCCGACGCTGGTAACGGGGGCAACCGGTTTCCTGGGGTGGCACGTAGCCAATAAATTGCTTGCACGCGGGGAGAAAGTGCGGGCCTTGGTGAGAAATACAAGCAGGGTGCGGGAGTTGGACGGGGAAGTGGTGACAGGCGATCTGCGCGATCCGGAGTCGCTGGAACGCGCTGTGGCGGGCTGCGCCGTGGTCTATCACGTCGCGGCGGACTATCGTCTGTGGGCCAAGGATCCCTCCGAGCTGTATCGCTCCAATGTGGAAGGCACGCGGAATCTGTTGACGGCCGCGCGCGATGCGGGAGTCGAGCGGGTGGTTTATACCAGCACGGTCGGTTGCATCGGTATGCCAGCGGACCGGCCCGGGGACGAGGACTGCGAGGTTGGTCTGGAAGATATGGCGGGCGCGTACAAGAGATCGAAGTTTCAAGCCGAGCTGGTCGCCTTGGAATTTGCGCGCGCCGGGTTTCCGGTGGTCATCGTGAATCCGACCGCGCCCATCGGCGATCATGACTTTAAGCCCACGCCCACCGGAAAGATTGTGGTCGATTACTTGAAGGGCGATCTGCCGGCATTCGTCGACACGGGATTGAATCTGGTGGATGTGGACGATACCGCGGCGGGCCATTTGCTGGCGTGCGAGCGCGGCAAGAGCGGTGAGCGCTACATCCTGGGATGCGAGAACCTGACCCTCCAGCAGATCCTGGAACGCCTGGCGGCTATTAGCGGAGGAAAAGCTCCGCGCTGGCGCATCCCCTATGCGGTGGCGTACGCAGCGGGCCTGGCGAGCACCGGATGGGCGAACTTGACCGGGCATGAGCCGAGAGCGCCCCTTGACGCGGTGAAGATGGCACGCAAGAAAATGTTCGTTTCGCTCGACAAGGCGAAGCGCGATTTGGGATACAATCCGCGACCTGTCGATGGCGCGCTGAAACGCGCGGTCGATTGGTTTCGAGCGAACGGTTACGTGTAATTGCTGGTATTTGTGGCCGCCGAGCGCCGCGAACTGGCAGGATTGATGGCGCATGTTGACGACGTCAGCAGGCCGGATTGGCCGCTTGATTTCGCGCGCGTGGGCCGGCTCAATGGGATGCCGGTGGTGATGGTGGCGAATGGTCCGGGGCCGAAACTGGCCGGAACCGCGCTAGATGTCGTGAAAGAGCATCAGAATATGACGGGATTGGTCAGCATCGGGTTTTGCGGAGGTTTGCAGGTGTCGCTAGGACCTTGCGATATTTTTGTCGCCACCGAAGTGGTGGGTGTCGGTCCGGCGCTGGCGCCAACCAGCCAGAAGTCCTTCAAAACCGGGCGATTGCTGTCTATCGATCGGGTAATATCCACAGCCGCCGAAAAGGTCGAGCTTGGAAAGTCGGGAGCGGAGGCGGTGGAAATGGAAGCAGCCGCTGTGGCTATGCGCGCTCGCGACTGGAGACTTCCGTTTTACGCCATTCGCGTGGTCACCGACACCTGCAACGAAACTTTTCCGCTGGAGTTTAATCAAATGAGGCGTCCGGACGGGCGATTTAGCCGCAGCAGGATTTTGGGGACAGCTCTGGGTAGACCCTTCGTGGTGTTTCCGGAGCTGATCAAGCTAAACAAAAGGACAAAACGCGCCGCCGAAGCGCTGGGAGATTTTCTTGCCGACTCTCGATTCTGATGTAGTCGCCGCGCCGCGGTCGATGAAGGCGGCGGTCTACACCGGTGACAGCAGAGTATCCGTGGAACAGGTGCCGACGCCAGCCATCGGGCCGGGCGAACTCCTGATTCAAGTGGAGAGCTGCGGGATCTGCCATACCGATCTCAAGAAGATCGAATACAACCTGCTTGCGCCGCCCAGGATCTTTGGACATGAGACCGCGGGAGTGGTGGCCGCCACTGGCGCGGGAGTGCGTGGATTCTCGGCCGGCGACCGGGTTATCGTCTTCCATCACATTCCGTGCCAGGAATGCTTCTACTGCCGCCACAAGCTGTATGCGCAGTGCCCGGTCTACAAAAAGGTCGGCGTGACGGCGGGCTACGAGCCGGCCGGAGGAGGCTTCTCGCAATACGTGCGCGTCATGGATTGGATTGCCCGGCGCGGCGTGGAAAAGATCCCCGATGGCGTCTCCTACGATCGGGCGTGTTTTGTCGAGCCGGTGAATACCTGTCTGAAAGGCGTCGTCCAACTGGACCCCCAACCCGAGGATGTGGTCGTCATCCTGGGCCAAGGGCCGATCGGTCTGTTGTTCACCATGCTGGTGAGGCGCTTTGGCGCCACCATGGTTGCCACCGACACAATGCCCTTTCGCCGCGAATTGGCTACCCGATTTGGCGCATCCGCCGCCATGGATCCGCGCGACCCGGGGCTGCAGGAACGCATCATGGAAATGACCGGCGGGCGAGGGGCTGATGCGGTGATCGTAGCCGCCTCCGCGCCCGGAATCGTGGAACAAGCCGTGCGGTATTCCCGGCCCGGCAGCCGGATTCTGCTTTTCGCCCAAACTTCGCATCAGGAGCGCGTGGAATTGTCCGGCGCCGACATCTGCGTGGGAGAGCGAGCCATTCTGGGTTCGTACAGCGCGTCCGTCGATCTCCAGAAACACTCAGCCGATCTGGTTTTCAGCGGCGCCTTGCCGGTAGAAGACTTGATTTCGCACCGGTTTGCGCTCAATGAGATACAGGCCGGAATCGAGTTGGCATTGCATCCGGAGCCTAAATCATTGAAAATTATAGTTCAGCCCCAAAGGTGGTCTTGAGTGAAGGAGCGATGGTCTTAGTGGACAAGCAGATGAAAGCCGCTGTGCTGTATGGCAAAGAAGACTTGCAAATTGAGTCTGTGGCCGTGCCGAACATCGGGGATGGAGACGTACTGGTACGCGTGCAAGCGGCGCTCACCTGTGGGACCGACGTGAAGGTGTTCCGTCGAGGTTACCACGCGCGGATGATTGTTCCGCCGGCGCTGTTCGGGCACGAGCTATCCGGGGACATCGTCGCGATTGGTAAGAGCGTGCGGGGCTTCCAAGTTGGGCAACGCGTAGTGGCGGCGAATTCGGCGCCCTGTTTGGAATGCTTCTATTGCAAACTCGGCAGCCCGAATCTGTGCGAGGATTTGCTTTTCAACAACGGCGCTTATGCCGAATACATTCGCATTCCGTCCCGGATCGTGGAGCGGAATATGCACGAAATTCCGGCCCATGTTTCTTATCAGGACGCCGCTCTGGTGGAGCCGCTGGCCTGCGTGCTGCGGGGAATTGACGAAACATCGGTGCGCCCCGGCGACACGGTGGCGGTGATCGGTTTAGGGCCGATCGGCATGATGTTTGTCCGGCTGGCCAAGGCGTATGGCGCGCGCGTGATCGCGCTGGGCCGCCGCAAGACGCAATTAGATCGCGCCGCGGCCATGGGGGCGGATGAATTGGTGATTTCGGGCGAACCCGGCGAGACCATCGAAAGAGTCCGTGAACTCACTGGCGGCCGTGGAGCGGACATTGCCATCGAAGCGGTGGGCAATCCGGAGGTTTGGGAGACCGCGGCCAAATTGCTGCGGCGCGGCGGCATCGTTAACTTCTTTGGCGGTTGTCCCAACGACAGCAAAATCCAATTGGACACTCAGCTGCTTCACTATTCGGAAATTACCTGCAAAGCGAGTTTCCATCACACGCCGGCGCACATCTGCAAGGCGCTGGACTTCGTGAGCCGCGGCGTGATCACCGCGCGCGACTTCGTCAACCGGGTGGAACCCCTGACGAACCTGCTGGAAGTGATGCGGCACCTGATGAGCCATAACGGTCACATGAAGACCGCGATCATACCCTAGTGACCCAACTTGGGACAATGCTTGCGCCCAAGGAGTACGTAAACTCGGCCGAGGCGCTGAAGGGCACGTACACCAAGCTGGAAGCCGAGCAGTACACACGCTGGCTGGCCACGCACCACTACGAGAACTTCCACGTCGTTAGTCTTCTTTTGCCGAAACGCCTGCACCAGGACTTCTATAACGTCTACGCGTTCTGCCGCTGGGCGGACGATTTGGGGGACGAGATCGGCGATACCGCCGAGAGTCTCCGACTGCTGGGCTGGTGGCGCGAGGAGTTGGAGGCGATGTACGCCGGGCGCACGCAGCATCCCGTGTTTGTCGCCTTGGAAGGGACGGTTCACAAATATGAACTGCCGAAGCAGCTCTTTGCGGATTTGATCAGCGCCTTTGAGCAGGATCAGCGTGTCACTCGCTACGCCAATTGGGATGAGCTGTTCGGCTATTGCCGGTGCTCGGCGAATCCGGTGGGACGCCTGGTGCTGCGGCTGTGCGGTTATTCGGACGTCGAACGCGACCGCTTGTCGGACGCTACCTGCACCGCGTTGCAACTCGCCAATTTTTGGCAGGATGTAACGGTGGACTTGGAGAAGGATCGCGTATACTTGCCGCTGGATGTCTTGGCCCGGCACGGTTACACCGTGGACGATTTGCGGGCGGGCACGTTCAACGCGGCGTTTCAAGGCGTGATGCGTGACGCAATCGACGTGGCGCGAAAGCTATTCCTGGAAGGCTTGCCGCTGGTGAAAACGGTAGACCGGCGTTTGAGCTTCGACCTCAAGCTTTTCAGCCGGGGTGGGATGCGGGTGCTCGAAAAGATCGAGCAGCAAAACTACAATGTGCTGGCGCGGCGTCCGGCGATCTCCAAGTTCGAACGCGTGCAGCTTCTGGTGGGTAGCCTGTGGAACGCGCTGTAAATTTGGAGGCTTCCTATGCCTTTTCGCGCCGCATCGCCCGCACGCGCGCCCGCAATTTCTATTACTCGTTCCTGCTGCTTTCGCGCCCGCAGCGCGAGGCTATGTGCGCGATCTATGCGTTCATGCGCTATTGCGACGATATTAGCGAGGGCGAAGGCGCGTCGCGGGAAGGGATCGAACGCTGGCGGCGCGATCTGGACCTTGCGCTCCAAGGCCAGTACGGCGAAAACCTGCTGTGGCCGGCGTTTCACGATACCGTGCAGCGCTACCGCATCCCGCACGAATATTTCTACCAGATGATCGAAGGAGTGGGCTCGGATCTGGAGCCCAAGCAGCTCCAGACTTTCGATGAGCTGTACCGCTACTGCTATCAGGTGGCAAGCGTGGTTGGGCTGACTATCATTCACATCTTCGGATTTGATTCACCCGAAGCTATTCCGCTGGCCGAGAAATGCGGCATCGCGTTTCAGTTGACCAATATCTTGCGCGATGTGCGCGAGGACCGCGAGAACGGTCGCATTTACCTTCCAGTGGAAGACATCCGAAAGTTCGCCGCCGATCTGGCGACGCACGACGAGCGCTTTGTGCGGCTGATGAGTTTTGAAGCGGAGCGCACGCGAGCGTATTACGACGAGTCGCGGCCGCTTATCGCGCTGGTGCATAAGCGCAGCCGGCCGTCGCTGTGGGCGCTGATCGAGATCTACCGGCGATTGCTGGGGCGGATCGAGCGGTCGAATTTCGACGTGCTCGAGAAGCGCATTCGCGTCCCTACCTGGGAGAAGCTGAGCATTTTGGCGAGTGCGGCGTTGCGCTAGCACTCATAGAGCTGAGCCAGCTCTCTTAAGCGCAGAGCGATCTCAGTCGTGATCATCTCGCGCCGATAGCGCCATCGCCAGTTGCCGCCCAGCGTCGACGGCTGGTTCATGCGAGCCTCGCTGCCCAATCCCAAAACATCCTGCAGCGGGAACAGCACAGTATCTGCCACCGAAGCCAACAGCGTGCGGATGAATACCCAATGAATCTCGGGGCCATCGGTGTTGAGGTATCGCATCGCAAAATCGCGCTCGCGGCGGATGTCGTCGTCCGATCGCGTGCTCTCGCCGTGCCCCTTGCTAGACCACCAGCCCACCGTGGTATCGGAATCGTGCGTGCCGCTATAAGCCACCACCTCGCGCGGATAGTTATGCGGGCGGAACGTCGGCGCTTGAGCGTCGGTGCCAAAACCAAACTGCAAGACCGACATGCCAGGGAAGCCGAATTCATGGCGAATCGCTTCCACTTCGGGCGTGATCACTCCCAGATTCTCCGCCACTAGGGGCAACTCACCGAGCGCCACCTGCGCCGCGTGGAACAGCGCTGCTCCTGGACCTTTCACCCATCGCCCGTGCACCGCCGTGGGCTCCGACGCGGGAATCTCCCAATAGGCCTCGAATCCGCGAAAGTGATCCAGCCGGATCATGTCCACCATCTCAAATGCCGCCCGAAACCGATCCAGCCACCAGCGGTAATTGTCCTTGGCGAGCACGTCCCAGCGATAAACCGGATTGCCCCAAAGCTGGCCGGTTTGGCTGAAGTAATCGGGAGGGACACCGGCCACCACGGTGGGATTGCCGAGTTGGTCCAATTGAAAATACTGTGGATTGGTCCAGACGTCGGCGCTGTCACGCGCGACGTAGATGGGCAGATCGCCCATGATCCGTACGCCGCGCGCGCAGCAATATTCTCGCAACTCGCGCCACTGCTCGAAGAATGCGAACTGAAGAACTTTTTGCGAAGCAATGGGCCCGGCTAGCTTCTGACGCCACACAGCCAAGGCTTTCGGATCGTGATCGCGCGCGCCGGGCTCCCACTGGGTCCAAGGGGCCATCTGATGCTGCTGCTTGAGTGCCATGAACAGCGCGAAGTCGTCGAGCCAATGTGCGTTGGCTTCGCAAAAGTCCTCGAAACCGGAGGGAGGCGGGTTGACCGATTCGAGGACCGCCGTCTTCCACGGAATGAGCCGCTCAAAATCTACGCGGTCTTCTGAAAACTTGGGCGCGCTCGCGAGCGCGGAAGCATCCAACCAACCCAATTCCACCAGGCGCTCCAAGCTGATCAGCACCGGATTGCCGGCCCGCGCGGAAAAGCATTGATACGGGGAGTCGCCGAAGCCCGTCGGACCAAGCGGCAGGACCTGTCATAGCTTCTGCCCGGCCGCCGACAGGAAATCGGCGAACCGCCGGGACTCCGCGCCAAGGTCGCCAATGCCGAACGGCCCGGGCAGGGAAGTGGGGTGCAGCAAAATGCCGCTGGATCGTGGAAATCGCATGCTCTCTATAGATTAGCCGCCTGTTTGCCGATGAACGGAGTGACAGTTTCGATGATCATCACGCGCACACCCTTGCGAATCTCGATCGGCGGCGGCGGTACCGATCTGCCGTCCTACTATCGACGTTTCGGCGGCTTCGTCATCTCAGCCGCGATCAACAAACATATCTACGTGGGAATCAACGAAACCTTCAGTGGCGGGTACTTTTTGAAGTATTCGGCGTTGGAGCATGCCATCAGTTTGGACGACATCCGGCATCCTCTCATCCGCGAGGCGCTGCGCCTACACGCCGTGCCGCCGCCCATCGAAGTGGTGAGCATGGCCGATGTTCCGGCGGGCACTGGGCTAGGATCCTCGGGCGCCTTCACGGTGGGCCTGTTGCGGGCGGTACACGCTTATCAGCGCCGGTATGTCGACTCGGCCGCGGTCGCAGAGGAAGCCTGCAAAATCGAGATTGAAATTCTGCAGGAGCCGGTCGGCAAGCAAGACCAGTACATCGCAGCTTTTGGCGGGTTGGCTTGCTTCGAGTTCCGGGAGGACGGCCAGGTCAACGTAGCGCCGCTCAAAGTCAGCAACGGCACGCTCTACAATCTGGAGGACCGGTTGATGATGTTCTTCACCGGCTATTCGCGCAATGCTTCGACGGTGCTGGATGACCAGAAAGTGCGCTCCGAACTGGGCGATTCCGCGATGCTCGAAAACCTGCACTACACCAAGGAGCTGGGCAAGTGCATCAAGCTGGCGCTGGAGCAGGGCAACACTCGGCGCTTTGGCGAGCTGATGCACGAACATTGGATGCACAAGAAGGACCGGTCGCCGGGCACCACCAATGAAGGCATCAATCGCTGGTACGAAATTGGGCGCGAGAACGGAGCGGTCGGCGGCAAGCTGGTGGGTGCGGGCGGCGGCGGATTTCTGCTCTTCTATGCGGACGATCGCGATGCGTTGCGCCGCGCCATGGTCAACGAAGGGCTGCGCGAGTTCCGCTTCAAGTTCGATCATGAAGGCTCGAAGCTGTTGTCTCGGGATTAACTATGCAGTGCGTGATCCTTGCCGGCGGACTCGGAACGCGCATGCGGCCCCTTACGGAAACGTGCCCGAAGACGCTGCTGCCGGTTGCCGGACGTCCGTTCGCGTACCACCAATTGCATTGGCTCGGGGCGCAAGGCATCACCGAAGTGGTGTACTCGATCGGCCATCAAGGCGAGCTGATCCGGCGCTACTGGGATCAAGAGCCTTCTCCGGTTGCAAAGATCCGCTATGTTGACGAGGGCGAGCAGCTACGTGGGACGGCCGGCGCACTGCGGCTGGCTCGCGACCAAGGCGTGCTCGACGAACGCTTCTTCGTCATCTATGGTGATTCGTTCCTGCCGGTTGAGTTCGCTCCAGTTTGGAATGCATTTGAATCGAGCGGCCAGCCCGCCCTGATGATTGTTTTACGCAATGAAGGCCGTTGGGATCGCAGCAATGTCCTGTACGAAAATGGCAAGGTCGCGCTGTATGACAAAACCGCAGCGCCGGGCATGCAGTACATCGACTACGGGCTTTCCTGCTTCCGCCGGGATGTTCTTGACGATTCGACGCAAAGCGATCTTGCGGCCTTGTTTCATGAGCTGAGCCTGCAGGGCAAGCTAGCGGGATTCGAAGTCCACGATCGCTTCTATGAAATTGGATCGCCTGCCGGTCTTCGGGATCTTGAACGCTATCTCGAAACCGCTTCTCGCTTGGTACCATGACAACCGCGGGGGTGTTTTTGGATGAATCCGGCAGAGCCGTTCGAACGGATCCAATGCCAGTGGTGCCAGAGCCAGAACGAGAAGGCGGCGCTGACTTGCCATACTTGCGGCGCGCCTCTGGACATCCGTAATCTGGTCAGCGAATCGGGTTGGCGCGAAGCCCCGCGCCTCCGCGACATGACCGAATTTCAGTTCAGCTCCAGCACCTGCCAGGTGGAAGGCGAGATCGTTCCCGTGGCTGAAATTCATCTGGGCGCGAACGATTCGGTCTTCTTCGAACATCACATCATGCTGTGGAAGGACGATAACGTTCCACTCACCGTTCTGCAGTTGCCGGGCGGCCTAAAACGCGCGTTCGCCGGCATGCCGTTCATCATCAGCGTGGCCACCGGCCCCGGCCGCATCGCATTTTCGCGCGACGCTACGGGAGAATTGGTAGTGTTGCCGCTGCATCCTGGGATGGAATTGGACGTTCGCGAACACGCGTTCCTTTTGGCATCGCATCAAATCGACTACTCGTTCGTGCGGGTGAAGGGCCTGACCAACATTCTGTTCGGCGGCCAGGGCATGTTCATGGACCGTTTCGTCACCACCAACAGTCCGGGATTGGTTTTGCTGCATGGCTACGGCAATGTTTTCGAACGCAAACTGAAGGCCGGCGAGAGCATCATGGTGGAGCCCGGTGCATTTTTGTACAAGGACTCCAGCGTGACCATGGAAGTGGAATTTCAACGATTGGGCAGCGGGTTTTTCGGCGGCACCAACATGAGCCTGGCCCGCATGACCGGGCCGGGGCGCATCGGCATACAGTCCATGTACGTGCATCACCACACCGAGTAACGAAAATGTTCTGCACAAATTGTGGCTCTCAAGTTCCAGACGCTGCCAATTTCTGTACCTCCTGTGGTTCACAGGTCCAGCAGCCGGCGGTTGCGGCTGTTCGTCCAGAGCCTACGCCAAAATCTGCGTCTCCATCGGTATCCCAGGCGGGCGTATCAGCTACCTGCCCTTGGTGCGACGCCCAAATCGATGCAGCGCAGCTGAGCTGTCCACGTTGTGGCGCGACGTTGAAGGCCCCGCCGGTCCGCAGCGCATCCGGTTGGGCCGAGCTGCCGGGCAGGAAGGACATGGCCAAGTTGCAGTTCGGCGACTCCTTCTGTCAGATCGAGGGGCTGTACGTGTCGGTGGCCGACGTGAATCTCGCGGGCTCCGACAGTATCTACTTCACGCATCACATCCTGCTGTGGAAGGATCCGCAGGTCAACATCACCACCATGCCGCTGGCGTCGGGATGGAAGCGCGCGTTTGCCGGACTGCCGTTGATCATGACGCAGGCCCACGGCCCCGGCCACATCGCATTCTCGCGCGACGCGCCCGGCGAAATGATCGCACTTCCGTTGCAGCCCGGCCAGCAGGTGGACGTGCGCGAGCACCTGTTCATGCTGGCCACCAGCAACGTCGCCTACGATTGGTTCTCCACCAACGTGTGGTACACCACTCGATCCGGCGACGATAATGAGACGCACTACCCGGCCGGCATGTTCATGGACCGGTTTTCGGCACCGCAAGCCCCCGGCCTCCTGTTGTTGCACGCTTCAGGCAACGTATTCGTGAGCGACCTGGAGCCCGGCCAGACAATTCTGGTGAAACCGACCGCTTTGATTTTCAAAGACCCGTCCGTCCAGATGCAATTACACTTTGAACATCCCCGCACCGGGTTCAGCATGTGGGGCAATTGGACGAATCGTTACTACTGGCTGCGATTGTGGGGGCCGGGGCGCGTCGCCATCCAATCGGTTTTCGACCGCATGGAGGGTGAGAACAAGTATTTGTCGAGCTGCTCCGCGGCTACCGAGCAGCGTTGGTAGAGAAGGAGGACGCGTGATCAATCCATCTAAACTTCGAGCTTGGTACGCGCACCGTCAGGGGCTCGACGGTTCCCTCGAAGGCAAACCGGCCGCAGAGGTGTTGCAACGCGCCGGATGGGCTCGCTCGGTAGGCGGAGTATCACCGTATCTCACTTTGTTCGCCCGCGCTGGGATCACTCGGGAGCAGGCGGACGCCGCGGCGAAGAAACTCGAAATCTATGAGCTTCCCAGCGCTCGGGGCTGCACCTACGTCCTGCCGGCTGAACACTTCGCACTGGGGCTCGCGGCCGGCCGAGGATTTGATGGTGAGATTAAGACTGCCCTCAAGCTCGGAGTAACTGAAAAGGAAATCGCCAAGCTTTGCGATTCCGTGATCAGCGCTCTTGAGAAAGGCCCGCTCGATCCGGATGGGCTGCGCGAAGCGACTGGCAAAGCCGTCCGCAACCTCGGCCCCGAGGGCAAGAAGAAGGGACTCACCACCACACTCCCGGTGGCGCTCGAACAGTTGCAGAGCACAGGTGACATCCGCCGCGTTCCCATCAACGGCCGCTTCGATCAGCAGCGCTATCAATACGCGCTGTGGCGTCCAAACCCTTTGCGTGGATTCAAACTATCGCCGGAGCAGGTTAACACCGAACTGGCCCGCGCTTATTTTTCGTGGATCGGGCCGGCGTCGGCCGCCGATTTTCAATCGTTTGCGGGACTTGGCGTGAAAGCCACCAAAGCCGCGCTCGATCCGCTGAAACTGGAGGCGATCGACATAGCCGCCGGTGATCAGCGCCTCTTTCTATCCGGCGATCGATCCAAGTTTGAGGCCTTCAAACCGTCGAAAGAGCCGCGTTATTCGCTTTTGGGAAGTATCGACTCAATGTTCCTGCTGCGAAACGACTTGAAGGGGGCCCTGGAACCAAAGGACTTGGAGCGTAAGGTCCTGGCCGACAAAGGGCTGCTTCCCAGCCACGCGATCATGGACCGGGGTCGGCTGATTGGCCTCTGGGAATACGACCAGCCCACGGAATCAATCGCTTGGGTGTCGTTCGTCAAGAAAGACAAGGCTTTGCAGGAGACAGTCACGCGCACTGAAGAATTTGTGCGGGAGCAGCTTGGAGATGCCCGATCGTTTGGCCTGGACAGTCCGAAAAGTCGCGCGCCCCGCATTGCGGCGCTCCGGAAGGCCGCGAGCGCTTGACCAGCGGTGTCCAAGCCCTTTACAATCAAATCAGTACGGGTTGCTATTGAGCCACGCACGCTCAGGCGTTATTTGTTTCACAAAATGACTCATCGCGAACAGGACGTGTTGCATTCCATCGTGGAGTCTTATATCCACACGGGCGAACCTGTAGCCTCGCGGACGATTGCAAAACATCGCAGGGACAACCTGAGCCCGGCAACCATCCGCAATGTGATGGCCGACCTTTACGAGAACGGCTACCTTACGCAGCCTCACACTTCGGCCGGCAGGGTGCCGACTGAAAAGGCGTTTCGCAGTTACGTACAGTCGCTCGCTCGCGGCCGCGTGCTTGTCACAGAGTTACAACGTTTGCGGGCGGAGTTGAGCCAACTGAGCACGATGGAAGCGCGCGTGGAACGGTCTTCGCACATGCTGACCGAGATGACCCGCAGCGTAGGGATTACCGCCGCCATTCCGGCATCCAGCCAAACACTGCACCAGATCGAATTGATCGCCTTGGCCGATCAACGTGTACTGATGATCGTGGTAACGCGCGATCGCATGGTGCGCAATCGGGTGGTGTCGGTGGATGAAAGCGTCTCCCAGGATGAACTGGCGTCCATCCGCAACTACATCAATCGCAACTTCACGGGCTGGATGCTTTCTGAAATCCACGAGGAGCTGGAAACGCGCCTCGAGCAGCAGAGCGCGGCCTACGATGCGATCCTCAAGCGCTTGAACGAGCTGTACGCCAAAGGTCTGCTGGATATCGAAGTTGCGCCCGAAATTCATCTGGAAGGCGCCAGTAATCTGATGGGTCTGGATCTGCACTTGACGCGCGAGAAATTGCGTGAGCTATTCCACACGCTGGAAGAGAAGAAGCGCATTTTGCAGTTGCTGGATCGTTTCCTGGAACAACCCGCTGGCGAGTTGGCTGTGCAGGTGGGGTTGGCCGACGTGCATCCCAGCATGCGGGAACTTTCGCTGATTGGAATCTCGATTTCGCTGGCCGGCGGATTGTCCGCCAAAATCGCGGTGCTGGGGCCCATGCGCATGAATTACGCGAAGGCGATGTCGGCGGTGAATCACGTTGGGCAGGCTTTCGGCAGCCTGTTAGTCTGACGTTTTCCTCAACACCCTTGCAAGAACCCTATAGACTGGAACTATGGACATGAAGGAACCCACGGTCGATAGCGGTGACAGCGCCGCCCCCTCGACTGGCACGGCGGATCCGCCGGGCAGCGGCCAATCGACTCCGGCGCCGACTTTGGAGTCGGTGACAGCCGAGCGTGATCGCTTGGTCGAAGAGAAGAACGATTTGATGGATCGCCTGCTGCGTCGCCAGGCCGAATTCGACAACTTCCGCAGGCGTGCGGAGCGCGAAAAGTCGGATGTTCTGGAATTCGCGAATACCGAGAGTGTCCGGGCCATCCTGCCGATTCTGGACGACTTGGAGCGGGCTCTGAAGACTCCCACGGCGGACAAAGTCTACGCGCGCGGGATGGAGCTGATTTACCAGCGCTTGTCAGACTCGCTAAAGAAGTTGGGATTAGAGCCGATAACCACGAAGGGGCAGAAATTTGATCCCCACGTCCATCATGCCGTCGACATGGTGGAAACCACCGATGTTGAGGAACAGACCATTCTCGACGAGTACCAGCCAGGTTACAATTTTCGTGGACGTCTGTTGCGCCCGGCCATGGTGAAAGTAGCGGTAACGAAGAAATGAACGCGCTAACTGAGAGATGAACGCTACGAAACGCGATTATTACGAAGTACTGGGCGTCGGGCGGGACTGCGACGATCCGTCGCTGAAGAGCGCGTATCGGAAACTGGCGCTCCAATATCATCCCGATCGCAATCCCAACGACCAGCAGGCCGAGGAGAAATTCAAAGAGGCTGCCGAGGCGTACAGCGTGCTGAGCGATCCCCAGAAACGCGCCGCCTACGACCGCTACGGACACCAGGGTCTGCAGGGGTTTGGCGCCAATCAAGGCTTTGATCCCAACACCTTCAACGATTTCGGCGATATTCTGGGCGATCTGTTTGGCTTCAGCGATCTTTTTGGAGGCGGAGCGCGGCGGGGCGGAGGCCGCAACCGGGCGCAGCGCGGTGAAGATCTACGCTATGACCTGGAAATGTCGCTCGAAGATGCGATTCGCGGGCTGAGCGTCGAGATCCAGGTTCCGCGCATGGACCTTTGCTCCCGTTGCCAGGGAAGCGGAGCGGAGAAGGTGGATGGTTTGGTGTCGTGTCCTATGTGCCACGGACGCGGCGAAGTGGTCTACCAGCAAAGCTTCTTGCAGATCCGGCGCACGTGCTCGCAATGCGAGGGACGCGGCCAGATTATTCGCCGGCCTTGCACCCAATGCCGCGGCGAACGCCAGGTGCGCAGCGAGCGGAAGCTGAAGGTGACCATTCCCGCGGGCGTGGATTCGGGCACGCATCTGAAGCTCGCGCACGAAGGGCAGTCCGGGTTCAATGGGGGACCAGCCGGCGATCTGTATGTGGTCGTCAAAGTGAAAGAGCATCCCATCTTCGAGCGGCAAGGCGATGATCTTTTTTGCACCATTCCCGTCAACCTCGCGCAAGCCGCTCTTGGAACGCAAGTCAACCTGCTCACCTTTGACGGGCTCGAAACGGTGAAAATCCCCGAAGGCATTCAGACCGGGTCCCGCATACGATTAAAGAATCTGGGCGTGCCCCGCTTGCAAGGCAGCGGCCGGGGCGATCTGTTCGTTCACGTGGACGTCAAAGTCCCGAGCAAGCTCACGCGCGAGCAGCGCAGACTCTTCGAGCAACTGCGCGAAACTCTTCCCGAGGAAAACGAGCCTCACGAAAAGGGTTTGCTCGACAAAGTCAAAGACTACTTCGCCTGATTCAGCCGGCCTGTGCGCTCCAGCCAGGTCCGGAACATCAGCGCGAAGTCCCGAATCTCGCCGGACGTCCACAGCTCTTCAACGGTGCACTTCATTTTCCTGCGCCAGTTCGGATACTCGAGCGTGCTGCCCGGCAGATTCTGCTGCTCGCCTTGTTTCAGCAGATCTTCCTGATTCAATACCATCAGCTTGGACGGCGTGGATGCTAGAAAACCGACGATGGCGTTGTGCAGCTCGCCCGACAATTCGGGAACCCGCGAGGCGTCGTGGGGAAACCAATCCGGCAGCAGATTCAATTCGGCCAGCCGGTCCAGCAGCTTCTGCTTTTCACGCGCGCGATCCTCGCGCATGCGCCAATATGCGCCTTCATCCGGAAGCAGGCCGGCGTCGCGGCGCGCGTCGATGTCCTGGCCCAGCCAAAAACCAGCCAGCGTCGGCAGATCGTGCGTGGTGGAAGATACCAGAGCCTGCCGCGGGTATTCATCGTTGCGCCGGAATTCGCCCTTCTGGTTCTTTTCGAAATAGAACAACCGGTAACTCAGAATGCCGAAG